>Ga0302275_10000025_pt1 | contig 167639 bp, 141 predicted proteins | sample III_Bog_N2_2_FD_200229 | JGI IMG/M metagenome (GOLD analysis project Ga0302275, IMG submission 200229) | Peat permafrost microbial communities from Stordalen Mire near Abisko, Sweden - III_Bog_N2_2 | ecosystem: Environmental > Terrestrial > Soil > Wetlands > Peat | place: Sweden: Abisko... | reverse complement strand
GCGGCGGAGCGCGCCCGTCCCCGGGCGCAGCAATGTTCACCAGTCCAAGGCGGTGAATCGCGAATGCGTTCGTGCCAGCAAGCATCACTGCTGCGGCCGGGGACGGCCGCGCTCCTCATTTTGAAAACACGCCTTAGGTCTTTTTCCCGCCACCGAAAAGCAGGCGCAGGCTGTTCATTACCACCACCACCGTGCTGCCTTCGTGGCCGACCACGCCGATGGTCAGCGGAATTTTGCCCAGCAACGCGAACGTCACCAGCACCACCACCGTGCCGAGGGAGATGAAAAGGTTCTGCCGGATGATGCTCCGCGCCCGGTGACTCAAGCGGAAGGCGGCGAGAAAGTTTTCCAGCTTGTCGTTCATCAGCACCACGTCGGCCTGTTCCAGCGCGGCATCTGCCCCGCGCGCGCCCATCGCCACGCCGATGTGTGCCACCGCCAGGCTGGGCGCGTCGTTCACGCCATCGCCAATCATCGCCACCTTTTTGCCGACCGCGTTATATTCCTTTATGGCCGCAACCTTCTGATCCGGCTTCAGTCCGGCCCGCACGTCATCAAGCTTCAGCTCCGTGCGCAGATGTTCGGCGGCGGCTTGGTTGTCGCCGGTCAGCACCACGATATGCAAACCGCGCGCGCGCAACTGCGCCATCACGTCCGCCGATTGCGGGCGAATGTCGTCGCGCAACACCACGCGGCCCAGCAGACCATCGGCGGCAATCCAAACTTCGGAGGTGCCCGGTTCGGTTTCCGGCGGGTTTGGGCTGCGCGACCACGCCACCGAACCGTCAGCTTTGGCCGGGCCCAGCCTCTGCTCTGCCCCAACTTTTTGCGCCTCAATCCATTCGCGCTTGCCCAGGAAGATTTCCCGACCGTCGCGCTTTGCTTTCAAACCCTGGCCCGTGACGGATTCGAAGTGCGAAAATTCCCTGGTCGTCAAACCCTGCTGCTTGCCATGGCGCGTGATGGCGCGGGCCAGCGGATGCGTGGACAATTTTTCCAGCGAATAGGCGAGCTGCGCGATTTCGTTCTCGCGTCCGGGCGGAAAGCTTTCCACCTGCTCCACGCGCAGTTCTCCGGTGGTGAGCGTGCCGGTCTTGTCGAGGGCGACGACGTTGACCTCGGCCAGCTTTTCCACCGCCGCGCCGCCGCGAAAAAGAATTCCGTGCCGCGCCGCCCACGCGATGGCCGCGAGCACGGCCGACGGAATGGACAGGACCAGCGCGCACGGCGACGACACCACCAGCAGCGTCATCGTGCGATAGAACGCGGATGATTCCGGGTTTGCCGGAGTCGGCGTGGTGAACGCCGCGAGTCCGAATCCGAGCCACCAGACGAAGAACATCGCGAGCGACAGGCCCAGCACGCCATAGGTGTAATAGGTGCTGAACTTGTCGGCAAACATCTGCGCCGGCGCCTTCTGTTGCTGCGCCTCGCGGATGAGCGTGATGATTTTTTGCAGGGAACTCTCCGCGGCGGGCTTGGTGACCACCACCTCGACCGCGCCCCACAAGTTGAGCGTGCCGGCGAGCGTGGTGTCGCCGATGGTTTTTTCCACAGGCGCGGCTTCGCCGGTAAGATTCGATTCGTCGGCGGCGGTGTCGCCCTTGACAATTTCCGCGTCCACGGGGAACTGTGCGCCGGGCTTGATGCGTAATCGTGCGCCCCGGGAAATTTGCTCCACGGCGATCTCGGTCTCGTCCCCGTTCGCGTCAATGGCCGTGGCCGTCTTCGGTGCGTCGCGGAAGAGCGAGCGGATTTCCTTCTGCGTGCGACCAAAGGCGTAATGTTCCAGCGCGCCGGAAAAGGAAAAGAGAAACAGCAAAGTCGAGCCTTCCGCCCACGCGCCGATGCTCGCGGCGCCAAATGCGACGGCCAGCATGAGAAAATGCACGTCGAGGATGCGTTTCTGGAGCCGTTCCAAAACCTCCTCGGCGGCAAAATATGCGCCGGTCAGATAGGCGGCGGCAAACGCGAAGACCTTGAAGGGCGCCGGCACGACGAATGTGGCGAGCAGGCCGAAGACTCCGCACGCCACCGCCAGAACCAGCTGGCCTTTCCATTCATTGATGTGCCGGTCGTCGTCGTGGAACTCCATTTCGCGCGGCGCGATCTTGGGAAAGGGAATGTCCCGCCAGCGCCAGAATTTCGGCGCGGTTGGGCAGGTAACGCGGGCGATGGTCGTCGCGGTGGCGGCGCGGCGGATGGTGATTTTCCTCTGTTCCTGCTCGGAAAGCGGCTGGGCGCAGGTCGCGCAATCGCTTTTGCCGGCGAGCAACGAACAGCCCTTGCCGTCGGCGGGGTTTTGCGCAGATGAGATTTTGGCGGAGACTTTTTGCGTGAGTTTTTCGACATCCGTGCGGCCCAGGGTGGCAACGGAGATTTTCTGCCGCGCGGCGTCGATCGTCACGGCTTCCAGCCCCGGTTCCTCGGCCAACGCCTCGGCCACACACCGGGCCAGGCAGGGGGCCGCCAGTTCCGGCAGAGGCTGTTCGTGGTGTGTACTCATCGGCTGACTATTAGCACAAGGCGGTTTCGGGCGCGAAATAATTATTATCTTCACCGGGCTGGCCGCCGGATTTCCTCCGGTAAATTGGTTGAAACTTCGACAAAATCTGCAAAGCTGCGGCTCAGCCCGCCGGTTATACTGGCACCGTAAGTTAACGATTCCATTACTACCATGAGCAAAACTACATTCGGAAATTGTAACACCAAAAACCCGGCGGTCATTCGCTGGGTTGAGGAACGCGCCAAACTTTGCCAGCCGGATAACATCTACTGGTGCGACGGCTCCGAGGCGGAAAAGGAGTCGCTGACCGCCGCTGCCGTGGAGGCCGGCATCCTGGTGAAGTTGAACCAGAAGAAACTGCCCGGCTGTTACTACCATCGCTCCAATGCGAACGACGTGGCGCGCGTCGAGCAGTTCACTTACATCTGCACGCCGATGCAGGACGAGGCCGGGCCGACCAACAACTGGATGCCGCCCAAGGAAATGTATGCCAAGCTCAACGCCTTGTGCGCCGGCGGCATGAAAGGCCGCACGATGTATGTCGTCCCCTACCTCATGGGGCCGTCCGGTTCACCGCTCACGAAAGTCGGCGTGGAATTGACCGACTCGATCTATGTCGTCCTCAGCATGCGGATCATGGCGCGCATGGGCCAGGTCGCCTATCAACAACTCGGCGAAAGTGAAGATTTCAACCGCGGCCTGCACTGCATGCTCGACGTGAATCCCGACCGCCGGTTCATTGCCCATTTTCCGCAGGACAACGCCGTCATCTCCGTCGGCTCCAACTACGGCGGCAACGTGCTCCTCGGCAAAAAATGCCTCGCGCTCCGCATCGGCTCCTATCTCGGCCGCAATGAAGGCTGGATGGCGGAGCACATGCTTATTCTCGGCGTCGAGGGGCCGACGGGCGAAAAGACCTACGTCGCGGCGGCGTTTCCGAGCGCGTGCGGCAAGACGAATTTTGCCATGCTCGTGCCGCCCGCGCATTTCAAGGGCTGGAAAATCTGGACCATCGGGGATGACATCGCGTGGATGAAGCCCGGCCCGGACGGACGGCTTTACGCGATCAATCCCGAGGCCGGTTATTTCGGTGTCGTGCCCGGCACGAATTCCAAGTCCAATCCCACCGCCGTGCAGACCATCCGGCGCGACACGATTTTCACCAACGTCGCCCTCACCCCCGACGGCGACGTTTGGTGGGAAGGCAAGGACGGTCCCGTTCCAAAGGAGTGCCTCGACTGGCGCGGCCATAAATGGACGCCGGAATCGAAGGAAAAAGCCGCCCACCCCAATTCCCGTTTCGCCGCGCCCATGGCCAATAATCCCATGCTCGACCCGAAGGCCGACGACCCGCATGGCGTGCCGATCAGCGCCATCATTTTTGGCGGCCGCCGCGCGGACACCATGCCGCTCGTGTATCAGGCCTTCAACTGGATTCACGGGGTTTACATCGGGGCGACGATGGGGTCGGAGATGACCGCCGCCGCTGTCGGCGGCCACGGCCAGGTACGCCGCGATCCGATGGCTATGCTGCCATTCTGCGGCTACAACATGGGCGATTATTTCCGCCACTGGATCACCATGCGCAAGCTCATCAAGGTTCCGCCGCGCATTTTCCACGTCAACTGGTTTCGGAAGGACGCCGACGGCCAGTTCCTCTGGCCCGGCTACGGCGAAAACATGCGCGTGCTAAAATGGATCGTGGATCGCTGCAACGGCCATGCCAACGCCGTGGAAACCCAGCTCGGCTGGGTGCCCTTCGCGAAGGATTTTGACCTGACCGGCCTCAAGGATTACTCGCCGGAGAAATTCGACCGCGTGCAAAACATCAATTACGACGACTGGCGCCGCGAACTCCTCCAGCAAGACGAATTGTTCATGAAGATTTACACGCACCTGCCAAAGGAGTTGATCTTCCAGCGCGAACTGCTCGTGGCGCGGTTGTAACCCCGCGTACCCTGCCGACCGAAGGTTCGGACGGGGCCGGTCAATTGATTTTCACCCGACGGCCACGGCCCATTCCGTGGCCGTTTCTGCTTGCCACCCGTCGCGTAATCGGTCATTCAAAGGCGATTACAATTATGAAAAAACACCTATTACTTCTCACTGTCCTTGCCTTGGGTTTGGGATCAACCTTGGCCCCGGCGCAAATGGGCGGATTGTCCGGCGCGACGGCTTTGGATCCGACGTTCACCAAATTGTTCGCCAGCAACCCGCAATTTTCCGCCACAATTCGCACCGAGATCAAGGCCAACGCCACCGACACCATCATCATGCCCGGCAAGATCGCCTTCGATTCCGGCAAGGCGCGCTTCGAGATGCAGATGGGCGACGCCACCGGCATCAATCTGCCGGCCCAGGTCCTTGAGCAGATGAAAATCATGGGGCTGGACCAGATGGTGGCCGTCATGCTGCCCGAGCAGAAACTTGGCTACATCATTTATCCCAAGATGCAAACGTACGTGAAAAACCCGCTGCCGGCGGACAAGACGGGGACCAACGGCCCCGCCCCCATCAAGGTCACGGCGATTGATAAGGAACCCATGGCCGGCCATCCCTGCATTAAAAATCAGGTGGTCGTCAGCGACAGCCAGGGCACACCGCAAAACTTCACCGTGTGGAATGCGACCGACTTGAACCAATTCCCCGTCAAGATCATCAATGCGAACCAAGGCATGGGTTTGACCATGACCTTCACCAACATTTCCCTCACCAAACCGGACGCGAAGCTGTTTGCCTTGCCCGCCGACTTCACCGGCTATGACAACATGCAAACCATGATGCAGGCGGAAATGATGAAGCGCATTAGCGGTGGCGTGCCGCCGCCCCAGTAATTTCCCTCCCGTGCCAATACGAAGGCCGGCGTTAAGCCGGCCTTTTTGCTTACTCGCTCGTGGACTCCTCGTCGTCGTATTCCCGGTCCTTGCGCTCCAGATAGCGCGGATCATTCTCTAGATTTTGCGAAAGGTACACGTGACGAATCTCCTGGCCGAAGCCGTTGCGCCGGAAAAATGCCACCGCCGCGTGGTTCTTGGCGCCGTGTCCACCAGCATGATGCGCGCATCGCGGTCGATGAAGAGACCCGTCAACTGCCGCACCAGCCGCGTCGCGATGCCGCTGCGCTTGAAGCGCCGCTCCACCCCCAGCCACATGAGCAGCCACATGAGCAGCCCGTAGCGCCACGCGCTGCGCGGCTTTTCCGTCACCCGGCCCAGCGCAAAGCCGATGATCTTCCCATCCGCCTCCGCCACCAGGCACGTCTCCGCATCGCTGCTGAACAACTGCGCCAGTTCATGGTCATCCCATGAACGGTAGAGCGTCGGCCATTCCTCGGCGGTAAACAGCTTCTCGCCCAACTCGAACACCACCGGCACGTCGCGCAATTCCATCTCGCGAATTTCCACCGCGGGTAAAGGTTTGACGCGCTTGCGACGAACGGTCGTTGAAGTTCCCATGTCAGTTTGAAAGGCGTTGATTTCTGCGAGTAGGCTTCAAAGCAAACTCTTAGCCTTGGCCAGCGCCTCGTCCAGCTTCGTCGCGTCCTTGCCGCCACCGCGCGCGTGGTCCGGCTTGCCGCCGCCCTTGCCGCCGACAATCGGCGCAATCTGCTGAATGATTTTGCCCGCTTGAATCCGCGCGGTGAATTCCGGGGATACCGCCGCGATCAATGTCACTGCCCCGTTCGCCGCGCCGCCAAGGACGATCACGCCCGGGAACCGGCTCTTGAGCGAATCCACCACCGCCTGCAAAAAGTCCCCGTCCACGCCACCGACATTATGGATGATGGCCGGCACGCCATTCACCGTTTGCACGCGCTCCAGCAATTCGCCCGCGGCGTTGGACGCCTCGCGCTGTTGCGCCGCCTTCACCGACTTTTCCAATTCCTTCTGGTGCGCGAGCAACGCCTCCGCTTTCTTTTCCAGCTCATGCACCGGCGAATTGAGCTTGCCCGCGAGCCGGCGGATGAGCTGTAACTGCTCGTTGGCCAGCGCGTAAGCCGCCAATCCCGCCACTGCTTCGATGCGCCGGACGCCGGCGGCGATAGCGCTTTCCCCGACGATGCGGAACAAACCAATTTCGCCCGTCGCGCGCGTGTGCGTGCCGCCGCAAAGCTCCAGCGAATAACCATCGAGGTGATTCGCCCGGCCGCCGATCTGCACCACCCGCACGGTTTCGCCATATTTGTCGCCAAAAAATTGCATCACGTCCTTGCGATGCTTGACGTTGGCGTGCGGGACTTCCGTCCATGAGACGCCGGCGTTCTCCACGATACGTTCGTTGACGAGCTGCTCGATGTCCGCCACCTGCGCGGGCGTGAGCGGCGCGCTGTTGAAATCAAAGGTCAGCTTGTCCGGGCCGACAAACGAGCCTTTCTGCGAAGCCTCCTTGCTGGCCACCTCGTGCAACGCCCAATGCAACAAATGCGTCACCGTATGATGCCGCTGGATCGCGTCGCGCCGTGATTTCTCAACGGAAAGCGTGACCCCGGCGCCGATGGCCGGAGCCTCGCCGCCCTCGACGAAGTGCAGCCACGTGTTGCCGGACTTCTGGGTGTTGGTGACACGCCAAAGTTGGCCGCTGCCGGTCAACTCACCGGTGTCACCGACCTGGCCGCCCATCTCGGCGTAGCACGCGCTGGTATCGAGAATGACTGCGGTCTTGTCCTTGAGCGCGACCACTTCCAGCACCTTGGCCTGCACCGCCAAATCTTCGTAGCCGACGAACAAGGTGGGCGTGGTGGTCTCAATCTGCGAAAGGGAAATGACCTCCTTCTTCTGCGCCGCCCGGGCTCGGGCGCGCTGTTCTTCCATCAATTTCTCAAATCCGGCGGTGTCCACGGACAAACCGCGCTCGCGCGCCATCAACTCGGTCAGATCGAGCGGAAAACCGTAGGTGTCGTAAAGAATAAATGCTTCCTGCCCTCCAAATTCATTGTTCTTCCACGATTTCGCTTCAGCAATCTCTACTTTTGCAGGATTGAGAATTTTATTGAATGCTCCAACAAACTCTACGTAACCCTGCTCAGAAATAATTGAGGCGTGTTCGGCGTATGCAGAAACAAATTTTGAAAATGTATTAACCGCTTCAGTGGCTTGAACGGAGTTATTGGATGCAAAACTGGTTACGAGGTTAGAAAGCTTCCTTGAATCACTTTCCATCTCATATAACCGGTTAATACCACTTGGGCTATCCGGGAAATTTTTGAAAACCGCTTCCAAACGATCCACGATTTCAGAAAACTCAGTAACCTTCGACTTAAAGAATTGTCGTGTGATCAGCGCTGATTCAAAAAGAATCAAGCCCTTATCCAACGTCTTATTAAACGCTTCTTCTTCGATGCGGATGGTTTCTTGCACGACTTTCTTCCGGGTGCGGATTTCGGGGAAGACGTCGCCCATGGTGTCGGCCAGCACGTCCACCAGCTTATAAAAGAACGGTTCCCGGAAGCCCAGCGTGCGGCCGTAACGCACCGCGCGACGCAGGATGCGGCGCAAAACGTAGTTGCGATCGTTATTCCCTGGCTGTATGCCGTCCGCAATGGCGAACGACAGTGTTCGAATGTGGTCCGCAATTACCCGGAAGGCGATGTCGAGGGCAATCTGTTCGGCCAAAGCGGTTCCGGCGTGCCCGGATGCGTCTCCGACATAGTTTGAAGCGCCTCCGGCCACACTGGAGGGGTTTAGTTCTACACCGGAGGTTTGGTCGGCTATCTCGCCGCAGCTCGGATCCGGTTCAGTCGGGCGCGATTGGCAGGCAACTTCAATAATGCGGCTCTGCCCTTCGCCGCTGGTCTTGAGCGGGGCTTCCGGCAGGGCGACGGGCACAGGAACGGCGGCCGTAGCTGCTCCCGGCAGGGTGCTGCGATAGGTTTTCCCGCTCATTTTCTCCAAAGCGTCGAAAATGGGCCGGAAAATATCGGTCTCGTAGTTGGAAATCTTGGCGTTGGCGAAGTCGGTCAGGCCTTTGGTGCCTTGAATGATACTCGTGACGCGCTCGAAACCCATGCCGGTGTCCACGTGCTTGGCTGGAAGCGGGGAAAATGTGCCATCGGGATTGGCGTTGAACTGGATGAACACGAGATTCCAGATCTCGATGCAGCGGGCGTCGCCTTTGTTCACCAAACTGCCCTTGGTGTCGCCGGCGGGGGTGAGGTCCACGTGGAGTTCGCTGCACGGTCCGCACGGGCCGGTCTCGCCCATCATCCAGAAATTGTCCTTTTTGTTGCCGTTGACGATGTGGACGCCGGGGTCCAAGCCCACGCTGCGGAATTTCTCCGCCCAGATATTCCAGGCTTCCAGGTCGAATTCGCTCGGGTCGTTCTTGGATTTGTCGGGGTTGTACACCGTGGCGTAAAGCCGCTGCGGCGGGAACTTCCAGATGCCCACGACGAGTTCCCACGCCCACTCGATGGCTTCCTGCTTGAAGTAATCGCCGAAAGACCAGTTGCCGAGCATCTCGAAGAAGGTGTGGTGATAGGTGTCGAGGCCGACGTCGTCGAGGTCGTTGTGCTTGCCGCCGGCGCGGATGCACTTCTGGGTGTCCGCCGCGCGGCCGGGGGTGTAGGGACACTTGGTCTGGCCGAGGAAAATGGGGACGAACTGGTTCATGCCGGCGTTGGTGAACAGGAGGTTCGGCGAATCGGGCATGAGGCTGGAAGACGGCACGATGGTGTGCTGCTTCGACCTGAAAAAATCAGTAAAGGAACGGCGGATTTCAGACGATGTCATATAGTAAAATCGGGTTGTCAATGTAGCAGTAGACGGTGGCCGAAAGCGAGTTGGAAGTTCAACCGGTTGATCGCTAATAAGTTGCCAGTCACCGGCCAATGGCGTAAGAGTTATCGGGCAACGATGTTGCCCCCCGATCACGGCCCCGAGATGACCCAATCCGCCAATCCATCAACGATCCCGCCAAAGCCGATCCGCCTTGGCTGGCGGAGGCTGGCGGGTGCCTACGTCTTCGCGGTGGCGGTGACAACGCTTACGTTGGTGGTGCGCGTCAATTACATCCCGCACGTCAACGACCGCCCCCTGCTGGTGCTCTTTTTTCTCCCGGTGTTGTTCAGCGCCTATATGGGCGGGCTGGGGCCGGGCCTGGTGGCGACGGCGATTGCCGCTCTCGGCACGGAATTTTTTCTACTGCCTCCCGTCCATAGTTTATTGATCAACCGGCCACTGGATTTTGTGCAATGGCTATGCTTTGTGGCGGGTTGCGTGGTGGCCAGCTTCCTGAATGAAGCCCTGCATCGCGCGCGCCAGCGGGCCGTCGCCAGCCAGCAAGCCTACGCGGTGACGCTGGCCAGCATCGCCGACGCGGTGATCACCACGGATGTGCAGGGGCGCATCACGTTCGTGAACCCGGAAGCCGTGCGGTTGACGGGCTGGTCTGCGGCGGAGGCGGCCGGGCAGCCGCTGGCCACGGTGTTCCGCATCGTCAACGAGACGACTCGGGCGGCGGTGGAGGATCCGGTCCGGAAAGTTTTGCGCAGTCAGGCGGTCGTGGAACCGACGAACCACACGGTGCTGATCGCCCGGGACGGCCGGGAATATATTATTGATGAAAACGCGGCACCGCTCCGGCAGGCGGACGGGAAAATCACCGGGGTGGTGCTGGTTTTCCGGGACAGCACGGAGAAGAAAAAGGCCGGGGAGATCCTCCGCCGGAACATGCTGCTGTTGCAGCCAGCCGGCCACATCGCCAAGGTGGGCGGCTGGGAGTTTGACCCGGCCACTGGCCAGGGACAATGGGACGACGAGGTGACGCGCATCCACGACCTTGACCTGAAAACCCAGCCCACGCGCGAACTGGGCCTGAGCTTTTATCCCGGTGAATCCCGGAAGAGAATCGAGGCGGCCCTCAAGCTCGCCACCGAGACCGGCACGCCCTACGACCTGGAATTGGAATTGATTACTGCAAAGGGCGTTCACAAATGGATCCGCACGATCTGCCAGCCGGTAATGGAGAACGGCAAAGTGGTGCGCATGTGCGGCGCCTTCCAAGACATCACCGAGAAAAAGGCCGCCGAGGAGAAGATCACTCGCGAGCAGGCGCGGTTCAAACTCATTTTCGACACGGTGCCCATCGGCATCGCCTTTCACACCGTCCATCCGGATGGACGCTACACGCGCACCATCAACGAGGCGCACCTGCGCCTTTGCGGCCTGACGCGCGAACAACACGACGAGCCGGGCACCTACGCGAAAATCTCTCATCCGGACGACCGGAAACTGCAGCAACAGTTCAACGACCAGATTCACGCCGGCATCATCAAGCAATATTCCTTCGAGAAACGTTACCTGCATCCCGACCACAAGGTCGTTTGGGTGAATTTTTCCTATCAGCGGGAAGTTTATCCGGACGGCACCACGGAGGAACTAACTACGGTGACAGACATCACGGAGCGGAAGCGACTGGAAGAGCAATTGCGCCAGTCCCAGAAGATGGAAGCCATCGGCAAACTGGCCGGCGGTGTGGCTCATGATTTTAACAACATCCTGGCCGTCATCCAGCTCCAGATCGGCCTGCTGGAGGTAACGGGCAACCTGCAGCCGGAACAGCAGGAAATTGCCTCGGAAATTGCGAAGGCCACCCAGCGGGCCACCAATCTCACCCGCCAACTGCTTTTGTTCAGCCGTAAACAGGCGCTCCAGCCCCGCGACCTCGATCTGAACGACGTCGTAACCAATATCACCAAAATGCTTCAGCGCACGCTCGGCGAAACCATTCATCTGGAGTTTCATTATTTTGCCGGAGCGCTGTTCATCCACGCCGACCCGGGCATGATGGACCAAATCTTGGTGAACCTCGCCGTCAATTCGCGCGACGCCATGCCGAAGGGCGGCCGACTGACCATCGAAACGACGGCCGTCCAGTTCGACGCGGATAGCGCCCGACAGGTGCCGCAGGCCCGCCCCGGCGCTTTCGCCTGCCTCAGCGTGAGCGACACCGGCTGCGGCATTCCGCCGCAGGTTTTGCCGAGGATTTTTGATCCCTTTTTCACCACCAAGGACGTGGGTAAGGGCACCGGCCTGGGTCTGGCCACGGTCTTTGGCATTATCCAGCAGCATCAGGGCTGGATCACCGTGGAAAGTGACCCCGGACGCGGAACCACCTTCCGGGTTTATCTGCCCCAGATCAACAAAGCCGCCAGCCTGCCCGCCAGTAAGCCTTTGCCGACGAATGTCCGGGGCGGACACGAAACCATCCTGATCGTCGAAGACGAAGCGCCGTTATGCGCTGTGCTGCGAACCGCGCTCAGCGGCCTGGGTTACAGAATTATTGAAGCGCATAATGGCTTGGAGGCCTTGACCGCCTGGCAACAGCATCGCGGCGAAATCCAGCTGCTGCTCACCGACATGGTTCTACCGGACGGCATGAATGGCAAGGAGATCGCCCGGCAATTGTTGCAGGCCAATCCGAAGTTGAAGATCATCTACGCCAGCGGTTACAGCACTGAAGTTGCCGGACATGACTTATCCCTGATCGATGGCGTCAATTTTCTCGCCAAGCCGTTCGAAGTTCAAAAACTCGCCAAAACGGTCCGGGATTGTCTGGACCGGAATTGACCAGGCGGCGCTGGATTCGGACAACGAAAAGACGGGCACGTCAGCTCGCAAAATATTTTTAATACATCATTGGACATTGGTACGAAATAGTGAGACCATGCGGTGTACTCTAGGCTATCCATCAAACGCATGCGCACCGGAAAAGAACTGATCCTGGCCACCAAGATTTTCGCGACCGATAATTGGGCGAAAAGCTGGTGGTGCGTGCTGTCCACCACCGTTTTGCTGGCGGGCTGCGTCGCGGGCACGTTACCGCACCTCGCCGGCACGCATTTTTCCCTGGCGGGCCGAATAGTCTGCAGCGTTATCGCGGGGCTGTTGTTGCTGCGGCTTTTCGTTATTTACCATGACCAGCAACATCATGCGATCCTTTCCAAGTCCCGGCTAGCTGAGGGCCTCATGCGCGTCTTCGGCATCCTTTCGCTCAGTCCCAGCAGCATCTGGCGCGCCTCGCATAATTACCATCACAAGCACAATTCCAAGCTCCGCAGCACCCACATCGGCTCCTACCCGGTGATGACCAAAGCCGAATATCTGAAATCGTCGAAGGCGACGCGCTTTCAATATTTGTTCATGCGCCACCCGCTGACGATCCTGTTCGGCTACGTGTTCGTCTTTCTGTGGGGTATGTGCATATATCCTTTTTTCAACCAACCGAAGGAACACTACGATTGCCTGATTGCAACGGTGATTCATCTGACGCTGGCGGTGTTGCTGACCTGGTGTTTTGGCTGGTCGGCGCTTTTCCTGACCCTGATCATTCCGCATTTCATCGCCAGTGCGGTCGGATCGTACCTTTTTTATGCGCAGCATAATTTCCCGGGCGTTTCGTTTTATGACCGGGCGGGCTGGGCGTACGAAAAAGCCGCGCTGGAATCGTCCAGCTTCTTGAAAACCGATCCCATCACAGCGTGGTTCACCGGCAACATCGGCTACCACCACATTCATCACCTCAACCACCGCATTCCCTTCTATCGGCTGCCGGAAGTCCTCAAGGAAGTCCCGGAACTGTCGAAGCCCAAGACCACCACACTGCATCCATTCGACATCATTCGCTGCTTGCGCCTCAAGGTGTGGGATGTCGAGTCCCAACAACTGGTCGGCCTCGGGAAATTTTGAGCGCTGAACTGAACCAGGTGCAACGGAATTGCGGAACCGCTCCTCCGAATTTTTTACCACCCCCAGATGCTGCGCGCACGCAAGTTTTAGTTGGCGACCGCCGGCAAATATTTTTGAATATTTCGCTTGAGTGAAACCACCTTTCGGCCGATTTTCTAATCAGTCAGGCCGATCTTTGTAAAACAATTTTCCCTGCCCTGTTCGTGATTGGCAACAGTCCTTGAACCGTAATTAAAACGATCACGGAATGCGTTCCGGCCGCCGCCGACATGCCTTCAATGGAAGTCGAAAGCCGCCGAGCAAGTTCCACATGTAGCGATACATGTTCAAAGGATCGAGTTCCACACGGCAAGGGTGGGGGTTCTTTCAAGAATTCACCGGTAAATTACACCGGTGAAATCAAGGCCCGCAATTGCTGCGGGCCTTTTTGTTTTGGGCAAACAATTGGTCCGGTGTTAACCTAAGGTCATGGCGCGCGACGATTTGTTTTCCGCTCCGGCTGAACCAGTGCCGGAGGAAAAATCCCTGCCAGCGCCGGACTCGCTAACCCACCGGCCGCTCGCTGCCCGGATGCGCCCGCGCAATCTCGACGAATACGCCGGACAGGCGCATATTCTGGGACCAGGACAGTTACTCCGCCGCGCCATCGAAGCCGACCGCATTCAGTCGCTCATCTTTTACGGGCCGCCCGGCACCGGCAAAACCTCGCTTGCCCAAATCATTGCGCGGCAGACCAAATCAAAATTTGAAAGATTGAGCGGCGTAGAATCCAACGTCGCCGACATGCGGCGCGTCCTATCCGCCGCTACCAACCGGCTGGAAAACACCGGCGCTTCCACCATTCTGTTCATTGACGAAATCCACCGCTTTAATAAATCGCAGCAGGACGTGCTGCTGCCGGACGTGGAAAGCGGCGTCATCAAGCTCATCGGCGCCACCACGCACAACCCGTTTTTCTTCGTCAATTCGCCGCTCGTCTCGCGCTCGCAAATTTTCGAGCTGCGCCCGCTGACTGAGGCGGATTTGTTTTCGCTCCTGCAACGCGCGCTGGCCGATGCCGAACGCGGACTCGCCTACCTGAAGATTTCTGCGGATGACCATGCGTTGCGGCATCTCGCCAAAATTGCCGACGGCGATGCCCGCAAGGCACTGAACTCGCTGGAAATTGCCGCCCTAACCACCGCGCCGGGCGCGGACGGCGTCATCCTCATCACGCTGGAAGTCGCCGAGCAGAGTATCCAGAAAAAGGCCGTGGTTTATGACGGCGACGGCGATGCGCACTACGACACGATTTCCGCTTTCATCAAATCCATGCGCGGCAGCGACCCGGACGCGGCGCTGTACTGGCTGGCCAAAATGATTCATGCCGGTGAAGACCCGCGCTTCATCGCCCGGCGCATTGTGATTTGCGCGGCGGAAGATGTCGGTCTCGCCGATCCCATGGCGCTGGTGCTCGCAAACGCCGCGCTGGCCGCCGCCGAATTTGTCGGCTGGCCGGAAGCGCGGATTCCCCTGGCCGAGGCGACCATCTTCATTGCGACCGCGAGCAAGAGCAACAGCGCAATTTGTGCGATTGACGCCGCGCTGACCGACGTGCGTTCCGGGCGCACCCTCGCCGTACCCGAACATCTGCGCGACAAACATTACCAAGGTGCGGAACGTCTCGGTCACGGCGCTGGTTACCAATACGCGCACGACGGCAAGGATCATTTTGTGGCACAGGATTATTTGGGGGCGGGCAAAATTTATTACGAGCCGACTGAACAAGGCGTGGAAAAGAAAATAAAGGAGCGCGTCGAAAAGTGGCGGGCCGCATTCTCCGCGCACCGCGCCCAAAGCCCGAAGCCCAACGCCGGCGAACCTGGATGATAATGGAAACCGGAATCGCCCCAGCCAAAGCCGAACTGCGCACCAAAGTCCGCGCGGCCCTGGAAAAAATCTCCCCGGCGGTACGGGCGGTTGAATCCATTGATCTGTGCGAGCGGTTGAAAACACAGATGCCAAGTGCGCGGACGGTGCTTTTTTTTGCGCCATTGCCGGATGAACTGGATGTCTGGCCGCTGATGGAACTTTCGCTGGCATTGGGAACCACTTGCGCCCTGCCCTTTTTCGACGCGGAGAAAAGCCTTTATGGCGCCAAAGCCATCAGCAAACTGGCAACGGACATTGTCCTTGGAAAATTCGGCGTGCGCGAACCGGCGGCCGCTTGCGCGGCAATTCCGCTGAACCAGTTTGATCTGATTCTGGTTCCCGGGACGGCGTTTGACATGAGCGGCAACCGGCTCGGCCGCGGCCGGGGATTTTACGACCGGCTGCTGGTGCAAACCTCCAGCTTAAAATGCGGCGTGTGCCACGATTTTCAACTGCTGGAAAAAATTCCGGCGGAGCCGCACGATGCTAAAGTGGATTTTGTGATGACCCCGAGGCGCTGCCTCCGCCGGAAGAAAGATTAACGGTGTTGCGTGTCCATGCCGCCGAGGCCATTTTCCCAGCCTTGCGGCGTATTCCAGGGGCGAACGGAGGCGTTGTCCGGGTCATCGCTGGCACAGCCGGAAATGAACAAGGCAAGCATCGCCAGAAGCAGCAATAACAGCCAGTTTGCCGTGGGAAGCTTCATCCTCAGGAAGCCGGGTGTGCCGGTGAAACGTCGTCGCCTTCAATCATCTCGCCCAGCTTCCAGCCGGGCACGAGATTGGCAATACTGCGATCCTTTTCCACGCTGCGGACAATCACCTTGGCCACCAGCTTGCCCTGGCGGCTGACCAGCAATTCACCATCGGAAATCACGCCTTGGTCTTCGCCAACATTAAGCACGACAAATTCCCACTTGGGATCCACGCACACAATTTTGCCCCGCAAGTCAGCCGGCAAAGTCACAAATTCATTGGTTCCAATGTATTTGTTGAGTTCGGTGGTCAGGCGGGCGACGGTGTGAAAAAGCACGGTTTTCTCCCCATTGACAACTTCAACTTCAGCGCGGGCATCCTTGAGATCTTTACCCAGTTGGAGCACTTGTTCTGGCGTCAATTCCGTGGCTTTGTAGGCGGCGAGTGAACTTTGCGCGTCATCGCGTTCTTGGCTGACCTTGTTAAGCTTATCGGAAAGTCCGGCAGCCAACTGGGTTTGTGCATCAGCCCGGGCCGCTTGCTTGTCGCGGTCGGCTTGAGTATCAGCAAGGTCCTGCTGCGTCTGGGCTAAATCGGACTGGGTTTTTTTGAGGGTCACCTTGGTGGAGGCCAGTTCTGTCTTGGCATTCACCTTCGCGGTATGTTCGTCATCGCGTTGCTGGACCAGCGCGGGAATCTTGTCGGAGATTTCCAGATAAGAAACCACCCCGGCGGCAAGTCCGGCCAAAATTGCCACGATTAAACTGATGCGAAGTAACATTTTCTTTTGCAGTTTTTTAAAGATTAAACCCGTGTCTCACGGGTGTCAACGCCCGTTTGCGCTTTGCAAATCGCCGCCCGCGCCACATCCTGTGTTGACGGCATGCAACTGAAACATTCGCTCCATCTCGCCTATTGCACCAACATCCATCGCGGCGGGACTTGGCAGGAAACGTTTCATTCGCTCAAGAATTACACGCTCGCCGTCCGCGAGAAAGTCTGCCCGCACCAGCCCTTCGCCATCGGCTTGCGCCTGAGCGAACGTGCCGCCGTCGAATTACGGGACCGCGCCGAATTGCTTCCCTTTCAACGCTGGCTGGAAAATAATTCCTGCTATGTGTTCACGATCAACGGATTTCCGTATGGCCAATTCCACGGCACACGCGTCAAGGAGCAGGTTTACCAGCCCGATTGGTCTGCGCCCGAACGGCTGGCCTACACCAACCTATTGTTTGACCTGCTCGCGGAACTGCTGCCCGCCGGCAGCACCGGCAGCGTCAGCACCTTGCCCGGTTCATTCAAAGGATTTCATCTGTCCGGCGAAGCGCTCCAAACCATCCGCCATAACATCTGGCGCAGCGTCGAACACATCGCGCATGTCAGCCGCCAGACTGGCCGCAACCTGCATCTCGGTTTGGAACCAGAACCGATGTGCCTCCTCGAAACCAGCGCGGAAACCATCCGTTTCTTTGATCAGCTCCGCGCCGAGCATCCGCGCGACCCGCGCCTCGACAAACACTTGGGCGTGAACTACGACACGTGCCATTTTGCCGTCGAGTTTGAGGAGCCCCAAATCGCACTGCCCTGCCTGATCGAGCACGGCATCAAGATCAGCAAAATCCACTTGAGTTCCGCGCTCAAGGTTTCGGCCACGCCGGCGGCGCGCGCCGCGTTGAAGAAATTTTCCGACGACGTTTATCTTCACCAAGTCGTCGCTCGTGAAGCGTCCGGCCGGCGCGCCATTTTCCGCGACCTGCCGGACGCGCTCGCCAGTCCGCCAGGCACCGGTCACCAGCCGGCCTTGGAAGAATGGCGCATTCATTTTCATGTCCCACTCCATGCACCCGCCATGCCGCCGTTTGCAAACACCAATGACCATTTGCTGGGCGTTTTGGATATGCTGGCCGGGAATCCGAAACTATGTTCCCACCTCGAAATGGAAACCTATACTTGGGAAGTGCTGCCACCGGAACTGCAAACGCAATCCGTCGTCGATCAATTGGCGGCGGAATACGACTGGACTCTGGCGCGCCTTGCTGAACGTGGGCTCGCCAGCCGCTGAGATTTTTGGTTTCATCCGCTTGTGAACCGGGAAAATCTCATACCATTCCGCACGCTGCTCATCTTGGGTCGCGTGTCGAATCTGCCCACGGTCTGGTCGAACTGCCTCGCCGGCTGGTGGCTCGGCGGGGGCGGAAATTTCTGGAAACTGCCGTTCCTGCTCGGTGGGGTGAGCGCTCTCTACACCGGCGGCATGTATTTAAACGACGCTTTCGACACGGAGTTCGACCAGCAGCGCCGGCCGGAACGCCCCATTCCCTCGGGAAAGATTTCTCCAGAACTCGTTTGGCGTTTGGGCTTCGGGCAACTTGCGCTCGGACTGTTGCTCCTGTTGTCCGGCGGCAAAACCGCCGCTATCGCGGCCGTTTTTCTGGCCCTAACCATTTTACTCTACGATTCCGTGCATAAATTCATCACCGCCGCACCGTGGCTAATAGGCGCATGCCGCTTCTGGGTTTACGTCGTTGCCGGGGCGACGGGTGTGGACGGCCTGAATGGCTGGCCTATTTTCTGCGGGCTGGCGCTGGCGCTTTATGTGGTGGGCCTGAGCTATATTGCGCGGCGCGAAAGTTATCGCGGCCCGATTCCGTTCTGGTCGCTCTTTCTGGTGCTCGCGCCGGTGATTTTGGCGACTGTTATGAACACCGGCGGTTTCCGCCTGCGCGCCGCCGGGATGTCGGCCGGATTGGCCCTCTGGCTGGCTTATTCCGTCCGGCCAATTTTTGCCGGCGGCCCGGTCAATGTTGGGCGGCTGGTTTCCAATCTGCTCGCCGGCATCGTTCTCGTAGACTGGCTCGCCCTCGCGCCGCAATGCCCGCGCTGGCTAGATCTGGTTTTCCTCGGGCTCTTTGGCCTGACGAAAGGGCTTCAAAAATTCGTGCCGGCCACGTAGACTGCTTTTCCTGCGGGGCGAAAAGACCACTTTAAGCTGCGCTTGAACACTGACCGAGGGCAAGTTATCTTAAACATTCGCTTATGAGCGCTGAAGCACCAGTCAAATTGACGCACAACGAAGACATCAAAGACGCGATCCCGACGCTCGCCGGCACCATTGCCGCGACCCTCGCCGATCCGGCCGCCGACCATTTCTCTGATGACGACAATCAGTTCCTAAAATTTCACGGCAGTTACCAGCAGGACGACCGCGATCTGCGCAAGAGCGGCAAGAAATACATCATGATGATCCGTGGGCGCATCCCCGGCGGCGTCATGACCGCCAAACAATACGGGGTTTTCGACAAACTCGCGACCCAGTTTGGGAACGACACACTGCGCATTACCACCCGACAGAGCATCCAATTTCATGGGGTGATCAAAAGCAATCTGCGCGCGGTCGTCAAAGGCATCAACGAATCGTTGCTCTCCACGCTTGCCGCCTGCGGCGACGTGAACCGCAACGTCCTCGCGCCGCCCACCCCCGCCTATACCCTGGCGCGCGAACAGGTTTATGCCGACGCGCACAAGGTCGCGCTCGCGCTCGCCCCGCAGACCCAGGCGTACCACTCCATTTGGATTGACGGTGAACAGCTCGACTTGGAATCGGCGGCGAACAAAAATTTTGTTGATCCACTCTACGGCAAAACGTATTTGCCGCGCAAATTCAAGATTGCCTTCGTCATTCCGCCGGTCAACGACCTGGACGTTTTCACCAACTGCCTCGGCCTCATCGCCATCGTCGAAAACGACAAGTTGATTGGCTACAATCTGTGCATCGGCGGCGGCATGGGCCGCAGCCACGGCAACGAAGCCACTTATCCGCGCCTGGCGGATGTCATCGGGTTTTTCACGCCGGACAAAATCGTGGATGTGGCGAAGGCCGTGCTGACCATTCACCGCGATTTCGGCGACCGTACCGACCGCAAGCATGCGCGCCTCAAATACGTCATCGCCGAACGCGGCGTGGACTGGGCACGAGCCGAGGTCGAGAAGCGCACCGGCCTCACGCTCGCGCCGAACCAGCCGTACCACTTCACCACCACCGCAGATCTGCTGGGCTGGCGGCAAGCGGTGGATGGAAGCTGGTTTCTCGGCCTGTTTGTTGCCACCGGCCGTATCAAGAATGTACAGGGGCACGAAATGAAAACAGCGCTGCGTCAGGTGGCGGACCAATTTCCGAAGCTTGAATTCAGGCTGACGGCGAATCAAAACATCATCCTCGCCAACGTCAATGAGGCTGATCGGGCCGGTATCAACGCGGTACTCAAGGCACACGGCGTCAAAGTCGAAAATCAAACCAGCGTGCTGCTCGCCGCTTCGATGGCCTGTCCGTCACTCCCGACCTGCGGCCTTGGCCTCGCGGAGTCGGAACGGATGTTGCCCGGCCTGATTGACCGCATCGGAAATTTGTTGGCCGAAATCGGCCTCCCAGATGAGGAAATCATCATCCGCTCTACCGGCTGTCCGAACGGCTGCGCCCGGCCGTACATGGCGGAAATCGCATTCGTGGGCAAAGCGCCGGGCCGTTACCAAGTGTGGCTCGGCGGCGACATCACCGGCACACGATTGAATCGCATCTGGAAAGATGTCGTCAAGGAAGCGGAACTCGAAACCGAATTCCGCCCAATTTTCGCGCGCTTCGCCAAGGAACGAAATCCTGGCGAACGCTTCGGCGACTGGTGTCACCGTGTGTTTTTGCCGGAGCCGTCCACCGCCCATTGAATCCGTTGCCATGACTCCTGAAAATATTTCCCAGGCGAATGCTGAATTGCGGACTAAGCCGCCGTCGGAAATCATCCGCTGGGCCATTGCGCAAGCCCATGGCCGCGCGGTGGTCTCGACGAATTTCCGGCCATACGAGGCGGTGATTCTGCATCTCGCCACCCAAGTGCAGCCGGACATTCCGGTGCTGTGGGTGGATCACGGATACAATCGCCCAGCCACTTACCGGCACGCCGAGAAGTTGATAAAACTGCTCAAGTTGAACGTCAAGCCCTACCTGCCAAAGGTGACCGCCGCGCACTACGACGCGGCGTTCGGCGGTCTCCCGGAACCCACGGCGGAAAACGAGGAGCGCATCAAGGCGTTCAGCACCGCGATGAAACTGGAACCGTTCCAACGCGGGATGCGGGAACTCGCGCCGACCATCTGGCTCACCGCGCTGCGCAAGGTTCAGAACCCGAACCGCGCCGGCCTCGACATCGTGAGCGAAGACAAAAATTTCAATTCCCTCAAGGTCAGCCCGTTATTTTTCTGGAGCGATGACGACTTGGAAAAATATCTAGCCCAACATCACCTGCCGAACGAGTGGGATTATTTCGACCCGGCCAAGGCCGATGAAAAACGCGAATGCGGCCTGCACGCAAGCTGGGGCGGTAAAGCCGTCGCAAGCGGCGCTGGAATTTGATTTTCAAAATGAGCAGTTACCACTTGGATCATTTAGAGTATCTGGAGACGGAGGCGATTCATGTCATGCGCGAGGTCGCCGCCGAGTTTGAACGACCTGCCCTGCTCTTCTCCGGCGGCAAAGATTCCATCTGCCTGCTGCGCCTCGCGGAAAAGGCGTTTCGCCCGTCCGACATCCCGATGCCGTTCCTGAACGTCGAGACCGGCCATGAATTTCCCGAGTTGCTGGAATTCCGCGACCGGCGTGCGAAGGAACTCGGTGCCAAGCTCATCGTCCGCACCGTGGACGAGGCGTTCGAAAAAGGTATCGCGCATCCCACGCCCGGCCAAGTCAGCCGCAACCAGCTTCAAATTCCTGTGCTGCTCGCCGCGATCGAGGAATTTCAATTCGACTGCGCCATCGGCGGCGCGCGGCGTGACGAGGAAAAAGCCCGCGCCAAGGAACGTTTTTTTAGTTTCCGCGACAACTTCGGCCAGTGGGATCCCAAGAACCAGCGCCCGGAAATCTGGAATCTATATAATGCCCGCGTGAATCCCGGCGAAAACATGCGGGTGTTCCCGCTCTCGAACTGGACGGAGATGGACGTTTGGGAATACATCAAAAAAGAAAAACTCGAGGTGCCGAACATTTATTTCAGCCATGAGCGCGAATGTTTTAGGCGCGGTGGCCAATGGCTGCCGGTGCCGCCGCCGCACCCGGACGGAACCACGCCCGACCCGTACACCGGCGCGCGTCCCAAGCCGAACGAACCGGTCAAGAAACTCATCGTCCGCGTCCGCACCATCGCCGACATGATCAGCACCGGCATGATCGAATCGAAGACCGATACCATTGACGACATCATCGCCGAGGTTTCCGCCGCCCGCGTGACGGAACGTGGCACCCGCGCTGATGACAAGGCTTCCGAAGCGGCCATGGAAGACAGAAAAAAGGCCGGATACTTTTGATTTGCCATGTCCCCTTCACCGCATCCAATCGAATTGCTCCGCTTCAACACCTGCGGGTCCGTTGACGACGGCAAGTCCACTCTCATCGGCCGGCTCCTTTACGATTCCAAGAATCTGATGGAAGACCAGATTGAGGCGCTCGAACGCAGCGCGGACATCACCGGCGGCGGCCAAATAAATTTGGCCAATCTCACCGACGGCCTGCGCGCTGAACGCGAGCAGGGCATCACGATTGACGTGGCCTATCGCTATTTTGCCACCCCAAAACGCAAATTCATCGTTGCCGACACACCGGGCCATGTGCAATACACCCGCAACATGGTCACGGGCGCGAGCACGGCGAACCTGTCCATCGTCCTCGTGGACGCGCGCCAGGGCGTGATCGAGCAGACGCGGCGGCACACTTACCTCGCGGCGCTGCTCGGCATTCCGCACCTCGTCATCGCGGTGAACAAGATGGACCTGGTGGACTGGAGCGAAGCGCGCTTCATGGAAATCCGCGACGAGATCGAGAATTTCCTGCCGAAGCTCGGTGTGTTCCGGGATGTGAAGTTTATCCCGTTGAGCGCGCTGGCCGGCGACAACGTGGTGGAGCTTTCCGGCAAAACGCCTTGGTATGACGGACCTTCGCTGCTCGGCCATCTGGAAACCGTCCACATCGCGAGCGATCGCAACTTGAACACGTTCCGCTTTCCGGTGCAGTGGGTGAACCGCCCAAACGACCCAACGGATCATTCACTGCACGATTTCCGCGGCCTGAGCGGGCAGATCGCCAGCGGCATTGTGCGCAAAGGCCAGGAAGTCATCGTGCTACCCGCCGGCATCAAGACCAAGGTCAAGCACATCTGGACTTACGACGGTTCACTGGACGAGGCGTTCTGCCCGCAGTCGGTGACGCTCTGTCTGGAACACGACATTGATATCAGTCGGGGTGACATGCTGGTGGGCGTAAACAACCTGCCAGGGCGCAGTTCCGAGTTGTCGGCGCAGGTTTGCTGGATGCACCAGCGCCCGGTGCAAGCCGGCAAAAAGTATTTCCTCAAGCACGCCACGCAGACCGTCCAAGCCATCGTGACGAAATTGGAAAACCGCATCAGCATGGCGACGCTGGAACCGGAAGCGGAACCGGCGGCGCTGGGCATCAATGACATCGGCGGCATCCGCCTCAAGACCGCCAAGCCGTTGGTGTTTGACGGCTACACCACGAACCACCTGACCGGCGCATTCATCCTGATCGAGCAAGGCACGAATGCCACGGTAGCGGCGGGGATGCTCGCCGCGCCGACGGAGGCCGCGAAGCCGGAATATTCGGACTTTGCCATTTGATCCGGCGGGCCGCGTCGTAGATAAATCCCTACTACTTTCCCGGCGCGTCCGAAAATTCCCCGCTCGCCACGCACGGCGCGGTCAACTAAATTTTCACCATGTTGACGCTGCCCAAGCCGGAAGTCATTATCACCCACGAGAGCGACCTCGACGGCTTCGTTGCCGGCCTGCTGCTCCAGCGGCTGGCCCTGCAGCTCTACGGCGAGCAGGTTCCACTTCAAGCGTACCACTATAATTACTGGAAGCAGCGCGACCTGCGGGAACGCGCGGCGTGGGTGACGGACTTCACGTTCGAAACGCGCCTGGACAAACAGGACTGGCTGGTCGTGGATCATCACGTCACGGAGGTGGCCCCGAAAAACGCCCATCTGCATCATGACCTGAACAAGTCCGCCGGCCTGCTCTGTTATGAATTATGCCGGAAAAACGGTCTCGCGTCGCCCGCACTCGACCGGCTTGTGCATCTGAACGACGTGGCGGATTTGTTTCTGGAGCACGACCCGGATTTTGAAATCGCCGGGGATTACGCCGGGCTGGTTAAGATTTATTCATTCTGGAACCTCCACACGCTCATCGGCGGCGAACTGGAAAAACTGCTGGATCATCCGCTGCTGGAAGTCATGGCGGTAAAACGCCGCGTTGAAGATCCGATCGGTTTCGAGTGGAGTAAAAAGAACATCGCCGAGATCTCCCCGACCGTCGGCTTCGTGAACAACATCGTCGGCAATACCAACCAAATCGTCCATCAGCTGCTCGAACGTGGGGCGACCAAATATACCGTGTTGGTGACCTTGTTCCGCCGGTCCAACGCCATTTTCGCCAGCTTCCGCAGCCGCAATGGCGAGGCGCGCAAGATCGCCGAGAAATTTCAGGGCGGCGGCCACGCGAACGCCGCCGGCGCCCTCCTGCCGAAATCCATCCGCACGGTGGAGGACGGCGTGGATTTTCTCCGACAGATGCTGAACGCCAAGCAGGAGCCGCCGCTTAACAACCTGGAAAATTTGTTTGCGGGCCTGAAGCTCTGAACGCCGCCGGTCTGAAAAACCCGGAATTGGCGGGAGACGCATTTGTTCTTCCGAGCGATCAAATATCAATGGCACGCGTTCACCAAAATCCCCGCGTTCGGTTTTCCTCGTTGCCCGTCGGCGTGGTTGAAGTTTAAAATGGCGTCCATGTCTGAAACCATCCGCGCCGACGGGCGCGCCGCCAACCAAATTCGTACGCTCCGTTTTCAAAACCACATTGCGCCGCACGCCGCCGGCTCCACGCTCATCGAATGGGGCAGCACCCGCGTCATCTGCGGCGTCACCATCGAGGAAACCGTCCCGCGCTGGATGAAGGAACAAAAAGTCGAAGGCGGCTGGATCACCGCCGAATACTCGATGCTCCCCTACTCCACTTTGACACGCAAGCCGCGCGACATTTCCAAGGGTAAACTCGACGGCCGCTCGTCGGAAATCCAGCGGCTTATCGGCCGTTCCATCCGCGCGGCGATTGACCTGGAAAAAATCGGCGCGCGCACCATCTGCGTGGACTGCGATGTTTTGCAGGCCGACGGCGGCACGCGCACGGCCGCCATTACCGGATCCTTCGTCGCGCTGTCGCTCGCGGTCAACCAGCTGATTGCCGAGAAGAAAATTTCCACGAATCCGATTCTTTCCGGCGTCGCTGCCGTGAGCGTCGGCATGGTCAAAGGCCACGCGCTGCTGGATTTGTGCTACACGGAAGACGTGGCCGCCGCCGTGGACATGAATCTGGTGATGAACGCCGGCGGCGAATTCATTGAGCTGCAAGGCGCCGGCGAAGAAGCGACCTTCACCGAAGCGCAGCTCATGCAATTGCTCACGCTCGGCAAAAGCGGTATCCAAGAATTGCTCGCAGCCCAGCAAGCCGCCATCGCCCAAGGTTGATCCATGACCAAAATCAACCGGCGCAAAAAGACTCCGCATCCGGCCGCAACCCGCCTACTGCTCATCCGGCATGGCGAAGTCGAGCCGCGCTACCAAGGCATTTTTGGCGGCCGCATTGACATGAACCTTTCGCCGCGCGGCCGACGTCAGGCGAAAATCCTAGCCGATTATCTGCGCGCAAAAACCATCGACGCCGTCTACGCCAGCCCCATGAAGCGGGTTCAGCAGACGCTCGCGCCGACATTGAAATCAGGCGGCCATCAACAGACGGTGGTTCCTGACTTGCGCGAATTGGATTTCGGTGACTGGACCGGCATGGACTGGATTGCCGTGCGCGACCAGTTCAAATTTCCCGTGCATGAATGGCTGGATCAAATTGAGCATCCCGGCGCGCCCAATGGCGAAACCGGAAAAGCCTTCCGCGCTCGCGTTGAACCGTGCCTGCGCGAAATTGTCCATAAGCACCCTGGGCAGAATATCGCGGTGTTCTGCCACGGCGGGGTGATTCGCATGTTACTGGCCATCCTGCTGGACCTCCCGCTTCCGAAGACAAATTCGTTCGAGGTCGAATACGCCAGCATAACGCAGGTTGCCCTGCATCCGCACATGGCCGAAATCGAACTGCTGAATTTCACACCCTGGCGCGACCTCATTGCCTAGATCCGTGCGGACGGCCAAAAGTTACCCTCCATGAAACCAACCAAAACACTCTGGCGGATTTCCGTGGCCACCTCGCCGGAAGCCGAGGACGCCGTGGCCGAAACGCTGGGAGAACTTTTCGGCGTGGCGGCAGCTTCGTATCTTAATCTGGAAACATCCGTCAGTACCGTCAGTGTTTTCCGCGACCAGAAACCCGATGTCCGGAAAGTTCGCGCGGAAGTCACCGCCCGGCTCAGGGGGATTGAAGATTGCGGATTAAATACAGGGGCCGGCACGATTGAAATTGCCAGCGTGAAACGCGAGGACTGGGCGGAATCATGGAAAAAGCATTTTCATCCATTGGAAATCGGGCGGGATTTGCTGGTGAAACCAAGCTGGAGCAAACGCCGTGCATTCAAAAATCAGGTAGTGGTCGTGCTCGATCCCGGTTTGAGCTTTGGCACCGGCCAGCATCCGACGACGTCGTTTTGCCTGCATGAACTGGTTCATTACCGCAAAAACGGGACATTACAATCATTTTTGGACATCGGCACCGGTTCAGGAATTTTGGCCATTGCGGCGGTTAAACTCGGCTATCAGCCGGTTCATGCGTTTGATTTCGACCCGGAATCCGTCCGTGTTGCCCGGGAAAATGCGCGCAACAACTGCGTTGACGGCCAGATCAAGCTGACCCGCGGCGACGCGACCCAGCTGCCCTTGCAACCAGCACGAAAATATCATTTGATCTGTGCCAATCTGATTTCTAATTTGCTTATTTCCGAAAAACGGCGGATTGTCAAACAGTTGCGGCCGGACGGCACTTTGGTTTTGGCTGGGATTTTGGCGGTGGAATTTGGCGATGTGGAGCGGGCTTTTGCAAATTCAAGGCTCAAATTGGTGGAAAAACGGGTGGAAAACGAGTGGTGCTCTGGCTCTTTTTGTTTTGTCTGAAAAATTTTGAACAGACGTCCGGGGGATGGCGTCTGATGAATTGAAGTTTTTAGGCAGATTTAGGACTGATTTATAGTTGGCATTATTTACGCTGTCAGTCTGATGAAAGGAAACGAAAGGTAAAAGTTATGATGAAAACCATCGAAGTGATCGGCGAAGTAATTCGCAATCCCAAACATCCGTTCCGCAAAACTGAACATCATACCAAAAAGTCGCTCAAGAATCGGCACGAGCGGCGAAAAATCAGAGAATACCTGCAGCTCGGTGACTGGATGTCCGAGGAAACAGCTTGAATTGACGGCGGCGAGAAATCGCCGCCTTTTTCATTTCTGGCACTCGGGGCAAATGCCAAAAAACTCTAGCCGATGCGTCACACCGGCGTATCCGTTTGTTTGCGCGATTTTTTTTTCAATTGCCCCGGTAAAGCATTCTTGAATTTCCACCACGCTAGTGCAGCGGGTGCAGATCAAATGATGGTGATGGCCGTCGTCACCTTCCACTAGCAGTTCAAACCGAGCCGTACCGTCGCCAAAATCAAAGCGTTTTACCATCCCCATCTTCTCCAGTAATTGCATTGCTCGATAAATCGTGGCAAGATCACATTTACCTTTCGGCAGCGCGGCAAAAATCTCCTTGATCGTGAGCGGATGCGGATGGTGCCGTAAGATTTCCAAAATCGCGGCGCGTGGCCCGGTGATTTTGCGCGCTTCCCGTTGCAAGCGTCCGGTCAACGTGGCAAGTTCCGGTTTTTTCCCGGTGTGTTTGTGCGTGCAGGGTTTCAACGGATTCAGGCTTTGAGGTGAAAATAAAGGATCAAGCCGGCAATGGCCGCGAACCCGGCGGCGAAATTGACCAGCACCAAAGTCTTGTGATGCTTCAGAATTTCACCCACCACGGCATGCAGGCCGAGGTAGACAAATCCGCCGGCGGCGTTCGCCAGCGCCAACGCCAGCCAGAAATTGCTGGCACTGTGGAGAAACAGCCAGCCGATCAATCCCCCCAAAATCGTCGTCGATTCAACGGCAGCGACCAGCCAGAGGGTCTTCGACCGCGATACTCCGCCGCCGAGCAACAACGCGCCAAGGGCCAGCCCTTCGGGAAATTTATGTACACAGATGGCAAACGTGATGGAAAGCCCCACCGGCGTGGCTTCCTCGTTTCCCGCCGCGAGCGCCAGTCCGTCCACCGTGCAATGGATTGCCAACGCAAACATCATGGCGGTGGCAAATTCCGCGAGCCGGTGCGTTGTCGCCTCGTCAAAATGACTGGCCGCACAAGCCGGGCAAACGTGGTAAACGTATTTGGTGACCAGCGCGAACAGCAAATAACCCGAAGCGCCGGCCAGCAGAAATTGCCACATTTTCAGTGACTCCAGACACTCCGGCGCGATGCCGCACAGCGCGACGCCCAGCAGCGTGCCTGCCCCCAGACTGATAAACGCACAAAGCTGCCGGTGCGTCCGGGCCAGCAGCGCGCTCAACGAGCCGCCCGCCAGCGCAATCGCGAACGCCGCAAAAATCTGAAATAATATGGAGGTCGCAACCACGTTCAATTGCAAATCATTTGCAATTTAAATTCATAAAAATGCCGCGCGATTGGCCAAGGATCGCGCGGCGGCAAAAATCTACTTCATCAACAGCATCTGGCGCGCGCGCTTGATGGCGGCGGTCATGCGGCGCTGGTACGGCGCGGGCAGGCCGGTGTATTTGCGCGGCAGGATGCGGCCCTGGTCGGTCACGAACGTGCGGAGCAAGGTCGTGTTCTTGTAATCCAAGGCGTCAATGGTGAAGTCAATTTTCGGCTTCGGACGCGGCGTGCGGTTCTCGCGGGTACCGCGCTTGTCGGATTTCTTGTCGGTATTGGTCTTGCGGGGCATAAATTACTTGATCTCCTTGTGGAGCGTGTGGCGGCGGAGCGCGGGGTTGTATTTTTTGACCTCCAGCTTTTCCGTCTGCAATTTTTTATTGCGGCTGGTGGTGTAGCGCGAAGGCGACTTGCCTTCCTTGCGTGCCTCGGTGCATTCGATGGTGATGGTTTCGCGGGCCATAAATTATTCTTTCTCCTTGTTCACTTTTGCCTGTTCGTCGGCATGTTCTTCGTCCTCGCCGTCCCCGTCCGTGGTTGTGCCAACGGAATCAATCGTTCCCAGCGCGCCTAGACGGCGGGATTTCAATGCGCCTTCGCGTTCAAGCTGCGCCTGCGCCTCGACCGTGAACCGCGTCCAAGGGATCGCTTCCAGCCGCGCCTTCGGAATGGACTTGCCGGTCAATTCGCAAACGCCATAAGTCTTCCGCTCAATGCGCTTGAGTGCTTCCTCGATCTCAAAAACCGCGTCCTGGTCGGAGGACAAAAGGCTCAAGGCGAAATCTCGGTCAAAATTGTCCGTGCCGGAATCCGCCATGTGCAGGCTGTAGCCGGCCATCTCCTGGGCTGATTCCTGGGCCAGGCCGTTCATCTGCTTGGTCAGCTGTTCGCGCAGTTCCAGCAGGTGTAAACAGAACTTCTGCCATTCCGGCTTCACTTTTTTTAGATCCGGCCCGGCGCTCGCCTTAGCCACCGGTCGCCCCAGAATGGCCGCCGAGGTGGCGACGTTCTTCGACTTGCCGCGCGGGGCGGGCTTCTTCGATATTTTTTTCTTTGCAATCACAATCAAAATAATTTTACGGCCAAAACCGGAACGGCCGATGCTTCAAAGGGGCGGGAATGTAGCAAAGCGTGCCAAATAAGCCACTAAAATTTTCGCGTTTCTTAGGTGGGCAAAAATCACGCCCGCCCCGCCGGTAGTTTGGCCATCCGGATGCGGATCTCCGGGCGCCGCTCAATGCAGGCATAGGCGTTGTGGTTGTGGATGCTCTCATAGTTCTCCGCCTCGACCTTGTACCACGTCACCAGCGGATGCGCATTCAGCCTTAACGCCACATTGCGCACCAAATCCTCCACGAACACCGGGTTCTCATACGCCCGCTCTGTCACCGCTTTTTCGTCCTGCCGTTTGAGCAGTGCGTAAAGTTCCGAACTCGCCGAACTCTCGATCATTTCAATGACTTCCTCGATCCAGACGATTTTCTTGAACCGCAGCGCCACCGTCACCTCGCCGCGCTGGTTGTGCGCGCCGTATTTGGCGATTGCCTTGGAGCACGGGCAGAGCGTCGTCACGTTTACCTTGACCGTCAGCACAAAATCCGTCTCCTGACCGCACGCTGCCGCGTCAAACCGCGCCACATAGTCCATCAGGCTCGCACGCCGCGATACCGGCGACTTTTTGCTCATGAAATACGGAAACTCGATTTCCAGATGCGACGTCGCGGAATGCAGCTTCCGTTGCAGTTCCTGCAATATCTCCATGATGTTCTCTACGTGAATAACATTGCCGTGCGACGTGAGCACCTCCACGAACCGGCTCATATGCGTCCCCTTGAATTCCTTCGGCAGGTCCACGAACATTCCCAGCGTTGCCACCGTGTTCTGCACCCGGCGGACACGGTCGCGCACTTGGATCGGAAACCGCAAGCCGCGCACCCCGACCTTGTCAATCCGCAGCTGCCGGGTGTCGCGCTCGCTTTGCTTGTCGTCCAGTTTCACCGACACGGTCTTGCTTTTTGCTTGTTGAGACATGGCGGGAAAATAACAGCTTTGGCCGGTTTGGGCAAAAAAAAGAGCCTGACTAAAACCCAATAAAGTCAGGCTCTTTCACCCAATACCCAAACCAATCAGTTAAATAGACCCGCCCGTTATCATTCCGTTCAAATCATTTTTAAGGGAGAGCCTAGCGGTTTTTCTTTCGTGAATGGCCCGGCGAACTTAATATTCTCCAATGATCCGCTGCTTTGCCATTTTAGCCGGGCTACTCGCTGGCTGGAATTCTTTCGCCGACACTTTCCGTGTCGCCACTTACAACGTCGAAAACTATCTCGACCAGCCGACCGAATCGCGGCCTTATGTCAAATCCGACGCTGCCAAGGCGAAAATCCGCGAGACCGTCCTGACCATGCAGCCGGATGTGCTGGCGCTGGAAGAAATGGGTAGCACCAACGCCCTGCTCGAACTCCGCGCCGCCCTCAAAATTGCGGGACTTGATTTCCCCTTCTGGGAACACATCACCGGCGCGGATACTAACATTCATGTCGCCGTCCTAAGCCGCTTTCCTATCATCGCCCGCCATCCGCACACCAACGAGAACTTTCTCCTCGACGGTCGCCGTTTCCATGTCAGTCGCGGCTTTGCCGAGGTTGAAGTTCGCGTCGCGCCGGGCTTCACTTTCACGCTGATCGCCACGCATTTGAAATCGCGCCGGTCTTCGCCGGACGCCGACGAGGCGGAACAGCGGTGGCAAGAGGCGAAAATCCTGCGAGCGCTCGTGAATGAGCACCTCCAGGCCGAGCCGGACGCCCACCTCGTCGTCCTTGGCGATTTCAATGATGTGCAAAACTCTGATTCCACCCGCGAAGTGATCGGCCACGGCCGGTTTCGGCTCACCGACACGCGCCCCGCCGAGCGTAACGGCGACACTGAGCCGAATCCCGCACTACGTTTTGAGCCGCGTAACATCTGCTGGACGCATTACTACGGCGTCGAGGACACCTTCAGCCGGATTGATTACATTCTGTTGAGTCCCGCCATGTCTCGCGACTGGCTGCCAGCAGCCACATATATTCCCACGATTCCGAACTGGGGCGTCGGTTCCGATCACCGTCCAATCGTCGCCAGTTTCACGACCGACGGTAAATGACAAGTCGGTGATGGTCGCAAACCGGTTTAGCCACGGCTTTTTTTTGGCGGACTTTTCATTTGCCCGGTTGAAGTTTTCACGGATAATTGCAGCTGCAACCAGCACTTATTTCAATGGCCAGACACAGCAACATCCACCGGAATAGATCGACGATTCCAACCGATAATTAACCAATCATGCTCCAAAAAAATCTGGCCGTAAAAATTTCATCGCGGGGCGCCCACTTTGCCATCATCGCCTCCAAATATAACGCCCGTTATGTGGACGCCATGCTACGCGCCGCGAAGGCGGAGTTGCTCCGCGCCGGCGGCCGGGTGCAGACCATCCGCGTGCCGGGCGCGTATGAGATTCCCGTCGTCGCCGCCAAACTCGCTCGCGCCGCCCGCCTTGCGCCGGACGGTCCGCTGGCCGGCATCCTTTGTCTCGGCGTGATTTTGCGCGGCGCGACGACGCACGCGCAGCACATCGGCGAGGCGGTGAGCAACGCGCTCGTCCAGATTCAAATCCAGCACGAGGTCCCGGTCATCCACGAAGTGTTGCTGCTGGAGAACGAGCGGCAGGCGCAGGAGCGCTGCTTGGGACGCAGTCACAATCGCGGCACCGAGGCCGCGCAGACCGCGTTGGCGATGTCGAAAGTAATGGCCGCCTTGTGAAATATTTCACAATCAACTTGCGACCCCGCTTTGCAAATGCTAGCTTGACGCCGCTTATCAAATTTTATGAAAAAAAACTTGTTACTCCTCGCTTTGGGACTATTTGCCACCTGCCAGTTGTCTGGCGCCGGTGACATCACCGGCATTATCACCTTGAAAGGCACGCCGCCGGCGGCCAAGGAAATCACCCCCATTAAGGACGACCCCAATTGTTCTGCGATGTATCCGGGCGCGTTGCCGAAGACCATGTTTTACGTCCTCGGCGCAAACGGCGAACTGGCCGATGTCATTGTCTCGCTCCAGGGCGTGTCTGGCAAATCCACCGGTGCCAGCGCCGCCCCCGTGGTGCTTGACCAGAAAGGATGCCTCTACACGCCGCAGATTCTAGCCGTGCAGACCGGCCAGAAAATCATCGTTAAAAATTCCGACTCCTGCATCCACAACGTTCATACGTCCCCCAAGGAAAATCCGGCGGCCAATCAGGTGCAGATGCCCGGCGGGGCGGACCTGACCTTTACGTTCGACAAGCCTGAGCCGTTCCTGAAATTCCAGTGCGACGTGCATCCCTGGATGTTCGCGTGGGTGACCGTAATTGACCATCCGTACTTCGCGGTGAGCGACAAGGACGGCAAATTCACCATCAAAAATGTTCCGCCCGGCAAATACACGCTCGAAGCCGCGCACCGCAAGCTCGGCACCCAGACCGCCGAAATTGAGGTGAAGGACGACGGCGCGGCACAAAACTTCACGTTTGAAGTGAAGTAAATTTTTCGCCCAACGAACGACCGCTGCGCGAAAAACCGCAGCGGTCGTTCTTTTTAAAGCATGAATAACAAATATCATCCCGCGCTGTTCTGGTTTGCCGTCTTGACCGGCATCACCACGTTCCTACTCATCGGCCTCGGTGGCCTCGTCACCAGCCACGAAGCCGGAATGTCCGTGCCCGACTGGCCAAACAGCTACGGTTACAACATGTTTTTGTTTCCAATCCACGACTGGGTGGGCGGCATATTTTATGAACACACCCACCGCCTGCTCGCCTCGTTCGTCGGCCTGCTCACGACGATCCTCGCCGTCTGGCTCTGCCTTCAAGATTCACGCAAATGGATGCATTGGCTCGGAATTACTGCGTTCCTGCTCGTTATCTTGCAGGGCATCATCGGCGGCCTGCGGGTCCGCTGGCAGTTGAACTGGCTCGGCGTCCCGCATGGCGCCGTCGCGCAAACTTTCCTGGTGCTCACCTGCTCGCTGGCGCTGTTCACCAGCCGCTGGTGGATTAATTCAGCCGCCGAAAAACAAATTTCGGTTCCCCGCGGGCTGCGCCGCCACGTCCTTTACGTCACGCTGCTGATCTTCGTCCAGCTGCTCATCGCCGCGACTATGCGGCATCAGCATGCCGGCCTGGCCATCACGGATTTTCCCCTGGCTTATGGAAAAATCTGGCCCGTTACGACGCCGGACGCCATCGCCCATTACAACGCCACCCGCCCGGCGGAAACCATCGGCCAGCCCATCACGGCCTTTCAGGTGAATTTGCAGATGATCCACCGCTTCGTCGCCTACACCCTTTTTCTCGGCGTCGCCGCCGCTACCCTGCTCGCTTGGAAAAAACTCGGTGGCCGTGACGCGTTGACGAAGTTCGCCTTTTTCTGGCTCGCGTTGCTGACGCTGCAAATCGGCCTCGGCGCATGGACGATCTGGTCCAACAAGGCGGCCGACATCACCACCCTGCATGTCATGGTCGGTGCCTCGGCGCTGCTCACCGGGGCGCTGTGGTGCCTCATCGCCGGCCGCCGCAACCAGCTGGCGACCTGACCTACGCCAGCGAAACTTAAATTCCTGCCGCGCGGCAGAGCATTCGTTTTCCTTAAGTTGCCGGCGGACGATGGCGGAGGGTTACTGAATCGAATTGCGTCACGGCGTTTCTCGCGTAAAATGCGCCCATGAATTTGGACGCGCTTTATTCCGAACTGACACTCAAAACCAAAACCAAGCTGGCGCTCATCGTGCTCGATGGTCTCGGCGATCTCGCGACCAAGGAGCAGGGCTATCTCACGCCGCTGGAAGCCGCCTACACGCCGACCCTCGACAAGCTCTCCAAGGATTCCGCTCAGGGCCGCATGATCCCCGCCGCTCCCGGCATCACGCCCGGCAGCGGACCCGGCCATCTCGGGCTCTTCGGCTACGACCCCTTGGAATTTCAAGTCGGCCGCGGCGTAATCGAAGCGCTCGGCCTCGGGGTGGAACTGCAGCCCGGGGACGTCTGCGCCCGCGCTAATTTTGCCACGCTCGACGCCAAAGGCATTGTCACCGACCGCCGCGCCGGCCGCATCGCCACGGAAGTCTGCGAGAAACTTTGCGCCATGCTCGCCAAGAAGATCAAGAAAATCGGCGATACCCAGGTCATCATCAAGCCCGGCAAGGAACATCGCTTCGTGGTCGTGTTCCGCGGCAAGGGTCTGGAAGGTCCGCTCACCGATGCCGATCCGAACCGCGAAGGTTTTGCCGTCCCGACCGTCAAACCGCGCGACCCGAAAAATCTGAAGCAGAAGAAGATGGCCAAGCTTATCGCGGATTTCTATGCGGCCGCCCTGCCGATCATCGCCAAGGAAAAGCCCGCCAACGGCTTCCTCATGCGCGGCATCGCGCATCAGCCGGAGATTCCTCTGTTCGAAGACCGCTACCGGCTCAAACCGGCGTGCCTCGCGGTCTATCCGATGTACAAGGGCCTCGCGCAACTCGTCGGCATGGTCAAAATCGAAGGCCCGCAGACCATCAAGGAACAGTTCGAGCGCTACCTCGCCGAATACGACAACTACGATTTCTTCTTCATCCATTACAAATACACCGACAAATACGGCGAGGACGGCAACTTTGCCGCCAAGAAAAAAGCCATTGAAGATTTCGACGCCGCGCTGCCCATCCTGCTGAAAAAGAAGCCGGATGTCATCGCCATCACCGGCGATCATTCGACCCCCTGCTCCCTGCACGGACATTCGTGGCATCCGCAGCCGGTGCTGCTGCATTCGGCCTGCAGCGGCTCGGACAAGCTGGACCGTTTCACCGAGACCGGCGCGAACAGCGGTTCGTTGAGCGTGTTCCCCGCCAAATTCCTCATCCGCCTCATGCAGGCGAATGCGAAAATGTTCGACAAGTTCGGTGCTTGAATGATTTGCGATTTACGGATTACGATGGATGCCAGCCCCTGAAGCGCGTCGCGTCAATCGAAAATCCAAAATCGTAAATCCCAATGAACCTGCCCAACAAACTCACCGTCTCCCGTTTCGCGCTGACGGTGGTTTTTCTTTGGGTGCTGTTCTGGCCGGCGCAAATCCACCTCCGCTACACCTTCGCCCTGGTCTTTTTCTGCCTCGCCGGCGTCACGGATTTCCTGGACGGTCGCATCGCCCGGGCCCGCCAACTCATCACCAACTTCGGCATCCTCATGGACCCGCTGGCGGACAAGATCATGACCTGCTCAGCCTTCATCGCCTTTGTGGAAAGCACGCATCTGAATGCCGCCGCGCCCGTGAAGATGGCCGCGTGGATGGTCGTCATCATCGTCGCGCGCGAGTTGGCCATCACCGGCCTGCGGCTGCTCGCGGCCTCCAAGCACATCGTGCTGGCGGCGGAACGTTATGGGAAACACAAGACCATCTCACAGATTGTCGCCATCATCGCCCTGCTCGTGGTGGACGCCAGCCAGGAATGGCCAGACGGATTAAAAAACCTGTTCGTTTCGTGGACGCCAGCTTTCGCGGAAATCATGCTCTGGCTCACCGTCGTGCTCACCGCCATGTCCGGCATCATTTACCTCTGGCGCAACCGCGCGCTGTATCTGAATGACCTCTGATGCTAAGGTGGAATTAAGCGGGTAGAAGGCAGAAACCAAAAGTGCCCTGTCGAATGAAATCCGTTTCTCCCTTCTGCATTCTACATTGGCTTAGTGTTTCGGCAGCGGCAGCATCTCGCTGGGATTGGACGACTGATAAATACCGGGGGCCAGCTTGACCGTGCTGTTCTTCTGATGATGATGCCAGGCCCAGATTGATACCACGGCCATCAGCGCCAGCACGACAAAGGCGATCGCCGCCAAGCTCACCTTCCAGTTCAATTTCGCCAGCAGCAGTATGAGCGTGTCCACGTAAGTCTTTTGCGACTCCACCAGCGGCGGCGGCTCGCTGTATTTCGCCGTCCCCTTCAATTCCGCATCCAGCGCGGCCAGCAGCGGCGCCTCGTCCAGCTTCACCATCTTGGCGTAAATCTTGACTGAACCGCGAATGTAAATGGGCGCGGAAAAGACATTGAAATTGCCCTCCTCCAGCGCGCGGATGTGGTCGGTGCGGATCTTGGTCATTTCCGCGACCTGCTCGACCGTGAGGCTTTTGGCCTCGCGCGCAGAGCGGAGTTGTTCGGCTACCGTTGACATTCCCCTTATTTAGCGCGATTGACGAGGTCTTGGCAATCTTGGAAAATGCCCCAAGTGAAGACCCTCAAGAAAACCCTCCTCGGGTTTGCCGTTCTGGTGATTTTGGCTGCGCTTTTTTATGCCGAGGAAGATTTGCGCGGCTGGCACGCGTGGAACAAATGCAAACGCGAACTCAAAGCCAAAGGCATCGTGCTGGATTGGAACGCCTACATTCCGCCGCCTGTGCCGGACGACCAGAATTTTTTCGCGGCACCGAAGATGGCAGATTGGTTTATCAAGGGACATCACGGCGATCAATTGCAAGATCCCTTAAAAAATCCTGATACGACCAGTGAGATTAAGACCGAATCTGCGGCGCGCAATTACCTGACTTGGAGCGATCAGTTTCGCACGAATTTCGACTTGATTCGCGAAGCGCTCAAACGTCCTTATGCGCGAATGGACGGGGACTATTCCAAGCCATACGAGCAGCCCATTCCGAACTTCGTAACCGTCCGGATTGTGGCCCAGACGCTCGCGCAGCGCGCCAAATGTGATTTACTGCTGGGCCAGCCAGAACATGCGTTGCCGGAATTGACATTAATGCACGACATGTGCCGTTTGCTGGAAGGCCCGCCATCGGGCAAACCGATGACCTTGGTTTCGGCGATGGTCAATGTCGCCGTCACGGGACTTTATGTGGATACCATCGCGGTAGGTTTGAAATCACACGCCTGGCAGGAGGCTCAACTGACCGCGCTACAATACCAACTTGCGGAAATCAAGCTGGCTCCGTTTTTGTTCGAAGCATTTCTAGACGAATCAGCGAGCATCTCTCGCACTGTTCAGATCTCTTGGATCCCAAAGTTTTTCGATAATTCGGTGAAAGCAAAATGGACGACCAAAGTTGTCTGGTGGTTCTGGCCGCGCGGTTGGACCTATCAAAACATGGTCAATGCCGCCACTCTTGAACTTAAACCGCTGGATAGTTTTGACCTCGAAAATGATATTGTTGCGCCTCGCAAATTTGAGAAGGCTGGTCGCGAAGTTGAAAGATACGTCAGTCACGCCACATTTCCATTTAAAATTATCGCTGCAATTGCCATTCCCAATTTTACCAAGGCAGAACAAACCATGGCCTACAACCAAACCCTGGCCAACGAAGCCCAGGTTGTCTGTGCGCTGGAACGCTACCGCCTCGCGTCGGGCTATTATCCGGCCACCCTCGATGCGCTGCTGCCGAGGTTCATCGAGGAACTGCCGCACGACCTCATCGGCGGGGAGCAATTGCATTATCGGCACACGTATGCCGGGAAGTTTCTGCTCTACTCAGTCGGTTGGAATGAAAGGGATGACGATGGCCAGCCCGGCACCTTGGCGGATGTGAAACATGGCGACTGGGTCTGGAGTTATCCCTAGCCGTGAATCAACCAGCGTCTGGATCAAGCCCGACGCAACTCCGCAACATCAGCCACGTGCAACGTTTTTCCATCTTTCTGGGTGAGAAGGCTAGGATGAGGGCGAACGTCAAAACAAACTTTCAAGACTATGCGTTAGCGCGAGCCGGTTCGTCGGTAGCCCCGCCCCACCGGTAATGTCGCTGCTTGCGAAGCTTGATTCATTATTGAATCGCCAAACTACCAAGATTTCAACCCTGACAGGCTTGGCAAAATCCGTGTCCATCTGAGTTCATCTGTGGTTATAATCATTAACGCCTCCGCGTCGTCCCCCTGCCTCCAGTCCTCAAGAGCAGCGTTCGATCGCGCGCAGTCCAAACGCTTCGTGACGGTGGGACCCGCTCTTCAACCCTGGGTGCAGAGGTAAATGTGGAAATGGGTCATGGGCCGGCCGTGGTACTGGGACCAGAAATCGTCCACAACTTCTACCTTGCTGAATTGTTCCAGCAGCTTCGGCGGGGGCGACGCGTCGCTGGAGGTGGTCACGTAGAGGGCGCGGGTATCCGGCCGGACTTCATAACCGGGCCAGAGGGTGAATTGGGTTGCACCGTAAGTGGCCGGCAGGAGATAGGTCACGGGCTGGTCCGCCAGATAAAACGCTATCATGCTGGCCTCGGCGTAATTGTCCGCCAGCAGGAGGTTCACGCGGTGGATGTCTCGGGCGGATTGCACATGGTCGGCGAAATCGTGCCAGCCGCGCGCGCGCCGCAGCGGATCGCGGATCGGCCGGCGGTTCAGGTGGTCGGTGACTTTTTGGGCGACGTACAGGAGCGGATCGGTATCGTGCATCACCGCCGTCATGAGCAGCGCGACGGCGAAAGCGGCGACGACGCCCCGGCGCCAGGCCGGATATTTGGCCACCACCTCGCGCCAATAGACCACGGTGAAGATGATGCCGGTGATCAGCGCCGGGGCCGCCCAGTTGGCCTGGCCGGCCTTGTTCAGGCTAAAGAAAGCGAACAACCCGTACAGCGGCAAAAACTGGCTCATCAGAAACCGCACGCGCAAGTCCGTGAACTTGGTCCATAACAGCGCCACGAGGGCCACGACCATGCCCGCCGCGAACAACGGCGAGATCACGCCGAATTGGCCACCGATGAAGGTGAGCAGCTCCAGCGGATGAATCTGAAACGAGCTTTTTACCCCGCTCCGGTCATGCAGCGCGATATAATGCACCCAGTGGGTCTGGACGTTCCACCAGAGGATGGGCAGGATGCTCAGGCCAAACGCGCCGCCCAAGACGAGCATTTTCCGGCTAAACAGCTGCGGGCGATGTTCCTTGGACCAGAGTAGGAAACAGCCAATACAGACGAGTTGCACGCCGTTGGTGAATTTGGCGAGGAAGCCCGCGCCGATGGCCAGCCCCAGCCAGAACCAGTCGCTCGTTTGGTCGCGATGGATAGCTTTCCAGAAAATCAGCACCGCCCACGCCCAGAAAAAGACGCTCAAGGAATCAATCGTCATCAGGATGGAACCGACGGCCGTCAGCGGCAGGACCGTGGCCACCAGCAGCGACCAGAGCGCAACGCGGTCGTCGTACAACCGCCGCGCCAGCAGGAACAGCATCGCCCCGGTGGCGGTGCTCAACAGGACCGCGAAAAAGCGGATGCCAAACACCGTCGGGCCGAAGAGCGAGGTGCCCAGCGCGATGATCCACGCCACGCCCGGGCCTTTGTCGCGATAAGAGGCGGCGAGATGTTTGGACCAAAGCCAGTAATAGGCTTCGTCCGGCACCAGTTCCATCTGCGTGATGAACCAGAGCCGGTAACAGGTCAGCGTGAACAGCAGCAGGATCGCGAGCCGCACGGGGCTGTTGAGATACGCGCGCATGAACTGATTTCAGGCTTTCGGGGCCGGGGGCGCGTCGCCGGCGCGCTTGATTTCCTGGATAATGAACAGCGGACGGTTCTTGGCCTGTTCATAGATGCGGCCGAGATATTCGCCAAAGACGCCGAACAGGAGCAGTTGGATGGTGCCAAAAATCGTGATGGCGGACATGAGCGACGTCCAGCCCGGCACCAGTTCGCTGCCGCGGACAAAGTGATCGAAGAGCACATGAAAAATATAGCTGACGAACACCGCGAACAGCAGGAGTGACAACACATACGCCAGCCGCAACGGCTTGGTGGACATCGAGGCGATGCCGTCAAAGGCAAACCGCAGCATCTTGCGGAACGGGTAATGCGTCTCCCCCGCCACGCGGTCGGCGCGGTCGTAATAGACCTGCGTCTGCGGGAACCCGATCCACGGCACCAGCCCACGCAGGAAGCGGTGCGATTCATGCAGCCGTGCCAGCTCGGTCAACGCGCGCCGGCTCAACAGCCGGAAGTCGCCCGTGTTGCGCGGAATGGCCACGCCGCTCAACTTCTCGATCAGCACATAAAACACCTTGGCCGTGATCCGCTTGGTTAAATTTTCCTGGCCGCGGTCCTTGCGGGTGCCATAGACCACGTCGTAGCCCGCGCGATGCGCGGTGAGCATGTCCACGATCACGGCGGGCGGGTCCTGGAGGTCGGCGTCCATGGAGACTACGGCGTCGCCCCGTGCCGATTCGAGGCCGGCGGCGAGCGCGAGTTGATGGCCAAAATTGCGCGAGAGGTTGACGCCCACCCAGTCCGGCTGGCGGCTGCATTGGGCGGCCAGAAGCGGCCAGCTTTGATCCTGGCTGCCATCGTTGACCAGGACGATTTCGACCGGACCGTACGGTTTGAGGAAGGTGGCGCACGCCTGCTCCAGTTCCCGGAACAACGCGGGCAAAGCCGCTTCCTCGTTGTAAACGGGGATGACAATGGATAAGGGATACAGCCGGCCGGTCATTGAAACAGGATACGTTCAACCGGCTTTCCGAAGCAATAACAACCGGCAAACAGTCAGGCTGCCCGGGCTTCGTGCTTCCTCATCACCCACCATGTCCACGCGCAGGGCGCGACGAAAACCAACTTGACGCGTAACCACAGAAACGCACCATTGCCAGACATTGAAATTGACGCGGAAATTTTTCGACTGCACCCGCGCCACGCCGGAAACTGGCAGGTGCGCCGAAAACCAGGTGTTTGGCCCCGAGAAGTCCTTCTCGCCGGAAGGGCAAGCCCATTCGCGCTGGCTGACCATGGCAGTTTGTCTTGGCCTGGCCGCAATGGTTTGGGCGGTTTTTAGCCAGACGCTGCACTTCGATTTTGTCAACTATGACGATCCCACTTATGTCTACCAAAATCCGGCCATCACCCAGGGCCTGAACTGGCCCGGGGTTGTCGGGTTGTTCACACACATCAATGCCGGCACATGGTTTCCGCTGACGGATCTCACGCACCAGTTGGATTGGCAACTCTATGGAGCCAATGCGGGCGGTCATCATCTGACCAACGTCCTGCTGCAGGCCGCCACGGCCATCCTGCTGTTTCTCATGCTGCGGGAATTAACGGGAAGATTCTGGCCGGCCGCGTTCGTGGCCGCCGTGTTTGCCATTCATCCTTTGCGGGCGGAGTCCGTGGCTTGGGTGGTGGAACGCAAGGACGTATTGAGCGGCTTTTTTTTCATGCTGGCGTTATGGGCCTGGACCGGCCACGTGAGAAAAAGGGAGGCAGCGGCCGGCCCCGGGAATTTTGCCGGCGATCCCCGAGGTTGGGCGATCAAATATTATCTGGCCCTGGCATTCTTCGCGCTGGGCCTGCTGTTCAAATCCATGGTGGTGACGTTACCGTTTGTCCTGTTGTTGCTGGATTACTGGCCGCTGAACCGGCTGGCATCCGCCGGCAGCGGAGGTGTCCGCACCCAGATTCAGATTTGGCTGGAGTTGATTCTGGAGAAGCTTCCCTTCCTGCTGTTGAGCGCCGCCATTTGTATCGTCACGGTATTGACGCAGAAAAATGCCGTATTGATCGCACACAGCGTCACCATCCCCGAAAGGATCGGCAACGCTCTGCTGGCTTATGGCGTTTATCTGGGACATCTGGTTTATCCAGTGGGTTTGGCAGTGTCCTATGTTGAACCGGGAATGCACCACCCGTCCCTGAATAGCGCCGGCGGTACGGCACTGTTGTTACTTACCATCACGGCTGTCGCGGTGGCTGGGCGACGCCGGCATCCTTATTTGCTGGTGGGTTGGTTGTGGTATCTGGCCATGCTGCTGCCGGTCATTGACATCATGCAGACCGGTCATAACGCGCGGGCCGATCGATACACTTATCTGCCGCAAATCGGTTTGTATATCCTGATGACGTGGGGTGGGGTAGAACTGAGCGCCTCGTGGCCACAGCGCCGGAAACTGCTGAGCCTTGGCGCAGCGGCAATCCTTACCAGCTTGCTGGCTGGCGCCTATGTCCAGACGAGCTATTGGAAGAACAGTGTGACGCTTTGGAACCGCGTCCTTGCCTGTAAATCCGGAAATGCATTTGCCTATTACAACCTGGGCAGCGCCATGGTCACCCAAGGGAAATGGCGGGAGGCCCAAACCAACTTCGAACGCGCGCTGAAAATCGATCCCGACTACCCGGATGCGGAGGTCAATCTGGGCGTGGCGCTGAGCGGCCAGGGGCAGCGGGAGGAAGCCACGCTACACTTCCAGCGAGCGCTCCGGCAAAATCCCTATTCAAGCCGACGCCGAATATAATTTGGGTGACGCAATGGCCAATCAGGGCAAGCCGGCGGAAGCAATCCTGCATTTTGAACGGGCGCTCCAGTTCCGGCCGACTATCCCGAAGCCGATTATGATCTGGGACTGGTCCTGGCCAACCAAGCGAAGTGGGATGAAGCCATTCCCCATTTCGAACGAAGGCTGCATTTAAAACTGACCCGCACGGACGCCGAATATATCACCGCCGTCGCCCTGCGGACCGACAAAAAATGGGCCGAAGCCATCGGACTCTACGAACGCGTGTTGCAAGCCCGGCCGGATTCTGCCGAAGCCCGCAACGATTTAGGCATCGCGTTGGCCAACTTGGGGAAATCAGCCGAAGCCCGGGCGCAATTCCAACAGGCCCTCGCCCTGGCCACGACTCAAGGCAACGTCACCCTTGCAGAAACCATCCGTACCCGGCTCAAGTCCGATTCCTTGGCATCACCCCAACCCGAGACACCGTGACCGTTTTATCGACAGGGCTTGGTTTTGCAATGTTACAACGCGCTCTGCATAACGCCGTCCGGACCTTTGCCGTCGAGATCGATCTGGATGTCGCGCGCATTCTTGCGGCCCGATTTTGACGGTCCACTGGCGCGGTGATGTTTCAAAATATGACACCGTGGACCCTGCCAGCCGGCGGGAAATGGCAAAGTCGCGTGATGAACGATATTGGTCGTCACGGGAACGACATTGTTCGCAAGCCGACTTTTGCCGGTCAGAGGCCGATTTATTGGGGTTTTGGGATGAAATGGGTTTTCGCCGGAGCCCGTTCGGAGCCTATAAAGGCAACCATTCTAGAAAATAGACACATTTTCAGAAATGGGACAATCAATGGCGATCAAGGTTCGAATACATCCCCGAAAATACGTATATTTGCGTAGCAACGGACGTCAGTCCGCTAATTATACCAGCGGCGGGATGGAAATTTGAGCCGGCTCACGCCGGCTGCTACGAGGAAATTGACGTTTACCCAGCGCGCCTGTTGGTCAGGTCGCGGCATACTTCGGAGAAACCGGCTTTGATGATAATAGCCCAGCCATTTATGGCTGGGAACAGCGCAATCCGGTTTTCAAAGTCCCGTCAGGGACGGCAGACTATTTTCTTTCGTCCCTGCCGGGACTGGGGATATTCCCAAACCGTAAACCCAGCCATAAATAGCTGGGCTATTGTCAAAGAGAGGAAAATGCGGCCATTTGGGTGAGGGAGAACGTGGACCCATTCAGTTTCGTGTGCCATAAAAAGCGGTGGAGGGCCACCGCACTCCAAGACGCTCGCGCGCTGACCGATGACCACCGGAGGCGCGCCAGCGTCGTGGAGTGCGCCCGCCCTCTGGCGCTTTGGGACGGCGTGGGAGTGGAATTCGTTTCTAAAATTACGGTGAAACGCCCTTTGCTGGTCGTTTCGCACCTCCAGAAAATCTGGTGCTCCGCGCACCCGACCGCGCCAAAGCGTCATCGCTCCGGACTCCATTCCCCCTTGACGCGCCCGCCCTCATATCATAATTAGGCAGCTACACTTTCATGAAAAACACGCTGACCATTCTTCTATCTGGCCTGCTTCTTTGCGGTTGTTCGCAGAAGCAGGCGACACCAGCCAAACAAGAGGCGCCGTCATATCCAGCATTAAACCAGATTGAAGATGGAAAAGACGCTATCTGGGGACGTTATGTTTTGCACGTTGCAAAGCGCGATGGCGCTTCTCTTGAGGGTGTTCAGATAAGCGATACATTAGCAGATGGCCAGATTGAGACCATCACTGCAGACGCTGGGACTGTTCAGCCAGTCGTGTATGCGTGGGTCACAAACGATAGCGCCGTGTCTGTCTGTCTTCGCAATGCCAAGATACAGATTGGAACGAAGATTTCGATACATGAGGGATATGTGGTTTCATTAAAGAAGTGATTATGAAGTTGACGCTGCTAACCCCCATCAAGCCCGATAGGTCAACCGGTAAAAACATTCCTGCCGGAAAAGGATTCTTTTCCGTTTAACATCCTCCGAACGCAGCTCTCCGGCTTAATTGTAGGTACCTTAGTGGCGAGCGAACTGGGCAAAGGGCTTGGTACGGGAAAATCCCGAAGGGATTTCATCAATCAGCCCGGCGTAGCCTGATGACATCGGGCTACGCTGGGTAAGGGAACAAAAATGCCATCAACCCTGAAGGAGGTTGAATCCACCTCGTCGGATGCGGATGCAACCCCGATGGCGTTTTGTTGTTTGTGGGACGGTCACCCAGCGTAGCCGCTCCTCGCCGGTCCGGCTCGGACCGTCAATGCCGGGCTATATGATGAAATCCCGTTGGGATTGGGCAACTGGTTTTCGCCACGCCGCCGAAAACGGCCGCCGGGCTGGTTGCGCTGCCCTTTTAAAAGTAGCAGCGGACGTCAGTCCGCTCGTTATACCGACGGAGGTGGAAGTTTGAGCCGGCTCACGCCGGCTGCTACCGGAGGAAGTTCGGGAAATGACAAGTATTTTGACGAGGTCAATCCGCAGTCGTAGAAACCGCCGGTTAAAGATTCTTTTTCACCAAAATCCGGAGGGCCGCCGCGAGTGCGAATTATGACCGGGGCTTTGCAGTTTCAACCGATTGGTCGGCGGGCATCATCTTATTCATTGTCAACCCGGCGGATTTTTGTCATACCGTTTCGGAATCAATTCCACCTAGATGAACGTCCCGGCCACCGCCGGTTCACCCGCAACTCCGCCATTTATGAACACTGAAACTGAAATTGAAACCCTGAAAAAAGAAGTCGCCCGCCTCCGCCGCGAGATGGATGAATACCGGCAGTTCATCCATTACCATCCGCCCGGCAAGGATGATGATGACCGGGACTGTCCCGCGTATCTCACCATCCGCTGCTCGATCCTGACGGTGGTCAACCCGTCCCCGCCATCCCAGACGCAAATTTTTATCATCGGTTCGCGGCTGGGGCCGAGCTTTATGATGGTGGGCCAGGATGAGAAGACGCGGATATTGATGCAGTTGGAAAAAGACCAGCCGGAGATCAGCTTGTTGGGCGATGACCACCAGCACAAAGCGTGTCTGCGGGTGGACAACGGCGAGCCGTCGTTTGAGCTTTATGCCAAGGAGAACAAAATCGGCGTCCAGTTGAAGGTGGTGGGCAAGGAGGGCCGCGGCCAGGTGGGGGTGTGCGAGGCCGGGAAGGCGCGGGCGGTGATGAAAGCCACGGACACCGGGGCGGCCATCAGCGCCGTCCATGACGACGGCCATGCGCGCATCACCATGGTGAGCCAGTTGGAAAACGGACATTTGATGGCCGTGACGCCGGACATGAAGGTGGGCGTGAAGATCGCCGCCGACGGACTGGACGGCGGGGTCATCACCGTCAACAACCGGAACGGCAAGCCCGGCGTGATTCTCTCCAACATCGGTATCGGCGGCGCGGTGGTCGTGCAAGACCCGCACGGCAACATCATCGGCCAACTGCCCTCGGCGGAAACCGAATGAAGTCCTGACCGGGCATTGCCCGCAGCTTCAGACCGCGCTCTGCGTGCCGCCGTCGGCGCCGCCGCCGTCGAGGTCGATCAGGATTTCGCGCGGCTCGGCCCCCTGGCTGGGGCCGACGATGCCCCGGCCCTCGAGTTCGTCCATGATGCGCGCGGCGCGGGTGTAACCGAGCCGCAGCCGGCGTTGGAGGAGCGAGACGCTGGCCTTCTGTTCGCTGCGGATGACTTCAATGCACTGCTGGATGAGTTCCTCGTCCTCGTCGGTGCCGCTCTCAATATCCGTGTTGGCGCTGGGCTTGGACAGCTGCTGATGGATTTCCATCTCGTAGCTGGGTTTGCCCTGCTTGGCGATGAACTCGACGATGTTCTCCAGTTCCTTGTCGGTGATGAGCGCACCTTGGGCGCGCTTGAGGTTGCCGGAACCGGGCGGCAGGTAAAGCATATCACCTTTGCCAAGCAGCTTATCCGCGCCCATCGCGTCGAGAATGGTGCGCGAGTCCACGCGACTCGCCACCTGGAACGCAATGCGCGCGGGGATGTTGGCCTTGATGACGCCGGTGATGACATCCACGGACGGCCGCTGGGTGGCGACAATGCAATGAATGCCGGCTGCGCGCGCCATCTGGGTGATGCGCGCAATGGCCATCTCGACATCCGCCGGCGCCACCAGCATCAGATCCGCCAACTCGTCAATGATGACCACGATGTAGGAGAGGCGTTCGGGAATGACGATGTCTTCCTCGCGCGGCACGACGATCTCTTCATCCACCTCGACGGCGAATCCGCCCGCGCCGGCCTCGACTTTTTCTTTCTTGGCGGAGAGCGGCAGTTCGAGTTCCTGCTCAGGCAACGGCTTGTTCTTGGGTCGTTCGTTGAAGGACTTGATGTTGCGGACACCAACGCGCGCAAAGATTTTGTAGCGCTTCTCCATCTCGTTGACCACCCAGCGCAGCGCGAGCAAAACCTTTTTCGGATCGGTCACGACGGGCACTACGAGGTGCGGCAGCGCGTTGTATTGCTGAAGTTCGACCACCTTGGGATCAATCATCACGAACCGCAGCTGGTCGGGCGAGAACCGGTAGAGCAGCGAGGCGATGATGGAATTGATGCAGACGGATTTGCCGGAACCGGTGCTGCCGGCGATAAGGCAGTGCGGCATTTCCGCGAGGTCGGCGACAATCGGATGGCCATAGACATCCTTGCCGAGGGCGATGGGGATACGCGCCTTGGTGTTGCGCCATTCGTCCGACTCGAAGAGGTCGCGCATGATGACCTTGGTCTTGACCAGATTCGGCACTTCGACGCCGACGGACGATTTTCCCGGCACGGGTGCGAGGATGTGAATACGCTCGGCCTTGAGCGCGGCGGCGATGTTGTTCGAGAGGGCGGTGATCTTTTCCAGTTTCACACCCGGCGCGGGATGGAGTTCGTAGCGCGTGATCGTCGGGCCCTTGGTGATGTCACCGAGCGACACCTCGATGTCGAACTGCGCAAGCGTCTGCTGCATGAGCCGCGCGTTGGCCATCAGCTCTTCCTTGGACTCGGTCGGCTTGACCGTCATGTCCGGGTGCTGGAGAAAGTCCATCGAGGGCAACTGGTAGTTGCCGATCATCGGCACGCTGGCGACGGTCATCGGCTTGGGCTTACGCGGCGCGGGGCGCGGGCGCGGCGGCGGCACGGAACCGTCGGCGATGGTGATGACGGGGTCCGGCTTGGGCGCGACGGGTTTGGCTGGTTCCGGCGGGTTGCCGGACGGGGCTTCGGCCGGCTCCGGCTTGGCTTCGGCGGCCTTCTCCGACGCTTCTGATTTGCGGCCGAGAATTTCTTCCGTGGAGGCCGGGCGGATTTCGCTGGCGGGAATGACCTCGCCGACCTCGATGATTTCCTCTGCCGGCGCGGTTTCCTTCGGCGGCGGTTCCGGCAACGTGCTCTTGCGGTAGCGCGGGCCCTTGGCCTGCGGCACGCTCAGGTCGCGCACGGTGGGCTCGGGGACGGGCTGGCCGTCGGCCCCGAGACCGCTGGCGACTTTGACGACTTCCGCCTCGATCTGGCGCTTTTGTTTTTCGAGTTCGCGCGCGCGTTTTTCCAGGACGATTTCCTCGCCGGATTTTAATTCATCCCCGGGCGCGGATTCGACCTTTTGCAGAAGAATGCGAATCCAGTGGCCGAGCTGGAAATTGGTCAGAAAGAGCAGGCTGATCAGGCCAAGCGCAGCATAGACGACCGTTGCGCCTAGCCGGCCGAGCAATACAAATCCGTAGTCGTAGGTATTGAGCCGCCCATAGGTCAGATAGCCCAGCCAGCCGCCAGCAAAATAGGCACTGATGCTTTGAGTCCAATCTTTTATCAAATCAACATTGTTGGCCAGGTGCAGCAGGCCGGTGATCGAGACAAAAAACATCGCCGTCCAGAGCAGACACCAGCGCAGGCGTTCGCGCAGATAGCCGAGAAAATCCATCAGATACGCGACGCCGAACGCAGCGGAAATCCACGGTAACACATAAGCCGCGAGGCCCAGCGGCACAAACGTGAACCACGCCAGATAAGCCCCGATGACACCGATCCAATTGTGGATTTCCTTGTTCGGCGGGATGCGGACGGAGGAAAGATCGCCGCGGTCAAACGACAGTTGCGCCACCAGCAGCAGCAGCGCCAGCGCCAACAACGCGATGCCGATGACGTCGTTGAAACCGTTCTTGGAACTCGGGTTGTCACCCGGCTTTTTTGCCATACCGGCAACGTAACAATTCAGCGTGGCGGTTCAAAGTTGAAACTGACCGAGGACCGTAAATTTCCCCATTGCACTTTGGCCGGCGCGGATTAAATTTCCGCCATGACCAAAAACTCTGCCGTAAAAATTCTCTGGCTGGCCGCCGTGCTGTTCGTCGCCGGCTGCACCACCTACCAAACCTCCTGGGACCACCGCGTCGGCGTGTACACGTACGACCAAGCCGTGAAGGAATTCGGCCCGCCCGACAAGCAAGCGAAGCTGACCGACGGCCAGACCGAATCTGAATGGATTTCGCGCTACAACACCGGCACGGTGGGCGTCGGCACGGGCTTTTTCAGCGGTCCCGCCGGCGGCGGCGTGATGGCGAGCACCCCCGCCTACCGGGAAAGCAAGCTGATCCTCACCTTCGGCACCAACAACGTGCTCTCGGCTTGGACGAGAAACTGAACCGGAACCGGTGGCCCGGATTCAACCAGACGGAAGTACCCTGAGCGTCCGCTGCGTTTCGGTGGGCGGTTACGTACGGTTTACTGCCTCAATTTAGCGCGATGCCGCGACGGATGAAGGTCGGCACGTCCAGATCCTCGCCGCGATGCAGCGTCGGTTCGCTCTTGTCGAACCGGCCTTTGGTGATGATGGTAAGCGGCAGTTGGGTCTGCACCGCCTTGGCACCGGGTCGCCGCGCCCGCGGACGTGCCGCCGTCGCTTCACGGTGGCCAGCGGAACCGGCCGACGGGTTGCGGTTTTCCATGCGAGGCGTCACGCTGCTGGCTGGCGCATTGGATTTCGCGGCGATGACGGTCACGCAAAGTTTCTCTTTCAAGCCGGCATCCGCCGCGGCGCCCATCACGAGTTGCGCGTGGCCACACTGGCGTTTCACCTGTTCCATCACGCGGTTAATCTCCGCCATGGTCAAATCCTTCCCGGCGCTCAGACTCACCAGCACGGCGTCGGATTCCGCCAGCGCCCGGCCCTCATCCAGCAGCGGATGGGTGAGGATTTTTTCCACGGCCTCGCGGGCGCGGCCCGGTCCGGACGTCTCCACAAATGCAAAAGCGTTCTCCGCATGACGGTCGCGGAGCAACGCGCACAAATCGCCGAAGTGAACCTGAATCAGACCCGGACGCGTGAGCAACGACCAAACGCCGCGCACGCCCTCGATCAGAAAACCGCCGGTGACTTGGAAGGTTTCGATCAGCGTGGAGTTCTCGTCGATAAGCTTGAAAATTTTCTGACTCGGCAGGCAGATGACGCCGTCGGCAGCGGACTTCAACTGTTCCAGCGCCGTCTGCGCCTGTGCCTCGCGGCGATTGCCCTCGCACTCGAACGGCAGCGTGACGAACGCCAGCACCAGCGAGCCGGCCTCGTGCGCCGCCTTCGCGAGGATGGGGCTGATGCCACTGCCCGCGCCGCCGCCGAGGCCGGCCAGGATGAACACGACGTGCGCCCCTTCACAGGCGGACTTGAGCGTGGAGAATTGTTCCTCGGCCAGGGCGCGTCCGCGGTCCGGGTCGCCGCCGGAGCCGAGACCGCGAAAGAGCTTGTTTTCGAGATGAATCTTGACCGGAGCGACCGACGCGGCGAGCGCGGCGGCGTCAGTGTTGAGGGCGACGAGTTCCGCGCCGGCAAATTCCGCCGGGGCGAGCGCGCCGAGTAGCGCATCGCCGGCATTGCCGACGGCAATAATCCGCACCACCGGCCGACCGGGGGCAACCGTCGTTTCAAAGAGGTGATTTTGATTTTCCATGGTCATCCTTTCACGAGCGCGGCAGCATCTTGTGGAACACGCCCTTGAGGCCCGACACCAGTGACGGGCGCGCGGCGCGGCGGCGATTTTTCAACGAGCCGTACTTCACGAGGCCGATGGCGGCGGCGAATTCCGGCTGGTCCAGTGCGGTGGTCAGGCCACTGACGGCCGTGGCGTGGCCGGCGGCGACGTTCATCTGGAAGACATTTTCCGCCAGCTGCACGATGCCCGGCACGCGCGAGCCGCCGCCGCAGATAAACACCCCCGCGCGCAGGTAATCGGTCAGCCCGGCCTGCTCCAAGTCCTGGGCAATGAGTTGGAAAAGCTCCTCGATCCGCAGCGCCATGATGCGTTGAAGATGACCGACGTTGACGCGCTTGAGTTCAAGGCCGAGTTCGTTGGTGATGCTAAGGGTCTGACCCTTAGCCGCCTCGGTCGGCAGGGCGGTGCCGTGCTCCAGCTTCAATTTTTCCGCGCGGCTCAACGGGACTTTCAGGCCATAAGCGAGGTCATTGGAAACGTGGTCGCCACCGACCGCCAGCACGCCGGAATGCCGGATTATGCCGTCGGAGTAGGCGACGTATTCGGTCGTACCGCCACCGATATCGATGACCAGCGCGCCGAGCTCCTTCTGCTCGCCGGATAGCAGCGCAAGCGAAGTAGCGATGCCGTTGAAAACAATTTCATCCACTTCCAGCGACGTGGCGCGGACCAGCCGGATGACATTTTGCAGGCGGTTGGCATGGCCATGGATGACATGCATGTCCACCTCCAGCCGCGCGCCCAGCATGCCGACGGGATTCGTCACGCCGTCCTGGCCGTCTACGTAAAAATGCTGGCGCACGTGATTGATGATCGTGTTCTCGGCGGGCAAATTGATGGCCTTGGCGTTCTTGACCACATCCTCGACATCGTCCGGCGAGATCTCGCGGTCGGCGGAAACGACCGGATGGACGCCGCGGTTATTGAAGCCGCGGATGTGGCCACCGCTCACGCCGAGGTAAACCCGGCGGATCTCCACATCGGCCATCTGCTCAGCCTCGAAAACGGCCGCCCGCAAATCCTCCTCAACTTGCTCGGGATTAACGATCTCACCCTTGCGGACGCCGCGCGAGCGCGCCTGGCCGAGGCCGATGATATTCGGCAGGCCCTCGGCATTCTGCTCGCCGACCACGACGCAGATTTTTGAAGTGCCGATTTCGAGGCCGGCAATGATGTTGGAATCGTCAAACATTTTTCCTCCGGGTTTTCAATGGTTTCACCGCCTTCGGCGTCACGGACACCGGCGCGGCGCTGGCCAGCATCCAGCGCGCCGGTGAATTATCCGTCACCGACAAATCAAACGAGGCAATTTCCAGATGCCGATTCTTGCCCCAGTCATAAGTCAGCCGCCAGTGGCGCAATTGCTCATCTAGATTGTCGAGGCCGAAGGTGATGACACTGCCCCGCCCCGTTGTCGCCACAATCACGCCCGGAGCGGAAACATCCACCCGCCGCAGGTCCACCAACCCGGCCATCGGCGATTTTCCGAACGCGCCGATCAATTGCAACGCTGCCTGCACCTGCGCCAGTTCCATGCGCCGGCCCGGTTGTAATTGAAAAACGTTCACGCCCCCGATGACCGGTAATTGCGAATTAACCTGCGCCAGCGGCACGGTGCAAAGCCGCGGATCCAGCGGCTGCATCACCATGCCGTTCGCATCAAGCTGAAACACGTTGATCTTGATGCGATCTGGGCCGTCCGCACACGGAATGTTGACCTGGGCGACCGGGTCGCGCTCGGTCACGCGGATTTTTAATGTGCGCGGCAGGACACGTTCCACGGAAACTGAATCAATCACCGAAACCAGTTCCAGATTGCGCTTCACCGACGCAAGGTCGAGGCGAATGAGGTTCTGACCCGACTTCACACCTGCCCAGCGGCGGAGTTGTTCTGGCGCAATCACCCCATCCGTCTGCACGTCAATCTGCTGGATAGCGAAGTCGGGGTTTTCATAGACAAACACATCAAGCGTCTTCTCACCAATACGCCAGACCAGATACAACGCCAGCACGGTGACCAAAGGCATCATCAGCGCGAGCAACCCCAGCCGCAAGCGCGTCGCCTGGATCTGATCGGAACGCAGCTTCACATCCAGCACATGCGAACGGTACAGGCGGCGGTTTTGATTTTGTTCGCGCTTAAACCACATGAATCATCATCCTGACTACGGTTGAGCCGGCGGCTTCCGCTTCGGCCTTCAATTCCGCCGCCGTTTGCCGATGCAAGGCCAGATCCACCATGCGCTGGCAAAGCCCGGGGTAACTCAGGCCCGCCGCCGCCGCCGCTTTCGGCAATAAACTCGTCTCGGTCATACCGGGCAGCGTATTGACCTCCAACACGACTGGTGAACCATCCGGCCGCACCATCACGTCCACCCGCGCATAATCGCGCCCGCCGATGGCGTGAAACGCCCCCAGCGCAGCGCCCTGAATCCGCTGCGTGGTCGCCGCATCGAACTCGGCCGGACAGAAATACTGGGTGTTGCCGGGCGTATATTTGTTTTGGTAATCGTAATGGCCGGTCTTGGGCCGCACCTCGACGACGGGCAGAACCTCTCCGCCCAGAATTCCCACCGTCGTTTCGCGCCCGATGATTTTTTCCTCAACCAAAACTTCAGAATCAAATTTGAGCGACTCGGCGAGCGCCGCCGGCCATTGCTCCGCATGCTCAACAAATTGCAGACCGACGCTCGAGCCCTGCCGCGTTGGTTTGACAACCAGCGGGAGCGGCAAATTTTCAGGAAAAGCGCTTTCTGCCGACAGTACCGTTGTAAACCGCGCCGTAACCACGCCGGCCAGCATGCAACTCTGCTTGGTCAGCACCTTGTCGAATGCTATCCGGCTGGCCTCCGCACTGCAGCCGGTGTAAGGCACACCCAGCCGGTCCAGCTGCCGCTGCACCGTGCCGTCCTCGCCATAGGTTCCGTGCAGCGCCAGAAACACCACGTCCGTATTCACCGGCAAGGTCCAATTCGGCGTCCGCGGGTCCAGCTCGCTCACCACATGCCCAAGCGAACGCAAGGCCGCCATCACCGCTGCGCCGGAACGCAGCGAAACGTGGCGTTCCGCGCTCGGCCCGCCGAGCATAACGGTGATGTTTGACTTCCGGCTCATTTTCTTTTCCTCGCAAATTTCTCCAACGCGATCGCCGTTTTTGGAAATGCACGCAAAACCTGTGGGTCCCCCGTTACCAAGGGCACGCCCAAATCCTGCGCCAATGCCACATACTCGCAGTCGTAAGCAGAGCAGTCGGTTTGCATCGCCAACTCGAAAACTTTTTCCGACGCAACGCGATATTCCCGGCCGCCAACAACTTCTTCCGCCGAGCGCAACGCCACCAAAGCCGATTCCAAACTCAGGCCGGCGTGCCGGATATATTTTGTCAGCGCGCTTCGCCATTCCGACCGCCATAACAATGGCGCAACCCAAACCGGGTCGGCCTCAAAAACGGCATCGGCCAGTTCCGAATTCACATCGCGGACGGCGAAATACGCGATTAAATTAATGTCAGCGACGATCACGGTCTTGACGGATGAGCTTTACAACGTCCAGCGGCTTGCCGGTGAACCTCATTGTCGCCCGCGCCGCCCGCGCCCGCGCAAGCAAGGCCTGCGTGTCCACCGGCAGGCTGCGGACACTGGACTCCAACACCGCAATCGCTTCCGTGTTCAGGCTGCGGCCATGCGTCGCCGCCCGCTTTTTTAACGCCAAATGCGCCTCCTTTGACAGGCCCTTGATCGTGATGGTTATCATGGTGCAACCATAACGCAACCATTTTGCAAGTCAACGCTATTACTCGCCGATGACTTCCACTTCCGGGTGCAGATCAATCCCGCGTTCAGCCGCGGCCTTCGCCTGCAAAATCGCGATCAATTCCAGCACGTCCTTGGCCGTCGCCCCGCCATCGTTCACCAAAAAATTGCCGTGCTCCAGCGCGATCCGCGCGCCGCCGACTTTCGTGCCCTTCAGGCCAAGTTCGTCAATCAGTTTGCCCGCCGGGATCGTCGTTGGATTCTTGAACATGCAGCCGGCACTGGGCGCGGCGGGCTGCGAACTCCAGCGTTTTTCGCTGTAAGCCTTCATGCGCGCCTCAATTTCTCCCCGGGGAGCCGGCGAGCACCTGAACACCGCTTCCAGGGCCACGCAATGCATCAGCGTCGCACAACGGCGGTACACCACCGACATATCGGCCGGCGTCAGCGTGCGGACTTGGCCGTCAAAATCCATCACGCGGACAGTTTCAACGGCATTGAAAGTTTCACCGCCCATCGCGCCGGCATTCATGCGCAACGCGCCGCCAATGCTGCCGGGAATTCCTTCCAAAAATTCCACTCCGCTCAGCCCGACGCGCTTGGCCTCCACCGCGACCTGCTTTTGCTTGGCGCCTGCCCCGCAACGGATGCGCGGGCTGACAATTTCTATCCGGCTGAAGTTCGGCTGCGACAGGCAAATCACCACCCCGCGAAAACCCGCATCGCGCACGAGCAGGTTTGAACCGCGGCCGAGGATGAAAAACTTTACGGCGTGTTGCCCGCAAAATTTTAGGATCACTGACAAATCCGCTTCCGTCGCCGGCTCCGCATACACATCCGCCGGACCGCCAACGCGCAGCGTCGTGTGCCTAGCCATCGGTTCGGCGCAGCGGAGAACCGTCGCGGACGTAACAAGACCGGCGAGTTCGTCGGCAAAAATATTCTTCAGCGGCGACGGCATTTCTGTAATGGCAGCAGTCACGGTCATGACACCACCTTCAAATTCATCCGGCCAGCCACGCCGACCGGCCCCGTATTTTTCTGGGAAACGACGAATTCACTGCCCAGCCCGCTTAAAATATTGTCAGCGATCTGCGCCGCCGCATCCGGCACATGCCATTGTGCCAACGCCATCCGCATTTTCAGCCGCGCGACTTCGTCCGTCACCAGTTCGCTGAGCAACGCGGCCATTTTTTCCGGCTTAGATTTTTGTAGCAGTATTTTGGCCGCGCCGCTGTCGTCAAAGGCGCAGGCATTGAAAAACTGGTGGTTGTCCGCCGCGGTGGGCAGTGGCACAAGCAACGATGGTAGACGCATCGCGGCCAATTCCGCCAATGATGACGCGCCCGCACGGCTGATGCCGGCTGTCGCGGCCCCCAGTCCCAGACCCATTTCCGCAAGGAACGGCCTGACAACGGCAGTGATGCCCAGCGCGGCGTAGGCGGACTTTACGTTTTCAAAATCGTTCGGCCCGGTAAGGTGCAGCCACTGCCAGTCACGGTTTTTGAGCAGCGGCAGCGCAGACAAGACGAGCTCGTTCAGGCCGCGCGCACCCTGACTGCCACCGACAACCAAAATCGTGGACCGGCTGGCATCAAGACCAAGCGCCGCCCGGCAGGCGGCGGCATCGCGCATTTGAAACTGCGGGCGGACGGGCGTGCCGGTGACGAAAACGGCCTTGGCACGCAACCGCGCGGCTGTCTCAGGAAAGCCGACGAACGCCGAGTTCACGAAGCGTGCGAGCAGGCGGTTCGCCCGACCGGGAACGGTGTTGGATTCATGCAAGAAGGTTTTGGCGCCGGAAAGTTTCGCGGCAAAAACCGGCGGCGCGCTGGTGAAACCACCCATGGCGAGCACGGCGCTGGGGGTTCGCCGGCGGAAAATATTCCGCGCCGCATACAGCGATTTCAGGAAGCTGCGGGTGAACGAAAGATAATTCTGCCCCTGCAACCCGACGGCGGGCAGCGCGAAGATTTCCATGCCCGAGACGGATTTCACGGCCTGCTGATCCACGTCCTTTGGCGAAATCAACAGCGTCACAACACAACCGCGGGCCTGCAATTGTTGCGCGACGGCGAGGCCGGGAAAGAGGTGACCGCCCGTGCCACCGCAGGCGATGGCAATGAAGGGCTCTGTATGGTCGGAATTCATGTTGCCTTGGCGGCAAACGGATTATCGCTGGCAACAAAGTCGGAGGCGGAAATCTTGGCCGGCACGGCCTGACGCGCAATGCTCAACAAAATACCGACGCAGGTGAGCATGGCTAGCAGATTCGAGCCGCCGTAGCTGATGAACGGCAACGGCAGACCTTTGTTCGGTAGCGCGCTGGTGACGACGCCGATGTTGATGGCGGCCTGCAGGCTGATGAGCAGCGTGATGCCGGTGGCGAGCAGCGTGCCAAAGGTGTCGCGGGCATGCAGCGCGATGTAGAGGCCGCAAAGCGCGAGGACGACAAAGGCGACGATCACCAGCAGCGTGGCGACCAGGCCGAGTTCCTCGCCGATGATGGAAAAAATAAAATCCGTATGATGCTCAGGGACAAAGCCAAGTTTCTGCCGGCCATTGCCGAGGCCCAATCCGCACCAGCCGCCGGAGCCCAGCGCGATCATGGCCTGATAGGCCTGATAGCCAACCCCGTCCTTGTTTTGTTCCAGGTCAAGCCAGCTAAAAATGCGCTTCATCCGCATCGGATCGTGCAGTATGGAAACGACGAGTCCGACGACGGCCAGAATCACCGGCGGGATGATGAATTTCCATTGGACCCCGGCGAGCAGCAAAACGGCGCCGCTGACGGCGGCAAGCAGGATCGTGGTTCCGCGATCCGGCTCGACAAAGACCAGACCAAGAACTGCCGCGATGATGATGACGGGGAAAATGATGCCCCACTTGAATGTATGCATCCGCCGCTGGAAACGGTCGCCATACCAAGCCAGCGCTATGATGAGCGCGATTTTGCCAAGTTCGGACGGTTGAAAGCGGACACCGTGGAAATCAAACCAGCGTCGGGCGCCGTTGATTTTGCGCCCGACATGCGGAACAAGCACGAGCAGGAGCAGCAAGACGGCGATGGCCAACAGCGGCCACGCGTATTTTTTGAACAGTTGATAATCCAACGCCGCCGCCGCCACGCAGAGCCCAAAGCCGAACACGCACCAGATGAGTTGCATCATCAAATAGTGCGCGCCGACCTGCGTCATGCTCGAGCTGTAAAGCATCACCAACCCCAACGCGAGGAGGCTGGTGACGCAAAAAGCCAGAATGGTGACGGCGACTTTCATTTCAATTTTTCAAAAATCCAGCCGCGACCCGCGCGGGTTACTGGCCCGGCGCGGGGGCTGACGTCGTCGAAGACGGAGCCGACGGCAACGCGGGCGCGGTGTCCACCACCGGCGCGGCGGCGGGCGCAGCGGCTTCAACTTTCGACGGAATTTTTAATTTTTGGCCGACTTTGATTTTGGTCGTGCTCAAACCGTTTTCGGCTTCCAGCGCCTTGACGGTGGTACCGTTCCGTTTGGCGATTTTTGAAAGCGTATCGCCCGACTTGACGGTATAGGTCGCAGTGGACATTTCGGTACCCACCGCTGCGGGGGCCGTTGAGTCAGGCGAGGTGGCACCGCCCGCCGGCAAGACGAGCTTCTGGCCGATTTTTAACTTGATCGGAACGACACCCGGATTGGCTGCTTCCAGTGCCTTGAGCGTGACGCCGTTTTTCTTGGCGATCTTGGCCAGCGAATCCCCCTTGGTGACGGTGTATTCCGAACTGGTCGTTTCCGGCGCTGGTTGCAGCACCGGTGGCATCTGAACCGTGTTGGTCGGCGTCGCTGGCACCACCGCCACGGGTACTTGATTTGAGGATTCCATTGGCACGACGTTGTTCGTGTCTAGGGCAACAGTGTTGGTGTCCTGGCTGGTCAAACTCGATTCATCCACCGGCTTGTCCCGCTTGCAGCCATTAATGAGCACGGCCACGAGGCCGGTGACGCTCACGGCCAGTACGCAAAACACGGCGAGCTTGAGGCGCGAACGGCGCTGGCTTTGTTGTTCGAGCAGCGAGCCTTTAGGCACGAATGGATTCGGATTATTCATAAGTTTGGCGCAGTTGCGTCCTGGGTTCGAGGGCTGTTGTTTTTTGAGTTTGGCGCGGCGGAACTTTCCCTCGAAAAATTTCGCTACGCGTTAAATTGATACTGTTGTTTTGGGAGCCGGACGACAATTCACCGTGGAACAAACGACCGGCAGAAAGATGAACTGGTGAAACACTCTTGCTGACCGGCATGCGCCCTGCCGCTCTGCCGGAAATTGTTAGCAATCGCGCGGCTTTTCCGCAAGCAGCAAAGCGCGGATTCGTCAGGTTTTTTTGCCGGTTGCTCGGGTTCATTTTACCGGAGTTTCAACGTCGCCAACGCCAGGACGGCGCACAGCACACACAAAATGTAAAACCGCATGACCACCTGCGACTCGTGCCAGCCCTTTTTTTCAAAATGATGATGCAGCGGCGCCATCAAAAAAATCCGCCGCCCGGTGCCGGTCCGCAGGCGCGTAAACTTGAACCAGCCCTTCTGCAAAATCACCGACACCGCCTCCGCTACAAACACACCACCTGCGATCACCAATACGAACGGCTGATGGATCAAGACCGCCACAATGCCGAAAGCACCGCCCAGCGCCAGCGAGCCGGTGTCACCCATAAACACCTGCGCCGGATGACAGTTGAACCACAAAAATCCGAGCCCCGCTCCGAGCAGCGCCGCACAGAAAACGGTCAGCTCGCCCGCGCCGGCGACATAGGGAATTTGCAAATAGGCCGCCGTTTTGATGTTGCCGGCGAGATAGGTGAAAAATAAAAACACGAATCCCACGATCAGGGTGCAGCCGGTGGCCAATCCGTCCAAACCGTCCGTCAAATTTACCGCGTTTGAGCTGCCGACGATCGCCAGCGCCACCATCACTACCCCCACGGCCGCCCCGACATGAATGGGGTACTTGTAAAATGGCAGGAACAGGCTCGAAACCAAATTGGGATGCCAGACGCTCTTGGTGCCGAGCAGATGCAATTCGCTGGTTGCCGGCAGAAACCACAAATAGATCCCCACAAACGCCGCCAGCGCGAACTGCGTGATCAGTTTGACGCGCGGCGGCGTGCCGCCGCCGCTCTGCTGCAATATTTTTGCGTAGTCGTCATAAAAACCGAGCCCAGCCAGGACCAAGACCGACAACATCGTCAGCTCGACCTGCGCATTCCATTGCGCCCATAACATCGTCGAGATCACCAGCGACAGAACAATCAAAATCCCGCCCATTGTCGGCGTGCCTTTTTTGTTGCCGCGCAAATTTGCCAGCCCGGCCTCCTCAGCCTTGTCCGCGTATTCCTGGCCAAATCGCAGTTCCTTCAGCCAGCGGATGACTTTCGGGCCGATCCACCAGCACAACGCCAGCGATGTGACCGCCGCGCCGGCACTGCGCACCGTGATGTATTTAAACAGGCGCAAGAACGCGAGCCGCGATTCCCATTCGCTGCCATGGACCCAATCCAAGATTTGCTGGCTCAACAAGTAGAGCATTTTAATTATTCTCCGCTTTTAACATTTCCGCAATCCGCTCCAGTCGCGACACGCGGGAGGCTTTCAAGAGCACCACATCGCCCGGCTTCAAAAAACTTTTTAACACTTTGATCGCGGCCTCGACCTCCCCAAATTCAAACACGCGCATCAAGCCTGCGTCGCGCGCCGCCTGCGCCGTGACCGCTGCCATTTTGCCGATCGCGAACAACTGGCCAAGTTTCAACTCGGCCGCGCGCCGGCCGATTTCCGCATGCGCCGCCACGCTGTGCGCGCCCAATTCCGCCATCTCGCCCAGCACAGCCACCCGCCGGCCCTGCAACGGCAAGCTACATAACGTTTCCAGGGCGACAACCGTCGAATCGGCATTCGCGTTATAGCTGTCGTCCAACACGCGCACCCCGTTCGCTTCGAAAAAATTCAAGCGCCTTTTCGGCGGCAAGCAGGCCGCCAGACCGGCTTGAATTTCCGCCCGGCCCAGTCCGAGCGCTGCCCCGGCCGCGATGGCAAACAGCGCGTTCGTCACCTGATGCCGGCCGAGCAAATTAATCCGGTACTCGCCGCTAAATTCTTCCGTTGGGGCCGCCACTTGAAAGGTGACGCCGTTTTTATCGAGGCGAATTTTCTTGGCCCTCCACCCGTTTTTATTATCAAGGCCGACCCGAACCACGTTCGCTCTGGTTCGCGCCGCCAGTTGTTCCGACCATTCATTGTCCCCGTTTAGAAACAATTCACCGTCCATCGGCAATAATTCCGCCAGCGCGCCTTCTTCCAGCGCCACGCTGGCAACGTCCCCAAAAAATTCCAGATGCTCGCGGCCGATGTGCGTGATGACGCCGGATTTTGGGCCGATCATTCGGACCAGCGGTGCCAGTTCGCCGGGATGATTTGTGCCGATTTCCAACACGGCCGCCTGATGCGATTTTTCCATACGCAAGAGCGTCATGGGGACGCCGATGTCGTTGTTGAAACTTGCCTCGCTCCACAGCGTAGAAAATTTCTGGCGCAGCACGGACGCGAGCAATTCTTTCACCGTGGTCTTGCCATTGGAACCACCGACGGCGATCACCGGCAGCGTGAACTCCCGCCGGTACGCTGCCGCCAGTTTTCCCAGCGCAGCCCGAACGTCGTCCACGGCCAGCAGCGTGACGGACGCAATTTTGGACCTCATACCTTGGGCTTTGGACTTTTGCAACACCATCGCCGTCACGCCTTTCGCGGCAACTTCGGCGATGAAATCATGGCCGTCAAACTTGTCGCCTTTGATGGCAAAGAACAAATCACCCGCTTTTGCCGTCCGTGAATCGATGCTGACGGCTTGAAACTCGCCATCCGCTGGACCGCTGGTGATTACGGCGGCACAGACTTCGGCGACAAATTTCAACGAACGCGTTTCCACAAATTCATTTCAGCGCAAACGTCGCCGTCACCACCGCCGTGATGGTTTTTTGGCGCGAAGTGGTGTCGTTCTCGCCTTGCCAGCTCGTGGCAACGCTATGCTCCGGGGTGATTTGAAAGATACCCTGATCCGCATCGTGCAGGCGGGCAATATTACGGCCGCCCTGCGTGGCAATCCGTTCCGCACGGGCGCGGGCATCTTGGGTCGCCGCCGCCAGCATCTCGATCTTCGTGTCGCCAGCCTTGCTGTAGATGAACTGCGGTGGCGCGACGGTGAAAATCACGCCTTGTTCCACGAGCGGCGTCGCATCGAGCCGGTCCAGCCGGTCCACATCGGCGGATTCCACGGAGACGGATTGTGACAACCGATAGCCAGCCGTGCGCTGGGAGATGAAACCATCGGCGGATTTCTGTGACGCCATCAGCTCTTCAATGCCAATGGGCGCAAAGGCAAAGTTGGTCACGCCGGCATCCCCGAGATATTTCGCCACCAGCTGCCGGTCAGCCTGGATTTTGTGTTGCGCGGCGAGCAAGGTGTCGGCCTCAACCAAAAAGCTGCCGGACCAGATGGCGAGATCGGACTCGATATTTTTTTGCGTGGATCCTTTTACCGTGATAAACTGGGAGTTTTTAATTTTCACCCAGGCGCTCGTGCCTAGCATCGCCGAACACACCAACGCGGCCGCCAAAAAAAGGCCGGCCAGCATGCCATAAAGTTGCGGGCGAGATTCGTTCATTGTACCAACAGTTTTCGTGAATTGGTCTCCGCCAGGAGCGATGGCGGATTTGTCATGAGTAGCGGATCCGGCGGGATGTTCAGGTAGCTCGCACAGCGCTCGGCGATGTCGCGGAACACCGGGCCGCAAACTTTGCCACCGTAATAACCCTCCTTCGGTTCGTCCATCACCACCGAAATGCACAACTCCGGATTATCCGCCGGGAAAAAACCGATGAAAGACGAGACGTATTTGCCCGGCGCGTAAGTGCCATTCTCCGCCTTTTGCGCCGTCCCGGTTTTGCCGGCCACGACATAAGCCTTCATCGCCGCGTCCGGCGCGGTCCCGTCCTTGGTCACCACCGTCTTGAGCGCCTCAATCATCGCTTTGCTCGTCGCGTCGGAGATCACTTGACGCACCCTTTCCGGCGCATAGCTTTGGACGACGCTCCCGTCGCGTTCCTGCAGGCGGCTTACGAGCATCGGCCGCATCAGCCAGCCATCGTTCGCAATGGCCGCCATGGCGTATAACATCTGGAGCCGCGTCACCGCCACGCCGTGACCCATGGGAATCTGGGCGATGGAAACCTTGCTCCATTTACTCACCGGATACAAAAATCCGCGCGCCTCGCCCGGCAGTGGAATGCCGGCGCGCTGGCCAAAGCCATAATCCCACGCGTAGTCGTAAAGGCTTTGCGCGCCCAGCCGGATGCCAATTTTTGCCGCACCAATATTTGAGGATTTGGTGATGATGCTCTCCGTTGACAAATTTCCATAGGCCTCGTGATCGTGCAAAATCCGGCCCGCAAAAGCGAAGTGGCCATGCTCGCAATCAAACTGGTCGGTCAATTTCACCACCCCGTTGTTCAGCGCACCCGAAACGACCACGATTTTGAACGTCGAACCCGGCTCGACCACGTCGGTGATGACGCGGTTCCGGGTTTCCGGCGTGATGGAGTTGGGTTGGTTCGGATCATAGTTGGGCAATGAAACCATGGCCAGCACCTCTCCGGTGCGCGGGCGCATGACGATACCGGTGATGCTGCGCGGCGTATGTTTTTGAAGCGCATCAGCCAGTGCGGTTTCCACGATATGCTGCACCACCGAGTCAATCGTCAACACCAGGTTCAAACCATCACGCGGACGCACGTCTTCGTCCCGGTAGGCCACCAGCTCGTGCTGCGCGCGGTCCGTCTCCGTCACTTTCCAACCGGCGACGCCGCTCAACTGTTTCTGCATCGCGAGTTCCACGCCGTCGCAGCCGACGATTTTTGAAACTAAGCGGTCGCCGATTTTCGCTTCCTGCACCGCCGGAAAACCGATGACCTGCGATGCCAACGAACCGTTCGGGTAAACCCGCATTTGATCCGGTTCGGAAAAAATCGCATGCTCCCGCAAATTGCGGACAAACTCCTTCTGGCTGCGCGACAGCTTTTTTTCCTCCACTCCAAACGTCAGGTTCGTCATCGCCGCGACGACCTGCGACCAGGTTTCGTCGGGAATGTTTTTGGCGAGGCGCACGTAATGAAGCCCGTTCGTGGTCAACTCTCCGTTGGCGGCGCGGACCAGATGGGGCGTGAGCCGTTGCGCGAGTTCCGCCTCGTCTAGCTTCAACAGCGGTGCGAGCGCATGGGCGACGAGCGGCTGGAAATGGCCGATCAGCGAAGGGTCGGCACAAACTGTCCTCACCGCGACGCTCGTGGCCAGAATATTGCCGTTCACGTCCAAGATGTCTCCCCGGCGCGGGGCCTGCCAGAATTCACGCTGCGTGTTTTCTTCCGCTTTGGCGCTCAACTCGTCATGCCGTAGCACCTGCAAATCCACGAGCCGGTAGCCCAGCCCGCCAAACGCCACCGCCAGCAAGGCCAGCAGCAGCAGTGCGCGGCGGATCTGTTGTTTGTTGGTCATCCTAAAAAACGGCCAGCCGCCCGTGGCGGTCGGTTCCTCAACCAACGGCGTCACGAGCGGCGGCCAAAATTGATTTTTTCTACGGCGTCAGGTCCGCCACCGGCCGCTGGGCAAACTGGCGCAAACTAGGCTGCTCCGGCGTGACCGGCGTTTCCGTCAGGCGCACCACCTGCATCGGCGTCGCCGGCGCGAGACCGAGGTTCAGTTCCCGCGCCCGTTGGTCGAGCATTACCGGCGAATGCAGAATATCGAGCTGGTCGGCAAGCTGCTTGTTGTCATATTGCAACTGCTTAAGCTTCGCCTCGCGCTGACCGATTTGCTGGCCGAGCTGGTATATTTCATTTTTTTGCCAGACGTAACCGACCGCCGAGCCGCCGATAAGCAGGCACAAAAATGACGCCTTCAGCGCCGGCCCGAACCGGATCGCCGCCGCTTGATTTTTTCGATTTTTCGCCATTCAGATTTTCTCCAGTACCCGCAACTGCGCGCTCCGGGCGCGCGGATTTTCCTGCAACTCGGACGCCCCCGGTAATATCGCCTTGCGTGAAAGCCAACGTAGTACCGGCAAGCGCGGTGTCCGCAATTCCGGCACGTCCACCTCGCCGCTGAAGACGTAGTCGCGCGTCTGCTCGCGGCCAAATTCCTTGACGACCCGGTCTTCGAGCGAATGAAAGGTGATGACCGCTAACCGGCCGCCCGGCCTCAATATTTTCACTGCCGCGTCCAATCCTTGTTTCAGTGAGCCGATTTCGTCGTTCACTGCAATGCGCAGCGCCTGAAACACCTTCGTGGCCGGATGCGCCTTCTTGCCCTGGCGCGGCGCGAGGCGTTCGATCAAATCCGCCAGTTGCCGCGTCGTTTCAAACTTTCGCAGCGCGCGGTCATGAACCATCGCCCGCGCAAACCGCCGGGAATCGCGCTCATCGCCGAATTCCCAAAAAATCTTCGCCAGCGTTTCGACTGACTCATGGTTGACCAGCTCCGCCGCCGTGAGCGCCTGACGTTTGTCCATGCGCATATCCAGCGGACCGTCATGCTGAAAGCTAAAGCCGCGTTCCGCCCAATCCAGCTGCGGCGAGCTTACGCCCAAATCCAACAGCACCCCGTCACAGCTCCCTGCCTCCAACCAGCTGGCCAACTCCGAAAAATTTCCGCGCCGCACTTCAAACCGGCCAACGAACTGCTCGGCCAGCCGCAACCGGGCCGCTTCAACTGCGACGCCATCGCGATCGCACCCAAACAGCCATCCAGTCGGCGAACTCGCGGCCAAAATGCTCGCCGCGTGACCAGCTCCACCGAGCGTCCCGTCGGCGTAACGGCCGCCCGGGCGCGGCTTCAGCGCGGCCAGCACCTCCGCCGCCATCACTGGTCTGTGAATGAATTCTGCCACTGCGCATTGTTCAAGCTTGTTTCATCAGCCGTTCGCCCAAAAAATCCCAGGAACTGCGCGCCGGCGGTAGCCCCGGCGTTTCCGCCGCCCCGACCGGGCGAGACTTGACCGGCACGACTTCAATGTCTGCGTCAGCCAGGTCGTTATGGACCACTTTCACGGCTTCTAGTGAAAGTTCGGCTTGTACTGCGTTGACCAAGGCCGGCCGCACGGGCTCTGGCGAACGAAACGGATTTAATTTATCCTTCCAGCTAATGGCGCGCGTGGGCATGACCTGCGTCGGCTGCGGCACCTCAGTCACGGTTATTTTCCGCGACTGATCCAAGGCGGACAATGGAGCATCGGCGAACCGCGCCGCCGCCGCCGGGGCGGCCTCCACCGGCTTCGCCGTGAAAGGATTTTTTCCGGCGTTAAATTTCGGCAGATAGGCGCGCTTATTCTCGCGGTAGGAAATCCCGCCACCCCCGCTGAAAAAACTTTTTCCGGCACCAAGCAATTTTCCTAGGTTCATAAGTTTATTCCATGAATTTAAAGGCCTCATGCGCGAGCACCGCGTCCGATGCCTTGACCCGTTCATAACGGGCCGGATTCCAAATCTCAAACCGGTCCAGCAGACCAACGAGCACCGCCTCGTCCTTGATGTCTGCCTTGCGCGCCATTTCGTCTGGCACACAAATGCGGCCCGCCTTGTCCAGTACCACCTGTGCCGATTCACTGCCAATGAAACGCTTTAGATAAATTTTCTTTTCGTCGCCCTTGGGCATCGCGTCGATGTCCGCCATCAGTTGTGCCATTTGCTCGGGGGGCAAAACGCGGAGACAAACACCCGCGCTGTGCTTCGGCCAAAGCATCATCGTTAACTCGACTCCATCGTCCTCTGGTCGCCATTTGGCCGGAATCTGCACGCGCCGCTTCTCGTCCACTCCGTGCCGGAAGCACGAATTGTAGTACGTCGGCGGAACTTTTTTGGCGTCGCTCATCTTGTTCACGGCGATTTGCAAAATGGTCTAAATCACCCACAACGCCCCATTTCTACCCATATTAACCCACACTGTCAATGGAAATCGCACCGCAAAACCGCTATTTATTCAAAAGTTATTCACAATTTCTCCCAACTGCGAATTGTCAGCGACCGGCCCGTTGCGCTACGCTCACGCCGTGCGAACCGCCGATTTTAATTTTGCGCTGCCGCCGGAACTCATTGCGCAGCAGCCAGCCCCGCGCCGGGACGGTTCGCGCCTGCTGGTTTTGCAACGCAAAACCGGAACCGTCGCCCACCGCCAGTTTCCCGACCTTTTGGAATTTCTCACTGCCGGCGACGTGTTGGTGCTGAACAACTCCCGCGTGATCCCGGCCCGACTCCACGGAAATAATGCCCGGTCAGGAGGCCGTTTTGAGATTTTGCTGCTCGAAGAAAATGCGAACAATGATTGGTGGACCATGATGCGGCCCGGCAAACGCGCCAGAATTGGAACCCAAATCCGTTTGCAAGAAAAAAACGGTGAATCCACGAAAATATTTGCGACCGTCACTGCCGTTAATGACGAGGGCCACCGGCGTTTGCAGTTTTCCGGGACCGAAAATCTGTTTACCGAACTGGAGAAACTGGGCGAGATGCCACTGCCGCCTTATATCGAACGCCACGGCGAACGGCCCGATGACCGCGAGCGTTACCAGACCGTTTTTGCGCAGCTCGCCGGTTCTGTCGCCGCCCCCACCGCCGGCCTCCATTTCACGCCTGAACTTTTGGAAAAAATCCGGGCCCGCGGCGTCACCGTTTGTTTCGTCACGCTCCACGTCGGCGCCGGAACTTTTCTGCCGGTCAAAACAGAAGTTGTCTCGGCGCACCAGATGCACACCGAGCGGTTCGAACTGGGAATTGAAACGGTGACCGCCGTCAACCACGCAAAAAAATCCGGGCGACGGGTCGTCGCCGTCGGCACCACGACCGTACGCACCCTCGAAACCGTCGCTCGGCAGAACGCGGGAACGCTCAATGTTCATGAGGGTAAAACCAACATCTTCTTGTTTCCGCCGGCGGCGTTTCTCATCGTGGATGCGCTGCTGACCAACTTTCACCTGCCGGAATCCACGCTGCTGATGCTCGTCAGCGCGTTTGCCGCGCCTGGCGAAATATCTCGCGGACGCGACCTGATTTTGTCCGCCTATGCCGAAGCCATCCGCAAGCGGTACCGGTTCTTCAGTTTTGGCGATGCCATGCTGATTTTATGACCCCAAAAACCAAAGTCAAAAATCTGAAGTTGCCCTTTCTCTTCGTCAATCTGGCGATGACGGCGGATGGAAAAATTGCGACCGCCAATCGCGCCGTCCACTCGTTTGGGAGCGCCCGCGACCTGGCTCATCTTTACGAACTGCGCGCCACGGCGGATGCGGTGATGTGCGGTGCCCGGACGGTGGAAATTTCGCAAAGCGTGCTGGGAACCGGCGGCGGAAAGTTCCGGAAGCAACGGCTGAAGCTTGGGCTGGCGGAGTTCAATCTGCGCATCATTGTCAGCGGCAGCGGCTCCATCGATCCGCAGGCGGACATCTTCAAGCAAAAGTTTTCGCCGATCATTGTCCTAACCACTCGGCGCGCTTCGGCAAAAAAACTGGCGCAGCTCCGCGCGCTGGCTGACGAGGTGAAAATCTGTGGCCACCGCGAGATCCATTTCCCAAACACGCTGCGCTGGCTTCGAGAGAAATGGCGCATTACCAGGCTTTTGTGCGAAGGCGGTGGGGAGCTGAATGACACGCTGTTTCGGGCCGGTCTCGTGGATGAAATTCACCTGACAATCTGCCCGGAAATCTTCGGCGGCCGCTCAGCGCCGACAATTGCCGATGGCTCCGGCATGAAAGGGTTGGCGGATGCGAAAGCCTACCAAATCCAGTCCATAAAGCGGTTTGAGGGTGAGTTATTCACCGTGTTTTCTCGTAAAAAATAAAGATTTCCTAGATTTCCAGCGTAAATGCCGGTAAATCCTGAAGTTTGAACCGATCCCGGCCGTTAATTCCGATTTTGAATGGCTGGCTATCTGACGGCGGCGCGTTAAAACTGGCCCTACTTTAAATTTCAATGCCTTCGCGCGCCAACAAATCGCGCTTCCAATCCAAGCCGCCGGAGAAGCCGCCGATTTTCCCGTTGGCCGCCAGCACCCGATGGCACGGCACCAAAACCGGAACCGGATTCGCCCCGCACGCGCCGCCCACGGCGCGTACCGCCTTGGGCTTGCCAATCGCTCGGGCGATTTCGCCGTAACTTTTCGTCCGGCCGGGCATGATTTTCCGCAGCGCATGCCAGACCTTTTTCTGAAATTCCGTTCCGGCCGGATCCAGCGGTGGAAATGTCTTTGGCGACCGGCCAGCCAGAATCGATTTCAATGCCATCTTAGTTATACGATGCCATTTACGAACTCCCGGGGGGATAATTTCCAGCCCGACCGCACCAGTTGCCTTGCGCCGCGCCGCCGGAAATTTTATTTCCGCCAATCCGAGTTCCGAATATCGCGCCGTGAATTTACCGGCGGACGTGACCAATGGCATTTCATAAAACGGGGTTTTCATCTCAGCGCCCCAGCATGAGGAACAGCCCGACCAACACGGCTGTCACAACCACGACTAGCACAAAGAACCGATTGCGCGCCACCCGTTTTTCGTAGCGCAACGGTCGCAAACCCTGGACGCCGCCGGCGGCCAGATAGTTCACAAGCCGCGGATTGCTGGTGGTCGGGCCTCGGAAATGATTGCGCAGACGGTTCCACATAGCTGGCAGGTCGTATTTGCGCAGGCCGAGGTCGTTGAAGTGTTCCGGCGCAATATTGTCCGGCTGGGTCACGAGTTTGGCCTGGCTGATTTCTTCAAAGACCGGTTCGTTGAGCTTGGGCCTGAACGCCATGGCCGGCTTTTCTATCGGTCGGTTAAAGATTTCTGCCACGGGTGTCGCAGCGGATCGGGATTTCGGCTCCGGCGTGCGCGCCAGCTGCGTGTCGAGCGTCTTAATCTCGGCTTCGAGCGCGGCAATGCGATCATTCAAGGCGCGCGCCTTGTCAGAAATCGGGTCGGATTTTTTTTTTGACAACGCCATGCGGCTTTATTTTCGGGCTAGAATCGTGATGAATACTCCGAGTGCGCCTAGGGCCACCAAAAGGAGCGGCCACGTCATCGCCAGACCAATCTGGCAAAGCCGGGTGAAACTTAAATCCGCCAGCGCCAGCGAGGCCGGTGCTGGCACGGAGTTCGTTTCGGCGGCGGAGTCTGGCCGGTTTTCCCCGGCTAGCACCGGCAGTTTTAGCCGGGCGGAATTCCATTCCATCCGTGCGTTTTCAAGGGTGGTCAGCGCGCGAGTGAGTTCGACCTGAAAATTTTCCTTTGTCCAGGCCTCGTCGTTGATGTTTTGGATTTTGGCGAGCGCTTCGCGAAAATCCGCCAATGTCTTGGCCATCACCTCGGCCTCGCGGCGCGCTGCAAACTCCGCCTCCTCCAGCAGGCCGAGACCCCGCGTCAACTGCTGTAGCATTTCCTGTCGGCCGGTCTGAAATTCGCCTTGGCGACGGCGCAGTTCCTCGAGGCCGGCGCGCTCGCGTTCCAACTCCTCCTGCGCGCGCTTGAGTTCGGCGAGCTTCTGTTGCGCCTCGACGACCTTGCGGTCCACGTCTTCGCGCGTCGGCGCCCGGAGCGGACCGGCAGCGGGCGCGGCAAACGGCGACTTCGGCGCCGTGAAATCGGTGTCAATAAATTCCGTTGAATCGTATTCGCCAGCCATGCAAGCGATTCTAGCGGCGGCCGCCGAAGTGTAAAGCGGCTTTGCGCAGGCTACGGCCGGCCCTGAACGAATTCACTCGCGCAATCTAAGCGGCATTCTTCGCACCCACTGGCCGGCACGAATACCAGCGGTCTATGCCTCCGCAACGCCCGCTCCCGTGAAGGCATCACACCCGCCGGATTCCCACGACCCATCCCAGCACCCGGGAAAAACCGCCCGGGAACCAATTGCCGGCCTTCCCAATCCACACCGCGTAAAAGTGCTCGACAACCCACAACGTTAAGGCAACCATAAAAAATAGCGTTCATCAGAGAGATTAATCCATGATTCAGGATCGAAAACAGTTCTTCCGACTGGCCGGGCTCTTCTTATTTGCTCTGGCTATTCACCTGGCGGGAACGTGGATTCTGCCGCTGGTTGACCGGGACGAAACCTGGTATGCCGAGGTGTCGCGGGAAATGAACGAGCGCGGGGATTACATCGTCTCCTATTTCAACAACGGGTTCTGGCTCGAAAAACCGCCCATGCTTTATTGGTGCCAGAGCGCCGCCTATAAATTTTTTGGGGCTAATGAATTTGGCGCGCGGTTTCCGGCGGCGCTGGCGGCGGCGCTCACGGCCCTGGTGATTTTTGGGTTTTGCACGCGTCTTTACGGCCGGCGCATCGCCTGGCGGGCGGCTTTCGCCTTCACGCTTTGTTTTGAAATGATCATTTTCGGAAAGGCGGGAGTTACGGATATGCCGGCGGTGTTGTTTGTGACGCTCGCGGCGTGGGCGGGTTGGGAACTGGTGGGGACGGCGGACGCCAGCATCGTGTCAGCCAGTGGCGTTTCAAAAACCGGCTGGTGGTGGATATTTTATATTTCGCTGGCGGCCGCCTTTCTGGCCAAAGGGCCGGTGGCGGTTTTACCGGTGGGCGGACTTTTGGTTTACGGTCGCTGGGCGCGGGTTCCGGGGATTTTCCGCGTGATGAAGTTTGGGCGCGGCTTCGCTGTCACCGGTGTGCTGGTGGCGCTCTGGTTTGTGCCGGCGGTGATCGAAACTCAGGGGGAATATTTCAAGATTTTCATCGGACAGCAGGTGCTAAATCGCACGGTTAATCCGATGGATGGTCACGGGGGTTCAAACCTGCTCATGTATGTCGCGACGCTGCCGTTTTATCTCGTAACCGTGCTGGCGCTGTTTTTTCCGTGGTCAATCTATTTTCCCGGAGCTATCCGGCGTTTCAAACGGGAGCGTTCGCCGGCGGACATTTACCTGGTTTCAGGGATTCTGGTGACGTTCACGCTCTTCAGCCTGGTGCGGACAAAACTGCCGCATTACACGTTGCCGGCTTTCCCGTTGATCGCGTGTGCGGTGGCTCCGGTCCTTTCCAACGTGCGTTTCCTCCGGTGGGCAATCGTGATGGTGGTCTTGAACCTGACGGTCGCTTTTATTGCATTTCCCCTGGCTGTGAAATATTCGGTGATGAACCGGCTGGCGAACGATCCGGCGATCCGATCCGACATGGCCTTTGCCTCCGTTGATTACCATGAACCGAGTTTGATTTGGAATTTTCGCAAGCATCTCAGGACTTGGGATGTGAACCTCAAGACGGCTGACGTGGAGAATTATATGAATCAAAACGGGCCGCGGCTTTGCATCCTGCCCTCAAAATCCATGTCGCAGATTACCGTTGCCCCGGAATGGCAGGTGGTCAACGCGCGGGGCTTTAACATCACCAGGGGCCGAATGATTGACGTCTCAATGCTCGTCAAATCACGGTAGAAAGTTTAACTTTCCATTTTCCCCGGCTTCGTCGGGTGGTTGTTGCCTTTTTCGCCGGGCGGATGCGCTGCATCCGGAGTCTTCTCCTACAAACCGCCTTTTCAACAACCGGACAATGAAACTGCCCAAGGCTGTCCTTGGTATCTAAAAATGGCAACCTTACCCGATTGACGCATTTTACCAACACCGTCCGCAAGGCAGGTTCGTCCGGCATTTTCAGCCAATAAACCTCAAGCGCCAATCGACAAAGCTGACTGGCCTGTTAACTTTGGCTGGCAACGATCCCATGGATACCGCCCCAACTATCATCAATGCCCCCGTAAAAAATTCCGCCGACACGGAACTCCGCGTTAGCGGCATGACCTGCAACAACTGTGCGCGCCACGTCACGGAAGCCATCCAAGGCGTCGCCGGAGTACAAAGCGCCGCGGTCAGCCTGCTGCAATCCGGCGCCAGCGTCCGTTGGCATTCCGCCGAGACTAAAAATGTTTCCGCCGTGCTCGCCGCCGTTTCCAAGGCCGGTTACGAAGCTAGCGTGATTGTCACCAGCGCCCCGGCGGTCCCCGAAAATCATTGGCAATGGACATTGATCGTCAGCCTCGCCGTCACCGCCTTCCTGATGGTTGGCGAATGGGTTTTTCAGCTCGCCATGACGCCGTGGTTTCGTTGGCTCGCGTTCGCGCTTTCCGGCGTCGTACAGGTGTTTTGCGGCGCGCAGTTTTATCGCGGAGCCTGGCGACAACTAAAAATCGGCAGTTCCAACATGGACACGCTCGTCGCCCTCGGCTCGACGACCGCGTTCGGTTACAGCACTTGGGCGCTGTTCAGCGACGTGGGCGGACACGTTTATTTCATGGAAGCCGCCGCGATCATTTCGCTCATCAGCGCCGGCCATTGGGTGGAAGCGCGCGTCAGCAACCAGGCCAGCGGCGCGCTGAAATCACTGTTGAACCTCGCGCCCCAGACGGCGAAAAAAGTCCAAAGTCCAAAGTCCAAAGTCCAAAACTCCGCCGCCCAGCCGTTCAACCTCAAATCGCTTTCTTTCTCCAATTCCGCAATTCGCAATCCGCAATCCGCGATTGAAGTTGAGGTTCCCGTCTCCTCGTTAAAGATTGGTGACCGTATCGCACTCCGCCCGGGCGACCGCGTGCCGGTGGACGGCTCGGTGATTGAAGGCGAATCCGCCGTGGACGAAGCCATGCTCACGGGCGAATCCGTTCCCGCCGACAAAAAATCCGGCAGCGCACTCTTCGCCGGCACCGTGAATGTGAATGGGCGTCTCGTCATGCGCGTCACCGCCACCGGCGAGGCGACCGCCCTCGCGCACATCATCGCCGCCGTGCAACGCGCGCAGACGAGCCGCGCCGACATCCAGCGCCTAGGCGACCGTATCAGCAGCGTGTTCGTGCCGATCATCGTGGTCATCGCGCTCGCTGCGGGAATTTTTTGGGCCACTCATTCCGGCGCGGAAAAGGCTTTTGTCATCGCCGCCGGTGTTTTAATTGTCGCCTGCCCGTGTGCGATGGGCTTGGCCACGCCCGCGGCGATCATGGCCGCCGCGAACGCCGCCGCGCGCCGTGGGATTTTGATCCGCGACGGCGTGGCGCTGGAAAAAGCCGGCACCATCACCGCGGTGATCTTCGACAAGACCGGCACGATCACGGCGGGCAAGCCGGAGGTTGCGTCGATGGTCGTCGTTTCCCCTCACCTTTACCCTTACCCTCTCCCCAGCGGAGAGGGAACAGCCACGATAGCCACTCATGAATCAGTCGCGCCCACCTCCGTCATAGCGCTGAAACAAATTCTCCCTCTCCCCACGGGAGAGGGCCAGGGTGAGGGGAACGCGGTTGCCCAAATAGCAGCGACGCTCGCACGCAATTCCACGCACCCCATCAGCCAGGCCATTGCAAAATTATCCAGCGACGCCCTTGCCGTTTCCGACTGGAAAGAAATTCGCGGCTGCGGTGTCGAAGCCAAATCTGCCATCCACTATCCGCAATCCGCAATCCTCCGTTTGGGTTCGCTCCAATGGCTGCAAGCTTCCGGCGTGGATTTGACTGTCGGCGAAAAGTTTGTCGCCGAATGGTCCGCGCAGGGGGCAACGCTTGTGGGTTTGGCGTCCGATGCCAGCGTGCTCGGCCTGTTCGCTGTGCGCGACGCGATGAAGACCAAGGCGGCGCAGGTCATCGCGCAGTTGCAGCGGCAGGGTTTCAAAACTTTTCTCCTGACCGGCGACAATGCGCGCACCGCCGCCAGCATCGCCAAACAGGTTGGCATCGCGGCGCATAACATCTTCGCCGAAGTACGGCCGGAGCAGAAGGCGGAATTCGTGAAGCGGCTCCAGGCTGCGGCTGAACGCGTGGCGTTTGTGGGCGACGGGATCAACGACGCGCCGGCGCTTACGCAGGCCGATCTCGGCATCGCCGTCAGCCGCGCCAGCGATATCGCGCGCGAGGCGGCGGACATTATCCTGCTGAAATCCGAGATCGAAGCCGTGCCGGAGGCGCTCGGGCTGGCGCGGGCGACGCTGCGCACGATCAAACAGAACCTGTTCTGGGCGTTCTTTTACAATGCCTTGGGCGTGCCGCTCGCGGCGTGCGGAATCATCAGTCCGATTTTTTGCGCAGCGGCCATGGGTTTTTCCGATTTGATCGTCATCGGCAACGCGCTGCGCTTGCTGCGTTGGCGGAAGTGAATTGGCACTCCACCGATGAATACCGGCAACCTCCCTGCGCCATCAACGCCCTCGCGAGTGGGCCGTGACCATTTTCCGCTTGGAACTGCTTGGGCGATAAAATGTAATCCACCCCTTGACGCCGGCACCGACTTCCATTAACTAAACAGCCCCTATGAGCAAAACCGAAACCCATCATTTTCAGGCGGAGATTCAGCAACTGCTGAACATCGTCATCCATTCGCTTTACACCGACAAAGAAATCTTTGTGCGCGAGCTGATCTCCAACGCGGCGGACGCTTGCGAGAAACTGCGCTTCAACCAATCTTCCGGAAAACCGGTTTATCAACCGGAGATTGCCCCGACCATCACGATCACCACCGACGACAAAGCCGGAACCATCACCATCACCGACACCGGTCTCGGCATGACGCACGGCGAACTCGTGGAAAACCTCGGCACCATCGCGCATTCCGGCACCAAGGCGTTTCTCAAACAACTCGCCGAGGAGAAGAAACCGGACGTTGGTTTGATCGGTCAGTTCGGCGTGGGCTTTTATTCGGCGTTCATGGTGGCGAAGAAAGTCACCGTTCTCAGCCGTTCGTTCGCGCCGGATGAAACTGGCTGGCAATGGACCAGCGAAGGCGGTGGCGGTTACGAACTCGCGCCCGCCGCCGATCTGCCGCGCGGCACCAAGATCACTTTGGAATTGAAAGACGATGCGAAGGATTTTGCGCAGGAACCCAAAGTGGAAAGCATCATCCAACGGTATTCCAGCTTCGTCCCCTTCCCCATCGAACTGAATACCAAGCGCCTCAACACCGTGCAGGCCATCTGGGCGCGCAATAAGAGTGAAATCAAGGAAGAGGAATATAACGAGTTCTATACCTTCGTCGGCCACGACCACGACAAGCCGCTGTTCCGTTTGCATTTCACCGCCGACGCGCCGCTCGCGATCCAAGCGCTGCTGTTCGTGCCCTCGCGCAATTTCGAAACGCTCGGCATGGGCCGGATTGATTCCGAGGTGAATTTGTATTGCCGCAAAGTTTTGATTCAGGCGAAGGCGAAAGGCTTGTTCCCCGAATGGCTGCGCTTCCTCAAAGGCGTCGTCGACAGCGAAGATCTCCCGCTTAACATTTCGCGCGAGACAATGCAGGACACCACGCTCATGCAGAAGTTGAACAAGGTGCTGACGAGCCGTTTCCTGAAATTCCTCGATGAGCAATCCGAGAAGGAAGCCGATGCTTACGAGAAATTTTATCACGAGTATCAACGCTTCCTGAAGGAAGGCATCGTCACGGATTTCACTCACAAGGAAGCGCTCGGCAAACTGCTGCGCTTTGAATCATCCTCGCTCGACAAGGGTAAGCTCACGTCGCTCGCCGATTATGTAAAGCGCATGAACAGCGAACAGAAGGATATTTATTGCCTGCTCGCCTCGAACCGCGAGGCCGCCGAGGCCAGCCCGTATTTTGAAGTGTTCAAGGAGCGCAAGTTCGAGGTCTTGTTCCTCTATGACGCTTGGGACGAGTTCGTAATGGAACATCTCCACACCTTCAACGGCAAGCCGCTCAAGCTGGCGGAAAAGGCCGAGCTCAACCTCAGCGCCAAAAAGGAAAACGCCCTGTCCGAGGAAGCCTCCAAGTCCCTGACGCAATGGCTCAAAGAGACTTTGGGCGACAAGATCGGGGAAGTGCGCGCCTCCAACCGGCTGGTGGAAAGTCCCGCCGTGGTGGTCGATGCCGACAAGTTCATGACCGCCTCCATGCGGCGGATCATGAAAGCCATGAAACAGGACGGCCCCGCCCTGCCCGCCGCCAAGCACGATCTGGAGATCAATCCCGCGCATCCCATCATGGCGCGACTGGACGCGATGCGGCAGCAGGACGTCGCGCTCGCCGGGAGTGTAGCTGAACAAATTCTCGACAATGCCCGCGTCGCCGCCGGCCTGCTGGAAGACCCGCGCGCAATGCTAACCCGCTTGAACACGCTGCTCGAAAAAGTGCTGACCAAGCCCGGCGTCCCGACGGCCGGCGAATAATTCATGTTCTCCGCGCACCCTTTTGCTAGAATGCGCGCATGAATCTTTTGCCGTTTGGGAAACTGGCCGCGCACCGGCCGCGCATCTTCGTGCCGCCGGGCTTGGACCTCGGCGACTGGCCGCAGGTCGCTCCGCTCTTCGACCAGTTGGAGACGCGCGCCGCGCAGGCCCAGTCCGCCGACGCGCTCGAACGCTGGCTGCTCGACTGGAGCGAACTTTCCGCCGCGCTCGACGAGGAAGCCAGCCGCCGGTACATCGCCATGACCTGCCATACAGACAACGCCGACGCGGAAAAGGCCTACCTCCATTTTGTCGAACACGTCGAGCCTCCGCTAAAACCGCGCCAGTTCGCGCTCGAACAGATTTACGTCGCGCATCCCCACCGTGCCAGTTTGCTGGAGATCGGCGGCCACTCGGCCAACCCGGTTTCCGACGATAATCGCGACCATCACCTCGGGCGACGGCTCAACCTCCATTCGCCGCGCTATCAGGTCTTTGACCGCGATTTGAATAACCATGTCGGATTGTTCCGGCCGGAAAACGTGGCGTTGGAGACTGCCGAGGCGAGGCTTTGCCAGCAGTATCAAAAACTCATCGGCGCGCAATCGGTGAAGTTTCACGGCGAGGAAAAGACGCTGGTGCAAATGGGCCGTTACCTGGAGGAACCGGATCGCGCGCTCCGGCAGGAGGCTTGGGAACTCGTCGCCCATCGTCGCCTCGTGGACGCGGAAAAATGCGAGGCCATCTTCGATGAACTGATCCAGCTTCGCACGCAGATCGCGCGGAACGCGGGCTTTGATAATTATCGCGACTTCGCCTTCCGCCAAAAGGGCCGGTTCGATTACACGCCGGAAAACTGTTTTCAATTTCACCATGCGGTGGAAAAGGAAATCATGCCCTCCGTCCGCGCCATCCAGAATGACCGTCAACGGCAATTGAAACTGAAGCAGTTGCGGCCGTGGGATTTGGCGGTGGACCCGCAGAACCGCACGCCGTTGAAACCCTTCGCCGCCGTCGGCGAAATGGTTTCGCGCACGCAAAATATTTTTAACCAGCTCGACCCCGAACTCGCGGCGGGTTTCCAACAGATGCAAGCGTTGAAGCTGCTCGACCTCGACAACCGCAAGGGCAAGGCACCTGGTGGCTATCAGTCCACCCTCAACGAGGCGCGTGTGCCGTTCATCTTCATGAACGCCGTTGGCCTCCAGCGCGACGTGGAGACGATTTTGCACGAGGCCGGCCATGCGTTTCACGCGCTCGCCACGCGCGAGGAGGATTTGTATGCGTATCGCAGCGCACCGATTGAATTTTGCGAAGTCGCCTCGATGAGCATGGAACTGCTCGGCAATGAATTTCTCGAAGAATTTTATCCGGCCGCCGAAGCGAACCGCGCCCGCAAGACGCACCTCGAAGGCATTATTGGATTTTTTCCGTGGATGGCGACGGTGGACGCGTTTCAGCACTGGATTTACACGCACCCCGGCCACACGCGCGCCGAGCGCCAGGCGGCGTATCTGCAATTGATGGACCGCTTTGGCGGTGACGTGGATTATTCCGGCTTCGAGGAAATCCGCGCACATTCGTGGCACCGGCAGCTCCACATCTTCCTGCATCCGTTTTACTACGTCGAATACGGCATTGCCCAGCTCGGCGCGTTGCAGGTGTGGGCAAATTCCAAGGCGAACAAACCGAAGGCGCTCATTGATTACAAAAATGCCTTGGCGCTCGGCGGTTCGCGTCCGCTGCCGGAACTATTCGCTGCAGCTGGCTGCTCCTTTCAATTTGACACCGCGACCATCCGCCCGTTGATCGAGCTTGCCAACGCAGAACTCCAGCGGCTCTGAAGGGCCAACCTGGATTTTCGCTTTTGCCTGGCTCCGGTAGCTATCAGAGAAAAAAATTTCTCGCAATTAAGTCGATTGACAGTGCTGTTTTTGCCGTCGGAAAAACCGCTTCTCCCGATTACGAAAACATGGTGACGCGGGCAAAGGGTTGGCCGAATGAGTTGGGCGGTGGAATTCCTGCCGGATCAGGCGGTAGCGGGCGCGTCGGCCTCGGTCCAGTACCAAACGGCTACCACACCGTCGCCCCGGTCAGCCGAATGGGAAATCCCGACCACGCGTTCCGGCCCGACACCGGTGGCAAATGCCGATGCGTCATTAAAGAGTTCCTCCCAAGTGGCAAAGGTGCCGCGAAAGTATTTGTAGACGAGCCGCCAACCCGGCTTGGGGGCGACGGCGGGAGCCGGCGAAGGTTGGGCGGGCAAAGCCGCCTTGGCTGTGCCGCATTTCCAACAGGAGTCGAACTGATCTTCAATCGGTTCGCCGCATTTCAGGCAGTTCCACATGGGCAGAGACGCCGCCGAATCGTTTGACCGTTCTCAATTAAAGATCAATGCCATAGGCTTTGATCTTGTTATAGAGCGTCTGCCGGCCAATGCCGAGTTTCTTGGCGGTCTCGAGCTTGTTGCCGGCGGTTTCGCGGAGCATCTGGATGATGGCGTTGCGTTCCACGCCTTCGAGCAGGGTGAAATTGGTGTCGTGCCCTTCAGACGGCACGATGCGAATGTCGCTGACGGAAAGATCGGCGGCGTCCACGTCCGGGCCTTCGCACAGGAGGACGGCGCGTTGGATTTCATTCTGGAGCTGGCGGATGTTGCCGGGCCAGTCAAAGGCGGCCAGACGTTCGGCGGCAGCGGGGGTGAAACCGCGGAGCGTGCGGTTGGCCTGCGCGGCGTAACGCTTCAAAAAGGCATTAGCCAAAGGCGCGATGTCCTCCCGGCGGTCGCGCAGCGGCGGCAGATGGACGGAAATGGCGCTGATGCGGTAGAACAGGTCTTCGCGAAGCTTGCCGTCCTTGATGGCGTCTTCGGGCTTGCGGTTGGTGGCGGCGATGATGCGGCAGTTGGTCTGGTAATCGGTCTTGCCGCCGACGGGCCGGACTTTCTGGTCCTGCAGGACGCGCAGCAACTTGCTCTGCGTATCAATGGGCATCTCAGAAATCTCGTCGAGGAACAGCGTGCCGCCCTCGGCCTGGCGGAACAGGCCGTCGCGGTCGCTGTGAGCGCCCGTGAACGCGCCCTTGACGGAACCGAAGAGCTCACTTTCGATGAGTTCGCGGGGGAGCGCGGCGCAGTTGACCTTGACGATCTTGTTCTTGCTCCGTGAGCTCAAATTGTGGATGAGGTCGGCGATGACTTCTTTACCGGAGCCGCTTTCGCCGGTGATCAGCACGGTGACGTCGCTGGGCGCAATGCGCTCAATGGTGCGAACGACGTTCTGCATGAGCTGGCTTTGAAACACGGGCGCGGAGCTGCCGGCCATGGTGGAAAGGGCGCGGCGCAGGGAATTGTTCGATTCCTTCTGCTGGCGATTTTCGATCGCGCGGTCAATCGTGACGAGCAACTGCTGGGTGTCGAACGGCTTGTTGATGAAATGGAAGGCCCCGCGCTTGGTGGCCTCGACGGCGGCCTCGAACGTTGCAGCGCCGGTGAGCACTACGACCTCGGTCTCGGGCCACACTTTCTTAATCAGCGGCAGGAGGTCGAGGCCGTTGGCGTCGGTGAGGTTTAAATCCAGCAACACGACATCCACCGCCTCCCCGACGAGGCATTTTTTCAGCGCCGCGCCGCTTTCGGCCTCGGATACATGGTAATCAGTTTCCAAGACGGACTTGAGGAGGTTCCGCAGGTCCTTCTCGACGTCTACAATTAGAATTTTACCTTTCATGATTTTTTTCTGGATTTTATTTGGACGCAAGCCGCGACAAATTTTTCAAAAATCGCGCGGTGCGCCGTATATCGCCGCGTCAGCCGTTCCGGGTGGAACTGCACACTCAACAGAAACGGCATCTGCCGCGCAACCGCCGGCTTTAATTCCATCGCCTCCACCAGCCCGTCGGGGCTCACCGCTGTGGCTCGGAAAGGCTCCGCTGGCATCTGTACCGCCTGATGGTGCGAACTGTTGACACCCAAAACCCGCTTTCCTGTTATCTTGGCCAGCAATGAGCCCGGTGTCAACGCCGCTTCGTGCACCATTTCAAAGGCCCGGTCAAGCCGTTGGTGGTTCAACGCTCCCGGCACCTGCTGCCGGATGTCCGCCACCAATTGGCCCCCGAACGCAATGTTAAGCAGTTGGTGACCGCGGCAAATGGCCAGCAGCGGCTTGTGCTGGCGAAACGCCTCATCGATCAGGATGAGTTCGCGCAGGTCGCGGGCGCCGCCATCCGGCGTTTGCTCCACCGTGCGGCGGATGCGGGCGGGGAGCTTGGGATCGTAGAGGTCGGAGTTGATGTCGTCGCCGCCGGTGAGCAGCACGCCTTCCACGCGGCGGACGACCTCGGCCAGCACCGCGCGATCGGTGGTGACGGCCACGGTGACGGGCAGGCCGCCAGCTTGCAGCACGGCAAAATCATATTTCGCCGAAAGGCTGGCGGACAAATCCTGGAATTCAACCCCGCTCTTCTCAATGCTTGGGGAAACTAAAATCAACGGCCGGCTTACCATGCGCAGAAGGTAAGGCATTCCGGCGGATTGTCAGGGGAAAAGGTGCAAACCGATTCTGTTGCCAGACGCCCCCCCGTGGCAATTTGATTCCCCAGCCGACCGGTCAGATTTCCGCCTCGGGAAATTTCTCGCGGATCTGCGCGCGCAAACGCTCCTCATCATCCGGCATGTAGCGCCGGCGGTTGACGAGCCGTTGCACGGCGTCGAGCAGCTCGAGCCAATCCTCCAGCGGCGGCTCCTTCACGCGCTGCCAGACATCGAACCGCTTGGCGCGATGGTAGAAATGATATTCGTGCCCAACGTGGTGGGCATAGACCTGCAGTTTCTCACCCTCCTCGGTGACACGCTTCCAGCTGATTTCGGCTTTGGGCATGGAAAATTATTCTGCCAGGTCAATACTCGCTACCGCCATCGCGGCGATGCCTTCTTCACGACCAACGAAACCCATCAGCTCGTTGGTCGTCGCCTTTACCCCGACTTTATTCTCGGAAATGCCGAGTGCGGCGGCGATGCGCCGCTTCATCTCCGCAATGTGCGGATAAATTTTCGGCGCCTGGGCGATAACCGTGGCGTCAATGTTCACGATCTTGGCACCCCGTTTCACCGCCTGCTTGGCCGCCTCCTCCAAAAAGATCCGGCTCGGCACGCCTTTCCAGCGCGGGTCGGTGTTCGGGAAAAAATGGCCGATGTCCGACTCGCCCAGCGCGCCGAGGACGGCGTCACAGATGGCGTGCATCAATGCGTCCGCGTCCGAATGGCCGTCGAGGCCTTTCGTATGCGGAATCTCCACGCCGCCAAGGACGAGCTTGCGCCCGGCGACCAATTGATGAACGTCATAACCGATGCCAACGTGAACCATACCCGAAGCATAGGTTTTCCCCGCGCTGCGAAAAAGGAATTAATTCACCATCGCTGGCAGCGTGAAGAAAAACGTCGCGCCCTTGCCGGGTCCGCTTTCCACGCGCACCTCGCCACGGTGCGCCTGCACAATATGTTTCACAATGGAAAGGCCGAGGCCCGTGCCGCCCTGGTCGCGCGACCGCGCCTTGTCCACCCGGTAAAACCGCTCGAACACGCGGTCGAGCGACTCCGCCGGAATGCCCGGCCCATCATCGCGCACAAAGACCTCCAGCGTGCCGTCGTCCAGCATTTTCGAACCGACCCGCACCGAGCCGTTTGCGCGGCCGTATTTGATGGCGTTGTCCACCAGGTTGGCGAAAACCTGGTCCAGCCGGTTGGCGTCGGCGTTGACGGTGAGTTCCGGGAGCTCGTTAACCAGCTCCACGTTCTTGTTGTCCGCCTTGGAATGCAGGTCGGTAAAAACCTTGCCCACGAGCGCCCCCAGGTTGACCGGCTGCACGTTCAATTTTATCCGCCCCGATTCGAGCGCGGAGATCGTCAGTAAATCCTGGATGAGCAGGTCGAGCCGTTGCGCGTTGCGGTCGATGATCTTCAGGAATCGTTCGGCCACCTCGGGATTGTCGCGCGCACCATCTAGTAGTGTCTCAACGTAGCCCTTGATGAGCGAGAGCGGCGTGCGCAGTTCATGGCTGACGTTGGCGACAAACTCCTCCCGCGTGCGCTCTAGCTGCTTGAGCCGCGTCAAATCCCGGAAAACCAAAATTGTCCCGTCGCGCTCGCCGGCGGCATTGGTGATGACGGCCGCGTTCACCTGCAGCCAGCGCTCGTTCAAATCGGGCAGCTTGATCTCGTAATCCAGCACCTGCTGCTCGGCCTCGACGCGGAGAATTAGTTCGTCCAGTTCGTGCAGGCGTAGCGCCTCGACGATGGTTTTGCCGCGCAGCTCCGTCTTGAGTCCGAACAGGTTCTTGAACGCACGGTTGACGAGGTAAATCTTCCGGTTGCGGTCCAGCAATAGCAGGCCCTCGAGCATCGAGTTAAACAGCACCTGCTGCTGCGCCTTGGCGTCGAGCGACGTCTGCCGCTGCTGGCGCTGGGCCGCGTCAATTTCCGCCGCGCGCTGCTCCCGCTGCGCCTTGAACTTCGCCCGCCACCACAGGTGCAAACCGGTGAGTGACGCGAGCAAAATTATTGGCCACAGAAACCACATGGGGAAAGGATGCGGGAAGAATGCGGAATGCAGAAACTTTTTTTGCGACGCCGTGCTGGCCGAAGATGATTCTTCATTCCGCCGGCTTTATTCCACAAACCGATATCCCACGCCGCGGACTGTGTCCAGATGCTTTGAGGCCGGCCCGAGCTTTTCGCGGAGCCGGCGCATGTGCGTGTCCACCGTGCGCGTGTCTATGAGGCTGTCGTATTCCCACACGTCGCGCAGCAGTTGGTCGCGCGACTGCACCCGGCCCGCGCGCTGCGCGAGCATCGTGAGCAGCTTGAATTCCGTCGCCGTCAGCTCAATGGGCTTACCCTTCCAGCTCGCGATGTGACGCGGCAGGTCAATCATCAATTCGTCAAAGCGCAGTTGCTCCTTCGGTTTTTCCTCCGTTTGGAAGCGGGCGAGAATTTTCTTCACGCGCAATAATAACTCGCGCGGACTGAATGGCTTGGTCAGGTAATCATCCGCGCCGAGCTCCAGACCGAGCACACGGTCGATCTCCGCCGCCTTGGCCGTGAGCATGATGATGGGCACCTTGGCCGTGGTCGCGTCGAGGCGCAGGGTCTTGCAAATCTCAAAGCCGTCCATCTCCGGCAGCATCACATCCAGCACGATCAGGTCGGGTGTCTGCGAACGGGCTTTTTTGAGCGCTTCCGCGCCGTCCGCCGCCGTGGTGACGGCGTAGCCGGCCTGTTTGAGGTTGAACTCCACGAGTTCCACCGCCTCCGGTTCGTCATCCACTACTAAAATTCGCGGTTTCACGCTGGCAGTGTGTCACGCCCGTATTCGTCACACAATTTCAATCCCGTGACAACCGTGTGACGATTCGGTGACGGAATGGTAAATGCCAGTTGAACGGCCATGGCTTCCCGGAGTGGGGATAACACCCCATATCAGCCATCGAAAATTCATTGCATAATCCATCGGGAAATCACCGCCGAAGTGATGACCATGTGGTCATAAGTTTCGTAAGGCAGGATGATTGCAGGAATCGCGACCGGGAATTATTATACCATGCAGACCCTGCCATTACGCCTTCAACATTGGGTGACCGACATTGCGCGGGCGCACCCCAGCGCGGGCGAGCCGCCGTTGCGGGCCGAGTTATTCAGCGTCGAACAACTGGCCCGCCATGCCCGGATGCTCGCGGCTAATCATCAGGTGGTCACCGGCCAAGGCTCGAACAATCTGCTCTCGCGGCTCGGGCAAAACGAGGAAATCCTCCGCACCTTCAATCGCGCCACCCTCGTCGTCAAACCCGGCCGCCGCATCACCCCCGCCGCAGAATGGCTGCTCGATAATTTTTACCTGATTGAGGAGCAGATCCAGATGGCCAAGCGCCATCTGCCGCGCGGCTACAGCCGGGAACTGCCCCGCCTCTTGAACGGACTTTGCGCCGGGCTGCCGCGCGTCTATGACATCGTGCTGGAACTGATCTCGCACGTGGACGCCCAAATTGATGCGGAACCGCTCAGCGCCTTCGTCGCCGCGTACCAAACCGTGCATTCCCTGAAACTCGGCGAGCTGTGGGCCATTCCCATCATGCTGCGCCTGGGCTTGATTGAAAATCTCCAGCGCGTCACCACCCGGCTCACCGTCGCCCGGACGGATCGCGACCTGGCGGATTTATGGGTGAACCGGTTGCAGGAAATGGCGGAGAAAGATCCGTCCCATCTCGTCATCGTCGTGGCGGACATGGCGAAGTCCGGCTTGCCGTTGTCCAGTTCGTTCGTGGCGGAATTTTGTCAGCGGCTGTCGCGGCAAAGCCCGGTGCTGCATCTCGCGCGCGGGTGGCTCGAACAGCGGCTGGGCCAGCTCGGCTTGTCCATCGAACAACTCGTCCAGTTGGAAACCCAGAATCAAGCCGCCGACCAGGTTTCCGTCAGCCACAGCATCACCAGTCTGCGTTTTCTGAGCGCCATGGACTGGAAGGAGTTCGTGGAAAACCTGAGCCAAGTCGAATTGATTTTGCGCGCCGATCCCGCCGGGGTTTACCACGCCATGGATTTTGCGACCCGCGATCGCTACCGGCATTCGGTGGAATTTCTGGCCCGGCAAAGCGATCTTTCGGAAGCGGACATCGCGCAGCGCGCCATCCAACTGGCCGCCGACCGCGCGCGGCTAAAAGTTGAAAGCGACCGCGCCGCCCACGTTGGTTTTTATCTGATCGACAACGGTCGCGCCGAACTCGCTCGGCGGGCCAAAGTCCGCTGGCCGTGGCAGACCACCCTGGAACGCAGCATCCACCGGTTTCCCCTGGCATTTTACGCCGGCGGAATCGGTTTGCTGACGCTGGTGGCCACGCTCGGGTTTGTGCGGCAGGCGCTGGCGCTGGACGTGCCGGGCTGGAAACTGATTTTCTTCACGCTGGTTTTTCTCCTGTGCGCAAGCCAATTGGCCGTGGCGCTGATGAACTGGCTGTCTACCTTGCTCGTGAATCCCTGCCGCCTGCCGCGCCTGGATTTTTCCGACGGCATCCCGGCAGATTGCCGCACGATGGTCGTCGTGCCCACGATGCTCACGAGCGTGGGGGGCGTGGATCGCCTGCTCGAAACCCTGGAGATTCATCACCTCGCAAACCGGGATCAAAATCTGCACTTCGCGCTCCTGACGGATTTCCGCGACGCGCCGGCCGAAGTACAGCCGGGCGACGGGGCATTGATTCAGCGCGCGCGGGCCGGCATCGATTCGTTAAACCAAAAATATGCCTCCGCCGACCAAAATCTTTTTTATCTGTTTCATCGGCCGCGCCGGTGGAACGCTGGTGAAAATCAGTGGATGGGTTACGAGCGCAAGCGCGGAAAGCTCATGGAATTCAACGCGCTCCTGCGCGGCGGTGCGCCCGGCTGCTTTTCCGAAATCGCCGGGGAGACCGCCATCCTGCCGCAAATCAAATATGTCATCACGCTCGACACCGACACGCAGTTGCCGCGCGAAGCCGCCCGCCAACTCGTCGGCACGATGGCGCATCCGTTGAACCGGCCGGTGTTTGACGCCGCGCGCGGAACCGTCCGCGAAGGCTATAGTATTCTCCAGCCGCGCGTTGGCGTAAGCCTGCCGAGCGCCCGGCGGTCCTGGTTTGTCCGGCTGTTTGCCGGCGACGCGGGTATTGATCCTTACACGCGGGAAGTGTCCGACGTGTATCAGGACGTATTCCACGAAGGTTCGTTTATCGGCAAAGGGATTTACGATGTGGATGCCTTTCAGCGCGCCATGGCCGGGCGCTTTCCGGAGAACACCATTCTCAGCCACGATTTGCTGGAAGCCTGTCACGCGCGCTCCGCGCTGGTCTGTGACGTGGAATTCTACGAGGAATTCCCCTCGCGCTATAACGTGGACATGGATCGCCGTTACCGCTGGATTCGCGGCGACTGGCAGATCACGCAATGGCTGCTGCCGCGCGTGCCCGGTTCCGATGCGCGACGCATCGCCAATCCGCTCTCGGTGCTGTCGCAATGGAAAATTTTTGACAACCTCCGGCGCAGCCTCGTCCCGGTCGCGCTGCTGCTGTTGTTACTCGGCGGCTGGCTGTTTGAACCGGAGCTCGGCGGCCTGGGTTTGCTGGTGGTGCTCGGTATCATCGCGCTTCCGGGCCTGCTGGCTGCGTTGGTCAGCGCCGTGCGCAAGCCGCCGGATTTGCCCTGGAAAATGCATTTGCATGGCGTGGCCGTGTCCGGTAGCCGGCAGCTCGGCCAGATTTTCCTCACCCTGGCGTTCCTGGCCTACGACGCGTTCATCAGTCTGGATGCCATCGGCAAAACGCTGGTGCGCCTGCTCGTGACCCGCCGGCGGCTGCTCGAATGGCAAACCTCGAGCGACTCCGAGCGCACCACGCGTGCCGACCTCACCGATTTTTATGCAACCATGTGGGTGGCCCCGGGCCTCGCGCTGGCCGCCGGACTTTTTCTCGTCTTCCGGCAACCGGCGCAACTGGCGTTTGCGCTGCCGCTTCTGTTGGTCTGGCTGGCCGCGCCGTGGATCGCGTGGTGGATCAGCCAGCCCATTGAATCCGTCACGCCGGATTTGACCGCCGAACAACTGACTTTTCTGCGCCGCACCGCGCGGATGACCTGGCATTTTTTCGACACGTTTGTCACCGCGGTGGAGAACTGGCTGCCGCCGGATAATTTTCAGGAAATTCCCGCTCCGACGATTGCCACGCGCACCTCGCCTACGAACCTGGGCCTCGCGCTGCTCGCCAATCTGGCCGCGCACGACTTCGGCTATCTGCCGGTGGGCGGCTTGATCGAGCGCACGCAGGCCACGCTGGGCACCATGCAGCGGCTCGACCGGCATCGCGGCCATTTCTATAACTGGTATGAGACGCGCACGCTCAAGCCGCTGCTTCCACTTTATATTTCGAGCGTGGATAGCGGCAATCTCGCCGGCCATCTGCTGACGCTCGCCGCCGGTTTGCGGGAATCGGCCGGGGAAAAGATTTTCTCGCCGCAAATTTTTGCCGGCCTGCGCGACACGTTAAAAGTTCTCCAGGACTTGCTGCCCGAAAACCAATCGCTCGCGAAACTGGATATGCAACTGGTCCCAGCGCCGGCGAGTCTGCGCGCCGCGTTTGCCTCGTTGGAAAACGCCACCCAGCAGGCCGCTCTAATCGCGACGGCGTTGGCCAACAAAGAGCCAGCAGCCAGCCGCTGGGCGGAAATCTTGAAACGCGATTGCTCGGCGCATTTGGAAGAATTGCGCTTCCTCGCCCCCTGGCTGGCATTACCAGCTTCTAACCAGTTGGAGTCAAAGTTTGTTCAATTCGACCAGGCGCGCGCGTTGCATGAAGTTGCGAGGTTGGCTCAATCACCCGATCCGTTGGCCGCTGGTACCGACGATTTCGCGCGCTGCCTGCGTGAAGCCGGCGACCACGCTCGTCAGCGGCTGCTTATGCTCGAATCTCTGGCCAAGCAATGCGACGAACTCGCCGCGATGGATTTTGCTTTTTTATTCAACCCCGCGCGGGATTTGTTTTCCACCGGCTACAATGTCACCGAACGCCGGTTCGACACCGGCTTTTACGATCTGCTGGCCTCGGAGGCGCGCCTGTGCAGCTACGTCGCCATCGCACTGGGACAGGTGCCGCAGGATCATTGGTTCTCGATGGGCCGGCTGCTGGTCGCGTCGCACGGCGAACCGATTCTCATTTCCTGGAGCGGCTCGATGTTTGAATATCTGATGCCGCTGCTGGTCATGCCGAATTATGAAAACACGTTGCTCGACCACACCTGCCAGGCGGCCGTGCAGCAACAAATCGAGTATGGCCAATTGCGCGGCGTGCCCTGGGGTATTTCCGAATCCGGCTATAACCGCACCGATGTTCAATTCAATTATCAATACCGCGCCTTCGGCGTGCCCGGCCTCGGCTTGAAACGCGGGCTGGCCGAGGATTTGGTGATCGCACCCTACGCGACGGCGATGGCGTTGATGGTGGCGCCAGTGGCGGCGTGCGAAAATCTGCAACGGCTGGCCACCGATGGGCGCGCCGGCGCCTACGGTTTCCACGAAGCGGTGGATTACACTCCGGCCCGGCTGCCGCCGGACGAGACCAGCGCGACGATCAAATCCTACATGGCGCATCATCAAGGCATGAGCCTGCTGGCGCTGGTGAATTTATTGCATGACTGGCCGATGCAACGGCGTTTCCTGGCCTGCCCGCTGCTCAAGGCGGCGGACCTCTTGTTGCAGGAGCGTGTGCCCAAGACCGCCGCGAGCGTGTTCATCGAAGATTTGAAATTGGAAGAATCGCGCACGCCCTCTGGCGAAGGCGAGAGCGTGATGCGCGTCTTCACCAATCCCACCACTCCGGCACCGGAAGTGCATCTCCTTTCCAACGGCCGTTATCATGTCGTCATCAGCAGCGCGGGCGGCGGCTACAGTCGCTGGCGTGAACTCGCGGTCACCCGCTGGCGCGAAGACACCACGCGCGACTGCTGGGGGATGTTTGTCTATTTGCGCGACCTGGGCACCGGCGAATTTTGGTCCACCGCCTATCAACCGACCTTGAAGCTGACGAAAGGCTACGAAGCCATTTTCACGCAGTCGCGCGCGGAATTTCGCCATCGTCATGCGGGCATTGAGGTCCACACCGAGATCAGCGTCTCGCCGGAAGACGACGTGGAGCTGCGGCGCATCACGCTCACCAATCGTTCGTCGGTGTCGCGACAGCTTGAACTCACCAGTTATTCGGAAGTCGTGCTCGCCGCGCAGGACGCCGACACGGCGCATCCGGCGTTCAGCAATCTTTTTGTGCAGACGGAATTCGCGCCCAAAACTTCCGCCATTCTCTGCACCCGCCGCGCGCGTTCACAGGATGAAAAACCGCCGTGGTTGCTTCACCTGATGCAAGCCCAGGGCGGAGATCAGGGCGAAATCTCCTGCGAGACCGACCGCTCCCGCTTTGTCGGCCGCGGCGGCAGCCTCGCCAATCCGGCGGCGATGCAAAACCTGGCGCCGCTTTCGAACACCGTCGGTTCGGTACTCGATCCCATCATGGCGCTGCGGCGCACTATCACCTTGCCGCCGTTCGGCACGGCCATCATTGATCTGGTGGTCGGGGTGAACGAGAGCCGGGAGACCGCGCTCGCGCAGGTGGAAAAATACCAAAGCTCGCGCATGACCGACCGCGTCTTCGATCTCGCGTGGACCCACAGCCAGGTGACGTTGCACCAGCTCGACGTGACCGAGGCGGAAGCGCAAATCTATGGTCGTTTGGCCAGTGCCCTGATCTATGCCGACCCCGCGCGCCGCGCCAACCAGGGCGTGCTGCTCAACAATCGGCGCGGACAAAACGGCCTGTGGAGCTACGGAATCTCCGGCGATTCGCCCATCGTCCTGCTGCGCATCAGCGATACGGATAAAATCGAAATCGTCCGGCAGCTCATCCAGGCGCACTCCTACTGGCGCATGAAAGGATTGATCGTTGACCTCGTCATCGTGAACGAGGATGTCTCCGTCTATCGCCAATCGTTGCAGGATCAGATCACCACGCTGATTTCGTCCGGCATCGAGGCGCAGATGCTCGACAAGCCCGGCGGCATCTTTGTCCGGCGACTCGAACAAATCCCCAACGACGACCGCGTCCTGTTGCAGGCGGCGGCGCGCGTTGTTCTCGACGATGAAAAAGGCTCGCTGGCGGAACAGCTTGAACACCGCAGCGTTTTGGAGCCTTTGGTGCCGCCGCTGCGCACCAGCCGTTTCCGGGCCCCGGATTTCCCCGCACCGCTGCCGCCGCGCGACTTGATTTTCCACAACGGCCTCGGCGGCTTCACCCGCGATGGTCACGAATATGTCATCACCCTGCAGCCCGGCCAGGTGACGCCCGCGCCGTGGGTCAATGTGCTGGCCAATCCATTTTTCGGCACGGTCATTTCCGAAAGCGGCGCGGCTTACACCTGGGTGGAAAACTCCCATGAATTTCGCCTGACGCCCTGGAGCGACGATCCGGTGCAGGATACCTCCGGCGAAGCGTTTTATATTCGGGATGAGCAGACCGGGCAATTTTGGTCGCCCACGCCGGCGCCCGCGCGCGGTGCGACGCCTTATGTCATCCGTCACGGCTTCGGCTACACCGTGTTTGAGCATACCGAATTCGGCATCGTCTCCGAGCTGTGGGTTTATGTGTCCATGGATGCGCCGGTGAAATTCTCCGTTTTAAAACTGCGCAACGTCTCCGGTCGGCCGCGTCGCCTGTCCGTCACGGGCTATATGGAATGGGTGCTGGGTGACCTGCGTTCCAAAAGCCTCCTGCACGTGCAAACCGAAGTGGACCTGAAGACCGGCGCGTTGCTCGCGCGCAATTATTACAATACCGAATTTCCCGACCGCACCGTGTTCCTCGACGTGAACGACGCCTCGCGCACGTTCACCGGCGACCGCAAGGAATTCATCGGCCGCAATGGCAGCCTGGCGCAGCCGGCCGCCCTCCGGCGCGCCCGGTTGTCCGGCAAAGTGGGTGCGGGCCTGGATCCCTGCGGCGCGGTGCAGGTCAGTTTTAATTTGTCGGACGGCGAGGAACGCGAAACCAGTTTCCGCCTCGGCGTGGGCCGCAGCGCGGCGGACGTGCAGATTCTCATCCGGCGCTTTCGTCGCGCGGACGCCAGCCGCGCCGCACTCGAAGGCGTCTGGGCTTATTGGAACCGCACCCTCGGCGCGGTGAACGTGGACACGCCCGATCCCGCCGTCAATGTGCTGGCCAACGGCTGGCTGCTCTATCAAACCCTGAGCTGCCGCCTTTGGGGCCGCACCGGCTTTTATCAATCCGGCGGGGCTTATGGTTTTCGTGATCAGTTGCAGGATGTCATGGCGTTGGTTCATGCCGAACCGGCACTCACGCGCGAGCACCTGCTCCGCGCTGCCGCGCACCAGTTCCGCGAAGGCGATGTGCAACATTGGTGGCATCCGCCCTCCGGCCGCGGCGTGCGGACCCATTTTTCCGACGACTTTCTCTGGCTGCCATACGTGACCTGCCGCTACGTTTCGTGCGTCGCGGACACCGGGGTGCTCGACGAAAAAATCGCCTTCCTCGAAGGCCGCGTCGTTAAACCGGACGAAGAATCTTACTATGATTTGCCCAACAAGTCGGAAGAGGTGGCCACGCTTTACCAACATTGCGTGCGCGCCCTCGAGCGCGGATTGAAATTCGGCGAACACGGACTGCCACTGATGGGCTGCGGCGACTGGAACGACGGCATGAACCTCGTCGGCAAGGACGGTCGCGGCGAAAGTGTTTGGCTCGCCTTCTTTCTCTACGACGTCCTCACGCAATTTGCCGAACTGGCGCGCTTGCGTAATGATACCGCCTTCGCCGACCGCTGCGAAGCCCAGGCGGAATTACTGCAAGAAAACATCGAGTTGCACGCGTGGGACGGCGGCTGGTATCGCCGCGCCTATTTCGACAATGGCGAACCGCTTGGCTCCGTCACCAATCCCGAATGTCAGATCGATTCCCTGCCGCAAAGCTGGTCGGTGATTAGCGGCGCCGGCGAACCGCAGCGTTCCCGCCAGGCAATGACCGCCGTGAACCAGCGCCTCATTCTTCGCCAGGATAAATTAATCCAGTTGTTCGATCCGCCGTTTGATAAATCGTCGCTCAATCCCGGCTACATCAAAGGTTACATTCCCGGCGTGCGCGAAAACGGCGGCCAATACACCCACGGCGCGATCTGGACCACCATGGCCTTTGCGCTCATGGGTGACCACGACCGCGCGTGGGAACTGTTCGCGCTGCTCAATCCCATTCATCACGCGGAGACGCCCGAACAAATCGCCACCTATAAAGCCGAACCTTACGTCGTCGCCGCCGATGTCTATGCCGTCGCGCCGCACATTGGTCGCGGCGGCTGGACATGGTATACCGGTTCCGCTGGCTGGATGTATCGGCTGCTGATGGAAACCCTGCTGGGCGTGAACCGCGAAGGTGATCAACTGCGCCTGACTCCCCGGCTGCCGACAATTTGGCCAAGCTATAAAATCCATTATCGCTTCCGCCAAACCATTTATCATATCACGATCAGCCGTCTGGCCAGCGATGCTGCCGCGGAGAATCAACTCTTTCTCGATGGTGAAAAGCTGACCATGAAAACCGTTCCGTTGGTGGATGACCAGCGCGAGCATTTCGTCGAACTGAAAGTCTGGACCCGCTAAGAATTGCTACCTTAACCCGACCTTCTCCCCTGTGGGGGAGAAGGTGTCCGCAGGACGGATGAGGGGGAATTAATACCGCTCGGAAAGCAATCCAGTATAAAAAAACCCAGAGAGGTTGCCGGTTGGGGACAAATCAGCTGTTTGCCCACGATTCTCCCGAAGTCATTCCTTCGTTTAAATTTCCGGACCACGGTTCCGGATTTTATTTAGCTGGCGGTGTGGGTTCAGGGGGAACGGTCTTCACAACGGCTTCGGCCTCTTTCCAGACCTGGGATTTCGACCGCCATTCCTTGGCCGCCTGTTCGTTCAACGCCTTGTCGCACGAAGCGCCGGTCAGCGATTCCTGGGTGAAATCTTCCGCCACGGTCTCGCAGACTTTTGCCTTCTGCTCCATTTGCTCGGTGGCTTTGTTCGGTGGTTCTTGCATGGGCTAATTTTTGGTCAGGAAAAACCGGGCTAATTTCATTGGGGAAATCCGCCTAGGCTTTGGGCCGGTCGCGGAATTCCGTCCAGAGCGAGCCGACCACGCCGGCGCCTTTCAAAATGGTTTGCAGCCACGAAGGCTTTTTCGCCTCGGCCGCGGCGGTCTTGTGCCGGCAGGACGCCAGCCCGGCCACCAGTGTGGCCACCGCCGAGGCCACCGAACGAACCGTCCGGGCCTGTTCCGTCAGCGCGTGAACTTCGCCCTTCACCACCTGCCATTCCTGGACGAGCTGCGCGCGATTCAGTTCGCTTTCCACGATCAACAGTTGCTTGCGCGATTCGAGCGGCTTCATGTCAGAATTTGTTCCAGGCAGGCGCGATCCTTGCGGAGCTGATCGAGCGAGGCAGACAGCGTCTGCCAGTCGCGCATCACGCCGAGGAGCCTTCGGTAAAGATAAATTCCGGTCACCGTGTAAAGCCCGGTCAGAATCAACAGCACGGCCAGCGGCGACCAGACCCACAACCAAACCACAATTGCCGCTGTCAGTGTCAGGCCCGCTAGTAGGCCAAAGGTTGCCACGCCGAGCGCCAGCAGGAAGGCGTGCAGGAGCCGTTCGCGTTCCTCCTGCACCTCCACCGTCAACAGTTCGAGGCGGTTTTCCCCGATGGTCAGCAGCCGGCGCGCGAAAGTTTTGCCGGTCGTGGCCAGTTGCCGCAGATTGACGGTGGAATCTTCCATGATGGCGTCAGTCGCAGTTGCGGGACGAACCGCGGCGGGCGACGAGATAACCGAGAATCGCCCCTACGCCGACGCCGACGGCGATGGCTTGATACGGATGTTCGTGCACGGCGGCATCGGTCGCCTTGGCCCCGGCGACGGCCTTGTCGCGGACACAGCTGCCGATTTCCTTGGCGCGCTCAAGCGCGGCGGCCAGGCGTTTGCGGGCGGCCCCGACTTTTTCGCCAGCCACATCGGCGGTGGCCGCCAATAGTTCGCGGGCATCTTCGGCCAGGGTGCCGAGGTTATTAACGGTGGTGTGTGTTTCTTGGTTCATGTTTTTTGTGTTTTGTTTTTGTTTGCGTTTTTCAACGGTAAATTTTCCGCATCCGATAGATGGGCGGCCTCCGGTGAATCGGCCACCGTCAAAATCGAGTTTCTCCCGCCAAACGGATTCGGCACGGATTCGTGGGCGCGGGGATCAGGCATCCAGCGGCCGTCCACGATCAGGCAATATTCATAGGTGCCGGGCGCGAGCGCAGTTTCCTTCCACCAGTTGCCCGCGCCGGAGGAATGCAGTGTCTTGGCCTCGGGCTGCCAGTGGTTGAAAGTTCCCGCGATACAGACGGTCTTGGCCTTCGGATCCGTAAACTCAAAACGGACGGGCCGGAGCTGCTGACCGGGGGTATTGTCGTGATTGTGATTGTGTTTCATGACTGCTCATTCTTGGGCGGGTTGACGGTGGTTGGAAAATTATTTTGCTGCACGTCATCATGATGCCTCCGGAAACTGGACGGCGATATGGGGTGTTCACCCCATCCACCGGTTTGACCGGAGGCCATTTATTTATTGGTTTCTGCCGCCGGATGCAGCACGCGCTGCACCGTTTCGGCCAAAACCCGCGCGGTGCAGGGCTTGCTTAACAGTTCCCGGAAACCCAGTTTCCGCACCTTCTCGGCGGTCATCCGGCCGCTGTAACCGGTGGTCAGGATGATGGGCAGCCGCGGTTGGATTTGGAGCAGCCGCCGGCCGAACGCCACCCCGTCCAGGCCGGGCATGGTCAGATCGGTGATGACCAGATCAAACGCCTCCGGCAGATCGCGCACGAGGGTGATGGCTTCCAACGAGCTGCTCTTGGCCGTCACCACGTAGCCCAGGTGTTCGAGCATTTTTTTTCCAACCTTGACCAGGGCTTCTTCATCATCCACGAACAAGATATGTTCGCCGTGGCCGCGCGGAATGGGGGCGGCCTCGATTTCCCGCACCATCACCTCGGTGGCCATGACCGGGAAATATAAATTGAACCGGGTGCCTTTTCCCGGCTGGCTGTAAACGGAAACGCCTCCGTCATGACTTTTCATGATGCCGTGAACCACGGCCAGGCCCAGGCCGGTGCCTTCGCCCACGCCCTTGGTGGTGAAGAATGGCTCAAAGACATGTTCCAGCGTATGGCAATCCATGCCGCAGCCGGTGTCGCTGACCGACAACTGCACATAGCTTCCCGGATGCAGGTCGGGCCGGGTCTTGGCAAAATCCTCATCTAGTTCCAAAACGTTCATCTCGACTTTCAAGGTCCCTGGCTGGTCACGCATGGCGTGCCAGGCGTTGGTGCCGAGATTCATGATCACTTGATGAACCGCCGTGGCGTTGGCCAGCACAGTGGGCGTCTCGGCCAGTTCGATTTGCATCCGGATGCTGGCCGGCAGGCTGGCGCGCAATAGCTTGAGCACTTCCAGCACAACGTGGTTCAGCTTGAGCGGCTCGCGCTCCGGTTTGGTCTGCCGGCTGAAGGTCAGAATCTGTTTGACCAAATCGGTCGCCCGCTGGCTGGCGGCGGAAATGTTCTCCAAATTGGCCAGGATCTCCGGCTGCTCCGCCGCGGCTAATTTTGCCAGATAGAGATTGCCGACGATGGCGCTCAGGATGTTGTTGAAATCATGCGCAATGCCGCCGGCGAGCTGGCCGATCGATTCCATCTTTTGCGCCTGGTTAAACTGCTGTTCGAGTTTCCGGCGCTGGGTGATGTCACGAAACGACCAAATCCGGCCGTAATGTTTTCCATCCTTGTCCCGGACCGGCGCGGAATACCGGTCGAGGATGGTGCCATCAATCAATTCCACCTCGTCCTGGCTGGTCTCGTCCGGGTGGGCATAGAGGTGGCTCACTCGGGCCGCAAATTGCTCCGGGTTTTTGGCGTGGCTGGTGGCGTAGCGGAGCTGGGCGCTTTCATCCTTGGCCGCGACAATGTGCGGAGGAAATTTCCACAACTCGGCCATCCGCCGGTTCTGGAGAATCTGCTCGCCCTCGTTGCCCACGACCAGGATGCCATCAATCGAAGCTTCCAACTGGGCTTCCAGCAGGGCGGTTTTCCAGAGTGCTTCCTTCTCCGCCAGCTTGCGTTCGGTGATGTTTTCATGCGCCACTACCACCCGCACCGGCCCACCGCCGTCAAACCGCGTGACCCGGACGACAAACCAGCGCTTCGTCTGCGGACTGTGGCACGGGTATTCCAATTGAAATTCCGCCCGCTGGCCGGCCATGACCGCCCGGATGCCACCGGCCACGGCCGAGGCCTCCTCGGAAAACTGGCCGGAAACGGAATCGCAGACTTTCAGATAATTTTCACCCACGCCGTGGCTATCTATAAAATAATTCTCGCGGGCAAAGCGTTCCCACGCCGCGTTGACTAACACAATCGTCCCCTGGTCATCCAGTATCGCAATGTGCGAGGATAGCGCATCCAAGGTGGAACGCAGGAAGCGCTGCGACTCCTGCGACGCGGTTTCCGCCAGCTTGCGGTCGGTGATGTCCGTGCAGGTGCCGAACCATTTGCGGATGCTGCCGTCCGCGGCCTTGAAGGGTGCGCCTAAAATCCACCACCAGCAGTAAACGCCGTCGGCTCGGCGGAGGCGGCATTCGATTGAGTAGTCGGCGGCCCCGGCGACCGCCTTTTGCCACGCATCCCACGCGCGCTGCCGGTCGTCCGGATGAAACGGCTGGTTCCAGCCGTCGCCCAGGCTTTCCTTCAGGGTGAGCCCCGTGTAATCCATCCAGTGCTGGTTGAAATAAATATTCCCGCCCGCCGCGTCGGTGGCCCAGACAATTTGTGGCATCGTTTCGGCCAGGGTGCGAAATTCCGCCTCACTTTGCTGGAGCGCCCGCTCCACCCGTTTGCGCTCGCTGGTGTCGCGCAATACCTTCGACACGCCGATGATCTTGCCGCTGGCGTCCTTGACGGGTGAGGCGGTGACCGAAACGTCAATGATCCGCCCGTCCTTGGTCTGGCGCAGCGTCTCAATCTGCGTCAGGTTTTCGCCGAGCTGGATCTTTTCCAATATTTCATGCTCCTCCTCCTGCCGGCCGGCGGGAATCAGCCGCAGGATCGAAGTCCCGATTATTTCGCCGGCCGTATACCCAAAAATCTTTTCCGCACCCTGGTTCCAACTCGTAATGAGGTTGTTTAAATCTTTGGCGTAGATGGCGTCGTCCGAAGAATCAACAATGGCTGCCAGCAGGCTGGAAGTGGCTTCCGCCTGTTTGCGCCGGGTAATGTCGCGGACGTTGCACTGGATGACTTTCTGGTTGCCGGCTTCATAAACATTGCTGACAAACTCCACGGCGATGTCGCGGCGGTCCTTCGTTTTCAACGGCAGATTTTCGTAGCGCACATACCCGTCTTTTTGCAGCCGCTCCAGCATCGCTTGATTGGAAACCACGTCCTTGAACGGGCTGAGTTCCCCGACCGTTTTGCCGAGCATTTCCGCGCGGGCATATCCCAGCAGCTGGGTGAGAAATGGGTTTACATCTGTGATGCGGCCCGTGTCCACGTCCAAGATCAGAATGCCGTCCTGCGCCGCCTCGAAGAGCCGACGATATCTCAGTTCCGAGGCCCGCAATGCCTGCTCCATCGTCTGTGCCCCCGCCGGCTCCGGGCGCGACACATGGTCGGCCGGATTTGTGTTTTGATGTTCGGTGCTCATGATCCGGTTTTAACCCCATTTATCTCCCATAAAAAAATCCCACCCCCGTCAACAATTTTATTGGAGGCAATTAACCATGATAGGCACCAAGCGCAGGTGCCGATATGGGGTATTTACCCCATTGACATTTTTCCGGGCACCGCCTTTGGGATGGCCTCAAAAATAAATAGACAAAAAACTAACCCCGCCGCCTTGTTAAGAGTCGAGGTGACGAGTCTCCTGCAATCATTTTGGTAGCAGCGGACATCCGTGCGCTCATTATTTATTCCGGCGAGGGGGGGGGGGTTGAGCCGGCTCGCATCTGTTGCTAGGATGAAATTGATTAGCGTCCGTCGCGCCGGCGATAGGGCGTGTTTTCAAAATCCAAAAGCATTCGAGGCGGCGGAGCGCGCCCGTCCCCGGGCGCAGCAACGTTCACTAACCCAAGGCAGTGAATCGCGAATACGTTCGTGCCAGCAAGAATCATGGCTACGGCCGGGAACGGCCGCGCTCCTCATTTCGAAAACACGCCCTAGGCCATGACGCACAGGCATCGGCGAAACAGGCATAGGCGAAATATCAATGCTCATCCCGCGTGGATTTTCAAGGGGACGGCGGATGATGCTCCCATTCCATGGGTGGAAGACCCCATAGAAAAACACAGGGTCATGCCGCAAAACTACCGGAGAACATCATGGCAAAAATAAAAACCGTCACCGGCATCAAGGAACACAAGGTCGTGTCCAAGCCGGAATGGCTAACCGCACGCAAGGCGCTGCTCGTGAAGGAAAAGAAGTTCAACCGTTTGCGCGACGAGTTGAACCGGCAGCGGCGCAATCTTCCGTGGGAGAAGGTGGACCAGGAATATGTCTTCGACGGGCCGGACGGCAAGGTGACGCTGGCCGGACTGTTTGGCGGCAACCGCCAGCTCATCGTCTATCACTTTATGTTCGGGCCGGGCTGGAAGGTGGGCTGCCCGCATTGCTCGTTTTGGTGCGACCATTACGATGGCGCCACCGTTCACCTGAATCAGCGCGACACCGCGCTCGCCGTTATCTCGCGCGCTCCGTGGAAAGAAATCCGGCCGTTCAAAAAGCGGATGGGCTGGAAGTTCAACTGGCTCTCCTCGAACAAAAACAATTTCAACTTTGACTATCACGTTTCCTTCACGCCGGGGCAGGTCAAAAGCGGCGCGCTGCCCTACAATTACGGCAGCTTCAAGATGAAGATGGATGAAATGCCGGGAACGAGTGCATTTTACCAGGACAAGCACGGCAATATTTTTCACACTTACTCCACCTACTCGCGCGGCATAGACCTGTTGAACACGACGTATAATTTTCTGGATCTGACTGCCAAGGGCCGCGACGAGCATCCAGACCGCCCGCAAGACTGGGTGCGTTACCATGACGAATACAAGGACTGAAGCCGTTCCGGTTCGCTTTCCGGCCGGGCGCAAACGTCGCGCAGGCGTTTGGCCATGACGCGGTAGGAGGGGCGAAATATCAATGCTTTCCGCAAATAACATAACTCCGAGCATCATCATCCACACCATGAACCATAATTCTATCACCGCGCAACCTATCTCGCCGATTCCGGCGGATACACTCCAGCGAAATCTCGCAGTTGCTGACCCCAATAACGACCCGAGCCTTCCCCACCTCGGCGTCGTGGGGGACACCTATACCATCTTACTCTCCGGCGATGACACCGATGGTCGCTACTGCCTCATTGACATGCACATTCCGCCCGGCGGCGGCCCTCCGCCCCATCGCCATGACTTCGAGGAATCGTTCACTGTCCTTGCCGGCGAGATTGAGGTCACCTTTCGCGGCAAAAAATCCGTCATCCGGGCCGGCGAGAGCGTCAACATTCCGGCCAACGCACCACATTTCTTCACCAACGCCTCCCAGCAACCAGCCCGGTTGCTGTGCATCTGCTCGCCCGCCGGACAGGAAGAACTTTTTCTCGCCATCGGGATTCCCGTGGCTGACCGTACAACGCCGCCCCCCCGACCCAGCCCTGCCGCCCAAGCTGCTACCATGAAGAAAATCCTGAGACTCCTCCCCGAATATCGCACGGAAATGGTGAAGCCATAAATCCATGCCTGCTCGCCCCCGGTCCATCCGATGACGATTTCTCCATGACGTAAGAGCCGACGTGAGGAGGCACATTTCAAATGCGGAATGCGGATTTCGAATGCGGAATTAAAAGAATGAGATTCATCACTTCGTCTCTTACAATTATTTCCGAAGTATTCCGCCCGTTATAGCGGCTGGGGAGGAAGTTTGAGCGGGCACACCGGCTGCTACGAGGAAATTGACGCTCGCCCGGGCCGCCGGCTTTTGCCCACAACGCGGCATATTTCGGAGAAACTAGCTTCGGTGAAAATAGCCCAGCCATTTATGGCTGGGAACATCGCAATCCACATTTTCAAGTCCCGTCAGGGACGGCAGACCATTTCTTTCGTCCCTGACGGGACTGGGAACATTCCCAAACCGTGAACCCAGCCATAAATGGCTGGGCTATTTTCAAAGACAAGCCAATGCCGGACGACGAAGCCGCATCCGGCTCGCGGGGACGCTCGCCCCACCGGGGGAGCTTTCCTTTTCGGGACCTTGGCGCCTTGGCGTCTTGGCGGTTAAATCCGAATCAGCTTGCTTGGCCATGCGCGCGAGATCAGTGAAGCCGCGCGCCGGCTTCACTGAGTGGTCGGTTGCCCCTTAGGTTTTGGATGCCCCCGCCAGATGCAGCCCGCGTTTCACCGTTTCGGCCAAAATTCGGGCGGTGCAGGGCTTGTTCAATAATTCCCGGAAACCCAGTTCCCGCACTTTCTCGGCGGTCATCCGGCCGCTGTAGCCCGTATTCAGGATGATCGCCAGCCGCGGTTGAATTTGGAGCAAGCTCCGACCGAGGGCGATCCCGTCCATCCCGGGCATCGTCATATCGGTGATCACCAGGTCAAACGCCTCCGGTTGATCCCGCACGGCGGTGATGGCCTCCAAGGGGTCGGTCTTGGTGGTCACACGGTAGCCCAGCTGTTCGAGCAGTTTTTCCCCTACCTTGGCCAGCACGGCTTCATCGTCCACCAACAAGATATGTTCGCCGTGGCCGCGCGGAAGGGGACCGGTCTCGCTTGCCCGCGCCAGCATCTCGGCGGCGATGACCGGAAAATATAAATTGAACCGGGTGCCTTGGCCCGGCTGGCTGTGAACCGAAACGCCGCCGTCATGGTTTTTCATGATGCCATGCACCACCGCCAGGCCCAGGCCAGTGCCTTCGCCCACGTCCTTGGTGGTGAAAAATGGTTCAAAGATGCGTTCCAATGTGGCGCCATCCATGCCCACGCCCGTGTCGCTGACCGACAACTGCACATAGTTCCCCGGATGCAGGTCGTGATGCGTTGCGACCAAATCCTCATCTACGTCCAAAACCTCCATTTCGACTTTCAACACGCCATTCTGGCCACGCATGGCGTGCCAGGCGTTGGTGCCGAGATTCATGATTACCTGATGAATCGCCGTGGCGTTGGCCAGCACGACGGGCGTTTCGTTCAAGCTGGTTTCGATGCAAATTGTGGCCGGCAGGCTGGCGCGCAGCAGTTTGATGGCCTCGATCACAACCTGGTTTAGCTTGAGCGGTTCGCGCTCCGGTTTGGTTTGCCGGCTGAAAGTCAGAATTTGTTTAACCAGATCGGTCGCCCGCTGGCTGGCTTCGGAAATGTTCTCCAGATTTTCCAAGATGGCCGGATGCTCCGCCGCGGCCAATTTCGCCAGATAGAGATTGCCGACGATGGCGCTCAGAATATTGTTAAAGTCATGCGCGATGCCGCCGGCGAGCTGGCCGACGGTCTCCATCTTTTGGGCTTTCTGGAACTGTTGCTCCAGCTTTTTTCGCTCGGTCAGGTCGAGGACGAAGCACACGCCTTCTTCAGGATTGTCTTCAAAAGTTGCCGCGCCGATCAAAACCGCTACGTGTGAGCCGTCCTTGCGCATGTATTCTTTCTCAAACGGTGTGCAGACGCCGTTGGCGGCGAGTTCTTTCAGCGCTTGTTGGTCGCGTTCAATCCACTCGGGCGGCGTCATCGTGAACCAGTCAATCGGCCCGGCTGCCAAATCCGCGCGGGTGTAGCCCATGAGGTTTAGAAAGGCGTCGTTGGCCTCGGTGATCTGGCCTTGCGTGTTCCAAAAAATCACGCCCTGCGCATTGGAATCCACCAGCCGGCGGAAGCGCGCCTCGCTCCTTTTTTTCTCCGTGATGTCGCGATAGGTCCAGATTCGGCCGAAGTATTTTCCATCTTGGCCGCAAACCGGCGAGGTATAACGGTCAAAATACTTGCCGTTGTTCAATTCCAGAACATCCCGGCTGACTTCGTTCGGATGGGCATAAAGGCGGGCTACGTTCTCGGCAAATTGCCGGGGGTTTTTGACCTGGTTGGCCACCCATGCCAGTCGCCGCCGATGATCGGCATCTTCCAGGATTTCCTGGGGATGATTCCACAAGGCGGACATCTGGGGATTTTCGATCAGCTTCTTGCCTTCGTTGTCAACGACAATGATGGCATCCAGAGCGGAATTGACTTGGGCCTCGAAGAATGCCGTTTTCCAAAGTAGTTGGGCCTCGGCTTGCTTCTGCTCCGTGATGTCGCGTTCGATGGCGGCGAAGTGGGTGCATTTGCCCGCGGCATCAAAAATTGGCACAATGTTAATATCCAACCAATACTCTGTGCCATCCTTGCGATAATTGATGACTTGCCGCTTAACTGGCTCGCGCCGCTGCAACGCCCCCTGAATCTCGGCCAGAACGTTTCGGTCGGTCTTTTCACCCTGAAGAAAGCGCGGACTACGCCCCATCGCTTCGGCGGCGGTGTAACCCGTGAGCCGCTCAAAGGCAGCATTCACATAGACAATTTTCGGACCGGGCTCGTCAATCGGCTCAGCCTCCGTCACCAGAATGATCTCATTGAGATTGGCCACACAGGTATTAAGCAACCTCAGCTGCTGCTCTGATTTTTTTCGCTGGGTGATGTCGCGCGCCACTTTGGACACGCCGATGACCTTGCCCCCGGCATCCTTGATGGGCGAGGCGGTGACGGAGACGTCAATGAGCCGCCGGTCCTTGGTCTGGCGCACTGCCTCAATGTGCGTCAGGTTTTCGCCGAGCTGGATCTTTTGCGATATTTCCTCCTCCTCCTCCTGCCGGCCGGCGGGCATCAGCCGTAGGATGGAAGTCCCGATCATTTCGCCCGCTGTATACCCAAAAATCTTTTCCGCGCCCAGGTTCCAACTGGTGATGCGATGGTTCAAGTCTTTGGCGTAGATGGCGTCATCCGAAGATTCGACAATGGCCGCCAGTTGATTCGAAATCGTTTGCGCGTCTTTGCGCTCGGTGATGTTCGTCCAGACCCCGACAATTTCCACTGGCTGGCCTTTCGCATCGCGCACCAACTGCTGCTGGTCTTCCACCCAAAGGTAATGGCCCGCCTGATGCCGAATGCGGTATTCGCTGTTCCAAGTGCCCGTGGCCATGACTTCGGGCAGGCCGGCCGACGCCCGCTCCCGATCCTCCGGGTGCAGCTGATTCGCCCACCAATCGGAAGAGCAGGCTTCGGCCACCGTATAGCCGAGCAGCCGCGTTATATTTTCGCTGACGAGTTGGGGAATCACCTGCTCGTCCTCTACCTTCAGCGAATAGAGCACCGCCGGACTGTGCTTGAGCAAATGGGCCAATTGGTCGCGCGTGGCACTGAGTTTGGCATTGGCTTGTTTCAAGCCCTGTTTCTTTTCCGCCAGCTTGTCCACGAGCCGCGTGCTGTATTCCTTGAGCACTTCGATTTCCGGCAGCGCGCCGGGTTTAGCAGCCGGATGCGACCGGTCAATGACTTCCTTCAGGGCGGCCAGGATAACGGCCAGCGAGGCGGGCTTGATCAGGTATTTGTTTGCCCCCAATTCAAGGCCCAGCTTGACATCTTTCGGCGAGGTGAAGGTGGAGGAGTAAATGATGATCGGCAGGTTGCGCAGGCGCGCTTGATGCCGGATTTCGTGACACAGCCGGTAGCCGTCCATCCGCGGCATCAAGATGTCCGAGATCATCGCGTCCACGCGCTGGCCATCCAGCCGTTCGAGCGCGGCCACGCCATCCGGGGCTTGGGCCACCACGTGGCCTTCGGCCTCCAGTTGCGTGGCCATCAGCTTCAGATTCGTCGGGTTGTCGTCAACGATGAGAATGTTCATGGGTTTGCGGGCTGGTTCAACTTGCTGGCCTTCTTCTCCGCCATTAATTTCTGCACGTCCGCCGGCACATGTTTCACAAAGCATTCCGGGCAGATGCCGTGGCTGAAAGTCGCGTCGGTATGCTGGCTGATATAGCCCTCGACGGATTGCCAGTAATCTTTGTCGTCGCGGATTTTTTTGCAATAGCTGCAAATGGGCAGCAAGGCATTCAATTGCTTTACTTCGGAGAGCGCGCGGGACAGCGCGCGGTTGGTGGTCTCCAGTTCGGCGGTGCGTTCCTTGACGCGGTCTTCCAAATCGCAATTCAAGTCCAGGATGCGCTCATGCAAATTTTGGAGGTTGGCGAGGGCGTCCTGGAGTTCACTGTTTTTCTCCTCCAACTTTTTAACGAGCGCCACGCTGTAATCCTTCATGACGAAAGCCATGTCGGATTTCTGCGCGGCCGAGGTTTTGCGTTCCAGCGCGTGGCCAATCGCCTCGGCGAGCGTCTGCAATAGCACTGCGGTCGAGACCGGCTTGGTCAGATACTTGTCCGCCCCGACCGTCTGGGAAAGCCGCCGGTCGCTGGGCGACGTGTAAGTGCTGGTGTAGTGAACCAGGGGCACATGTCGCAAGTTTTCCTGCTGGCGCAATTCCAGGCAGAACCGGAATCCATCCATGTTCGGCATGAGAATGTCCGAGATGATGGCGTCCACCACTTCGTGTGTGAGGAGTTGCAGGGCTTCAACGCCGTCGGCGGCTTCGAAGGTGGTATGCTCCTCGTCTTCCAGCGTCACCCGCAGCAGCTTCCGGTTGATGGCGTTGTCGTCAACGATCAGGATTTTCATAGTTGTAGGGGCAGGGCGGAAATTTTGGCTTTGCCGGCAACGACCTCCTCAATTTGATGCAGGAGCGTGCGGGTGTTGATCGGTTTGACGATGTAGGCGTCGCAACCGGCCTCCCGGGCTTGGTCCCGACCGTATTCAGCTGAAAACGCCGTGATGGCGATGATGGGGATGTCATGCGTGGCGGGTTCCTCGCGGCATTGGCGGGCAACCCCGAACCCTTTGATGCCGGGCAGGCGCAGGTCGAGCAGGATGACCTCCGGCCGGACAGCTTTGATAGAATGTATGGCTTGGTCCGCCGTAGTCGCCAGCATCACGACATGGCCGCCCGTCTGGAGCACTTCGCTGGCGAGTTTCAAACTCGTGGGGTCATCTTCAATGACGAGGATTTTCATGTTTTATTTTGGGGATGCGGGTTTACCCGCCAGGTATTCGGCCACTTGGGCCGGCAAGGTGCGCGTGTTGATGGGCTTCGTGATATAACCGTCACAGCCGGCGTCGGAAGCTTTTTGGTCGTCGCCCTTCATCGCAAACGCCGTGAGCGCGACGATCCGGATCTGGCTCGTGCGCGCGTCCGCCTTGAGCTTGCGCGTCAGCGTGAGTCCATCCATCCCCGGCAAGGCGATGTCCATGAGCATCAAATCCGGCCGCGCGTCCGCCAGGACGACCAGTGCCGCCTCGGCATCCGCCGCTCGGAGAATTTCATAGCCTTCAAACTCCAGCAGGTCCGAGACGAGCTTGAGGTTGGTGGCGTTGTCGTCCACGACCAGAATTTTTACACTCATCTCGCCACCTCCTTTCCGGTCATCAACGGCAGCACCACGGTGAACACACTGCCTTTCCCCAGTTCGCTTTTCACGCCGATGTGTCCGCCTTGGAATTCGATGATTTTTTTGGTGAGAGCCAGGCCCAGGCCCGTGCCTTCAAAGCGCCGCGCCGTGCCGGAATCCAATTGTTCAAACTCCGTGAACAGCCGGTGGAGGTCTTCCCCCTTGATGCCGATGCCCGTGTCGAGGACTTCCACTTCCAGCTCGTGCGTGTCCAGTCGTTGCGCGCGAACCTCCACCTGGCCGCCGTCGTCGGAGAACTTGACCGCGTTGGAAAGCAGGTTATAGAGCATCTGCTTGAACTTGTGCTGGTCGAGCTTGACCGCCTCCAACCCCGCGCCGATGGTGATGCCGACCACGATGCGTTTCTTGTTCGCGATGCCCTTGATGACGGCGGCCACTTCTTCGACGGCCTTGTGCACCGGGAAAATCTCCGGATGCAATTCCATTTTGCCCGCCTCGACTTTCGCCAGGTCGAGCACGTCGTTGATGAGCTGGAGCAGGTGGTGCGCGCTGTTCAGCACGTCGCCCAGGTATTCTTTTTGCTTCGGCCGGAGCGGACCGGGTTTTTCGTCAACGAGGAATTCGGTGAAGCCGATGATGCCGTTGAGCGGGGTGCGCAATTCGTGCGACATGTTCGCCAGAAACTCGCTCTTCATCCGGTTGGCTTCCTGCAAAGACTGCTCGAAGCGCTTACGCTCGGTCACATCGCGCGCGGCGGCGAACACGCCCTGCAGCCGCCGGTCGCGGTCGTAGAACGTCGTGGCGTTGTAGGAAACGTCAGTTTTCTTTCCGTCCCGCGCGCACGCAGTGAGTTCGTAGTCGGCGACTTTCTTCTCGCTCAATACCAATTTGATGCCGGCTTCAGCGCGTTCCGGATCAGTGAAGTAATTCTTGAACGGCGCGCCAATCAATTCGTCGCGCGTGCAGCCGGTGAGCGCCTCCATCTGCTTGTTGATATCGGTGATGATGCCGCGCGGATCAGTCGTCATCAGCGCGTCAATGCTGGATTCGAGGAGCGACCGGTTGTAGAAGTGCTGGTCGCGCAAGCGCTGATCGAGTTTCATCCGCTCCTCTTCTACCTGCTGGCGCGCGGTATTATCCGTGCCGATCAGCAGATAGCCGATGATGGCGTCCTGCACGTCGCGCAACGCCGTGACGGACACCACGGCCGGGAAGCGGCTCTTATCCTTGCGAATGTAAGTCAGCTCGTAAATATCCTCGATCCCACGCGATGCCTTGAACACGAGTGCCTCAAAACCCGGCGTGATCGGGGTGCCGATCTCCGCGCTGAGCGCCTTGGCCCGCGCGACGACTTCCTGCGGATCAGAAATATCCGCCGGCGTGATCTTGTTCATCACCTCGGCCGCGGTGTAACCCAGCATCCGCTCTGCCCCGACGTTGAAAATTTGAATGACGCCCTTCGCGTCCGTGGCGATACTCGAAAAGTTGGCACTGTTAAAAATGGCGTTCTGCAACGCCCCCGCTTTCAGCAACGCCGCTTCCGCCAGCTTGCGCGCGGTGTTGTCCGTGCCAATCAACAGATAACCGATGATGGCGTCTTGCGCGTCACGCAGCGCCGTGACGGACACCACCGCCGGGAAACGGCTCTTATCCTTGCGGATGTAGGTCAGCTCATAAATATCCTCTATCCCGCGCGCTGCTTTGAACACCAGCGCCTCAAAACCCGGCGTTATCGGAGTGCCGATCTCCGCGCTGAGCACCTTGGCGCGCGCAATCACTTCCTGCGGATCAGAAATATCCGCCGGCGTGATCTTGTTCATCACCTCGGCCGCGGCATAGCCCAGCATCCGCTCGGCCCCGACGTTGAATATTTGAATGACGCCTTTCGCGTCCGTGGCGATGCACGAGAAGTTGGCGCTGCTGAAAATCGCCCGTTGCAATGCTCCGGCCTGAAGCAGCGCTTCTTCCGCCTTTACCCGTTCATCAATGACACTGGCCGAGGGCACGATGTAGATCACCTGGCCACCGGCATCGCGAACGGGGTTGAGCGAGAAGTCAGCCCAGACAAGCCGGTTGTCCGCCACGCGTAACTGCACGTTGTAGCGCGCCGGCTCACCCGCTGCGGCGCGAGCCATGGCGGCGCGAAGCTGTATCTGCACCGGCTCGGAATAGTTCCACCAGTAGGTTTGGTCGAATCGTTTCCCCAGAACTTCTTCGGGCTTCAATCCGGCGGCGACCAGTCCAGGCCGGTTGGCTTCAATCAGGATGCCCTCGACGCTCATCAGCCCCAGGAAAGTATTGGGGCCAAGCCCATCAATCACCAGGCGCAGCTTCTGCTCGCTTTCGCGCAACTCCGCCTCAACCTGCTTGTGCGCCGTGACATCGCGGATCATCGCCAGCACCTTGCCGTCGGGCATCTGCGTTGCGATCACCGCACCATCGAAAGTGGAACCGTCCTTGCGCCGGAACTTCCACTCACGATGGTAAGGCGATTTCCCATTGATTGCGTTCAGCGCCGGCTCGATATGTTGCGCCTCCGCTTCGGCCACGATCCGCGAGGAAGGAAGTCCGATCAATTCTGCGCGAGTGTAACCAAGCATCTGGCAAATGCTCCCGTTCGCATCGAGATAGACGCCTTGGGGATCAGCAATGACGATGCCGTCCGGCGCGCATTCAAACAACGTGAGGTAGCGCGCCTCGCTCGTCCGCCGCGCCGCGTCCCCCCGCTCGCGAATGGCGATGTCCGCCCGGCGGCGTGCACAATGGAGCGCTTCGTTGAGCAGGCTGATAACCACGCCCGCAAAGATGAGGAAAAATAAATCCCAACGGTCAACCACGGAGGTTATCCAGAAGCCATGGAACGGCGGCAATAAATAATAACTGGCTGAGCCATAAGCCAGCCCCGTGGCCAGCAATCCGGCGCGCAGCCCGCCCACATATGCGCTGAGCAAGATCGGGAGGGTGAAGACGATCAGGGTCGGCCGGTCCTTCAACTCATCGGCCAGCGCCAGTCGCAAACCCAGCGTGGCCGCTGTGACCAATACCGTAAACAGATAAGCCGGCCAAGATTTCAACCTGCTGCTGTTGCTGCCCACCTCTTTGAGGATCTTCTCCGGGACGCGCGTGCCGTCGAGAATGCTTTTATTTGTGATGATTTACCCTTACAACCCGGGTTCACCTGGTGCGAATCCAGTGACGTGGCTGGAAACGGCTCTCCTACTACTACCACTATCGGCTAATATCCGATGTGCCACGAGTTATTTCGGTTTTTAATTTGAAATCGCCATTTTATGTCAATGGGGTGATCAACTGATCGCACCCAACTCAGCCGGCTTGCGTTCATACGGTTCTACGCGCTGGCATTGAATTCCCTGCGTATTCCCCCCTTATCCCTTTGCCCGGTCGGCAAACTATAAACCAGGTTTTTCCCTTCACCGCCTAGGAAATCCCTAGTCGCCGCCGCACCGTACGGGCGTTAACCATGTGTATGAACATTCTCCCTGAACCCACTGCCCACCAGGCGAATTCGGATATTAAACTAAAAATCGAGTTCGCCGTGGAAACCCCCTTTGCCCTACCCTGTCGGCCGAGCTTTCGGCCGTGGACGCAATTGTTGTTTGGCACCCGGCATACGCTGCGCTCACTGGCCGTGGCGGAGTGGCAAAAGCCCTATAATAGCGGGGTTGAATAGCGGAACCTGGTCTTTGCCGACGGCCACCATCGCCATCGCCATCGCCCTCACCCTTAATCCCTGTCCCATCCGATGGGCGAGGGAGTTTTCTGTTGGGGCAGCTTGCGCCTTGGCGTCTTGGCGGTTGATTTCGCATCTGCTTTCTTGCCCATGCCGGAGACTAAAGCAGCGGCGCGCCGCCGTCAATGAGGGGGCGAAGGCGGTAGTCCGAGCCGCCACCTGGAGTCAAAATCAGTTTGAAGATATTTACGTGTAATGACTCGTGACGGGGTATTAGAAAGTGAACCGTGATGGGATGAACCCGCCGGTAAAGTTAAACTCCCACCAAATAAAAATATTACACCTAAGAAAATGAAATACCTGTTGCTCACCGCCATCGCCGCCCTCGCCTTATTGCCCAGTCTGGGGTTGGCCCAGGAAAAAGGCGCCACCAAGTTGATGAAAGTTCAGACCGTGCAAAACCTCCAGCAGGTCGAAGCCGGCGACACCATCGTGATGTCCTGTCCCAAATGCAAAGACACGTTTGCCACCGTCGTCACCAAGCCCTTGAAGGGGATGCAGCCCGACCAGATCAAGGCCGTGGTGAAACATCTGTGCCCCACCTGCACCACGTCCATCCAGACCGTTGTCAGGGGCAAGCATGCCACGGACAAGCTGGTGCATACCTGCAATAGTTGCGGCAGCCCGGATGTCTCCTGCTGCTTGATGCAGAAAGACGGCGGCAAGACCACGGGCATGTAAGCCTGGCGGCGCATTTAAATCTCGTACCCGGCGGATGGCTTGTTCAAGCCATCCGTTTTTCGCTTTGAGTAAGGCAAATTGGTTGATTCAAAGCGCGCTTATCCCGTTGGTTGCCAAACGAGATTCTGATCATAGCCCAGCACTTCAGTGCTGGGTGCGTGGAGGAGAAACGATTAGTCCCGGAGGGACGGCAGAATCTTCTTTCTTCCCTGCGGGACTTGAGCTTATGAGAGATCTGGTGCCCAGCATTCAAGCGCTGATCTATTTAAAAAAACGCACCCGTTATCCAAGTTGGCAACCAACCGGATAAGCATGGTTCAAAGTTTTGTCTTTCGTAGCCGGAGGGCATTGGCGATGACGGATACGGAACTCAAACTCATGGCCGCACCCGCAATCATGGGATTCAGCAGCCAGCCAAAAAATGGATAGAGCACACCCGCCGCGAGCGGGATGCCCAGCGCGTTATAGGCGAACGCGAAGAAAAGATTCTGCCGAATGTTCCGCATCAAGGAACGGCTCAAGGTGATGGCTTTGGCGATGCCCAGCAAATCGCTTTTCACGAGTGTGATGCCCGCACTCTCCATCGCCACGTCCGTGCCCGTGCCCATGGCGATGCCCACGTTGGCAGCGGCCAGCGCGGGCGCGTCGTTGATGCCGTCGCCGGCCATCGCCACGATTTGACCCTGCTGCCGGAGTTGTTGGATGCGCTCATGTTTATCCTTCGGTTCAACCCCCGCCGCCACTTCATCGAGGCCGAGGGTTTTGGCCACGGCTTTGGCGGTGCGCTCGTTGTCGCCGGTGAGCATGATAATTTTCAGGCCGAGCTTGTGCAGTTGCGCGATGGCTTCGGGCGTGGAGGCCTTGATGGGATCAGACACCGTGATAATTCCCGCCGCTTTGCCATTGATGGCAACAAACATCGCCGTCTGACCTTCCGTCTGTAACGCCGTTGCCTTGGATTCGATATTTCCCAAGTCCGCGACGTTTCGATCCTGAAGAAATTTTAATTTACCAACGGCGATTTCGCGCCCGCCGATTTTCCCAACGACGCCGCCGCCAGTAATGGAGTTAAAATCGGTGACTGGTTGCAATTTCACATTGCGCGCTTTTGCGCCGTGAACCATCGCGGCAGCGAGCGGATGTTCGCTGTTCTGTTCCACCGACGCCACCGCGAGCAACAAATCATCTTCCGTCACGCCGTTGGCTGGAACAATTTGGGTGAGTTGTGGTTTACCTTCGGTGAGCGTGCCGGTTTTGTCCACGACAATGGTGGTGACCTTTTCCATGACTTCCATGGCGTCGGCGTTGCGGATGAGCACACCCGCCTGCGCGCCGCGCCCGATGCCGACCATGACGGACATCGGTGTGGCCAGTCCAAGCGCGCACGGACACGCGATAATCAGCACAGCCACCGCATTGACGATGGCATGGGCAAAGCGTGGTTGCGGGCCAACGGAAGCCCAAATAATGAAGGTCAACACCGCACCGGCCAGCACCGCCGGAACAAACCAGCCGGAAACCTTGTCGGCCAACGCCTGGATCGGCGCGCGGCTGCGTTGCGCATCGGCCACCAGCTTGACGATGCGCGCCAGCACCGTCTCGCTGCCGACGTGTTCGGCTTGCATGAGAAAACTGCCGGTGGTGTTGAGCGTGCCGCCGGTGACTTTGTCGCCGGTGTTTTTCTCCACGGGCATCGGTTCGCCGGAAATCATGGACTCGTCCACCGAGGTTTTGCCATTAATCAGGACGCCATCCACGGGAATCTTTTCACCCGGTCGCACGCGTAATTTTGCGCCGGCTTGAACGGATTCCAGCGGCTCATCACTTTCTATACCGTCTTGAACCACTCGCGCAGTTTTGGGCGCAAGGTTCAGCAAGGCGCGGATGGCGCTGCCAGTTTTGCTGCGCGCCCGCAGTTCAAGCACCTGGCCCAGCAGCACCAGCACGACAATCACCGCCGCCGCCTCGAAATAAATTCCGACCTTGCCTTCCGGTGCGAACGAAGTCGGAAATGCGCCCGGTAAAAGCATCACCGCTGCACTAAACAAATAGGCCGTGCCCACGCCAATACCGATGAGCGTGAACATATTCAAGTGCCGCGTGACCAGTGAATGCCAGCCGCGCTTGAAAAACGGCCAGCCGGCCCACAGCACGACGGGCGTCGCCAGAACAAATTGAATCCAGCGTGACGTGTCATCCATCACCCAGCTTTCCTGACCCAGCGACGGAATCAGATGCGCCATTGCCAAAAGAAAAACTGGCAGGGCGAATGCCGCGCCGATCCAGAGCCGCCGGGTCATGTCCCTGAGTTCGTGATTATCTTCCTCGACGGCTGAAGTGGTTTTCAGCTCCAACGTCATGCCGCACTTGGGGCAGTTTCCCGGATAATCCTGTTGCACCTCCGGATGCATCGGGCAGGTGTAAATACCTTTGCCAGCCGGAGGGCGGTTATCCATGGGTGCTTCCAGGCTTTTCCGCGGAGCTGGCGGCGAAGCCCTGGGCAAGAAACTCATTCCGGCAGAAGTAACTGCAAAAATAGAAGGTTTTTTCATCATCTTCATTGTAGAGCGCGGTGGCTTCATCCACCGGCCGGCCACAAACGGGGTCTTTGGTCAGCGTTTTCGATTCATTCATAATTGGGTTTCCTTCTGGGTTGTCGCCACACCAACGAGGTATGAACGCAGGATTATTTCTTGGATGCCTTGCTGATTACGACCACCAGCAGCACCACCACCGCCACCCCGATCACCGTCCAGACCCACATCCCGCCGCCGGACCAGCCGCCCATCCATCCGTTGTTATTGTTCATCATAATATTAATTTTTTATGGCCCAGACCGGCTTGCCACGGCCAATCCCAAGCGGGAGCAGACATCGTCGGGTCCAGGTTGCGTTGGGTTTTAATTCATGCCCTTCATCATCGAATCCGGCGACATCGGTTCCTTGCCCATCTGCCGCAGTTGCATCATCTCTCCCCGCATACTTTCCATGCGCAGATACGCGGTGGTCCGCTGCGCCGCCATCTGCGTGAGCACGATGGCCAGCAGGTCCATTTTTTTGTCCGCCGGGGCGTTGTTCATTTCGGTGATCTGCCCGTTAAGCTGATCGTTTTGCGCTTTCATTTCCGCCAGCATCGCGGTGGGTGACATGTTTTTTTCCTCACCGGTGAAATTTGTGTCCACACCCTGCATCATCGGCTGGGCCGGCCGGTTTCCTTGTTCCATTTGCGTGTTCTTCAACATCAGGTCGTGCATCGCTTCCATGCGGACATTCATGCCCGTACGCTGCGCCGCCATTTGGGTAACGATGGCCGCCATCAGGTCCACCTTTTTATCCGCCGGCGCGCGGTTCATTGCGCTAATCTGTTCGGCGAGTTTAGCGTCTTGCACCTTTAGGTCGGCCATCATGGCTCGTCGCTGTTCCGGCATTGACTGGCCGGTTTGTATCATGGGTTCCCCCATCATGTCCGCTTTCTGCGGCGGCGGGGAAGATTGCGCTTGAGCGCGCGAACCGGCAGCCAAGGTGAGCGCCAAGGCAAGGCTGGAGCCAAGGAGGATGTTTGTATGCGTTTGGATTTTCATAATATTGGGTTTTTTATTCGCCAAGCCGTCCGGCTGACAGCGGGTTTTAAAAATTGTTTTCATCGCGACCGGCAGGGGTGCCGACCCTCAGATTGCGCCGGCCACGGCGGCTTCGCTATGGGGTAAAACCCTGCCTTCGGTTGCCGATAATTTAAGCCGGTTCGCGCCCATTGCTTCGCTTTGTATTCGTTGAGATCTTTAGGCCAGGGCTAGCCACCAGTTTTATCTAGCAGGAAGGAGGCGTCGCTAGAGCATTGACCGAAAAGATGTAGCGATGCGCCGCGAGGATTTTTGGTTTTTGGCGAGGCTTCCGCGCAGATGCAGGTTTGAAAAACCCGTAACTGAGCGGAAACGAAGCCAAAAACCAAAATGACCGCTGACCCCTGAGACCATCCGCCCATCGCTATAGATTTGATGGCAATGCTCTAATTGGCCGCCAGCTTTTCCTCGGGGATCAGGCCGACGCGCAGGGCGAAGCGCACCAAGCCAGGTATGTCGTGCAATTTCAGGCAGTCCATCAGTTTCATGCGATGATATTCCACGGTTTTGGGGCTGACTTTAAGAATGTCGCCGATGCCCTTGGTGTTCCGGCCCTCGGCGATGAGCTGAAGCACTTCGCGCTGCCGGCCGGTCAATTGTTCCAACCCGGTTTTCCGGCCCAGGCAGCCGGGCATGGCAAACTTCTGGTTCAACTGCGGGGAGAGCTCCCGGCTTAGATAAATTTTCCCGTGCAACACTTGATGCAGGGCATTTTCCAGTTCGGCGGTCGCGGATTTCTTGAGGAGGTAGCCAGCCACACCCGCCTTCAAGGCGCGCAGGACATATTCCTCGTTGTCATGCATGGTAAGAATGATAATCCGCACCTCAGGATGGTCCCGGGCCATGCGCTCCGCCGCCTCCAAGCCGTTGAGGCCGGGCATGGCAATATCCATCAACACCACATCCGGCGGTTGGGCCTTGACCAGGTTCAGCAATTCACGACCGTCGCCCGCCTCGCCGATGACTTGCACCGCCGGCAGCCTCTCCAGCAGCGCGCGGATGCCCGCGCGCACGAGGGTGTGATCGTCCGCGAGGATGACTTGGATGGGTTTGACTGTCTTGCTCACCGCTTTTTGGTTTTCGTCGAAGCGGTTTTTAGTTTGAGGGGGAACCAGGCATGGACTTCCGTGCCTTTGCCGGCTGTGGAAATGAATTCCAGCCCGCCGCCCACCAGCGCCGCCCGTTCCTCCATGTTCAACAGGCCCAGACTCCCTCCGCGCACGGCGGTTTCCCGGATGGCCCCCACATCGAAGCCAATGCCGTCGTCGCTCACCCGCAGGTGGATCTGGCCGGCTTCGTTCCTTAGCTCCACACTCATGGTATTGGCCTGGGCGTGCCGCGCAATGTTCATCATGGCTTCCTGCGCCACGCGGAAACATTCCGTTTCAATGACCGGATCCAGGCGGTATTTAAGCGGGTCGGCATGAAACCTGATTTGCAGCCCGGCGAGCGCGGCCTGCCGCTTGGTGAACCAGCGCAAGGCCGGTTCCAAGCCCAGATCGTCGAGAATCAACGGGCGCAGGTTCAAGGCAATGTCATGTACCTGTTCCTGCACGCGGTCCACCACCGTCAGGCTGTCGTTCAGCCGCGCCGCATAGGCTTTGGTGCCGGGCGCGAGCAGGATTGCCTGGAGGTTTAACTGGATGACCGTGAGCGACTGGCCGATTTCGTCGTGCAGTTCGCGGGCGATATGCCGGCGTTCCGTTTCCTGCGCCTCCACCAGCCGGCGCGAGAGCACCTGCAGCTGGTGACTGTAATCCTTGAGCTTCTCCTCCGCCCGGCGGCGTTTGGTGATGTCGCGAATGTTGCATTGCACCACGCGGTCGCCGTTGACCTGATAAATGTTGCTGACAAACTCCACGTTGATGGCCTTGCCGTCCTTGGTCTCCAGCGGCACGTCTTCGTAGCGGACATAGGCTTCCCGTTGCAGCTGCCGGAATTCGGCGCGGGACGCCTCGACGTCCTTGAACGGCACGATGTCCCAGATTTTATGTCCCATAAGTTGTTCGCGGGAATAGCCCAGCATGTCCGTCAGGAACGGATTCACATCGTTAATCTGCCCGTTGTCCGCGTTCAGGATCAGGATGCCGTCCTGCGCGGTCTCAAACAGCCGCCGATAACGCAGCTCGGAAACCTTCAGCGCGTGTTCCGTCGCAGGTGGTTCCACGGCGGAATGTTTTAAAATTTCTTTTTGTAGTCTCATGGCTACACTCTAAAGGTGGGAACGGCCTTCGGCGATGGGGTGTTTCACCCATTGCCGGGCCAAAACTTTTAAACCAAGCCGTTTGCGATGTCCTGTTGCCGCCGCGTCCGGCCCCGGTTGCCCGGGACAGACGTCATTGCGAGTCCAACAACAGGGCGCGCCACCCGCGGCTGACGGAGCGGACCCGGGCCTGCTCCCGGGTGGAAAGATTCAGGATGGGCTGCCACGCAAAGGCGGTGCTGCGGATTCGCCCGGCCACCAACGGCCGGGGCCGGGACTTGCTGCCGCCGATGTCCGCCGGTGCGTTCATGCTTTCAGGCCGGTTGCCAAGCTAAGGGCTAACGCACCTGAGGCACCCGGATATCGCCCGAATGGCCGATCACACCAAAGGCGCTCAACAGCCACACCACCACGCAGATCACCACCACGATGTTGAGGATTTGTTTGATTTTTCCGTCCATGGGAATGTAGGCGTTCACCAGCCAGAGCAAAACGCCTACGACGATCAGGGTAATGACAAGGTTCATCAGTGACATAAAAAGGTTTGGTTTGGGTTAAAGTTTTGGCTATTCACAGCGGGAACCTAAACCATCAGGTGGCGGGCCGCCATGGGGTGTAACCCTACCCTCCCCGAGGGGTTGCTTCAACTCACCCGAGCCAGCCGAAACCGTTTCGCGCGCGCTGCGAAAACTCTGCGCAATAGCCGATGCGTGGGCAGAAACACGACCAACCACAGAACACCCAGCCACAGCCAGATGTACAGTTTTTGATTCATCCAATGCTGCGGCTGCTGGTTGTTGAAGCCATAGACATAATTGACGTTGATCGGCCGATTGGGATCAGCCGGGTGGGCGCCGGCGGGTGGGGTGAACCAGTAGCTGGCCAGCACCAGCCCGGTGGCCACCATGCTCCAAGCCATCAGCGCCCGCCGATCGTAGCCCAACCTGAACAGGAGCCAGACGAGCAGGAACGGCAGCCAGCCATGGAACAGCGACAGCCCGCGCGTAAATAGTGGCAACTGACGATCAAACATATAACTCGTCAGGTTCAGCATGTGCCACCCCAGCAGATGACCGCCACAATCCACCAGCCAGAGACATTGCGGCAGCAGAATCCCCACGGCGCACAGGCTGATGAGCAGCGAACTTTCCCACCACATACCCGCCACCGTCAGCAGCAGCGCCGCGTCGCAGAACCACAGGAAATTGGTCGGCCCGTAGGTGTGCAGATAAACCGGCACCAGCACGGCGAGAAACGCCGTGGCGGCGATTTTCGCGACCAGGGGGATATTGCCGGAGCGCGTTTTCAAGCCGATGACCGGATGAACCGCGCCATTTACCGGACAATGATTCCCGGCGACCGCACCACGACCACCGGCGGGCCGACAACGACCGCGTCCCGATGTTCGTAGCGCTCGCCCCGGTGCCGTCCGCCTTCCGGAACAATGCAGCCGGTGGCGGCGATGAGGGAGAGCAGGCCGGCAAATAAAAGGAGATTTTTCATGGTAGGCTTTTGTCTTTTGTAAAACTTTAGCCGCTGGGCCAAGCCTTCACCATGGGGTGTTCACCCCACCCGCCACATAGACGGCGGCGCGCCGCTTCACTAATCTCCGGGCATGCCAAGCCAGCAGACCTGGATTCAACCGCCAAGCCGCCAAGGCGCAAAGGTGCCGCAAAGAAAATCTCCTCCGGTGGGGCGAGCGTCCCCGCGAGCCGTTCCCCGATGATGGCCGCAGCTTCCCCGTCTTTGACAATTGCCCTGCCATTTATGGCTGGGTTCACGGTTCGCCAACGTCCCCAGTCCCCTCAGGGACGAAAGAAAATATGCACCCTCCCTGGCGGGACTTTGAAAACCGGATTGCATTGTTCCCAGTCATAAATGGCTGGGCTATTTTCATCAAAGCCGGTTTCGCCGAAGTATGCCGCGACCTGGCCAACCGGCGCGCCGGGTGATCTTCAATTTCCTAGTAGCAGTCGGCGTGAGCCGGCTCAAACTTCCACCCCCCACCGGAATAATACGCGGCTGACATCCGCGGCTATGATTAAAATCGGTTAACGCAACCGTCCCGCCAGCCATTTTCGGCGGCGCGGCGAAAACCCGTTCCCCAATTTGACGGCACCACCCACGCCGCCCCAAAACGCCAGAGGGCGGTGGCCCGCCACCGCTTTTTATGGCACTCGGAACTGGATTACTTCACGTCCTCCCTCACCCACCCCCCACGGAGAGGGCTTTCACGTTCCCGCGTCATTGGCAAATCCGGCGCAGGATTGGCCGAATTGTGGTCGAGAATACGAAAGCGTGCCAAGGCGATTCCTTCTCCTCGGGGGAGAAGGCCAGGATGAGGGCGAGCGTCAATTTCATCGTAGCAGCCCGACGTCAGTCGGCTCCAATTAATTTTTCCGCACCGGAATTTGGATGAGCGGACTTACATCCGCTGCTACGTTTAAAGGGGAGCGCAACCGATCCGAATGCTGTTTTTCAAACTGAATGGTTTCACATTCTCCCTCACCCAACCCTCTCCCCACGGAGAGGGCTTTCACGTTCCCCGCGTCGGTGGCAAATCTGGCAGCGGGATTGACCGGATGGTGGTCGAAAATACGAAAGCGAGCCAAGGCGGTTCCTTCTCCTCGGGGAGAAGGCCAGGATGAGGGCGAGCGTCAAACCTAAATTAGTTTGTTTAGCCGTAAATCCCAGCATTAAGCCGGAGAGTTGCGTTCTTAGGACGTTAAACCGCAAAGAACCCTTTTCCGGCAGAAATGCTTTTTTCCTGTTGTCCTATCGGCCTTGATAGGGGTTAGGCTACAACGTCGTCCCATCTCAAATCAATCCTTCTTCTTCTTTTCGTGGCTCCGGCGAACCGCGCCAACAATAAGCATCAAAAGTCCGGCAACGTAGCCCAACGTCAGAATAATGCCGAGACTCACGGCGACAGATGGAGCTACTCTCGGCGTGATAAAACCGATAAGCATCAAAATAACTCCGACGAGCATCAGGTGTTGGGATTTCATATTTATGTGTGTTGGTCTTGTGGCCTACGAAAAAAGCCACCGCCGAATCGCGACGTGAACCGTGCCGGAGGAGGGCCAGCCCAAACGGCGGGCGGCTGCGGCGACTTAGGTAGCAGGTCTAGACTCATGTCCAGTTCCTCTCACGGTAACTTCGGTTTTAATAGAATTGGCAATGAAACATTGCTCATGCGCCAAATGATGCAAATGATCCTCGTCAAGGGGCGTGGGCAACTTGTCGCCATTGTATGCAATCTGCGGATGGAGCACGACTGAACTTACCCAAGGCGCGCCCTTCTGGTTCTTGGTCATCACGCCAACCGCATCGTCATGGTAACTACCCACGCAAAAACCCTGCTGGCAGGCTAAAAACAAAAAAGTAAGCATGTGACAACTCGAAATTGCTGCAACGAAGGCCTCCTCCGGGTCAACATGTGCCGGATTTGAATATGGCACAGGAACAACCGAGGGTGACGGTGAGGCTGGCATGGTGAGTCCGCCATCAAACTTCCAAGTGTGCTCGCGCGAATACTTGCCGCCGAGGAAATCTGGACTCGTGCATTTCCAGCTGATTGTTGCTTTGTGCTCGGACATACAAAAAACGTGTGCTGCGGCCTACCGAAAAACCCCGAACTGACGCCGACTCAAAACGCGAACCGCGCCACCGGAACGGCCAGCGCCAATGGCGGTTGGCGGCTGGCTAGGCATCATGGACTTCCGCTGGGGCGATGCCATGGGCTGCCAAATATAACTTGGCAACGTCATAATGATCTGACGTAATCCAAACGGCTGAATACAAACCAGTGTCGCTGATATGCAAAGACAACAAACGCCATGGTTGGTCACACTTCGTGTTGTCAAGTGCCTCAAACTTGTCCTTGGTACGGCCTGAACGCACCTCAAATAATGCGCCCTGCGGCGGCTTCCAAAAAATATAACGGGTCAAATGTTCGGGTGAACACTCACTGTAGGCTGGAGCCATGCCCAGGTTCCGGCAGAAATCTACGGCAGCCTGGGTAAGGTCGCGGGACATCCAGCGGGTGAACGCCTGCTCACGCAGAATGGCAACCTCTCCGGCAATCAGCTTTGAGGGTGTATATGTCCTCATACGCGGTCTTAATTATAAAGCTGAACCAATGTTGATTGGCGACCGGCTAGCTGTTTACTTGCTACCCAGAATCTTGGCTTTCTGTGTCTGATATTCTGCATCGCTTATAGCTCCTGTATTTCTGGCTTTCTGCAAGTCGATCAACTGCTGGCCAGCGGTCGGCATCATGGTTACGGTTTTAGAGCCGCTGCCGAGGCTCCAAGCGCATCCAGTGAGCAAGGTCACGGCCGAAAGACCAATCAACGCCGAAATGAGTAGTTTCTTCATACAATTTTGTTTTATCCGTTTAGTTTGGTGTGCTGTGTTCAATGTTGCCAACGAAAAAATCTGAGTCGCCGCCGACATGTGGCTGAACCGCGATTGCGGAACGGCCAGCGCCAATGGTGTTGGGCAATTGGTTAGGCCATATGGCTTTGTCATGAATGGTGGAGAACTTGCTGAATCGGTTGAACCGTTTCTACTTGGGGTACTTCTCGCTTCGAGCCGCTAAAAAGAAGCGTAATAAATCCGGCAACTACCACGAAAAACAATATGGCAATAGTTACGAGGTAACGCTTGAACCATTCCGGCCTGATCGCCAAAGTCAATAAACCCGCTCCGGTGACACACATTAAAAATCCGACAATAATCCCACCGGTACCTAGTAACACCAATCCAGGCGCCAACAAAAGAAATCCCATAATTCCGAGCACAGTCTTGTTCATATATATCCTTTATTTATGTTGCGGTGAGTAAAGTAGCCCATTTATGTAGTACTCCTCATAACTTGCACGTGAAGCATGCACGGATAGTGTTTTCAGCCCAACTGGTGCCATGAGTTTATGAAAGCAGACCGGCAAATTGCTGTCAAAGATTTTTTACCCAAGAACCAATGGTGCATTTGTCCGGCCCGGGTTTGCTTCCCCGAGCCGGGACAATGGATGACGATGCGCTGTTTGCCGGCGGCTTCTACAGGTTGGGCGCGCCGGCGGGCTGGTCGATGGAAGCGGACTTCGGTTCGTCGTGCCACACCACTTCGAAATAGCCGATCATCATCTCCTCGTTGCTCTGGAGCCCGAAGAAGACGCTCTTGGTGGGATCGGGATTGTTCTCGTTATCCTTGCTGTTGTCGTAGGTGGCGATGGCGCGCAGGATCGTGCCTTTCGGCAGAAAGCGCGGTTTGGCGAGGACATATTCCACCTGCCATTCAAAATCCCATTTCGGCACGTCGAGCAGGACTTCCTTGGTGCCATCTGGGAATTGAGCAACGTAACGGAAGGATTTTCCGCGCAGATGCATGTGGGGGCGCAGCGAGAGTAGCGTGGCGTCGCGCGGCATCACCTTGGTGGCGGTGACGACGTACGCCGGGTCCCCGGGCGGAATCTCAAAGGCCACGGTGGCAATGGAGCGCGAGTCTACCGGTTCGGTGGGCGGCTGCTTGGCGAAGTGCAGGCCGAACTGGGTCTTGGATTGGTGCGCGGTGCCATCGGGCGTGTAGTGAATCTGCATCACGATGGTGGCACCGGCGGGCAGCAGCTTGGCCCGGCCCGGCGGATAGACCAGGCCCCGTCCGGCGGCCAGGGTGGTGGCAAAGCTGCCGTTGAGTCCGCCGCCGCCGCCGACGTTCAAGTCCTTCGAGATATAGGGCGCCATGCGTCCGATCCAAGTCATGATCTGGTCCGGCTTGGTGCCTTGCAGCAGGCTGAATTCGTCAAACGGCGGCGTCCATGGCCGGATTGCCCCGGCGGGAGCGAGGCCGTTGTCTTCGATGAAAATGAGGACGTGATGCACCACCTGCGGCGAGGTGGAGATGATCTGCGTGGCGTCCACCCAGCGGTCTTCGGTCAGGTGCGTCGGAATGCGCACATAGCGATAGGGCACCTGGCCCTCGGCGGCGACGTCGAAGGGTTCCGTCTCGTAAATAACGTCGGGTTTGCCGATTTCCCATTGCGGACGCGCCGGGATGGGGGGCAGCGCTTTGGCTACCGCGCCGGCGGGCGTCCCGGCGGCGACCCATTGCTTGATGCGCTCGATATCGGCGGTGGCGAGCGAAGGGTCGTTGGCAAAATGGCCGTACTCCGGGCTCGCGCTCCATGGCGGCATGCGCCGCTCATCCACCACCTCGCCGATCATCCGCGCGTGGTGCCGGGCGTCTTCGTAAGGCACCAGGGAGAACGGCGCATAGCCCCCGCTCTGATGGCAGTCGGCGCAATGGGCGCGGAAGATCTTTTCCACGTCGCCGTAAAAGACCGGCGTATCCTTGGCCGCCGCCAGCGTGGGCGTCCATTCCAGGAGACAGCCCATCGGATCCGTCGCCGCGGTCGTGACGGGTTGGCCGGCGAGCCAGGCGGTCACGGCGTCGCGGAGAAACTGCCGGGTGGGCGCATCCTTGCGGTAGGTCGCCGCGCCCTGGCCGGCGTCGCGCCGGTAGCCGTATTGGTCATCCACCGCGCCGCGATACACCACGTGCCCGGTGCTGTCGAGCAGCACGGCATCCGTGGTGCTTCGCGCGCCCGCCAGTCGCGCCAGGTCGCCGTGCGCATCGCAAATCAGCGGCACATCCCCCTTCGCCGTCTTGCGCAACTCGTCCGGCGTGGCATCGGAACTCGAGTCGATGAGGAAAAACTGCACGCCGCGCGGCGTCAAATCGGCGGCAAGTTGCCGGAGCCGGGGCGCATAGACCTTGGCCATGGGGCAATCCCGCGCCGTCCAGGCCAGCACCACCGGCTGGCCTTTTACGATGGCGTGTTCCTGGCCTGTGATATCCACGAGCTTGGGGAGCGTGACTTCGTCCGGGAGCTGGGCGGACTCCGCCTGAAGCGCCAGATTGAAGCCAATAACGGCGGCGATGATGAGATGATGGGCAGTTTTCATGATTAATCCTGATGCGGCAAACTTGGCCTGGTTTTAATCAGTATACGCAGGAGCCCCCCGACCGGTTACAGCCCGGAGCGATTTTTGCGAGTTTATGCTTTTGACCAGTGCTTCCTCCCCTCGCCTCCGGCTCTGGATCGCTAAAATAAATCACAATAATAGTCATGCAAATCATTTGACAAAATGTATTTCTATATGATATATACATTTCTCTGGGTGTTGCCCGGTCTGCGACGTGTATTTTGTCGCTGCCTTCGTTCTTTGACATGTCTGATTTTATGGCTGCCGACTGATGCCCTCTCCGGCCCGCGCTAGCGGGAGGGAGAGGATGGCCGCAGGCCGGGTGAGGTAGGGCCAAAACCTGGTGCCTGGCACCCAATCACTGTGGTATCGAGCTCCGAGCCACTTTGCGTTGTCTGCCGTCACCGATCCGCGCGTCAGCGTCCTGGAGTGCGGCGGCCCTCCGCCGCTTTGGCCACTGGCTGAGTAAAAAATGATCCACCTCGGCTGCTACGAAATGACGTAGCAGCGGGTGTAAGCCCGCTCCAACTTGAAAAATCAATCATCCACCCCTGGTTTCCTCTCCGGCCCGCGGTCGCGCGCGGGAACGGTTGGCCAAAGACCGGGTGTGCTAGGGCCAAATCCCTTGAAACTTTACCACCCAAAAAAAACAAAAGTGGTAAAGAAACGGTAAAGTTCCGGATGCTCTATCAAGCACTTACAAAAGTTGGGACCCGGGGTGGTAAAGAAAATGGGCTTGACTGGTAAAGTTCGTGGGGCCGAAAAAAAATTTATGTCCTTTCAACTTTTGGCACCTTTTGTCTATTTTCGGCATTTTTAAAACCGGGTGACAAAAAGGGACAAAAGGTGCCAAAAAGTGACATCACTGTTCAATTTATCCATGGTGCCCGTCCGGAAGGGTTGGTAAAGAAACGGTCAAGTTCCGGATGCTCTATCAAGCGCTTACAAAAGTTTGCCCGCGGCTTGGTAAAGTGTTGGTAAAACCCGCTGCCGCGTCGAGTCTCGGGCTAGATTCGTGGGTTTATTCCCTGACCCTCTGGTTGAGCACGACGGCGAGCGGCGTGTTTTTGTTGGCCTCGCCAAAGTAGCTGGCCGACGACTCGTTCTGAAACAGAATGATGTGATTTTTTCCGAGGTCGTAGGTAAGGCCAGATTTGAAAACCCCACCCCCCGATGGGCGGAGAGGAGGAAGTCGAAGTCGACATCCATTTGCAAACTGGTCAACATACTGGTCATCGGCATAATCCCAAATTTTACACCTTTTTAATTTACACCCGGGCGTTTCGGCCTCATTTTTGCTTACTTCATACGACCATGATCTGGTGGAAATACCAACAACTGCGTCTCGGCAGCCTGAAAACCCGGCTGGCGGTGGTGGAGAAACTCGCGGAAACCTTTGATGAAAAGGCCGTGAGCCTGTTGATCCTCGCGTTGGATGACAAAAACGCCGAGGTGCGCTGCCTCGGAGCCAAGTCGCTGGTGCGTTACAACGACCGGCGCGCGGTGGTTCCGCTGATCAAGCTGTTGAAGGACTCAGAGCCGTTATCGCGCGCGGCGGCGGCGGAAACCCTCGGCCGGCTGGGGGATCCGCAGGCGGCAAATCCGCTGACCGTGGTGCTGCGCGACTTGGACCCGGTGGTGCGCGGCATCGCGGCGCGCAGCCTGAACCGCCTCGGCTGGCAGCCGGTGACGGAATCGCAGCGCGTGCTGCACATCCTGGCGCTGGGAAACCTGCAACAACTGGCGGCGCTCGGCCCGGATGGCGTGGGACCGCTGCTCGAGATATTGCACAGTGGCACGCCGAATAAACAGTTCAGCGCGGTGAAGGCGCTGGGCAAGACCGGCGATTCGCGCGTGGTGCCGGCGATGCTGACAGCATTGCAGAATCCAACCCCGGTGGTGCGTATGGCGGTGGTGGACGTGTTGGCACACTTGGGTGACCCGGGCACGTTTTCGGAGGTGGAAAAAATGTTGTCCGACCCGAACGCAAACGTCCGCATCTCGGCCGTAGGGGCGGTGGTGAACTGTGGCGATGTCCGGGCGGTGCCGGTGCTGGTGAAAAGTTTAAAGGATACCTCCTGGGAAGTACGCAAAGGGGCGGCGGAAGCCCTCGGGCGGCTGGGCGATCGCGCGGCGGTGGATGGGTTATGCCTCCTGGTGCAGGACCCGGACCGCGATGTGCGCGAGAGCGCCATCACCGCACTGGGCCTGCTGGGCGCGCGAGCGGCGCTGCTCTCACTGGTGCCGGCGTTGCTGGATCCGGAGAGCGTGGTGCGCAACGCGGCGGCGGGTGCACTGCAACGGATTGATTCAAGCTGGCAAGACGCCACCGTGGTGTCCGAGGCCGTGCCCAAAATAAAGGCCGCCCTGAAGCATCCCGAATACTGGGTGCGCCATTGCGCCACCAAGCTGCTGGAGCAGTTGAAGGTCGAGGTGGACGAAGCGCAGGATACGACGCCGGCCAGGCTTTCCCAGAAGGCGGCGGCGCATCCGGCGTTTCCGGTGCTGGCCGAATTGCTGTTCGACCGCGACCGCGACCTGCGGCTGGCGGCGGCGGTGGCCATGGGACGGGTGCGCGAGCCGCAGGCGGCCCCGCTCCTGACGAACGCGGTGCGCGATGCCGATTTTTCCGTGCGGCAGGCGGTGTTGTCGGCCTTGACGGCGCTGAATTGATAAAAGCGTGCCCTTGCTTTTGACTTTATTTCGATTCAGCGGCAAACTGTTCTGTGTTTAGTTAATCTCAGAAGGTGAATAATCAGGTTCAGCATCATATTTTGTTCGTGGACGACGACGGTGACTTCCTCGAATCCGTCGGCGCCCTCTTCGGCGCGTTGAGCGGCGGCACCTGGCAGATTTATCTGGCGACCACCACCGACCGGGCGCTGGAAATCCTCAAGGATGGCCAGATTGAGCTCGTGGTGGTGGACATCAAGATGCCGGTGCTGGACGGCGTGCAATTCGTCGGCATGATCCAGCGGCGTTATCCAAAAATCAAACGCGCGATGCTCACGGCCTATGCCAGCGAGGAAAAACGCACGGCGAGCCTCGCCAGCGGCGCGGACCTCTTCATCGAAAAGCCCCGCACGTCCGAGGGCCTGAAGTCGGTCTTTGCGATGCTCGGCGAGCTGTTACAATGGCAGTCGCGTGATGGTTTCCAGGGCGTACTGCGGCGCGTTGGCCTCTCGGATGTCATCCAGATGGAATGTCTCGCGCGCAATTCCTCCATCCTCGAAATCTACAACCAGCATGTCATCGGCCGGATTTACATTGAGGACGGCCAGCTCATCCACGCCGCCGGTGGCGACCTCACCGGTGAACAGGCGTTGCAGAAACTGCTGTCGCTGCCAGGCGGATCATTTGAACTGGCGCAGTTTGAGGCCCCGCCGAAACAGACGCTGAGCGGGCCCTGGGAATTTCTTTTGATGGAAGCCGCCCGCGTGCGCGATGAAATGGCGGCGAACGGGGTGCCGGCCGGGATGGAGGTCGATCCGCAGACCCTCACCGCGCCCATCGACGCCTCAGCCGCACGACTGGAGGAAACCCTCATCGCTTTCAGTTCCGGCGAAATGCTTTACGAGTCACAATGCCTGGATGCACCGGCCCGCACCACCTGGCTCCAGGCCGTTGTGGAGCAGGCCGGCCAGCTCGGCGGGATTCTGCCGCTCGGGAATTTTGACCGGCTGGAAATTCAACTGGCCGGCGGCCGCGCCGTGGCCCTGGCCCGCGCCGGGCGGCTGATTTATGTGCGCGTTTCCAACACCCTCGGCAACGCATGAAAACACTCGCCCCCCAATGGATCAGTGAGCACGTCACCCGGGCGGGTATGATCGGCTGCGGCGTCAGCGAACCCGGTGGCCAATGCCTTTGCCAGAGCGCCAACGAGCTCGTCTGCCCGGCCAAGACGCTGGAATTGATCCTCCAGCAGATCGGGGCCGCCAAAACCCCGCCGGTGACGGCGGACGTTCCTACGCAGTGGCAGACCTGGGTCTTCGCCCACGGAAAAATCCGTTCGGCCATGCGGCCGGACGGTTGGACCATGATCGCCGTCGTCAACGCCGAGGCCGTCGGCATCAAGACGCTCGACGCGCTCGCCGCCAGCTTTCTCGCCCTCACGCCAGCCGGCTGAAACGCCTTTTTGCTTTTCCTTTTTTCTGCCGACGTCATCTTGTCCGCATGGAACTCACCGCCGCCGAAATCCGCCAGGCCGTCCGCGCCGCGCTGGCCGAAGATCTTGGCCGCGGCGACGCGACCACGCTCGCCACGGTTCCACCCGGCGCAAAATCCGTCGCGCTGATGCACGCCCGCGAACCGCTGGTGGTCGCCGGCCTGCAATTTGCGGAGATGGCGTTTCGCCAGCGATCGCCTAAAATCATCCTTAAAAAATATTTCCGGGACGGCCAGCGCGCCAAGACCGGCGATCCGCTGCTGAAAATCTCCGGCCCGGCGCGGGCCTTGCTCAGCGCAGAACGGGTGGCGCTGAATTTTGTGCAACGGCTCTCCGGCGTGGCCACGGCCACCGCGCAGTTTGTCGAGGCCGTGCGCGGGACACGGGCGAAGATTCTCGACACGCGCAAAACCACGCCCGGCTGGCGGCGTTTGGAGAAATACGCCGTCGCATGTGGCGGCGGGAAAAACCATCGCGTTGGCCTGTTCGACCTGGTGCTGATCAAGGACAACCATCTGGTTGCGCTGCAAAACGAAAAGCCGAATGCCATCGCCGCCGCCGTTGGCCGGGCGCGAACGAAATTTCCAAAGCTGAAAGTGGAAGTGGAAGCCGATACGCTGGAACAGGTTGCGCAGGCGGCGGACGCCGGCGCGGACATCATCCTGCTCGACAACATGCCGCCGGCGCAGTTGCGGGCGGCCAGGAAAATCATCCGGGGCCGCGCAAAAAGCGAAGCCAGTGGTGGCGTGAACCTGAGAACCGTCCGCGCCATCGCCGCGACCGGCGTGGATTTCATTTCCGTCGGAGCGATCACGCATTCCGCCCGCGCGGTGGATATCGGATTGGATTTTGAATGACCACCGACGCCAAAATTCTCGCCGCCCTGCACACCAATACCGAAGGGGTTTCCGGCGCGCAGCTTGCTGAGGAGCTGGCCATCAGCCGCACGGCGGTCTGGGCCCGCATAGAGGAACTGCGCCAGGCCGGCTACGTGATCGAGGCCGGGCCGCACTTCGGCTACCGCCTGGTCAGTTCACCGGACGCGTTGCACGCGGACGATGTGCTCGCACGCCTGGGCCAAGCCAGAGTCATCGGCCGCGACATCCGCGTGTTTGAGGAAACGACTTCCACCAACGACGTGATCGAGAAACTTGCGCGCGACGGCGTGAAGGAAGGCGTAGTGGTCTTTGCCGAATCCCAAACGAAAGGGCGCGGCCGGCTCGGGCGCAAATGGATGTCGCCTACGCACAAAGGACTTTGGTTTTCGGTGCTGCTGCGGCCGGCATTGAGCCCGCAGGAGACAACGCAACTGACGGTGGCCTCGGCCACGGCGCTCCGCCGCGCCATTAAAACCGTCACCGACCTGACGGCGGACATCAAGTGGCCGAATGATCTGCTCATCGGCGGAAAAAAAGTTGTCGGCATCCTGACGGAGATGAGCGCGGAAATGGATCGCGTACGTCACGTTATCCTCGGCATTGGCGTGGATGTGAACCAGCAGGAATTTCCGCCGGAACTGAGCAAGCTTGCCACGTCGCTGAAGATCGAGGCCGGCGAGGAAATCGACCGCGCTGAACTTGCGAAGGAAATGCTCCGCGAACTGGACTTGGACTATGCGCGGATTGGCGAATGCAAGTTTTCCGCCGTGGCCGACGAATGGGAAGCCGGCTGCGCGACTCTCGGCCGTAATGTTTCGGTGCAGATGGGATCGCGGCTGATCAGCGGCCGAGCGGAATCGCTCGACGACGACGGCGCGCTGCTCGTACGTACCGAACACGGCCATCTGGAACGCATCATCGGCGGCGATGTAACCCTGGAAAAATGATCCTGCTCTTCGACATCGGCAATACCCATACGCACCTCGGTCTGGCGGACCAACGGCGGGTGCGCAAAACAATCAATATCCCGACACGCGCTTGGCGGCGCGGCGCGGCGCCAGTGCAGCTGTCGGCATTTATCGGCAAAAATCAAATCACCGGCGCGGCGTTGTGCAGTGTGGTGCCGCGGGCGACACCGCTGGTGCGCAAAGCGGTCCGGGCGTTGTGGCGGCTGCCGGTGCTGGAACTCACGCCGGACACCCTCCGTGGCGTGGGAATTGATTATCCGAACCCGTACTCGATTGGGCCCGACCGGCTGGCCAACGCCGTGGCCGCGCGCCAGTGTTTCGGTGCGCCGGTGGTGGTGGTGGATTTCGGCACGGCCGTCACCTTTGACGTGGTGGACGCCCGCGGCAACTATGTCGGTGGCATCATCGCGCCGGGGCTGGCGGCAATGACGGATTATTTGCATGAGAAAACGGCGTTATTGCCGAAAATTGAAATCCGCGAAATCAAGTCCGCCATTGGCAAGAGCACCGAACACGCGATGCTGGTCGGCGCGGTGCAGGGTTATCGAGGCATGGTGCGGGAGCTGATCAACGCGTTGAAAATTGAAATGAAATCCAAGCGGCTCCCGGTGGTCGCCACGGGCGGCTACGCCAAACTGATCGCGGCGAAGCTGCCGGAAATCTCCGCCGTCGCTTCCGATCTGACGTTGGAGGGACTGCGCTTGGTCTGGTGGGAGAGGAATCGTTGAACGGCACCAGCCTAACGCCGGAAATCTCCGGAAAGTTGCGGGACACCCTAATTCCGTCTTTGAGTCCATCCCGGCTTGGCGTAGAATCCACCGCTCTATGTCCAGCAGCCGCCGACAATATCCGTTTCACCTGATCGAACCCAAATGGCAGCAAACTTGGGAACAGCAACAGTCATTTCGCGCGTTCAATCCGAACGAGGAGATACCCGCAAACCATCCGTTCGCCGTGCGCCACAAACTTTCCGGCAAGGTGGCCGCAACGCAGTTGCCCAAGAAGTTTTACATCCTCGACATGTTTCCGTATCCGAGCGGCGCGGGCCTGCATGTAGGGCATCCCGAAGGCTACACAGCCACGGACATTCTGGCCCGCTACCGGCGCGCGAGCGGCTTCAACGTGCTGCACCCAATGGGCTGGGATTCGTTTGGCCTGCCTGCCGAACAATACGCAGTAAAGACCGGCCAACATCCACGCGTGACGACCGAGGCCAACATCGCCAACTTCACGCGCCAGATCAAAAGCCTCGGCTTCAGCTACGACTGGTCGCGCGAACTTGCCACAACAGACGTGGAATATTTCAAATGGACCCAGTGGATTTTCCTCAAGCTCTACAACTCGTGGTTCAATCCGGAGACAAACAAGGCTGAATCCATTGATACGGTTCCAATTCCAGCCAACTGTAAAACCGAAGAACAGAAAAGAAATTACCGCGATTCCAAACGGCTCGCCTACGTCAGCGAAGCACCGGTGAACTGGTGCCCCGAACTCGGCACCGTTTTGGCGAACGAGGAGGTCATTGACGGCAAGAGCGAAGTCGGCGGCTTCCCGGTCATCCGCAAGCCGATGCGCCAATGGATGCTCCGCATCACTGCCTATGCCGACAAATTGCTAGCCGACCTCGACACAATCGATTGGAGCGATTCGCTCAAGGAAATGCAGCGGAACTGGATTGGCCGCAGCGAAGGCGCGGAAGTGGACTTTCAGATTGCCGATTGCAGATTGCCGTTTGACGATTCAAAAATCCGCGTGTTCACCACCCGTCCTGACACTTTGTTCGGCGCGACCTACATGGTACTTGCGCCGGAGCATCGTTTGGTGGATGAGATAGTCACCGAGGAACAAATGTCGGCGGTTGACAATTACCGCGAACACACCGCGCGCAAAAGCGACCTCGAACGCACGGAACTCGCGAAGGAAAAAACCGGCGTATTCACAGGCGCTTTTGCCATTAATCCCGTCAACAGCGAGCAGATTCCGATCTGGATTGCTGATTACGTGCTCGCGAGCTACGGCACTGGCGCCATCATGGCCGTGCCGGCGCATGACACACGGGATTTTGAGTTTGCGAAGAAATTTAATCTGCCAATTCTTCAAGTGGTTCAGCCGAGCGACGCAAAAACGGATTGGCAAAATTTCACCGCTGACGGGATCGCCGTGAATTCCGGCTTCATGACCGGCCTGCCCACGCCCGAAGCCAAAAAGAAAATTGCCGCCTGGCTCGAGGAAAAAAACTTCGGCAAGCGCACCATCAATTACAAGCTGCGCGACTGGCTGTTCAGCCGTCAGCGTTACTGGGGTGAGCCGTTTCCGATTGTTTGGCGAATTCAAACCAACACGGACGCAACCGGGAGCACAAGTTATCTCTACCATGAGGCGTTGCCTGAAAGTGCTTTGCCAGTTTTTCCGCCAAGCTTAGAGGATTATAAACCGACAGCGGATGGACAGCCACCTTTGGCTCGCGCCAAAGATTGGCTAATTGAAATCCCAAACGCTTGGCGCGAAACGAACACGATGCCGCAATGGGCAGGCTCCTGCTGGTATTATCTCCGCTACACTGATGCGAAGAACGCACAGTCATTCGTCGGCAAAGACGCGGAGAATTATTGGATGGCCTCAAATGGGAAGGCTGCCGGCGTTGACCTCTACGTCGGCGGTACGGAACATGCCGTGTTGCATCTGCTTTATGCGCGATTCTGGCACAAGGTTTTGTTTGACCTCGGCCAGGTCTCCACGCCGGAACCATTTTACAAGCTTGTCAATCAAGGCCTCATCCTAGGCGAGGACGGACAGAAAATGTCCAAGTCGCGCGGCAACGTAGTGAACCCCGACGATGTGCTGGTGGAATATGGCGCGGATGCGTTCCGGCTTTACGAGATGTTCATGGGTCCGTTGCAGGATACTAAGCCGTGGAACACCAAGGGCGTCGAAGGCGTGTATCGTTTCCTCGGCCGCGTGTGGCGGCTGTTCGTGGATGAAAAATCCGAAACTGCGTTTGAACAGGCGGAGACGATGGCCACGGAAGCGGAGAGCAAAAGCGAATTGTTGGAATTGATTTTGTTGGACGCCAGCATCAACGAGATCTCCCCCACGCCTGCGCAGCTCAAGGCGCTCCACGCGTGCATCAAGAAAGTCACCGAGGATTTGGAGGCCATGCGCTTCAACACCGCCATCTCGGCGATGATGGTGTTTGTGAACGAAGCCATCACGTGGCAGACGAAGCCGTACTCGGTGATGAAGCCGTTCCTGCAATTGCTCGCGCCGTTCGCCCCGCATCTCACGGAAGAACTTTGGTCCCGGTTGCACACCACCTTCGGTCAGGCGGCGACATCGCTCGCCTACGCGCCCTGGCCGGAGTACAACGCGGCTCTGCTGGTGGAAAACGAAATTGAAATACCTGTGCAGGTGAACGGTAAATTGCGCGCCGTGATCAGGGTTTCCGTAGATGCCACGACGGCGGAGCTGGAAGCGCTGGCGCTGGCGAATGAAAAAGCCAAGCCGTATTACACAGGCAAGACCATCAAGAAAATCATTGTCCTGCCAAAGAAACTGGTGAACGTCGTGGCAGTGTGACCGGGTGGCAGCCGAGGTTAATGTTTTTCCCCGCTGGCCAGAACGGTCTGGAAATGCGGCGGCTGGTCCTCGGCGGCCACGATGCTAATTTCGATCTGCTTGAAACCGGCGGCTTCGAGCCAGTGATGCAGGTCGCTTTCTGCAAACCCCGGCCAGCGGTCGCCATAAAGTTCGCGCGCCTTGTCGAAGTTATGCTTCAACAGATCAAGGATCAAAATCTGGCCGCGCGGCTTTAATAATTTCGCAGCACTGGTCAGCGCCGCCGCCGGATTTTCGGCATGGTGCAAGGCTTGGCTCAAGATCACGAGGTCCACGCTGCCAGCCTCGATCGGCGGATTCTGCAGATCGCCCTGCCGGAATTCCAAATTCTTCAGATGATTTTTCTTCGCCTTGGCCACGCCGAACGCGACTATCTTTTCCGAGTTGTCCACGGCGATGACTTGCTTGCATCGGCGCGCGAGCAACTCGCTCAACAAGCCTTCGCCCGCCCCCAAGTCCGCGACCGTAATCGCCGGCAGCATCCGCAATAACAAATGACCAAACGCCTGCCATGACCGGCCCGGCCCGTAGACGCGGTCAAACCGCCCGGCGACCTGGTTGAAGAAAACCTGCGCCTGTTCCTTCCGGCGGGCGAGGACGCGCTTCAAATTAATCTGGTCGCCGGCATGCTCGGCCAGTTCCTTCGCGCCGCGGATGGCCAGCTGGATGAATTCACTGGCGACGGAATCCGCCTGCGGGTTCAGCCGGTAGAAGGTGCGCTTGCCGTCGCGCCGGGATTTCACCAGCGCGCAGTCGGCCAGCAAACCGAGGTGCGTCGAGATGCGCGACTGGCCCAGCCGCGTGATTTCCTGGAGCTCATTGACCGACAGCTCGTCCTTCTCCAGGAGCGCGACGATGCGCAACCGCGTCGGGTCGGACAGCGCCCGCAAAGATTTCAGGGTAGAGGTCATGTTGGTCGTGCGCGCCGAACTTTTTTCAGAAAGCGGTTGACGCGTTTCAAAACAGATATATCATCCTATCTTGATACGTCAATATGTTGTTGACCCAAAACTGAACATTGATTCCATGAGCAACCGTTACATCTTCTCTTCCGAGTCCGTCGGCGAAGGCCATCCGGACAAAGTCGCCGACACCATTTCTGACGCCGTGCTGGACGCCTGCCTGGCGCAGGACAAGTTCAGCCGCGTCGCCTGCGAGACATATGTGAAATCCAATGTCGCCATCATCGGCGGCGAAATCACCACGAAGGCCAAGCTCGACTTCGTCGCCATCGCCCGCAAGGCCATCCGCGAAATCGGCTATGTGAACGACGACGATGTGTTTCATGCGGACAAGGTATTTGTCAACGTCATCGTGACCCAGCAGTCGCCGGACATTGCGCAGGGTGTGGATGCGCGGAAGGCCAAGGGGAAAAAGACCGCCAAGCAGGGCGCGGGCGACCAAGGCTTGATGTTCGGCTACGCTTGCAACGAAACGCGCGAACTGATGCCGGCGCCGATTATGTTTGCGCATCGCCTGGGCCGGGAGCTCACCCGCATCCGCAAGGCCGGCGGCGCGGCATGGCTGCGTCCCGACGCGAAGTCGCAGGTCTCGGTCGTCTATGAAAACGACCGGCCAGTGGCAATTTCGAACGTCGTCATCTCCACGCAACACGCGACGGACGTGGAGCACGCGGAGATTGAAAAATTTTGCATTGAGCAGGTCATCAAGAAAGTCCTACCGAAGAATCTGCTTACGCCGAAAACGGAATTTCTCATCAACCCAACCGGCCGTTTCGTCGTCGGCGGACCGCAGGGCGACACCGGCTTGACCGGCCGCAAGATCATTGTAGATACCTACGGCGGGATGGGGCGTCATGGCGGCGGCGCCTTCTCCGGCAAGGACCCAACGAAAGTGGACCGCAGCGCCGCCTACATGGGCCGCTGGGTTGCCAAGAACATTGTTGCGGCGGGCCTTGCCACACGTTGTGAACTTCAGTTCGCCTACGCCATCGGCCATCCCGACCCGGTGAGCGTCCACGTCGAAACGTTCGGCACGAATACGGTGGCCAACGAGCGCATTATCCGCGCAGTCAATAAGGTGTTCAGCTTCCAGCCGTCGGACATTATTGACCAACTCAACCTGCGCCGTCCGATCTACTCGAAGACGACCAACTACGGACATTTCGGGAAGAACGATAAAGATCTTACGTGGGAAGCGACGGACAAGGTGGCCGCGCTCAAAAAAGCCATTTAACCAACCCCAAAAAACATGTCAAAAATCCAGCTGTCTCCCTCCCGCCGCACCGCCGTCAAGTTGAACGGCAACGGCAAAACCAACGGCGTTCTCGCTGAAGTCAGCGCTACCTTCGCCCAATACGCCGCGCTGACCCCGTCCGGCAAGGACTACATCGTCCGCGACCTCGCGCTCGCCGAGTGGGGCCGCAAGGAAATTGCCATTGCCGAGCACGAAATGCCCGGCCTGATGTCGGTCCGCCAGAAGTACGCGAAACAGAAACCACTCAAGGGCGTGCGCATCACAGGTTCGTTGCACATGACCATCCAGACCGCCGTGCTCATTGAGACGCTCGTGGCGCTCGGTGCGAACGTCCGCTGGGCGAGCTGCAACATTTTCTCAACGCAGGATCACGCCGCATCCGCGATTGCTGCGACCGGCACGCCGGTGTTCGCCTGGAAGGGGGAAACGCTTGAGGAATATTGGGAACTCACGCTTAAGGCGATTTTGTTCCCCGGTGACCTTGGTCCCGAACTCGTCGTGGACGACGGCGGCGACGTGACGCTGCTCATCCACAAAGGCTACGAACTCGAAAAGGGCTCCAAGTGGGCCTACGAATCCAAGGGCGACAGCCACGAAGTTTCCGTCGTGAAAGCGCTCCTGCGCCGGCTCGCGACCGAGAAGCCCGGTCTCTGGACCAAGATCGTAAAGGATTGGAAAGGCGTTTCCGAAGAGACGACCACCGGTGTCCATCGCCTTTACCAGATGAAGGAAGCGGGCAAATTGCTCGTGCCCGCCATCAATGTCAACGACTCCGTCACCAAGTCGAAGTTCGACAATCTTTATGGCTGCCGCGAATCGCTCGCCGACGGCATCAAACGCGCCACTGACGTGATGCTCGCGGGCAAAGTTGCCGTCGTCTGCGGTTACGGCGACGTCGGCAAGGGCTGCGCGCATTCACTGCGTGCCTATGGTTCGCGCGTCGTGGTCACCGAAATTGATCCCATCAACGCGCTCCAGGCCGCGATGGAAGGCTTCGAGGTCAACACCATTGAAAGCACGCTGGGCACTGGTGACATCTACGTCACCACGACCGGCAACTGCGACATCATCACCGCCGCGCATATGCTCGCGATGAAGGACCAGGCGATCGTCTGCAACATTGGCCACTTCGACAACGAGATCCAAGTGGACGCGCTCAAGAAGACGAAGGGCATCCGCATCGAAAACATCAAGCCGCAATACGACCGCTATCATCTGCCCGGCAAAAAGAGCATTTACATCCTCGCGGAAGGCCGCCTGGTGAACCTCGGCTGTGCAACCGGCCATCCGAGCTTCGTGATGAGCAATTCGTTTACGAACCAGACGCTGGCACAGATTGATTTATGGGCGAACCGGGACAAATATGAGAAGACGGTTTACCGCCTATCCAAGAAGCTCGACGAGGAAGTCGCTCGGTTGCACCTGGAAAAGATCGGCGTGGTGCTGACCAAGCTGAGCAAGGCACAAGCTGAGTATCTCAACGTGCCCGTCGAGGGCCCGTATAAGCCGGAACATTATCGCTACTGATACGCCCCGGCCAAAAACTTCCACACCCGCAAGGCGGACGATTCATTTCGTCCGCCTTGTTGGCTTTCCGGCGCAAGTTCGTTCCGCTAGTCTCTCTTGCCATGACAACGCTGCTGATCGCCACCCGCAACGCCCACAAAGTTGGGGAGATCCGCGCCATCCTAGGCGACCGGTTTCAGTTCCTGACCTTGAACGATTTTCCGGATGCGCCAATAGTCATCGAAGACGCGGACACGTTTGCGGGCAACGCAACCAAGAAAGCCTTGGAACTGGCGCGTTGGCTGGCGACGGACAACTCAAAACTAAAAACTGAAAATTTAAAACTAGATTTTGTCCTCGCCGACGATTCCGGTCTGGCCGTGGACGCGTTGGACGGCGCGCCCGGCGTGCATTCCGCGCGCTTCGCCACGCTGGACAAAACCGAGAACTCGCCTGATGCGGAAAATAACGCCAAGCTGCTGCGCCTCCTGCAAGGCGTGCCGTTGGAGCAACGCACAGCGCGTTTCCACTGCGTCATCGCGCTGGCTGATATCAGTCCCCCATCGGCAAACCGCCAACCGCAAATCTTCGCCGGTGCCTGCGAAGGCTGGATTCAGTTTGTCGCCGGCGGCCAGGGCGGCTTCGGGTACGACCCATTGTTTGTGCCGGCCGGACACACGCAATCATTCGCCGAGCTAAGCGAAGACGTGAAGAACCGCTTGAGCCACCGCGGGCAGGCACTGACGGAACTGAAAGCCTATTTTAGCAGACTGCTGACCTGAAGTTTCTTCCTCAGCTTGCCGTTGTCCGCGCACATCGCGTAGCGAAACTTGCCGGGCGCGGGCGGTGCGTAGAATTCCCCGCCGGCGTTCTGCACGAGCAGGCTGCCGGCGGCCACGTCCCACAGATTAATGCGGCGTTCAATGTACGCGTCCAACCGGCCACTCGCGACGTAGGCCAGTTCCAGCGCGGCGGAACCCATGATGCGCACCTTCTTTGCGCGGCGGGAAAGCCGGATCAGGTGCGGGAGGCTCTTGTCGAGGTTGTCCTGACTTTTGGAAAAGCCCATCGCAATCACGCAATCCTTGATCTTCGTTCGGTTGCTCACGCGGACGATCCTTCCGTTCAAGCGCGTGGGCGCGCCTTGGGTCGTCGTCCAGAGTTCGTCGGTAAACGGGTCGTAGATGACGCCGACCACGGATGCTTCCCGATGTTGCAGCGCGATGGAAACGCAGGCGTGCGGCAGGCCAAAGAAATAATTTACCGTGCCGTCGATCGGGTCCACGACCCAGCGATATTCGGCGGTCACGTCGCCGGTGATGCCCTCCTCGCCCAACACGGGAATCGTTGGAAAGGCGACGGCGAGCTTCTGCTCAATGAGCGCCTGACAGCGGACATCAAGGGCCAGTTTGATGTCGTGGGCCACGGCGGAGTTGACCTGCTTCGGCTTGTGCCAGTTGGCGTATATGACCCGGCCGGCGGCGCGGGCGGCCTGGATGGCCACGGAGAGGGCAGATTGGGTGGATAGTTTTTTTTTCATTGAAATAGTTCAGGGAATGATCTCGGCACGTCCGGCGAGACATTTTTCCTGGGCGGTGCGCTTCTGTCCCAGGAGATTTTTTTCCGCGGCTTCGACGGCTTGGAGCAGGTCGTCGGCTTCGAGTAAACGCGGCGCGCTCACGTAGCTTGCGCCGGCGGCATAAAGCGCGGGCACATCCGCCAGCAGCTCCGCGTGAACGAAAATTTTGCCCTCCGGATTGAGTTCGCGGAGCTGGCGAAGAATTTTGAAGTTGTCCGCGCCTCGGAGCACCATGTTCGGCAGCGAGCAGACGATCACTGCGGCAGCGGCCACCCCGGCGTGCTGCAACACGTCCCGCGCGGTGATATCCCCGTAGATGGCGCGCACCTTCCGGCTTTTAAGTTTTTCATGCACGACCGGGTTGAAATCAATCACAGCTATCTCCGCCAGCAAGTCCGGCCGCTCGCGGCTGATCTCCTCAATCAACGAACTCGCCGTCCAGGAGAAGCCCAGCAGGCAGATCTTCACCGCCTTCTCCTCCGCCTTGGTGAGGAAAACTGTATCGATGTCATGCAACTCAAGTTTGTTGAGCCACGGCATGGCCGCGCGCAGCAACCCTTCGTTCCCGAGGATGGCGTAGGTCGAGCCGAGGGCAAGAAAGGCAAAGGCAAATGCCGCAATACCGATGGAATGGTCCGAGACATCCCCGCTCTGGTTACCCAGCGCCAGCAGTACCAGGGAAAGTTCGCTCATCTGACAGAGGTTGATGGCCGGCAGCAGGCTCACCCGGAAACCCTGCCGCATCCGATACAGCGGCGGGAACACCGTCGCCAGCCGCGTGCCGACCAGCACCAAGCAAACAAACAGCGTCCACAAGATGGTGCCCCACGTCGGCAGTGGGATTTTCATTCCCAGTCCAACGAAGAACAACGTCACAAAAAAATCACGCAGGCTCGTCACCTTGGCCACCACATCAAGCGTGTAAGGAAAGGTCGAGACCATTACGCCCGCAATCAACGCCCCCATCGCCGTGGACAAGCCGAGCCAGCCGGCAAAGCCCGCCAAAGCCAAGCACCAGGCCAGCGCCCCGACCAGCATCAGTTCCGGCTGGCGCGCCACAAACGTGAACACGGGCGGTAGTACGAACCGGCTCGCCAGAAACGCCGCCACCACGAGGAGGATAACATGTCCTACGGCCAGGGCGATGACGCTGACGGCGGGATGTTTCAAGTTCGGCTGGAGCGCAAGAAAAAGTATGACGAACACATCCTGCAACACCAGCACACCCAGCGTCACCCGGCCGGCGAGCGTCTCCAGTTCACGTTTGTCGTAGAGGATTTTGACGATAATAATCGTGCTGCTCATGGCCGCCGCCACCGCGAGGTATAACGCCTCCAGCCGACCGCCGGCCGGGCCCGCAAAATTGAAGATCAGCCAGCCCAATCCGACGCAGCCAAAGATCTGCACGGCGGCGGTGACAGTAATGACGCGGCCGGCGCTTAACATTTTCTTGAGGTCGATCTCCAGTCCGATCATGAACAGCAGCAGCGAAAGGCCGATCTCCGAAATGGTGGCAATGGATTCTTTGTCCTTGATCCAGCCTAGGACATTCGGCCCGATGATGAAGCCGGCGGCGAGATACGCTAGCAGGAGCGGTTGCCGCAACAGTTGCGACACCACGGCCACAATCCAAGCGGCGATAATGCAAAGGGCGATTTCAGTGACGAGACTGTGCTCCATGTGTCCGAAAAGCTAAACGAGCCTTTGGTTTAGGAAAGCCGTAATTCAGGAAAATCACCCCAGCGCGGCGAGCGCTGCTTGGTCGTGCGCCAGCTTCGCCTGCCATTCCACCAAACGTTTTTCATGCTCGACTAGGACGGCGGGTGGAACCTTGGTCGTAAAATTCGGGTTCGCCAGCTTTTGTTCGACTTTGGTAATTTCAGCCTGATCCTTTTCAACTTCCTTGGCCAGCCGGATTTTTTCGGCAGCAACATCAATCAAGCCTTCCAGCGGCAGAAATAATTCGCCCAATTTGGAATTCACTGTAGGCGTGCCCTTGGATGGCAGATAATCGGCTTTTACTTCCAGCGCCTCCGCGTTGAGCAGCAACTTGATGACTTCCACGTCGTGCAACGTGAGGTGCTGCGCGGGCTTTAAAACATATTTTACTTTTTTTGCCGCTTGAATGTTTCCAGCGCGGCGCAGGTCGCGGCCGTTGCTGACGAGCTCGTATTTCGTATCCGTCATCTCGATATAGCAATCGTCGAGACCGTAGTGGCCTTTGAAATCGTCGTCGAACGGCAGCGGCCACGGTGCGTTCATAATCGTCTTGCCACCCTGATTTTCAGGCATATCAATGGCATAACCCATGCCTTGCCAGAGTTCTTCCGTGATGAACGGCAGGAACGGATGAAACAAACGAATCGTGTGCGAAAGCACAAAATCAATCACTGCGAGCGTGTTGGCTTTTTGCTTCGCGTCGGCGCCGAAGAACACGGCCTTGCTCGCCTCGACATACCAGTCGCAATATTCGCTCCAGAAAAATTTGTAGAGCGCGGCAGTGGCCTCGCTGAATTTATATTCGTTCAGCGCTATCGTGACTTCACGAATGGCGGCGTCGAGTTTGAGTAGAATCCATTTGTCATCCTGCATGAGCAAAGTGCGCTCGATCTCGCCTTGCACTTCGCCGCCTTGCATCTGACGGAAACGGCAGGCGTTCCAGAGCTTGTTGCAGAAATTGCGTCCCAACTCCACGTCCTTCTCATCGAAGAGCACGTCCTGACCAAGCGGCGCGCTGCGCATGGTGCCGAAGCGAAGGGCGTCCGCGCCGTATTGGGCGATGAGCACGAGCGGATCGGGCGAATTGCCGAGCGTCTTGGACATCTTGCGGCCTTGCTTGTCGCGGATGATGCCGGTGAAATAGACATTCTGGAACGGCATCGCATCCGGGAGCGCGAACTTCGCGTCGCCCATGAATTCGTAGCCGGCCATGATCATGCGCGCAACCCAGAAGAAAATGATATCCGGCCCGGTGACGAGGTCGGTGGTCGGATAAAACTTCTTCAACATGTCAGTCTGCTCCGGCCAGCCCATCGTGGCAAACGGCCACAGCCACGAACTGAACCAGGTGTCGAGCACGTCTGGGTCTTGGCTGAAACCAAGTTTTTCAAGTTCTTTAGCTTCAGTTGCGGAATCGGTCGCGGCGGAAATGTGAATTAGTGCGGTGCCGGGGAGATCTTCAGACGTCTTTGTGCGCCAATCCATCACGACATAAGTTTTTTCGTTCAGCTGGCGTGCGAGCGAGACGAAAATATTGCTGGTGACTCCACCGCTGTTTGCTTTCGCATTCTGTTCTTCGTAAAGGTGGCGCAGGAATTCTGGCAGTTTGTTGTGGGCGTCGACTTTGGCGACCTTCATCGTCCATACCGGAATCCGATGTCCCCACCAAAGCTGGCGGCTGATGCACCAGTCCTGAATGTTCGTCAGCCAGTGGTCGTAAACTTTTGCCCAGCGGTCGGGATGAAATTTCATCCGGCCTTCAGCCACGCAGGCCTTGGATTCCGGCACGGCGGGATACTTCAAAAACCATTGCTCGCTCAAACGCGGCTCAATCGGCACATCTGCGCGCTGGCTGAAACCGACGTTGTTTTCGTAGGGCTTGGCTTCAATCATCACGCCCTGTTCCGTGAGCAGTTCCACGGCGACTTTGCGGGCCTTAAAGCGATCCAACCCGGCCAGCGTCCCGCCCGCCAGGGCGTTCATGGAGCCGTCGGCGTTGATGACTTCGATGAGCGGAAGCTTGTGACGCGTCCCGATTTCGAAGTCCGCCTTGTCGTGCGCGGGCGTGACCTTGAGCACGCCGGTGCCGAATTCGAAATCCACATGCTCGTCGCCGATGATCGGGATGAGCTTCTGCTCGCGCGGCAATTCGGCGGGCAACGGACGCACGATGTGCTGGCCGATGAGATGCGCGTAACGCGGGTCTTTCGGATTCACGGCCACGGCGGTGTCGCCGGGAATCGTCTCTGGCCGGGTGGTGGCGATAGTGAGCCAGATGTCCGGCGCTTCGGCAACCTGCACGTTGAAGTGATACATGAAACCTTTCTGCGGTTTCATTTCCACTTCCTCGTCGGAGAGCGCCGTCTGCGAAACGGGACACCAGTTCACCATGCGTTTACCGCGATAGATGAGTCCTTTCTGGTAAAGCTCGACGAAGACCTTCTGCACGCAGCGGGAATACTCCGAATCCATCGTGAAGCGTTCGCGCGTCCAATCGCAGGAGCAGCCGAGCTTCTTGAGCTGGTTGATAATGATGTCGCCGTGCTTATCCTTCCACACCCAGACGCGCTTGAGGAATTCCTCTCGGCCGAGGTCGTGGCGGGATTTCTTCTCCTCCTTCTTAAGCTGCTTTTCCACCATGACCTGCGTGGCGATGCCGGCGTGGTCGGTGCCGGGCAGCCAGAGGACTTCCTTGCCGTCCATGCGCGCCTTGCGGCTGAGGATATCCTGGATGGTGTTGTTCAGCACATGGCCCATGTGGAGCATCCCGGTGACGTTCGGTGGCGGGATGACGATGGAATACGCAGCCTTGGCGGACTTCGGATCAGCGGTGAAGCAACCCTGCTTCAGCCAGAAGTCATACCATTTGTCCTCGACGGACTGCGGTTCGTAGGCTTTGGAAATTTCGGTCATGGTTTAAATGGCCACAGAGGCGCAGAGTCACAGAGGGAAGATTTAAAAAGCATTTTACTCTGTTCCTCGGTGTCTCGGTGGCAAAAATTATTTTTTCAACAGCGCGTATTCCATCGAATCCACCAGCGCTTCGAGACTGGCTTCGATGATGTTTTCGCTAACGCCGACGGTGCCCCATTCCCGGTGGCCGTCGGTGGACTGGATGAGCACTCGCGTTTTCGCAGCCGTGCCGGCCACACCGTCGAGAATTCGCACCTTATAATCGGTGAGCGTCACTTTTTTCAGTTTTGGAAAGGATTTTGCCAGTGCGCAGCGCAGCGCGGAATCGAGCGCGTTGACCGGGCCGTCGCCTTCGGCCACCTCGTTGTGAACGGTCTTCCCGACGCGCACGCGGACCGTTGCTTCACAGATGGACTGCTTGGGGTCGCGGCGCATGGAGACGTGATATTGCTCGACCACAAACTTGGGTTCCGGCTGGTGATCAAGGATGCCGCGGATCAACAGCGCCATCGAGCCTTCCGCCGCCTCGTATTCGTAGCCTTGGTTTTCCAGCTCCTTGACGCGGTTTAATATGGGCTTCAACTCCGGTGTCTCGTTGGTGAGCTTGAAACCCAGCTCCTGCGCCTTGATGACAATGTTGCTGCGTCCGGAAAGATCGCTAATGAGGATGTTGCGCTGGTTGCCAACGAGCGACGGATCCACGTGTTCATAGCTGGAGGCGAGCTTTTGCACGGCGTTGACGTGCGCGCCGCCCTTGTGCGCAAACGCCGCCGAACCGACCCATGGCAGGCGCGAATTGTGCCGCAGGTTTGCGACTTCATCCACAAACATGGAAAGTTCCTTGAGCTTCGCCAGCGACTTCGCCGGCACGCAGGTTTTTTTCAGCTTGAGCGCGACGCAAGGAATCACGCTGGTCAAATTGCAGTTGCCCGTGCGTTCGCCGTAGCCGTTGATGGTGCCCTGCACATGCACCGCGCCGACTTCGAGCGCGGCCAGCGCATTAGCGACGCCCATGCCAATATCGTCGTGCGTGTGGATGCCGACTTTGCAATTCAACTTGCCGACGGCGATTTTCGTGATGGCGGCGATTTCCTGCGGCAGACAGCCGCCGTTCGTGTCGCACAGCACGACGAAATCTGCGCCCGCTTTCTCGGCCGCCTGCCAGGTGGCGATGGCATAATCCGCATCGAGTTTGTAGCCGTCGAAAGCGTGTTCGCAATCGTAGATGACGAACTTGCCGTGATCTTTCAGAAATTTCACCGTGTCGCCGATCATCGCGAGATTTTCTTCCGGCGCGCAGCGCAACACTTCTTTGACATGCAGCATCGAGGTTTTGCCGTAGATCGTGACGACGGGCGTTTCCGCTTCGATGAGCAGGCGCACTTGATCGTCCGCTTCTACCGGCACGCCTTTTTTACGTGTCGAACCAAAGGCCGCGAGCCGCGCATGCTTGAATTTCTTCTTCTTTGCCTGCGCGAAGAACTCGATGTCCTTGGGATTGCTGCCCGGCCAGCCGCCTTCAATATAATGAACGCCAAAAGAATCAAGCTTTTCGGCAATACGCAGTTTGTCCGCCACCGAAAAGTTGATGCCTTCGCCCTGACTGCCGTCGCGCAGGGTCGTGTCGTAGATTTCGACTTGGGGTTTCATAAAATGCCGTAAAACGAAGTGATATTATCCCTTAATACTGAATCACTGGCAAACTTGAAAAAAACCGCCGGCATTGCGCTTTTGCCGCGCGCGGTTAGATTGCCGGCATGGAAGAATTTGTGGACATCCAATGCCCCTTCTGCGGCCAGACCTTTGAGGTGGTCGTGGACACTAGCATCGCCAGCCAGCAGTTCACGACCGACTGCGAGGTCTGCTGCCGGCCAATGGACGTGGTCGCAGAATGTGCGGACGGCGAGATTGTCTCCGTGGAAGCCCGAGCCGGTTGAGCGGTACCGCCTACTGCAAATCCGATTCTGATAGGACCTGGTCCTGAATGTGGTTGACCACCATGCGGGCTCGATTGACGGCCGTGTCTTGCGTCTCGCCTAAAAAGGACTTTAAGCGCAGCCGCACGGCGGCAATGAAATCCCCGTTGCGGTCGTGCAACGGCAGGATCAACAGCACGGCATTCTTCTCGCGAGCGAACGACACGGTGCCGTCCTTGAGGGCAGCCGCCTCCGCCTCGGCACCCGGCTGGCCGTAATCCGTCTTGTTCTTGCTGGCGATCACAGCCATCGCGCCATTCGTCTGCGCGGTGTATATCTGCAGGCCGAGGATCTGCGGCTCCAGTTCCAGGACTTTGTCCACGATGGTCTGGGCCCCCGGCACGATGGGCGTGTAATCCACCAGCGAATCGGTAAAATAGCACACCGCGTCCGACTTCGTGCGGAAGCCGAGCTGCCCTTCCGTGAACGTGTTGTCGCCCAAAGCGGGCATCAGCGGCTTGCCTTCGTAGGAGACGACAATCTGGTTCCCCTCGCACTGCACACCGAGCGAATGCCATACGCCCGCCGCCACCGGCACGTCCGGGCCGATGGGGGTGGACCGCTGACCGTCCACCACCTTATAGAACCGGACGTTGTTGTCCACCGCATTGGCGCGGACGACGTAGTAGTTCGAAGCGTTCTGGTAGCGAAACACGACTCCCGCCATTTGCTCAGTCACGCCGCTGACAATCTTGAACCGCGTGGTGAAGGTGAATTTACGGAACCGCTCGCCGCTATAGAGCAGCATCGGGAAATGTTCGTCTGTCGGATCCGTGCTCGTCTGCGCCAGCACCTGGCTGAAGTTTAGAGCTGGTGTGTTGGAGGAAAAACCGGCGAAAGCGGACGGTGCCTCCGCCGTGATGACCTTCCACAACGGGGGCTGGCCCTCGCCGGCTAGCACCGCTTGGAAGTTCGTGGGCGTCGCACCTTCGGGATAATCGCCAAAGTCGAAATGGAGCTCCGCGCCACAGGCCGGCAGGGCCAGCAGTAGACCGGCGATCCAGAAGAAAATTCGCATAGCCTCAGCGTAACAAAACTGCCCGCGCAGGCAAAACAGTTTTGCCAGCCAACTTCAAGCCTTCCGTGGGAGCCAGACGATCACACCTCACCAGTGGGCTGGTTTGTCGCACCGCATGGTGATTCCACCGATAAAAACCCCGATCTTATAATGTGATTAAATGCAAAAGCCGACCTACACATCGGCCAGGCGGGCGGGTTCACGGCGCGCAGCGTACCCCGGCATTTTTGCACTTTCCACAACGGCCCTAAAACCGTCATCATATCGACCATGAGATTCGCGTTGATGATCATCGCCATGGGCTGGTTGCTGTCCGGATGCAGCCGGCAGGACGACCTGCTCGGCCAGCAGATTGCCGGCACGTGGACGCGTGAGGGCACCAGTTCTGTCACCATCAATCCCGACGGCAGCTTCTCCGTCATCTCGCGAAAAGTGGACCACACCAACTATTTCGCCGGTACCTGGCAGGTCCGCGGCGGCATCTTCGTCATGACCACGACCAACTCGGGTCCATTCAGCGGCAATTCGTTGAACAGCGGGATGGACCGTTACCGCATCCTCCACGTGGACGACCACAAGTTCGTCTGCGAGGAAGAAGGCCAGACCGTCACGCTGAGCCGCTAGGCCGCCTTCGCCGCCAGTCTGTGGAAAGCGCATCCGGGCCGGCCAACTTGGCTATTTCCCGTGATTGCCGTCGAAAAAAAAATCTGCTACTGAATGGGCGTGCCCGAACCCAGCCTGCTGTTACTCATTCCAGCTTACAACGAAGAAGCGCGCATCGAACCAGTGCTGCGCACTTATGCGACTTTCTTTGGGCGAAATTATTCCGGACCGTTCCAACTCATGGTCATTCTGAACGGCTGCAAGGATGACACGCTCGGCGTGGTGCAGCGTGTGGCGGCGGAGTTCCCGTGCGTCAGCTGGCTGGATTTTCCGGCAGCCATCGGCAAAGGTGGCGCCCTAATCGAGGGCCTCAAACTTGCCGGCCACGCGGATTTGATCGGCTATGTGGATGCGGATGGCGCGACGCCCCCACAGGCATACCTCGACCTCGTGAATAAAATCGGAGCGGCGGACTGTGTCATCGGCTCACGCTGGCTGCCGGGCGCGGTCATTCACCAGTCGCAGACGGGTAACCGGCAGTTCGCCAGCCGGGTGTTTCACCTGATCGTACAGACGCTGTTCTGGATGAATATCCGCGACACGCAATGCGGCGCGAAGGTAATGAAGCGCATTGTGGCGGAAAAAATCCACCCCGCCCTGCGCATCGCGGACATGGCGTTCGACATCAACCTGCTCTATGCCATTAAGCGCGCCGGCTTCCGCCTCTTGGAAACACCGACGGAATGGACGGACCAAGCCGGCTCAAAGGTGGCGCTGGGCCGCTCGTCGTTGACGATGTTTTTATCCGTGGTGCGGGTGCGGCTGATTTATTCGCCGCTCTACGGATGGCTTCGGCCTTTGCGCCCGCTGGAAGGTTGGATTTACAAAAAGCTCAACGCGCCACAGCCACTCGCGGCGGATACACCGGAAAATCCCAAATCTAAAACGCACTGAACGATGGGGTGTGAAGCTCAGCCGGGCTTCAGGCTGGTCTTGCCCCAGGCAAACCACGCGCAGATGCCGAACAATAGGAGATTGAATGCGCCAAGCGTCTGCAATACGACTTCGGGCCGGCCAGGAAAATGGTTTAGCATCCACGGCAGCGTGAAGCCATAAGTGGCCGCCAGCAAAACCATGACCGGCACCACGCCAAACCGCGACCGCGCCAGCAGGTCGTTAACCATCACGTTGGCCAGCGCCAGCGGGACCATCGCGCCCGCATACCACGGCAGCAGTGCCATCGTCCCGGCCACATCGCCGGCGTGGGCGACAAAACGCACGACAAACGGCCCGACCAGCCACAACCCCAGGGCCCCGCAGATGGACAACACCGCCGTGCCCAAAACCACCAGACCAAACAGATTGGTCTTCTCGGATTTAACCCGGCTTTGGATCAGTTTTGGAAACATCACCGACGCCATTGGCATCACTAGCCAGAGCACCGCGCGCGAAAGCGTTCCCGCCACAACGTAGGGCTTCATCTGTTCACCATCGAAATAGACCGTCGCAAACATCGTGTCTGAGGTGAACATGAACTGGCACGCGCCAAACCCGAAGAGCAGCGGTAGCACCTGCCGCAATACGCTGTACCAGTCGAACCGCTCCGCCTGGGTCAGCCACAAGTCCCGTGTCCGCCAGACCGGGATCAGCACCGTGAGCGTGACGCCGATCAACGCGCCCACCATCATGCCCGCCGAGCCGAGAGCAAAGGCCATCACAAAAATGACCGCGCCAATCAGCCGCAGCGCCCCGCCAAGAATCGTTGTCCAACCCATCCAGAAAAAATCCTGCCGGCCCTGCAACAGGCCGATAAACATCGGTGCCCACAACGAAACCAGCAGCAATGCCAGCGTTACCCACAATCCCAGTTCGTTCTGCAGATGCCACCCCGCCACAATATTGTTGCGGAAAACAAACACCACCGCCGCAGCCAGCAGCCAGAAGAGGAACGTCCACAGCACCCCCAGACGGATCAAGCTGGCCAGTTGGCGCCTGCGATTCGTCGCCAGCGCCAGCGCCGATTGCTGCGCGTAAACCATCTGCAACGGCATGGTGGGCAAACATGCCGTCGCCATGAGGAGCACGCCGAAGGTAGAATATTCCGCAGGATCGATCACCTTGTTCAGAAAATGCACGCCCCAAGTCAGCGCCCCGCCCGCGATGGCCGCGATCATCAGCCAGCCGCTTTGGCGGAAAAACGCCGCGTGCGGTTTGTGGTCAATGGTCAGAGCTGGTTCGATCTTCTGAGTGGACATGAGCGTTGGAAAATACGAAAGCCGTCGTCTTCAGGGAAGCGATTTCAGGAAACCGAGCAGCAGATCTTTTCCGCGCTCGAGTGCCGCCAGCGAAATCCACTCGTCCGCCGTATGCGCTTGGGCAATGTCGCCCGGGCCAAACACCACCGCCGGTATCCCCCCCGCCGACAACACCGCCGCGTCGCAAAAATAATCCACCCCGTGCGGTCGCCGCTGTTGGGTCGTGCGTAAAAACTGCTGGACCAGCGGCTGCCGTAAATCCGTCTCCAGCGGCAGGGCGGGCGCGAGCTTGGCGCTGGAAATCGCGGCGGACAACTTGTTCGCCCGCAGCAGCGCAGTGATTTCGCGGCGCACGGAAATTTCCGTCTCGCCCGGCAGCGTCCGCCGGTCGATGGCAATTGTGCAGTCGTCCGGCACGATGTTCGGCTGCGTGCCGCCGGAGATTTTCCCCACGTTCACCGTGCCGGTGCCAAGCAACCGGTGTTTTCGCCGCCGCAACTGCGCCGCGTAAGCGGTTTCCAATACGTCCACAATTCGCGCCATTTCGCGGATCGCGTTTTTGCCAAGCTGGGGCGTTGCGCCGTGCGCCGCACGGCCATGCGTGGCCAGTTCCAACCATAGACTGCCCTTGTGCGCCGTGACAACGTGCAGCCGCGTCGGCTCTCCGACGATGGCGAGGTCCGCCTTGAAACCGCCGGCCACCAACGCACGGGAGCCGGCCTGGGCATGCTCCTCGTCAATCAAACCAGCAAAGACGATCTCCGTTTCCAGCGGGCGCGATTTGGATTCCGCCAGTTCGCCCAGTGCGGTGAACATGGCAGCGACCGAACCCTTGGTGTCGCATGCACCGCGGCCGTGGAGCCGGCCATTAATTCGCCGCGGGATGAATTGCGTTCCGTCCGCACCCACGGTGTCCAAATGGGGTGCGAGCAGCACGATTTGTTTGATTTTGCCTCGCGGCAGCAGGCGGGCGACGATATTAAAACGGCCGGGCAAAACTTTTTGCAGTTCCACCTCCAACCCGGCGCGGGCGGCGGCAACCGCCAGAAAATCGGCGACATTTTTTTCACCGGCACGAGGATGGCGGAAGGCCAAAAAAGCGGGATTAACGCTCGGTAGAGCTATGAGTTCGGCAAGCAGTTTTTCCGTACGCGTCACCTCCAGAGGATGACACAGACGAACCACAGACAAAAGGCAATTGCACCTCAGCCGGCCCATGTCTCAAAAGCGAACAGGCTTGTCCCGACACTGCATTGTAGAAACGCACTGAAATGAGCTAAGGTTTTTTACAGAGTATGGGTGAAGCCGCAAGGATTCATGAAAATAAATTACGTCAACAATTTTAAATGCCCGGCAGCGATTATAGCAGTGTTTTCAGCCTACTTTTTATTGGCTGGTGATGCCCAGGCAAATTGGATTCTTGATTTGTCTGCGGCAACTCACTTCAGTGGGGCGGCGACCCCGTCCGTCAGCCAAATCGCATCGGTTTGTAAAATCAATTCTTCACAAGTCGGTTTGTTGCTTTGCCAGTTTGGAAACAATGGAAAACAGGATGGAGTCCTGAAGACCTCATACAATCCTTCATCCAACCTCACGAAGATCAACTATGGCGGCGGGGACTTGGCGAGCGCGACGTGCTTGATTGTCAAGTGTGGTAACACAGGCTCATATGTTTGGAACCTTTCTGGATGGAATGGGACTGATTCCATTGATTGCCGCATTGCTCAAAACCAGACGGAATGTGAAATTTACGGGAATTGCAAGCTCCCCAACCATGTGGTCGGTTCAGTGATGGAACCTTCGACCATCATTGCCAGCATGTTACTGATGTTACCGTTTGGAATCAGTGCGGTAAGAATTCTGCGGCGGCATAAGGCGGAGCCATCCTTGGCTTTCGCTTTTGACTCACATTCGAATCGGCACAGCGGCGGTCTCTATCCGAATTTTCATTGACATTGTTTGCCTCGGATTTGATTCTCCGTAATGTCTATTAATTGCTTTGGCCCCGGACAAGTTTCCGCTTCCCAAGCCTGGTAAAAAACAATAGTTTGCGGAGGCTTATTTTATGTCAGAACCAATTCCCTATTTAGATCTCCAGGCCCAAATCCGTCCGCTACGCGCGGAATTAGATGCCGTCATCGCCCGGACCATAGATCATTGTTCATTCTGTCTTGGCCCGGATGTGGCGCAGTTTGAAAAAGATTTTGCCAAGTTTTGCGGCGCGGAATATTGCGTCGGCTTCAACAGCGGCACCTCGGCAGAACATGTGGCGATGTTGCTGCTCGGCGTTGGGCCGGGTGACGAAGTCATCACCACGCCATTCACTTTTGTCGCCACCAGTTGGGCGATTTCCTACGCCGGTGCCAAACCGGTCTATGTGGACATTGATGATCGTACGTTCAACTTGGATCCGAAACTGTTGGAAAGAGCCATCACAACCCGCACCAAGGCGGTGCTCCCGGTTCATCTTTACGGCCAGCCGTTTGACGTGGATCCGATCCTGGAAATCTGCGGGAAACACAAACTGCCGCTAGTAGAGGACGCCTGCCAGTCCCATGGCGCCAAATACAAAGGCAAGGTGGTCGGGACGTTTGGCGACATTTCTTGCTTTAGTTTTTATCCGGGCAAAAACCTTGGGGCCTTTGGCGAAGGCGGCGCGTTGGTGACCAACAACGCGGAATTTGCGAAGCGAGCGCGTTCGTTACGCGAACATGGTTCAACCGTTCGCTACTACCACGATGAAGTCGGCTTCAACTACCGCATGGAAGGTATTCAAGGCGCCGTGCTCGGCGTGAAGTTAAAACATCTACAAACGTGGACGCACGAGCGCCAACGGGTGGCCCGACGCTATGCGGAATTACTGACCGACACTCCGCTGCAATTGCCATCCGACACCGCGTTGACCGAAAGCGTCTGGCACCTTTACGTCGTGCGGCATCCGCAACGTGATGCACTGAAAAAACATCTCGAAGCAAACCAAGTTGGCTGTGCATTGCATTACCCGGTACCTTTGCACTTACAAAAATGCTATGCCAACCTTGGCCATAAGGCCGGAGATTTTCCGATCGCTGAAAAAGCCGCGCGCGAATGCTTAAGTCTGCCGATTTTTCCTGAATTAACCGATAAGCAGATTCAACGCGTAGCCCAAGTCGTGAAAGAATTTTTCAGCAAATAAATTGACTGGCGGCAATCTTCAGAAAACCTTCAGCCAGTGGTGTACATGATGTGACTTTTTCACCTAAGCCAGGGGATTTGTTTGGGAACAATTGGTTTTTAACCTGTCTTTCCAATAATGGCATTACTCATGCTTTATTAAGAGGCATGACAATTAAAACTACATCAATATTGAACAAGCAGTGGTCGCAAGCAGAATCCTTTGGATTCTCCCCAGCCGGGCTCATTGCCAGACTGATGAATGCCATAAGCATCAATGTTCCAGTTGGTTATCAGGACGAAACAGGATTCCACACAGGTGTCAAATCTGCCCCAAAAGCGTCCAAATGGCCGACGGCCTGGTAATTATCAGTGGAGCGGCAACAATTGGCGCAGGTTTGAAGGTGTCTCAAAAACGAACAGCACACTGGATGATTTTGTGACATTAACCAGCTAGAATTTGTTCTTGGGTAACAAACATATTTGGAAATCAAGGGTTCCTGAAGGGCAGGATATTTTATTTTCTTCTCAAATCTTCCATCAAATTACAGCCTCAGATTTGACATGTTTGAGGCTGCTCATGAATCAGAAACCAACCCAGACGTTCTTCGACTACTCATTGCGTTCAGACAACTCCGAACGCAATCCAAATTGGTACAACTTCTCGCGCATCTTCAGCCGCGTGACACCAAGCCAGCGCGCAGCCTTGGCCTGGTTTCCTTGCGCCAATTGAATGGCTTGCTTGAACAGTTCCGGTTCAAGTTCGGCAATCAGACAGGCATAGGCGTCATTCAATTCGCCACGGTGCGCCCGCGCGAGTAGTTCAGCAATATAGGCCGCGTGTGTTTGTTGGTCCCCGGTCACCGGCTGCCGGATCTTCGTCATAACCTGTTGAACATGATCGAGACTGATGGCAAACGGGCGGGCCAGCAACAAAGCCTGACGAACCACGTTTTCCAATTCGCGCACATTACCGGGCCACGGCTGCCCTTGTAGAAATTTAAGGGCTTCAGGTTGAACCGACGGTGATTCGACCGCGAGTTCCTTTCCATAACGGTTGATAAAATATTTTGCCAGTTGCGGAACGTCCTCTGCCCGCTGGCTTAATGAAGGTAACGTGATTGTGACCACGCTAAGCCGGTAAAACAAATCTTCCCGAAACTCTTTTTCCTTGATAGCCGCTTCCAGATCGCGATGCGTCGCCGCCAGCACCCGCACATCCACCGGAATACCGCCCTCATTGCCACCCAGTCGTTGAATATATCGCTCCTGAAGAACCCGCAGCAACTTGCCTTGCGTGTTGGTATCCAGATCACCGATTTCGTCGAGAAAAAGGGTGCCCCCGCTGGCTTGCTCAAAACGTCCAATGTGTCGCGCCTGTGCGCCGGTGAACGCGCCGCGTTCGTGACCAAAAAGCTCGCTTTCCAAGAGCCCGTTTGGAATCGCCGCGCAGTTCACGGCGATGAACGGCTTGTCGGCACGCTGGCTGTGTTGATAAATTGCGCGGGCGACCAGTTCCTTGCCCGTGCCCGTCGCACCCCGGATTAGGACATTAGCCGGAGTGGCCGCGACGCGACCGATTTCTTTATAGATCGCCTGCATGGCCCGGCTGGTGCCAATGATTGCCGGACGTCCCGAAGCAGCCTCGCCCATCTCCACCGGCTCGGACATGAGCCGGCTGCTGGCGACAGCCGATGCAACCATGTCCAATAATTCATCAGCCTCGAAAGGTTTGAGCAGATAATCACAGGCTCCCAATTTGGTTGCCTCAATGGCCGTCTCCGTCGTGCCGTGCGCGGTCATGAGAATAATCGGCTGCTTGGGCTTGGCAGCGTGGAGTTGCGCGACCAGTTCCAAGCCGCCCAGCCCCGGCATCCTTAAATCGGTGACGACGACATCAAAGGACTGTTTCTGTGCCTGTTCCAAACCGGCGTCACCACGTCTGGCAACCAACACTTCGTAGCCTTCGGCACACAAGACCTTCTGCAACGAGCCAGCGGTGCTGGCGTCATCTTCGATAAGGAGTATTTTAGGTTTCATGTTCCTGCACTCCCGGGAGAACCACACTGAATGTTGTGCCGCACCGCAATTCAGTTTGATAGCGAAGTTCGCCGCCATGCTTTTCAACAATGCTAGCCGCGATGGGTAATCCCAGCCCCGTTCCGGATTCCTTAGTGGTGAAAAACGGGTCAAACAAACGTTTTTGAACCTCGGGAGGAATACCCTTACCGTTGTCAGCAACATCTAGAATTACGGTGTCCCCACCACCGTAGCGACCGGAACCAGAACCGCTGCGAACCCGCAAAGTGATGATTCCGCCATGCTCAATGCTATCCGCCGAATTTTGGACGAGATTGATGAGCACTTGTTTGATCTGTTGCCTGTCGGCACGCACCCATGCGGAAGCCGACGGCTCCAGCTTTAATTCGATTGCCGACTTGTTCAGTTGCGCCTGCAGCAGTTCCTGCACTTCCACCAGAATGCGTTGCGCCGGAATGACAGCCAGGGCCGGATCAGAGGGCCGGGCAAACTGAAGAAAATCCCGCACGATCCGCTCGAGCCGGTTGATTTCATTGCCGATAACGGCCGCGTCTTCGTTGTCGGATGCGGCCCCGGGCAGGTTTTTTTTAAGGCTATAAAGACGAAATTTGATGGCCGTCAGCGGATTGCGGATTTCGTGGGCCACGCCGGCGGCGAGCACGCCGAGTGCGGCTAGCTTTTCCTGGCGCAAAATAATGGCGTTGGTTTCGGTCAACTGATGGCGTAACGGTGCAATCATTCCGCGATAGACTAGAATGACCAAAGCCGCCGCCAATGTCAGCAGCAACACCAGCAGAAGCCGGAGCAACTGCATAAAGGTAGTTAAGGTGTCGTTCGAATATTCGATCAAGTCTCCGAAAGAAGCCCGCTGGTTGTTGATAAAGGAATCACACAAATCCAACAGACGCCGGGATTGGTTTTGGACTTTCTCGTAACTGTTCTTAAATTCCTTGGCTTGGGTGGATTGCAGCCAGCCACGGCCGGCCGTCAAAACCGGCACGCTGTCAGTCAAATAGCTATCGTAGGCGGTGGCCACCTGACGCAAAAATCTTCGCTCGTCCGATCCGTTTGTTTTGGTGATGGTTTGGTCAAGCCATAGTTTGAAATCATGTGCGGAGGCACTGAAGATGGCGGCGTCATTGGTGTCTCCCTGTAGCCGATAGCGAAGCAGGGTGTCATTAAGCCGGTGAATTTCGCCGCGCACGTGTACGCCCAGATAAAAATTATCCGCCTTCAAGCCAGCAAACTCTCGCTGTAATCCCTCAACGCGCTGCCAGGTTTTGTGGCTGGTCCAAATGACCAGCACCGAGCCAAGGAGCGCTGTGAGCACGAGTCCGACCAGCCGCAACTTGGCCAGTGGAGCCCTGCCGGTGGCACCAGTCGGCCCAGATGTGGAATGAATTATTTCATCCATGTATTTGATGTTTCATCCATCGGCTTCAAAACGCCACGATTTTCTCAAAATATATCGCTGCTGCTTCTGGCACGGCAACCGCTATCTGATTTCAGACGACTATTCGCGCCGATGCGAGCCTCGACTTGAGGCATGATCGTTGGCGACGATTGAAAAAATATACAATTTACCATGAAAAAAAGAGTTTTAATAGTCGATGATGACGCTTCGGTTCGCGAATCCGCGGGCAAAGTGTTACGAGCGGAAAACTATGAAGTGGTAACAGCGGCGGATGGTGAAACGGCTTTGGAAAGATTTGAAGCGGGCGGAATTGACCTGCTCTTGCTCGATCTCGGACTTCCAATTAAGCACGGCTGGGACGTTTTTGAACGCATCACCAACGAAAATCCATTGGTGCCGATTATTGTAATCACCGGCCAGACCAACCAATACCCAGTGGCGGTGGCGGCGGGCGTGGGCGCCCTCATGGAAAAACCGCTGGACGTTTCCCAGTTATTAAAGACGATCCAGGAACTACTGGCGGAACCAGCAGAAATGCGCCTGCACCGCTTGTGCGGTTATCTGAACGATGTGCCACACAGCCCTGCCGAAAGCACAAAACTTTTGAAAACACTTCGCGCCGGACAAGCGGCTCAATCCCGAGTCAGACCGGGACCAGCAGACCAGCCGGTTGAGAAAAACCCGGAAAATTCCCAAAAGCCAGTGCGGATCATACTGGCAGACCACCACGCGCTAGTGCGGGCGGGCGTTCGGGCGTTGCTGGAAAAATTGCCCGGGGTCGAAGTGGTGTGTGAAACCAGCGAGGGCCGCGAAGTCCTGAATCTGGTCAAAAGATACCGGCCGAATGTGGTTTTTATGGCCCTTGCGTTGCCTGGTTTGAACGGCTTGGATACGACCACGCGAATCGCCAGAGAATTCACCGGGATCCGGGTCATCATTCTTTCCATGCAGTGCAACGAAGAATATTGCTGGCAGGCGCTCAAGGCAGGCGCAGCCGGGTACCTGCTCAAAAAAACGAGCGCGGCGGAACTGGCAACGGCCTTGGAGCGGGTGCTCCACGGAGAAATCTACGTATGCCGGGACATTTCCACCCGGATCTCGAGCGATTTTTCGGGGCTGGGAACCGCCATTCGGGAAAGTCCGTTCAAACAGTTGACAGGTCGGCAGCGTGAGGTTCTTCAACTGATCGCCGAAGGGCAGAATACCAAACAAATCGGTGAAATTCTGAAGGTCAGCCCCAAAACCGTCGAATACCACCGCACGAAATTGATGGACTGCCTCAACCTGCATGACATTCCAGGTTTGGTGCGCTATGCCCTGCGAGTTGGCATGGTTCCAGAAGAAATGCTGGTGACACCCTAGTTTTGATGTAGACGGGGCTCAACCGGAACAAAAAAAACGGCACCCATTGGTGCCGTTTCAATTTTTGGCAATATGCCTCAAAAAAATGTAAACCGTTCCGGCACAAAAATGATGTCGGATGGCTCGAGATAAAACGGCTGGGAATCCTTGCCGTCCAGCAGCAGTTTCAAATTTAGGCTGTATTTTTTCATGACGCCGTTTTCATTGCGGATTACCCGGACATCCTTCAAATTGGCGGTGGTCAGCACAAAGCCACCCGCTTCCATAACGGCATCCAATGCTGTGAGGGGGTGATCTGACAAGATTTTTCCAGGATGCACCACGGCGCCGGTGACGAACACCGGGAATGACGACGCCACCACCGTTACAATCAATTGCTTGGTGGAAATTTGCGGCGCGTAGAGCTGGCTGAGGTTGGTTTGCAACGCTTCCGGGGTCAACCCGGCTGCCGTGACTTCACCGATCAGCGGCAGCAGGATTTTTCCATCCCGTCGGATTGGTTGGGAAGCGTCGAGATTTGCCGAACCCGGAAAAGAAACTTTCACCACATCACCTTCTCGCAGCACGATCAGGTCTGGTTTCTGATCGGCCATTGCGGCCGCAGGATTCATGGTCTTTTCATTCGATGAAGTGGTGCAGCCGTTGACGATAGCGCCAACCAGCAACAGCAGGCCGAACAGGAAGAAAGCCGGCGACGCCGGCACGGAAGTATATTGGGTTTTCATGGTCAGGTTAATCGTAGGGTTTCACTGTTTCTTGAAGCAGACATTAGCCGAATTAGGTCTGATACAAAAGGTTGTTTCATCGTAGCTGGTTAATATTGGTACCCCAATTCAACCCCAATCTGGCTGCTGGAGTACGAAAAACTGGAGGTGGAAGACAGAAAACCAGATTGGCTGGAGGAATTGTCGCTATACTGGTAAAAGACCGAAAGCGTACCCCGCTTGGGGAACCTGCAGCTCAAGCGGGTATTGAATGAGTAATAATCATCGCTGCGCGAGGCTAAATTTGCGGCGCTCGTTGAAGAATATTGGGTGAAACCATATCCGGCCCCAACGTCCAGATACAGTTTGCCCAGCAATCGCTGATTGAGATCAACCGAAACGGAGGTGCTTTCGCTGGACTGACTTTGAAATGCTGACGGACTCAAGGAACGGCTGGCGCTTAAGCTCAACTGGGTTTGCTGGAAAGGCTGGTATTGAATCGACGCTCCCATGACGGGGGTCAACAGATCACCCGTCCCGCCGCTCGAATATTGTTGGTCCTGCAGTCCACCGTTCAATTGGAGACTGATTTTTTCCGTCATCCGCCACCGGATCCGGGCCTGGTATTGCTCGTAGAACGTGTCCGGGCTATTGTCCTGCTGATTGTAGCCGAAGCCGGCCCCGATACCAGCATCCAACCAAGGCCAGAAGGCGTAATTAAACCAATCCACCGTGGACCAGCTGCGAGAACTCGTGAGTGCTATTAGATAGTTCGAGTTCGTCGAGGTTTGCCCATTGCTTATATAATTGAAGCTTTGATTCAAACCAATATCGACCGACATTTTATCATTGAATTGATATTTGGCGCTGACGGCGGTGGAATAATTTTGCTGATCGGTTTGTGCGGCGGTTTCAACCTGGGGATCCGAACTGATGGAAAAACCCTGCGATGCGTGTAAAAACCAATTCCCGCAAGCGGTGCCCCAGCCGAGCTGCACACTGTGATCCAACGTGTCCCGGAGATCACTGCTGGAGTAAAAGCTCAAGGTTGGGGTGTAATCCAGCGTCCAGTGGTCGCCAAGATCGAACATGACGCCAGGTGAAACCTGTTGAATGATCGTGTTCTGCTGTTGGCCCGGTGATGATGAAATTCCCATCCCATAAAGAAACCGGTAAAGGAGGTGCGGGCGAATGACCAAAGAACCATAACGAAACGGCTCGGTGGCTGTTCCCAAACCAGAACCGGCACCCGACGGAATGAAAACTTGCATCGGGCTGTCATTCTGATTGTCCTGAACCGCCGCCGGTGCCACCGATAAAGCTGGTGCCGGTGCGATTACGTCCTGCGCATCTACCGTAGAGACCCCGAGGAAAATAAAAAACAAGACTCCCGCGCAGGCCATCCAGTACATCCGCAATTGTATGATGGTAATCAAGGGATTAAATTCGTAATCTTTAAGGTCGTCACTTTAATAGGTTTTCAAAGGCGGTGGCCGTTTTCAAGCGATTAATTAACAACCCCGGTTTCCATATTTTACGGTTGGGCTTGCCTGCGATTTCTCAACTAACATCGGGTTTATGCCTTCCAGACCTGACCTGGTTTGGTTTTGACGACCGCCATGGCGTTGCGAGTGTCTACAATGCAATGTGCCCAATCCGCCAGTTCCTGATAATTGACGGCCTGATGGTTGGTGGCAATGATGACAGCATCAAAACCCGCCATCGTCGGACGGTCCCACCCGGTGGAACGGATGTTGGCCCAGTGTGAATGTTCACGAGTCGGCCGGATGACCGGCACGTGCGGATCGTAATAGGCTACCTCCGCCCCGCGCTCCTGCAACAGATTCATCAGCACATAGCTGGGCGATTCCCGCTCATCATCCACGTTCGGCTTGTAGGCCAGTCCGAGGATCAATACACGACTTCCGTTCACCGCTTTACGCCGCGCGTTGAGCGCCTCCGCCGTGCGATTGATCACATGGAGAGGCATGGCCGTATTGATTTCACCCGCCAGTTCAATGAATCGCGTGTTTTGGGAAAATTCGCGCGCCTTCCACGTCAGGTAAAACGGATCAATCGGAATGCAATGCCCACCCAAGCCGGGACCGGGGTAAAATGCCATGAAACCAAACGGCTTGGTTTTCGCAGCCTGAATTACTTCCCAAACATCAATGCCCATGGCCGAATAGACAAGCTTGAGTTCATTGACTAGCGCGATGTTAACGCTACGAAAAATGTTCTCCAACAGTTTCGTCGCCTCCGCCACCCGACATGACGAGACTGGCACGATTGTTTTAATGGCCACGCGATAAAGCGCCACGGCGCGATCGAGGCAAGCGGGGGTAAATCCTCCGACCACTTTTGGAATGTTTGCCACTTTGCTGTCTGGATTGGCTGGGTCTTCGCGTTCAGGCGAAAAGGCAAGATAAAAGTCCACCCCGGCCTTCAACCCGGAACCAGCCTCCAAAACCTGTCGCAAGTCCTCGTCCGTGGTGCCGGGATAGGTCGTGGATTCCAAAACCACCAAGGTACCCCTGCGCAGATAAGGTGCGATCGCCACGCCGGTTTTGGTAATGTACGAGATGTCTGGTTCCCGGTTTTTGTTTAGTGGCGTCGGCACGCAGATGATGATGGCCTCGACTTCCTTGACCTTGCTAAAATCTGCGGAAGCAGAAAAAGTGCCCGCCTTGACTGCTTGAGCAATATCCTCCGAGGTAATATGCTTGATATAACTCCGGCCAGAATTTAGTGATTCCACCTTGGACGGATCAATATCCAGACCCAATACATTCACCCCTCCCGAACGCGCAAATTGAAGCGAAAGCGGGAGGCCCACGTAGCCGAGACCAATAATTGCGATTTTCATATGACAGTTTATTGTCAGTTAATTCCCGGCCCGACGCGGGGACTCAACACAAATATGCTGCAAGTTTGAACCATGGAAAATGAGAATGCAAACACCATGTTAGCCTTCCTCAGTGTGGCTAAATTATGGCCTTGGCGTAAGCATTGCGGTGAATGTGTCGGCAGGTGGCAAGGTTGCAGCGCTCGCAAGTGATACGCCCTCGGTCAATCGGAAGAACCGATAAATTCCGGTCGCCTGACAATAGCTGGTGACTACATCCGTGGCCGTGATGGTGCTCGAAACATCTGTCCAGTTGGTGTCGGTTAGCGAAACTTTGGCTTGTACCACGTAATTTGCGCCCGGCAGCGAGTTCCAAGAGAAGCAGAAGCTGCCATTCTGCACACCAAGATTCGTCAAAAGAATCGGCTGGCCAGAATCAGCCCACTGCGTCGCTTTGACGGAGTAGCTGGCAGCGGTATTGGAATTGTTCACCACCGCCAGAAACCAGTCACCAGGCGACACGCCGACCGGAGCAGAGTTGGTCAGAACGAGAAGGAACTGATTGTTAGTACCGGGGTTATTGCTTATATAGTCATAGATTCCTGAACTGTATTGCGGAAGGCTTCCGCTCCGCGCCACCAACGTCAATGGGCCGGTCGGGTTAAGAATCTCAAATTGCACGCGCGCCACGGGGTTGGTGACGGTATAATGATAATAAACAACATTGGAAACCCCGCGTGCAATGCTGTCGGCAAAAGGAATCCCGTTGGTCAGCGTAGCGCTGGTGAAGCCGGTCAGCGTAAATATGCAATCGCCGGGAATCACCTCGCTGAATGATCCGTGGCTGACCGCCGCACTTCCGACATAAGCCAGGTTTGTGGTGGCCGAAGTATAATAAAGACCAAGATTCGGTACAGTCGGCAGGGACGCGAGACTACCCTGGAGGGTGGCACTGTTGGTAGAGGTATTGATACCGACAATGGTAACCTGGCCCCGTCCGGCATGGCTGAAGGCAAGCAATGGCGAAAAGCTTCCGGTGGATCCACTGACCCCGATGCGTTGCGCCCCCGGGCGCACCCATTTACTGATTTGCGCCATGGTGTAAAAGTTCTTGCGCGGCGTATAGGTTTTAACCGGCGCATTGGTGTCATTGATTGCGAACAATCCCCAGAAACTCCAGGTTCCCGGCGGATTTTCAATCGGGATCATGTAGTAGCTGTCGTAAGCCTCCCAAACGATGCCAGCAGAGGCGTTGTTCAAAAGGTGATAAAGCAGATTTTCCGCCGTCAACTCGCAATACGCCCAATCATAAGTGCCGGGCTGGCCAAAATCGCAGACGCTGCATAAGGCGTTAAATTCGGTCACCCATAATCTCCGGTCGGGATAGGGAGAACTTTGGATAAAGAAAGCGATGCCGGCTGACCCCCCGCCACCAGTGGCGTAAGTATGCACGCCAAAATGTGCCAGCTTCGCCATGACCACCGGATCAGACATCATGGTCTGCATAAAATTGGTGTCCGCATTGGCCAGATCTGGCGCGGTGAATTGTACGTCACTCATGCCGTTTGAGTCGAGCAATTGGGAAAGATCGTGCAAACTGGTCACGTATTGGGCGGCATTCGTGACATGGATTCCCTGTGGATACTGATCCGGCTCGTTATTGGGTTCAACGTATTGGAATTGCAGGCCGTTGGTGAATCTGGCCCAGACCAGCAGGGAAGCAATCATCTCCGCCCACTCGGGTTCCAATCCAGGCGTAAGGTTGGATCCGCCCATCCACGCAGGACCCGGCCCTTGAAAGTTAAAAAACACACCGTTGGTGATGCCCCGGCTGTTGAGGTAGGCGGTCATGTTCCACAGCTTGGTGAACTCGGCGGATTGATAGATCTGAGAGTAGTAAGACCAATTCATGACGTTAGGATCGGAATTGTCATTGGTCGCCTCCCAATCCGTGTTGTCGTAAATGACGCGGAACAAGGTCATGCCCGCCTGGTCAATCAGGGCATCCAGCACCGGCTTCAATTCATCATTGTTCCAGCTTCGATGGTTGGCGTTGACCCCAAATCCATCAATTACTTGATTGGTCACACTCCCATCGAAAGTAAGATTAATTACGGCCGCTTGCACGGTCGCATACAACAACAGACATAACACCACTAAAACTGTTCTTAGATACATCACTTAAGAACCGGAGCGGCACTTTCGCCCAACCGGCTGATATTGTCAAGAATTTCCAGGATCATGCCTCGGACAAGTTTACAAAAGGGTGGCGGCTTCGACTTCCTGCCCCCCATGTGGGGTAAGGTTTTTCAAACCTGCGCCAGCCTTACGAACTCGGAAAAAATCACGTCATCCTGTTTCAGAACGAGTCGTCGGCCAGCTACTTTGGCGACACCAACAAAAACTCGCCGCTCGCCGCCGCAAACGGGCAAACGGTCAGGGAAAAAAGCCACGATCGATACACAGACTCGACGCGGCATGGGACTTTACCAAAACTTTACCAGGCGGCGGCCCAACTTTTGTAAGTGCTTGATAGAGCATCCGGAATTTTACCGTTTCTTTACCACTTTTGTTTTTTTCGAGTGGTAAAATTTCAAGGAATTTGGCCTCAGCCGATCCATCCGCCAGTGGCCAATCGCCAGGCGAAAGTGATCAAAGATGACCAAAAGCGACCAAAATTAAATTTTTCTCCCAGTGAACGGGTGCCAAATACCAGTTTTCGGCCAAACCTCACCCGGCCTGCGGCCACCCTCTCCCGCCCGCAAGCGCAAGCCGGAGAGGGATAGTCGGCTGAGGAATCAGTCGGCAGCCGCAAAAATGAGTTATTTCAAAGAACGGTGGCTGCGGAAACGTTCACGTCGCGTAACCAACAATGCCAAGAGAATTGTATATATCACATCTTTATACATCTTGCCAAGTGATTGGGAATGATTTTTGGATTTTGGTAGCGATCCGGAGGCGGAGGCGATGAGAGGAAAGAAGAGTCTGGTCAAAGGCATAATCTCGAAAATTTCAGGATAAGTTGTCCAGTGCTGGCACCTGCCCAGCAATCATCCGCCCGATTTCAAGTGAAGCGGTGGCTGCCGGAGAGGGCGCGTTGCAAACATGGAGTGCACGTTTGCCATGAACCATTAAAAAATCATCAACCAAGCCGCCGTCGGGCCGCAGGGCTTGAGCCCGGACCCCCGCTTCGCTGGGTATCAGATCGTCCTCGCGAATCCCCGGGATGAGTTTTTGCAGACTACGCAAAAATGCTTTCTTGCTGAATGATCGATGAATCTCTTGCAGTCCGGATTGCCCGTGTTTCGCCGCTAAGCGCCAGAAGCCGATATAAGACAACGTCTCGGTAAAATCACGCAAGTTGAAAGCCGTGCGGTGATAGCCTTCACGCTTCAGGCTGAGCACGGCATTGGGCCCGGCGTGAACCGAGCCGTCGATCATGCGCGTGAAATGAACCCCGAGGAACGGGAATTGCGGATCCGGCACCGGGTATATCAGATTCCGCACCAAGTTACGCCGCTCCGGTTTCAGTTCGTAGTATTCGCCACGGAATGGAACGATGCGGGCCTCCGGGTTTGCGCCGGCCAAGCGGGCGACCCGGTCGCTATGCAATCCAGCGCAACTGATGATCCAACCGACGCCGAAAGAGCCGTTGGATGTCTCCAGCACGGATTCGACTTCGTTTTGGCGAAACGCGAGAACTTCGGTGTTGAGCCGCAAGTCGCCGCCATGAGCAGCAATCAACTCGACCAGTTTCCGGCCAACGACAGCGTAATTCACAATTCCCGTGGATGAGACGTGCAGTCCGGCCAAGCAGCTGACGTGCGGCTCTAGTTCATTTACTTGGGTTGCGGTCAACTTCCTGACGGACAAATCATTTTTGACGCCGCGCGTATGAAGCTTTTCCAGCAGTGGAAGCTCGGATGCCGTGGTGGCAACAATAACCTTGCCGCAAATCTCGTAATGGATGCCATGCTGGTCACAAAATTCGATCAGGCGGCGATTTCCCTCCCGGCACAATCTGGCCTTGAGACTGCCGGGCTGGTAATAAATGCCTGAATGAATCACCCCGCTGTTCCGCCCCGTTTGATGCCGACACCAATCATTCTCCTTTTCAAAAACCATGATCCGGGCACGGGGCTGCCGTTCCAGAATTGCCCAAGCGACCGACAGACCGACAATTCCTCCTCCAATGATGGCGTAGTCGCATCGTTGCATAGAAATCAAATATGGCCCGGCGAAACAGAATTTTTTAAGCGAGACCACAAGCCACGAGAACTTGTCGCAGCTCCGTAGCGATGAATTGCTGCTCCGCGGCCGTCAGCTGATGATAGAGCGGAAGCAAAATACATTCGTCCTGAGCACGTTCGCTGGCAACGAGCGAACCGGCCGACCGCCATGTGCCAGCTGGATAAGCTGGTTCCCGATGACTGCACATAATTCCGCGACGAGTGGCGATTTTCCGATCCAGCATGACCTGCATGACATGTCGCTGATTCTGCCCGGCCATCAGCCGGACACAAAAGCTTTGCCAGTTGCTGCGCGCCCATTCCGGCTCAGTGGGAAGGCGGAGACCGGGAATATCCGCAAGGAGGGAATGGTAAACGGCAGCCAACTCGCGCCGCCGGCCCACCAGATCAGGCAGCCGTTTCAACTGCTCACGTCCGATGGCAGCCTGCACGTCGGTCATGCGATAATTATATCCAAGTTCCGGATAGCTTTCAAAAATGATTGAGTTGGAAGCATGACGGGTCGTATCCGGCACGGACATTCCATGCTGCCGCCACAGACGAAACTTGGCATCCCAGTCCTGGTGTTTCGTCGTGATCATTCCGCCGTCGCCGGTTGAAAGCACCTTTCGCGGATGGAAGGAGAAGCACGCCGCGTCACCATGAGGTTTGCCGATCGGCTCCCATTTGCCGTTCCACAATATTTCGCTGCCGATTGCGCACGCTGCATCTTCGATCAACGGAATGGCATGCCGGGTTGCAATGCGGGCCAGCGCAGCGAGATCACACGGCATACCGATTTGATGCACACAGAGAATCGCCCGAGTGAGCGGGCTGACCGCCGTTTCAATCTGATCAGGATCCAGGTTGAACGTGTCGGGGTTGATATCCACAAACACCGGCGTCGCCCCGCAATAACGGATGCTGTTTGCTGTGGCAATATAGGAGTGACTCACCGTGATTACCTCGTCGCCGGGGCGGACACCGGCAGCGAGCAACGCCAGATGCAGGGCGGTGGTGCAATTGGAAACGGCGCACGCATGCGGAGCGCGAACACACGCGGCAAATTCCTGCTCAAATGCGGCAACCTCGGGTCCTTGGGTGATCCACCCGGAAAGAATCACGCACCGCACGGCATCAGCTTCTCGGCCATCAAGACAAGGTTTTGCAATAGGAATCATAAACCAAAAATTGGTCGGTCAAATCAGCGTCCCACCGGCCCAGCATTTACCAGAAATCGCAACTGTTCAATGTTGACGGCGACGAGAACGGAGTTTAACTCGCAGGAGTTTCCGTTCAAGGCGGAAGCGTTTCGGCCGGATGTTTATTGTACCACAAGTATTCGATAGAAACGCTGCGCCGAGGTGCCCACCACATCTGTGGTCATGGCGGTCGAGCCGGTAGCAGTAACATTGGGAACCACGGCGATCCAATTTGGCAAACTCAGGTTCCCATTGTATTGCAACTGGTATATGTGAGACGACACCGCACTCCAGATTACCGTCACCACACCATTGGTCACGCCGAGGGATTGAATGACCGGCGGTGGCACCTGGATAGTCTGCACCAACATCACCCGATAGAAGCGCTGGTTTGCGCCGCCCAGCACGTTGGTCATGCTCGCCGTCAGATTGGTCGCCAGCACATCCGGCGTAACATCGCTCCAGTTGGTTCCCGCCAGATTGTCGTTGTATTGCAAGCGGTAATAATTTCCCGGAACCGAGGTCCAAGTCACCGTTGCCACGCCGTTGCTGGTGGTAACTGAAATGATCCGGAATCCGTTACCCACCGCATTGACCGTCACGGTAAAGCGGTTGGTCGCGCTTAGCGAGCCGTCACTGACTACGGTGGTAATCACGTTGGTGCTGGGCGCTTGGGCCCCGCTGGGTGTCCAAGAAATCACCCCGGCGCCACCGATCACTACGCCAGTCGGCGGATTGATCAACGTGTAACTCAACGGCAATAATGGAATGTCGTTGTCTAACGCGGCGTTCGTCACGGTCAGCAACGACAATGCATTCACCATCACATTGGGCAGGCTCCCCAGCACCGGCCCGTTATGAAGGGCGCTGACCGTTATGATAAAACTGTTCGTCGCCGTCAATTGCGGGTTGGACAAATCATACGGATTGTGATTCGTCACCACCATTGCAAATAAATTCGTACTTGGCACCTGGTTGAGCGCCGGCGTCCACCGGATGACACCGTTCGTGTCCACGCTCGCTCCCGCCGGTCCCACCACCAGTCCGTAGCCTACTGTCACGGAATGGATATTCGGCTCGCTCGCCGTATTCGTCACCCCCACCACCGTCAAGCCAGCGCTTATCAGATTTGATTGGCCGGGTAATACCGGTGCTTGGTTCACTTCCACCACCACCACCGTAAAGCTGTTGGTCGCGTTCAGCGTTCCGTCGCTGACCACCGTCGTGAACACGTTCGTTCCCGGGCTCTGCACCTGCTGCGGCGTCCACGTGATCACTCCGTTCGTGGTGATGCTCGCGTTCGTCACCGCCTGCCCCGTGTTCACGTTCGTCACGGCCAGCGTGTATGTCAGCGTCTGCACCGGCAGATCATTGTCCGCCGCCGTGTTCGTCACCACCAGGGCCACCAGCTCGTTGTTCGTCACCCCGCCCTGCACCGGCAGGACCGGCCCGTTGTGGATCGCGCTGACCACCACCACAAAGCTGTTCGTCGCCGTCAATTGCGGGTGCACCCCATCATACGGATTGCTGTTCGTCACCACCGTCGTCACCGTGTTCGTGCTCGGCACCTGGTTCACCGCCGGCGTCCACCGGATCACCCCGTTCGAGTCTTCGCTCAGCCCCGCCGGCCCCGCCACCAGTCCGTAGCCCACCGTCACCGAATGGATGTTCGGCTCGCTCGCCGTGTTCGTCACCACCAGGCTCTGCAAGCCCACCAATGTCGCCAAACTCTGATTCGGCAGCACCGGCGCCACGTTCACCTCCCGCACCACCACCACAAAGCTGTTCGTCGCGCTCAAACTTCCATCCGTCACCACCGTCGTGAACACGTTCGTTCCCGGGCTCTGCACCTGCTGCGGCGTCCACGTGATCACTCCGTTCGTGGTGATGCTCGCGTTCGTCACCGCCTGCAGGGTGTTCACGTTCGTCACGGCCAGCGTGTACGTCAACGTCTGCACCGGCAGATCATTGTCCGCCGCCGTGTTCGTCACCACCAGGGCCACCAGCTCGTTGTTCGTCACCCCGCCCTGCACCGGCAGGACCGGCCCGTTGTGGATCGCGCTGACCACCACCACA
>Ga0302275_10000024_pt1 | contig 169360 bp, 143 predicted proteins | sample III_Bog_N2_2_FD_200229 | JGI IMG/M metagenome (GOLD analysis project Ga0302275, IMG submission 200229) | Peat permafrost microbial communities from Stordalen Mire near Abisko, Sweden - III_Bog_N2_2 | ecosystem: Environmental > Terrestrial > Soil > Wetlands > Peat | place: Sweden: Abisko... | reverse complement strand
CTGCTGTGTGATTCCGGCGTGGACGGCGGCTCATCGTTCTCCTCGTTTCTGCCATCTTACATGGCGGTAAGAGAACGGAACTCCCACTTATCCCTCTGTCCGATTTTCCGGGACCAGCTCAATTTCCGCTCTCAGACCGGAGAGCGAAGGAGCGCCTCTATGCCGACTTTCCCCATCGATCTCTCTCCCGAACTCGACAGCTTTGTGCGGGACCGGGTCAAGAGTGGCCGTTTTGTGAGCGTCAGTGAAGTCGTGAGCACCGCGCTAAAAGCGATGGAGCAAAAAGAGCAGTATTCTGCGGAAAGATTGGAAGCGTTGCGCGCAGCCATCGACGAAGGAGATGCAAGCGGAATTGCCGAAGGCGATGTCTTTGCGCAGATTCGAGCGGAACTGCAACTTTCACCGAATCTTGATTAGCCATGACTACGGTACGATTATCTCGCAGAGTTAAAGAAGACCTGCGCAGCATCGGCTTATATACAAAGGAAACCTGGGGATCTGGACAGGCAGAGAGATACCTTGCCGCTCTGGAGCGATGTGTAAAGTTGCTGGCTTGCCATCCAGAGCTTGGCAGGACCTGTGGTGGGATTCGTCCTGGCCTTTATCGCTTTGAAAAGGGAAAGCATGTGGTGTTCTAACGGAACAAATTCAGCGCCTAATACGGATTCTGACGGAAATCCTCTTAGTATGATAGGGACAATGTCAATTCAACCTGCTTATCAAGATCTAGCTGTTCAAGCTTTATTGCCTGATGGCATTCAACCGGAGGGCATTCAGATATATGCCCCAAATAGCGGATGAGGCGGTGCCCCAAATAACCAGCGCCAGCTGCCATCTGGTAATGTCAGGGCACAACGACCGCAGATGAGTAAGTTTTGCACACAGCTTTATTTGGGACATCAGACATTGGGTGAATGGGCTGAAAAAGATCTGATTCGTGCAGGAGCCACTTTCTTTTCAATAGGACCTCCGGAAGTATTTTTAGGCGCATCGGCTGTTGAAGGGACAAGTGCGGCAGTAGAGCGCGTCGCTTTCAACGTATTCTGCCCCCCTGTCTCATCTAATTGATTTAATGAATAGTGGAAGGTGAATACCATGGCACCGAGAGAAAATGACTTGCGGAAGTATAGGAGTATGTTTGTCGTTACCAGTATTCTGTTTTTGACCGAATGGGTAATCTATTTCTCACATCTGATTCGCCACTGGCAACAAATTGACCCTGGTTTACGTACGGATGCATCTAGTCTCGCTGTGTTTGCCGTTGGATTGTGGGTTTTGTTGATCCGTGAAAGATGCAGCGGGTACGCAATGGCAATGCTTTCTTTTGTTTTCGGTGCATCGTGGGGACTAGCTCTCCACCTGTTTTAGCCCCAAATAACACGTCAGTTAGTGTTGCACCTTCCTCTCCTAAACCTAAGAGAGACAAGGCCGGAATTCTCGTCTCTCGCATTTTGCACCACAGCATGATCGCCGATTTGCAGCATTTTGATAATGAGTCGCCTGAGATGGGATTAGGCGACTCATCGCTCTTTACTCCACCGGCTGGGCGCAGTGCGCGCAACGGCGGGCGGCCAGCGGGATCTCGCTCAGGCACTCGGGGCAGGTTTTGGTGGCGGGCGCGGCGGGGGGCTCCGGCTTCTTCATCCTGGCCAGCAGCGTGTTCAGCGGCAAAACAATGCCGAAGTAGACCACGCTGGCCACGATCAGAAACGAGATCGCCGCGTTGATGAAGTTGCCGATGTAGATCGGCGTGCCATTGAGCTTGAAGACCACTCCACTGAAGTCTGGCTTGCCCACAATGGCGGCGATGAACTGTGTGAGCAGATCCTTGACCATGGAGTTGACGATGGCATTGAAGGCCGCGCCGATGATTACGGCCACTGCCAGATCCACAACGTTACCGCGCAGAACGAAATCGCGAAATCCCTTCAGCATGACACCCCTCCTCTGATCTGTAACAGTCCCGCACCGGCGTTGCCGACCCACGGGGTGATGAAACCGCAAGGACCGCACCGCTGCTAACCGGCTCATCTCCGCTCTGCGGAGGCTGACTCGCTGCCCTTGTTTTGTTTTAGAGCGTGGCAAAGGTTACTTCGCCGCACTCTCCATCTTGGCCAACGACTCAGTGTAAGGCGCTTGTAAGACGCCGCGCTCGGTGATGATGGCCGTAATATACTTGGCCGGAGTCACATCAAAGGCAGGGTTGCGAATGCCTACATTGTGCGGCGTGAGCTGCTTGCCGCCGTGATGAGTGACCTCGATGGCCGGGCGCTCTTCGATAGGAATCAGCTCGCCAGTGGCGGTGGCCATGTCGATGGTGGACCAGGGAGCGGCAACGTAAAACGGGATGCCGTGTTCCTTTGCCAGAATCGCCACGTTGTAGGTGCCAATCTTGTTGGCGGCGTCGCCATTGGCGGCGATGCGGTCAGCGCCTACGACCACGGCCTGGATGTGGCCAGAGCGCATCAGGCTGGCAGCCATGTTGTCGCAGATAACTGTGGTGTCGATGCCGTCTTCCATCAGTTCCCAGGCGGTCAGACGCGCGCCCTGCAAAAAGGGCCGGGTCTCGTCGGCGAAGACCTTGATCTTCTTGCCCATCTCGACCGCCGAGCGGATCACGCCCAGCGCCGTTCCATAACCACAAGTAGCCAGAGCGCCGGCATTGCAGTGGGTCAGCACACCACCAGCATCAGGCAACAAGGCCCCGCCAAATGCGCCCATCGCCTTGCAGGCGGCGATGTCTTCTTCATACATCGCGTGGGCTTCGGCCAGCATCTTCTCTTTGATCTGGTCCAAGGCGACGCCCGAACCGGCAAGCTGATCGAAGAGGCGCTTCATACGATCAATGGCCCAGAAAAGATTGACGGCAGTAGGACGGGTTCCCGCCAGCCGATCGCAAATCTTTTGAAATTCAGAGGCGAATTCGCTGGCCGTGGCGCAAGTGGTACGCAGCACCCCGAGGGCAACGCCGTAAGCGGCCGAAACGCCAATGGCCGGAGCTCCGCGCACGACCATGGTCACAATGACGTCTGCGACCTGTTCATAGGTGGTGGCGAGCACGTAGCTCTCTTCAAGCGGGAGCTTGGTCTGATCAATGAAGCGCACCCCTTCCGGGGTCCATGCGAGTGTGGGAATCATGCTTGTTCAGTGTAAACGGTAGGGGGCAGGGAACAGGGATCAGGGAATGCTGGTTACATGTAGCGCTGGCGGCCTTTCAACTGGATCGAGTGATCATTACAAAAAATCAGATGCGAACCAGCATCGGTTCGCATCCACAATTGATCCCTGATCCCTGATCCCTGATCCCTGTTCCCTGTTCCCTAATCCCTGTTCCCTGTTCCTTTGATGTTCTTCCACAGATGCAGCGTCGGCTCGGACTGGTTCACGGTGTAGAAGTGCAGGCCGGGTGCGCCGTTGCTGAGCAGGGTCTGGCAGAGACGGGTGACGACTTCCAGGCCGAAGTCCTGCAGTCCGGGCTTGTCGTCTTGCAGCTCTTCCAACCGCAGGCGCACCCAGCGGGGCAGGTCCGCGCCGCATCCGCCACAAAAGCGCACGGTGTTGGCAAAGCCGGTGATGGGCATGATACCGGGAATGATGGGAATGGTGATGCCCGCCTTGGCGCAGCGTTCCATGAAGGCGAAGTAGGCTTCGGGGTTGTAGAAGAGCTGGGTCAGAGCACCGTCGGCGCCGGACTCGACCTTGCGGCGGAAGTGCTCGAAGTCCACGCTGGGGCGGGAGGCTTGCGGGTGCATCTCGGGATAGGCGGCTACTTCGATCTTGAAGGCCTCGCCGTGCGTCTCGCGAATGAAACTCACCAGTTCGTTGGCGAATTGGAAGTCGCCCAAGGCGCTGTCAGCCCCCTCGGGAAGGTCTCCGCGCAGGGCCAGGATGCGCTTGACGCCGGCTTCGCGATAGCGGTCGAGCAAGGCGGCGATGTTGGCGCGCGTCGATCCTACGCAGGTCAGGTGGGGCATGGCTTCAATGCCGGTCTGCGCGATGACGGTCCGCAGCGTCTCGTAGGTTCCGTCCTGATTGGAGCCGCCAGCGCCATAGGTCACGGAGAAGTAGTCAGGCCCCACTGCGGCGAGTTGGCCAATGACCGCAGGCAGCTTGGCTACGCCTTCGGGCGTGCGCGGGGGGAAGAGTTCGAAAGAGAAATGCGGCTTAGGATTCATTTACACACACTCAAAGGGAATGATTTTGTCCATCCAGGTGAAATATCAAATAGTCTTTTGCCAGATTATCCGCGACTGACCTTACGGAATTAGATAGGCACCGGGAATTCCTTCGTCCAACGTGGCCAAAACTGCTCCGTGAACGCTCGCCAGTTGCAACAAGTGACCATCGGTGGTTTGCTTTGGTTTGTTCACCCACATCGGCAGCAAAGATATATCGTTAGCGTCCGCAAGAAAGACAAGCTGCTGCCTGGTGTTTTTCTTCATTTCAAGCAGGAGCCTTTTTGCCTGCAATACATTCAGGTCATACATGGCCACACTGGCAATCACGCGAACAAAGCCAATCTCTGTCATAGAGGAGGTCAGAAACACGGCCCCGCGCTGTGACCTCACCCAGTCGACAACTCGCTGATGAAACTGGTGTTGCGTGACACCAAGCGCAATGAGAACATTCACATCCAGTAGAAATCTCATGGGAAGTCGGAGAGTAGCTCTCTTACCATTTCACTAGTCAAGATCGGCGCATCTGGCCCCAGATCGATCGCTGCGAATCCAGTAACAGGATCTTCGACGATGCGCGCTTCGTACTTCGGCTTGCTGGCTTGCGTCAGCACAATCCGGTCCTGCTCGATGGCAATATCGAGCGGGTCGCCGGCGCGAATGCCCAACTGGCGGCGAAGCGCTCCCGGAAGCACGATTTGACCTTTGCTGGAAACCCTGGTCTGCATGGTAAGACGATCTTACCCCTGGTTTGAGTTGCGTCACAAGAAGCATGACGAAAGAAGTGAAGCGGACTATCGCACCGCGTTGCTTCCCGGTCCCAAAATCGGGACCGGGGGCACCCAGTCAACAAAGCCAGCCATCACTGTTCACTGACAACTGATCACTGACAACTAATAGCGGTAGTTCTCCGCCTTGTACGGCCCTTCGACAGGAACGCCGAGGTAGTCGGCCTGCTTGGTGGAGAGGGTTGTCAGCTTGACGCCGATCTTCTCCAGGTGCAGACGGGCTACTTCTTCGTCCAGCTTCTTGGGCAGCACGTAGACGCCGACCTTGTAGGTGTCCTTGTTGGCCCACAGGTCCAGCTGCGCCAGAGTCTGATTGGCGAAGCTGTTGCTCATCACAAAGCTGGGATGGCCGGTGGCGCAGCCCAAGTTCACCAGGCGGCCTTCGGCCAGGATGAAGATGCCGTGTCCGTCAGGGAAAGTATAGAAATCCACCTGCGGCTTGATGTTGAGTTTCTCCACGCCGGCGAGGGTGTTGAGGCGGTCCATCTGGATCTCGTTGTCGAAGTGGCCGATGTTGCAGACGATGGCCTGATCCTTCATCTTCAGCATGTGCTCCAGCGTGATGATGTCCACATTGCCGGTGGTGGTGACGTAGATGTCGCCACGGCCCAGCGTGTCTTCCACGGTGGTCACTTCAAAGCCTTCCATCGCCGCCTGCAGGGCGTTGATGGGATCGACTTCGGTCACGATGCAGCGAGCGCCCATGCCGCGCAGGGAGTGCGCGCAGCCCTTGCCCACGTCGCCATAGCCGCAGATCACGGCAACCTTGCCGGCAACCATCACGTCGGTGGCGCGCTTGATGCCGTCGGCCAGCGACTCGCGGCAGCCATAGAGATTGTCGAACTTGCTCTTGGTCACCGAATCGTTGACATTGATGGCGGGGATAAGCAGCTTGCCCTGCTCCATCATCTTGTAGAGGCGATGCACGCCGGTGGTGGTCTCTTCGGAGACGCCACGCCACGCGGCTACAACCTTGTGCCAATACTGAGGATCGTCGGCATAAACCTTCTTCAGCAGATTCTTGATGACCTGCTCTTCGTGGCTGTCAGCCGGACCGTCGACCCACTTGTCGCCGTTCTCCAGCTCATAGCCCTTGTGGATGAGCAGCGTAACGTCGCCGCCATCGTCCACCACCAACTCGGGGCCGGTGCCGCCCTTGTGGGTCAGCGCCTTGAAGGTGCAATCCCAGTACTCTTCCAGCGTCTCGCCCTTCCAGGCGAAGACCGGAACGCCAGTGACGGCAATTGCAGCAGCGGCGTGGTCCTGGGTCGAGAAGATGTTGCAGCTGGCCCAGCGGACTTCCGCGCCTAGGCTGGTCAGCGTCTCAATCAGCACGGCGGTCTGGATGGTCATGTGCAGCGAACCGGTGATGCGCACCCCAGCCAGCGGCTTGGCGGCGGCGTACTTGTTGCGAATGGCCATCAGGCCGGGCATCTCGTGCTCGGCGATGGTGATCTCTTTGCGGCCCCAGTCGGCCAGGGAAAGATCGGCGACCTGCGATTCCAGATTTGCGATTTCGGCAATTGCTGCCATGTTGGAGTCCTCCTATCGACACATCGTGATATGTTGATAAGTAACAGATCAATACCTATGCCGTCAATTCTGAAAGTATTAAAACTCGTCTCTGATCCTAGCCGCCTGCGCATCCTCTTGCTGCTGGCGGACGAGGAACTTTCTGTCGCCGAAGTGCAGGAAATTCTCGGAATGGGCCAAAGCACCATCAGCACCCACCTGGCGCAGTTGAAGGCCGCGGAGATGGTGGAGGACCGCCGCACCGGCAAAAGCATTCTTTACCGCATGGGAACGGCGGTTACATCGGATCTGATGAAAGATGTTTTACGAGAAGGCCAAGCGGAGCTTCCCGAGGCCGAGGCCGACAAGGCAGCTATGAGGCTGGTGCTGCGCAAGCGGCAGGACCGGATGCGCAGCTTTTTCGACAGCGTGGCCGGGCGGCTGGGCAGGGACTACGTGCCGGGGCGCTCCTGGAAGGGTCTGGCCGAGGCCCTGCTGCGGCTGCTGCCGCCGATGATTATCGTGGATATGGGCGCAGGCGAGGGTGCATTTTCGCTGCTGCTGGCGCAACGGGCCAAACAGGTGATCGCCGTCGATGCCAGCGAAAAGATGATTGAAGTGGGCCGGGAGCAGGCGGCGCGGCACGGCGTGGGCAATATCGAGTTTCGCCAGGGCGATATGGAAGAGGTGCCGATTGAGAGCGCTTCGGCCGATCTGGTCTTCTTCTCGCAGTCTTTGCATCACGCGCTGCACCCTGAGCGGGCGATTCAGGAGGCGGCACGGATTCTGCGTCCCGGCGGACGAATCGTGATTCTCGACCTGCTCAAGCACCGCTTCGAAGAGGCCCGTGAACTCTACGCCGACGAGTGGCTGGGCTTCAGCGAGTCAGAGATGGAGACGATGCTGAGCCGAGCCGGCTTCAGCGATACGCAAATCTCGGTGGTGCACAAAGAGCCGGAGACGCCCCAGTTTCAGGCGCTGCTGGCGGTGGGCAACAAGGCGTAAGCGGCGCCTCTGAAGATCAAATCCGCCGCTCCGCCTCCAGCAATTGCCGTTTGCGCTCCACGCCCCAGCGGTAGCCGGTGAGCGATCCGCTCTTCCCCACGACCCGGTGGCAAGGAACCAACAGCGCCACGCGGTTGGTGGCGCAGGCGCGAGCTACGGCGCGGGTCGAGTTGGGATCACCCATCTGGCGGGCCAACTGGCTGTAGCTGACGGTCTGGCCGCGAGGAATCTCTTGCAGAGCCTGCCAGACGCGCAGTTGGAAGGCCGTCCCCCTCAAATCCAACACCTGCGGTGTGGCAGCCTTTTCTGGAGCTTCCAGACCAGCAACCATCGCCACAGCCGCCTCAACCCAATGAACCAGGGACGAATCCAAAGCCACCGAAGCGGCGGGAAACTCGGCACGCAGGTCGGTCACGGCCTCGGCCTTATGAGCAGCCAGGGATAGCCAGCAAAGCCCGCGTTGGGTAGCGCCGACAATGATCCAGCCAAAGGCCGTCAAAGCCCCGGCATAGCCGATGCGCTCGCCTCGGCCTCCCTGAGCGAACTTCGCCGGAGTCATGCCCAGCACCGAGCCCTCATAGGCACGACTCGATGAGCCATAGCCAGCTTCATAAATAGCTTCCGTCACAGATCCTCCTTGCTTGAGTTGCTCGCGCAGAGCGGCGGTGCGCAGTGCGCGCTGATAGCCCAGCGGAGTCGCGCCCATCGCCTCTTTGAAGCGCCTCTGTACGGTGAAGGGACTCATCCCCGCCACGCGGCCCAACTCCGCCAGCGACACGGAGCGGTCCAGGTTGGCCTCGATGTGGGCGCGAACGCGGTCGATGCTCTTTTCCTGATTGCACTCTGCAAGGGGACGGCACCGCTGGCAGGGACGAAATCCCGCGGCCTGCGCCTCCTCAACCGTGGGAAAAAAGCGCACATTGGTGCGCAGCGGGCGGCGGCTGGAGCAGTTGGGCTTGCAGAAAACGCCGGTGGTGGCAACGCCATAGAAAAAGCCTGCGCCAGGATCTCGGCTCAGCAACTGCTCCCAGGCGGTGTCCGCATCGATCGCGGTCAGGACGGATTGGATTCTCTCGCTCACCAAGACCATGGTCGCCGATTGCCCGCCCGCAGCGCTATCCGGATCTTGCGGGCTTTTTTCTTTTCTTGAATCTGCATCCAGAGCCGCATCCATGGTGCATTCCAAAACTCTCGTGCAGATAATTTCCGCCTGCTGTCTCACAATCGGTATGTCCATTCTGAAGGAGCATCTTGACCATCTCCGGCGGGCTAGGTCAGCAATGGTCTTTGGTCGTAGTTCAGAGATCCGTTGACATGCCAACTTGCAACTAACCAGTTGATGCCACACAACCGAATTTCTTTTTCATCGGGAGCAAAGGTTTATGACCACAAAAAGACAGGAACCGTTACCGGCCATATTAAGTGCCGCCGAACTTTCCAATCCCGCCCTGACCAATCCCGCCGTCGCCCGGTGTTGTCAGATCTGGCAATCGGTCTTCCGGGCGGAGTTGGATCGGGGACAGCATCCGGTCCTGGCTGCGCGCAGTGCCGGGGAAGCCTATCGCGGAGCCATGCCTTCTCTTACTGGCGAGCAGAATATCCGCGACTTTATCGCCTGCGTCGCCCATGGAATTCTGCTGCAGGCCATCGAAGAAAAGAATGGCGGAAAACTCCTCTATGCGGCGCAGATAGCCTATTCCTCTCAAGGTGCCCGCTTGCAAAACAGAAAATCGCAGGAGGACCCCCTCCCCCCTATAAAAAGTCCATGTGACTGAAAATAAATGATAATTACTCTAAAACTCTATCGTTGAGGGTATCCCTGCTCATTTTTCTAGGGTCGCACCAGGATGGATTCCGGATTGACCCAAAATCGCCATTCCACGCGTTGAACGCATCTTGATTGGCTGCCCATTATCCCCGCAGCAACACCGCCTCAGCCCTTGCCAAATCAGCTTCGGTATCCACGCCAATCGTGTCGCGCGGAGCGTCGGCTACATAGAGGGCGATCCCGTTTTCCAGCAGGCGAAGCTGCTCCAGGCGCTCGAGTTTTTCCAGCGGAGATGGGGGCAAGGCAGCAAAGCGCTCCAGCGCGGCGCGGCGGTAGGCATAAATGCCCAGATGCTTGCGATAGGCGGCGTGGCCGCTCTGGTCTCGGTCGAACGGAATCGTGGCGCGGGAGAAGTAAAGGGCGCGGCCATCCAGGGCTGTGACGACTTTGACGGCGTTGGGGTCCGCGATCTCGTCGGGCGCGCAAGGCACGGCCAAAGTGGCTACCTCGACCTCGGGCCGGTCAAAGAGAGCCAACAGTGGAGGAAAGAAATCCGGTGTCAGCGTGGGCTCGTCGCCCTGAATGTTGACGATGATGTCGGCCTGGATGCGGCTGGCCACTTCCCTCACTCGGTCTGAACCGCTGGGGCAGTCGGGCGAAGTCATCTGCACCGGCACGCCGCGCTCACGGCAGACGGCAGCCACCTCTTCGGAGTCTGTCGCCACGACCACTGGGTCCATCAATCCACTGGCGGCGGCGGCGCGCCACACCCACTCAACCATGGGACGCCCAGCCAACTCGCGCAGCACCTTGCGGGGCAGGCGAGTGGAGCCGAGCCGGGCCGGAATCACGCCGGCAATCTTGAGAGAACTCATGGAGATGAGTGTATAGGGAACAGGGATCAGGCAACAGGGATCGGGGACTCAAGGAACCGAGAAAAATGTCCTGAGCCCGATGGACTCAGGACACCGTGCGGATTAAACGGCCAGCGCGGCCAGTGCAGACTGGGCTGCGGCCAGTCCCAGAATGGGAGCTTCGCCGCTGCGGCTCTGGTTATCTGCATAGACAAATTCGACATCGGTCATGCCCAGGAAACCCAAGGCGGTGCGCAAATAGGGCTCCAGCTGGTCATAGGCATGAAAAGGAGTGCCTACAGGATAGGTTCCGCCGCGCGAGGAGAAGACATAGACCTTCTTGCCGGCGGGCAGCAGGGGAGCGACGCCCGTTGCTGTGTAGGCGAAGGTCTTCCCGGCACGGACGATCTGGTCGATCCAGGCCTTGAGCGAGGCCGGGATGCCGAGATTCCACATGGGAACGCCCAGAACCAGCACGTCAGCGGCGAGCAGCTCGTCAACTAATTGATTGGAAAGAGCGATCTTCTGCTTCTGCTCCTCACTCAACGACGCTTCCGGAGTAAAGAATGCTCCCAGAGTGGCTTCGTCCAGGTAAGGGATCGCCTCCTGGCCGGTATTGTGGTGCAAAACGACGCCGGAGGGGTTCTGCGCCTTCCAGCGTTGGACGAAAGTGGCGGCAAGCTGGCTCGATACTGAAGCGGAACGAGGGCTCGAATCGATGTGCAAGAGCGTAGGCATGGGGGAAATCTCCGCGAAAAAGAGTGGAGGAAGGCGGAATACTTGTTCAAACAACCTTCTTCTGTCTCTTTGGATGGCCGCCGTGACCCATAGGCTTCAGGAATATTTGCCGCCGTTTTTACCTGCCCCGGTTTGACCTGTAATCCTGTCACCCGTAGAATCAAAGAGTGGGCGTGTGCACGGCTGAGAAGCTGTGCCGTTCAGTCGGCCTCCCCGGTCGGCAAGCAAGGCTCCAGTTTGGCGGGGTAGCTCAGATGGTTAGAGCGACGGATTCATAACCCGTAGGTCGGCAGTTCGATCCTGCCTCCCGCCACCAATCAAATCAACAACTTAGACTGATGGCGATTCAGGGCGTGGTGTGTTCAGTTGCGCCTGGGTTGCAGATGCTGATTTGGAATCCGCCTTCGGATCTGCCTGATCGCGCAGATCTCCAATCTACAAATTCGTAGTCAGATCTGTGCGGATTTTTGGGGGCAGGTCAGAACCGCTTGCGAAGTCGACGTAAAACTCCGTCAGAACGCTAATTCTGTGCCCGACCAGGCGCGCTGCCGCTAGGTAGAGCGTCTCTGCGCTCAAGTCGAGGAAGACTTGGCACTCTGCGGCAATTTATTTCAACAGACAAAAACGTCCCTTCTTCAGCGAAGGGACGTTTTTGTCTGCAGTTTCTTTCTAGAACGGTCTATTGAACCAGCAGTCGGGCGCGCAGCTTCTCCAGATCCTGATCGGAGACCATTAGAGCCTGGCGCCGATAGTTGTCAAAGGAGCCGTACTTGGCATCGATGGCGTGCAATGCCGCTGTGAGTGAATCCGGATCGGCCATCATCAGGATCTGGATGTATTGTGGTGGCAACTTGGCCATCATGGGGTTGTCCGCGCCGGGCATTTTGCCGCCGTTCTGGCGATAAGCTTCGGCGAGGTAGTGGTTGGTGAGCGTGTAGTCTTCGATCACCGTCTTCTCCGGCACGCCCAGCGAGAGCAGCACCAGAGCGCTGAAGACGCCGGTGCGGTCCTTGCCCGCCGTGCAGTGATAAACGATGGGGGTTTTGTTGTCGATCAGTTCCCGAAAAACCCTGGCATACTGCGGAGCTGCATCGATAGCGAAGCTGCGATAAATGCCCGCCATCATACCGCGCAGTTGCTCGGGCGTTGGATTGCTGGCCAGCATTTTCTGCAATGCGGCCATCATGTCTTGCCCCTTCATGTTTGCCGGGGTGCCGTCGATGGGCAGGCTCAGATGGTGCACCGAGTTATCGGTTATCCATTTTTCCGGCGAGGCAGTGTTTTCCTGCTCGGAGCGGAAGTCGGCAACTGTGCGTACACCCAGGTGGGAGAGGTAAGCGAGGTCGGCATCCGTCAGATTGCCCAGCGCGCCGGAACGATAGAGCAAGCCCCAGCGAACCGCGCGTCCATCCGTAGTCTGATAGCCGCCCAGATCGCGGAAGTTGGGCGTTCCGGCCAGCGGCAGACGGCGCACCGATACTTCTTGCTGGCGGCCCTGATCGGGACGCAGGAAGAAGTAGATGCGCTGACCGTTGTCGCCCACTTCAACCGTCACCTTCGCAGATGAGGTCTTCTGAAGCGAACGCATACCGCTAACGCCTGCCGGGTCGTTGCTGGCCAGGATCTCCACCTGCCTGGTGGTGCCGGTGAAGCTGTAAGAAAGTTCATACTGCGAGGGGGAAATCTGGTTGCAAGCCAGATTTTCCACCTCGCCATAGGCCGCGGGAAGAGTTGCCGCGCACAGAGTCATAGCAGTCATGATTTTTGCAAACCGCATTCGGTTCAATCTCCTTAGAAGCTGAGGCGCAGGCTGCCCTGCAGTTCGCGGGGGTTGTTGGCTTGAGTCGGAGAGATCATACCGAAGCTGGAAGAGATAGGGCCGGTATAGGCGCCGATATAGCTTTCGTTGGGAGTGTTGGCTCCCGCCGCTCCCGTAGGTCCGGCAAACTGGACGCGGTTGAAGGCATTGAAGAACTCGACGCGGAACTTGAGCGACATTTCCTCGTAGATCGGCATCGCCTTTTCAACGTGCATATCGAAGTTGTCTGTGCCGGGAATGCGAATACTGTCGATAAAGCGCCGGGCGTTACCGTAGGTGAACGCCGCCGCCTGCGAGAATGCAGCGGGGTTGAAGTACTCGCTCAGTGTGCCCGCGGGTACGCCAACGCGAATATGGCGGCCTCCGGGAACATTGGTCGAGACACCGGGAACCACGTTGGGACGCATCGACGAACCGCCGCCGGCGTAGCTGTAAGTGAGATTGCCTTCCGTCGCCTGGACGGGTACGCCGCTGTCGAAGGTGAAGACGGTGCCGAGGCTCCATCCGCCAAGGATCTGGGCGGCGATGCCGGATTGCAGAAATGCCTTGTTGCGCCCGAAGGGAAGTTCATACTGGCCGCTGATGCGCATCACGTGCTTCATGTCCTGCGATGAAATCGACCGGTCACAGCGCGGGCAGTTGTTGTCGGTGAAGCTGTTGCCGTAAATGAAGCCGTAGTAGTCCATCACGTTGTCGAACATACGGCTGTAGGTGTAGTCGGCCAGTACCGAGAGCCCCTGCGAGAAGCGGTGTTCGAGCGACAACTGCATCGCGTTGTAGCTGGAGTGACCGGCGCTATCAAAGGCAGAAGTCATATTGAGGAACTGCGGATGGGGGCGCTGCAACTGCCAGGCCGCGACCTTCGAGGCAGCCAGCGGCGAGGTAGCCGTGGTGATGACGCCATAGAAGGGATTGGTAACTGGCGCCAGCAACCCCATGCCCTGGGCCAGTGCGCTGTCGGGAAGCTGGTTGTTGTTATACGGCGTGTACAGGTGAACGCCTTCGTTGCCGACATAACCGAGGGTAACGACGAAGTTGTGGGGCAACTGGCGCTGCACGTCAACAGACCACTGGTCGCTGTAGGCATTGATCTGTTTGCGGGGGAATCCGGAGATGGCCAATCCGGCGTTGGTGAGCAGCCCCAGAGAGTTGCCGGTGATCGGAATCAGTCCGGTGGGAAAGGGATTATCCATGTTATAGAGCGGAGTGACGCCGTTGGGCTGCGCGGCAATGGAGGTCGTCGGCTCCGAGTATCCCTGCGAGGGAATGGGGCTGAGCCAGATAAACGTGGGAGCGTGGAAGAGGCCTACGCCGCCGCGAATGACAGTCTTGTCATTCAAGCTGTAGGCAAACCCGACGCGGGGGTCAAAGTTGTTGTATTGAGTGGTGGAGATGCGTGTGCCGCCGCTTGCCCCCACAAAACCAGGACCACCGGTGAGCGTGCCCAGCGAGGTCTCGCCGCTCAAAGGGGAAGCGGAGGTCAGATCGATGTATTGGAACTTGTTGTGCGCCTCGCCGTCGGGCATCTCGATGGAGTAGCGAATCCCGTAGGTCAGGGTCAGCTTGGTGGTGACGTGGTACTCGTCCAGCGCGTATCCAGCGTAGTAGGGATGTTCGGTGTGGTATCCCGGGACGATGCCGCTGGTGACAGTTCCCGTGCCGAGCAGGATGTCGGCGATGCCGCTGCCGGAATCCGCGATCGCGGACTGGGCCTTGGGGCCACCCGTAAAGTTGCTGTTGCCGGCAACACTGACCAACTGATTGACATTGAGATCCTGAGCCAGCGAACGATAGTCGAAGCCAAACTTGAACGCGTGCTTGCCCTTCAACCAGGAGAGCGAAGCCGCATATTCATAGGTGGTGCCGCCATCCGATTCATTACCGCTCAATGGTCCCAGTCCGCTCAGCCGGCTTGCCGAACTGATCGTCGGAAAGGTCGTGGTTTGCAGGCCCGCGGTTACGTTCCCGTTAAACCCGATGCTGGTGGGATTGAAACCCAAAGTATTGGGGATGCGGTTGGACTCCTGATGGGCATAGACGAAGTGGTGATCGAGCACCACTGCGGGCGTGATCACCCAGGTGTGGTCCAGCATGGTGTTATCGCCGGGCAGACGCTGATGGTTAGACACCGGCGACAGACCGTTTCCGTAGGGATCGCCGAAGTAGTTGTAGCGCTGGAACCAGTCGTAACGCAGAAAGATGGTGTGGCTATCGTTGAACTTGTGATCGAGCCGGGAATTCACGGTATCCTGCGTACTCGATTGCGGGGAACTGCCCAGAAAATTGCCCACGGAGCTGAGTCCTGCGCCCGCCTTGTTGGGTAGAGGATAGGCATTGATCATTGCCTTGCCGGCAGTGTCAAGGCTGGGGATCTTGTTGTTGGCAAACGGCTGGCGGCAGTAGATCGCTGTGGTGGAAGAGGCCGCGCAGGTGCCCGCGGTGCCGGCAGCGGTCAGCGTCGACGTGCTGGGATCGTAAATCGTAATCAGGTTGCCGCTGGAATCGAAGGTCTGGGAGAAGTCGCCCGTGCGCTCCAGGGCGGTCGGAACCGTATAGGTTTCAGAGGCGGGCAGAACCGCTGTTGTCTGGCGCAGCTCCTCGAAGGATTGGAAAAAGAAGGTCTTGTGGTTGGCGCTGCGATAGTGGGGCGGAAAAGCCGCCGGGCCGCCGATGGTGTAGCCGTACTGATTGCGCTCGAGGTGAGGCAGGGCCTGACGAATCTGGTCGGCGTTGAAGTTGTTGGCATCCGTAGCGCTGTTGCGGATGTAGTCGTATACGCTGCCATGCAGATGATCGGTTCCGGTTTTGGTGGAGAAAGTCACGACTCCGCCGCTGGTATGGCCCCATTCGGGAGAGTAAGCCGTGGTGAGAACTTTGAACTCATCGATCGAATCCACCTGAGGAACCGCGGCAATCGCATTCAGATCGTATTGCGTGGTGTTGACGCCGCCATCCAGCAGGCTTTCCGTGGTGGCCATCTTCCCGCCGTTGATGCGGAAGGTGTTGGTCAACGACTCGCTGTTGTCATTGTTGCCGGAGTCGCTGTTGTATGCCGTGACGCCTTGCGCCAGATTCACCATCTGCAACGGGTTGCGGATATTCAAAGGAATCGTGTCAACGAATTCGCTCTCGATGACGTTGCCGCGGTCCGGCTGGTTGGTCACCAGTTCGGGAGCAGAGGCTTCCACCGTAATGCTCTGCGTCGCCTTGCCAATCTCCAGCCTGATATCGATGCTGCGCGACCCGCCCACTTCCAGCAGAATGTCATTTACCGTTCCATCGCTGAAGTTGGTGGCCTTGACATGGAGCACGTAGTTGGCAGGCGCCAGCGGGGGGAACTGGTAATAGCCAACATTGTTGCTGGTCGTGCTGGTCACCACCGCTGTCGCCAGATTGGTGATTTTCACGCTGGCATGCTGCACGGCAGCGCCCGTGGTGTCGCTCACGTGTCCACTGATTACTCCGCTTTGGGCGAAGACTATGGTTTGCAGGGTGAGGAAGAACAGAAAGCAGGAGGCCAAGCGCCAACCGAAGCGTCTGGCCCCGACGCGAAGCAAAAGAGGATGCGATGCTGAATTGTTCATAAGAGAGAAGTACCAGTCTTCCAATCCAATCGGGCAGTGTACGGACGATACCGGCAGGTATCACGGCCATGTAACCCCAGAGTAAGTGCTTAATTCTAATAAGATGTTTATTTTCAGTAATATTAATGTAATATTCGCCGCCTGCGGCAGATTCATCGAGATGTAATCTTTGCCTTCTACTATCCATATAGGTGAAGGCTCCGTCCAGCTGTCAAAACGCGGTTCAGGCGGTTTAAGTTCCTCCAACAGCTCTTTGTATAGAGAAACAGAAGGCCATGCATACTCGCCCGGCAGAAGTGCAGGCGCAATTGGAGAAGATTCTGGCTTCAGCCAGCTTCTCCACCTCGCAGCGCTCGGCGCAATTTCTACGCTTTTGCGTGGAGCAATGCCTGTTGGGCAATACCGCGCAGATCAAGGAATCCACAGTCGCGGTGGAAGTCTTCAAGCGCACGCCGGACTACGACCCCAAAACCGATCCTATTGTGCGCGTGCAGGCACGCCGACTGCGCGAACGGCTGGAAAACTACTACGCCGCCGAAGGCGTCAACGATTCCCTGCGCATCCTGCTGCCCAAGGGCAGCTATGTGCCGCAAACCGTGCGCATGCAGCCCCCTGCTGCACACCATCTGTCTTCCTGGGCAGCCGAACCTCCACTGCACCCGCCGCACCTGCCGGAACAGAGCGTTTCCGCCTCACAACCCCGGCGCTGGAAGATCTGGTCGGTAGGCACTTGCCTGTTTGTGGCCTGCATTCTGCTGTTGTTTCTGGGGATTGATTTCTACCGCACCCACTTTCGCTCATCCGGTGCTCGATTTGCACTGGCCTCGGAGCCTCATCCACTGGACGCAGCGCAGGGTAGAGAGAGCAGCCCCGCCTGGTCGCCCGACAGTCGATGGCTGGCTTACTCCTGGGACGGCGGCAGCAATGGAGCGCCCTTTATCTATCTGCAACAGGCAGGACAAACTCAGCCTCAGCGCCTGACCGCCAGCACTCAGCCCGAGTTTCGCCCCATCTGGTCGCCTGACGGCCGCGAACTGATCTTCATTCGCTACCGGGATGAGGGCCATTTCGAGGTCGTGCGCGCATCGGTGAATAACCATGTAGAGCAGGTGGTGGGCAGTTTCTCCTACTTCTGGATTCTGACCGACGACCCACCGGCGCTCGACTGGTCGCCCGACGGCAAGAGCCTGCTGGTGGCCGAGCAGAACTCGCCGAACGCGCCGGTACGCCTGATGCAGTTCTCGCTGCAAACCGGAGCGCGCACCCCACTCACCAATCCGCTCTCTGGAACCAGCGGCGATCTGGATGGCAAGTACTCGCCCGACGGCAGCCAGATCGCATTTCGCCGCGGCGGTTGGGGAGATCTGTTTCTGGTCGACCGCAATGGAGAGTCGGCCGGGCCAGTACGCAAGATCACTCCAAATAATCCCGGCATCAGCGGCATCACCTGGAGCCCCGACGGAAAGCACATTCTCTTTGGCGGCCATGGCGGCGGCAATGGCTGGGGAATCTGGCAGACCACACCGAATGGCGCTGCGCCTTCGCAACTGCTGACTCGGGATGGCGATGTCTTCATGCCCGCCATCTCGCCCGATGGCAAGCAACTGGCCGTCACCTACTCGCACCGCACCATCAACCTGCTGCGTATCGCGCTCGGCGGATCGCCGTCGATGCAACCGTTTGTGCCTTCCAGCCAGCAGGACTTTGCTCCGCTCTACTCTCCCGATGGCCGGCAGGTGCTCTTTGCCAGCACCCGTAGCGGCAATATGGAGTTTTGGCTGACCAGTGCCGACGGCAGCCGTCTGCAACAGTTGACGCATATGGACGGCAACGGCTTTGTCGCCACTCCCGCCTGGTCGCCCGACAGCAAACACATCGTCTTTGCCCTGCGCCGCGATGGTAAGACCAATCTGGTGCTGTGCGATATCCCCAGCGGAGCAACCCGGCAGATCACCTTTGCCACGGTCGACCGCTACTTCAACCCGGTCTTCAGCGGGGATGGCCATTTCATCTACTTCAACGCCAACACCAGCGGGGCCATGCGCATTTGGCGCATCATAGCCGACGGCAGCGGGCAGCCGGAACCGATGTTCTGGGATGTTCACGGCCTGATGGTGAAGTCGCAGACCGACGAGGCGATCTTCTATCCCGACTCGGAATCCGATCTGCGCATGGTGCGCCGCGATCTGGGCACCGGAGCAACACAGGAGGTCTTTCACTCCAACCGCCGCCTCAGTTCGCCGCAGTCCTTTTGTGTTCACGGCAAAATGCTCTACCTGCTGCTCTCCTCGATTCAGCAGCCATTTCGTTCCGAGTTGTCGGCTCTGGACATGGTGAGTGGAAAGCTGCAAACCCTTCAGCAATTCGATCGCACCACACCGGGGATGGAGACCAGTTGCAGCGTCGCTCCCGATGGCCGCTCACTTCTGGTCACCGCCACACAGTCTGACGAAAGCAATATCTACATTGCGAAGCTGGTACAGCAGTAGAAAATCCTTAGTGCATGGCAGCGGTTTTGCGGGACTCGTCCTTGCTGGGCCGGCCCATTAAGAACGGTAGCGGGATGAGAAAAGTCACCAAGAGTCACAAACCCAGAAGGAATTTGCAAAGCTAAGCACGCCCGCCTACTGATCGGCCTGCGCCGAGATGCTGGCAGAGCGCGATGCGTGGCTCACCCGCCTGCGTGGAGGATTCAAACACCAGGGTCTTTTTTATGCGTGTGGATCAGGCCTTGTCCTGGTCAGGTAGACAATGGTGTTGGCCAGCCAGCGCTGTTGCAGCGGAGCGCTGAACTCCGGAGCGCGATGTACCAGCACCTGCGCAGAGCCCAACTTGCAGACAAAGCTGGCAACGCCCACCTGACGGTCGTGATCGCGGCTGTATCCCATGATGACCTCGGGATCAGGTGCACCGGCAGCGCGCTCGATGAGCAGGCCATTGGAAGCCTTTCCGTGCGCCTGATAGTGTATGCCCAGAATGCGATTGACGGGCAGAGAAGCAAAGGTGGCGTGATCGCGAACAAAGAGCCAGTTGCCCATCCAGGGCGCGCGCGTATCTCCAACCTGCCCTTGATAAGTAAACGCGCCCAGTCCGGCCAGCTGTCTGGCGACGCCATCGGCCAGAAAGTCGTCGGGTACGATGGCCAGCAGCGGTGTTCCTGCACGCACGGCGGCGAGCACTTCAGGGAGAATCATCCCTGTGGGGTGTTCTTCAACGGGCGCTCCCTTGGCGGGTTGTGCTTCCAGACCTGTTTCGTCGCCGATAGCGCGGTCCAGCTTTGAGTCCTTGACGACTCCAGAGACCACAAGCAGGTCGTAACTTTGGCCGGCCTTGAACTCCTCTACGCGGATTCCGCTGAGACTGGAAAGTGGTGGTCGGCATCCAAACTGCTCCCGCAATGTCCCTATGTCGCGCTGGCACTCATAAACTGCTCTTCATTTAACTACAACCTCACTTCAGGCCGAGACCCTGCATATCGCTGCATTGGTTGTTCAGGCGCAAGTTTGTCTCGCCCACCAGATTGGTCCGGTGCCAAGGGCGCTTGAGATTAAATTGAGTAATGCCCCCCACCATACGACTGAGCCATAAAAGTACCGGATAATGAGATAGTGGGCAGAAAGTTTGGGCTCTATCTTCGGACAGTGCAGGCGGGAGAGCATGGGGGCAACTATGGGGGCAACAATAGCTTTTATCAGTCACTAAAAACGCAGTATCGTATTTGTTTTATGTGTATTACGCCAATATGTTCGATAGCGCCTCCCGCCACCAATGAAATCAATAATTTATGTTCTATTTTTCAGGGACGATTCTGCATCTGTTGCAGCCGTGTTGCATCTCCCGATTCGCCGCCCGCTTGCGGAACCTGTTTTTCGAGATTTTGCTCCTGGGCATCGATTCAACGAATCGATGCCCAGGCTTTCACTTGTCTTCCAGAGCGGAGCACCTGTCGGCAGCCCGCAATGCCTTACAACTGCTTATTGGACCGTGGTCGGCGTCCAGCTATCCGAACCCGCCAAAAAGGTGTCAGCGGCATACTGTGAGGTCTCTGAAGAGGTCAGGTAAATGGCGTACTTCTCCCGTGTCTTGGCCGTATAGCCCGCCGCTCCGGTCCCGGTTGATCCATACTCGGCAAAATCCGCAGTGGCCAGATAGTCGGTCGTCCCCGGCTCCCACTCGAGCCAGCCCGCGCTGACGATGGGCGCGGAAAAGGTGTTGTCGATGAAGATGACACGAGCGTTGGCGTTCCATGGCCGGCCCAGATAATCAGCGCTCTGGCTGGAGGACTCGCTCTTGATCGTGTTGTTCAAAAAGACGAAGCCGCTCAGGTAGTTGGTGAAGACCCTGCGTTGAGCGGTGATGGTGGTTTCGCCGCTCACGCTGCCGTTTTCGTCGATCATGATGTTGCAGTTGCTGAAGACCGCAGCGCCGTCGCCGAAGATGAAGTCCACATCGCCCTCAATGTAGGAGCCGTAGATGTAGCTGCGGGCCGCGGTGCAGGTAGAACTGGAGCAGCCTTTGCTGCCAAGGTAGAGCGTGTCCTGGCGGCCGATCAGCCGCACATTGTCCATCACCACGCGGTCGGCTACCGAATACACGGCCAGCGCCGGAACCTGGGTGTTTCCGTTGATGGTGTTGGTGTTCTCCACCTCGATGTTTTCCATGAAGAAGTTGGTGGCCGCGCTGGTGATGATCAGCGTCGACGAGGCTTCGTCCGTGGATCCCGAACTGGAAAGACTGTCGTAGAGCACGGTAGCCGAGGCGCTGCTACCCTGACCGATCAGGCTGACACCGGGCTTGGAGATGGTTACCTGCTCTTTGTAACTGCCAGCTTCCACCTCAACCGTGCCGCCTGTCGACGGCAGTGCGTTCACCGCCAATTGGATGGTGCTGTAGTGGCCGGTTCCTGAACCGCCGGCATAAACTGTTGTGGCCTGTGCACTGCCCGCCATCAGGCCGAGCATCAAAACCAATCCAAAGTTGTTGTACTTCTGCATTTCCTGTTTCTCCCTTGCTCCAATGAGCAATCTGATATCTGCCAAGGTCAGACCAATTCAGACATATTGGTTGCTTTGCTGGCCTTTACGCCTGGTTTTAGAGCATTTCGAATACCTGGCAGGCGGATTTGGAGACTGTTTGTGCGCCAGAAATTCGACCCACGGAGGCTATCACAAGCAAAATACAGTTGAAAACTGAATAACGGAAGAAATCTTCATAAATATTTAAGGTTTTGCGGTGGTTAGACCACAGAGCAGTTTGGAGCCTGTTTCTGCCTTTTTTCCTCCGACCTCTCGGTCTCTCTATGGATGTCTTGCCGACTCGATTCCACCTTCCTCTCCACTGAAAGACCCGGTTCCTGATACCCTCGTAGGGTGAGAGGTTCACGATGAAAACTTCCCCTAACAACATCCGCATCGGGATCGCGGTCACTTTGGTCATCGGTGTCATCGTATGGCTGGCCGTTTCCGGCGCCGAGGCCAATCAGAGCTACTACAAGAACATCGCCGAAGTGGGCCAGATGGGTGACAAAGCCTACAAGAGCCACCTGCGCGTTCATGGCTTTGTGCAGCCTGGGTCCATCGAGCACGATGGCCCCCACGTCACCTTTTTAATGAACGAGTTCGAGAGCCATACCCCCAACGCCGCCAGCGGCAAGTTGATGAAGGTGGTCTACAAGGGTTCCGAGCCGCCGCCCGACACCTTCAAGGACGATTCCGAAGCCGTGGCCGACGGCACTTTGGGTCGTGATGGAGTGCTTCACGCCACCATCCTGCAGGCCAAGTGCGCCAGCAAGTACGCGCCCAGCCAGCCTGGTCAACCCGGCAGCCAGCCGGCAGTCGCGCCCGCCAAGGCCGCCAACAGCGCTCCTGCTGGAGCAGCCTCAACCTCGGCCAACTGATCGCATGAACGCAGCGTTCTCTGAACCCGCGCCTTTCTCGCTTCCTGCCCAACCGCTGAGCGCCCAGGTGGACCGCGTCTCCAAGCTCTTCGGCTCCTTCGCGGCGCTGCGCCAGATCTCGGTGGATCTGGAACCGGGACGCTGCTATGTTTTGCTGGGTGAGAACGGTGCGGGCAAGTCGACGCTGCTGCGCATTCTGGCTGGGCTGCTCCATCCCTCCCACGGTAAAGTTACCGTCTTCGGCGATCAGGAGCCGCAGCAGGCCCGTGCCCGCATCGGCTACATGAGCCACGCGCCCATGCTCTATGACGAACTGACCGGCCAGGAGAACCTGCGCTACTTCGCCAGCCTCTATCCCGGCCGCGAGTGCCTCAGCCCCGCCGAAGCCCTGTGCCAGGTTGGCCTCGATCCTGATCTGCCGCGCACCCTTGGCCAATATTCCCAGGGAATGCGCCAGCGCGCCTCATTGGCTCGCGTACTGCTCTCGCAGCCCGAATTGCTGCTGCTTGACGAGCCCTTTTCCAACATGGATGTGGAATCGGCCCGGCAGATGGTCGAGCTTTTATCCGGGTTTCGCAGCCACAATCGCACCATCGTGCTCACCACCCACCAGCGCGAGCTGGCCGCTCCCATCGCCGATTTTGTGCTGACCCTGCACGCCGGACGCGTAGCCTCCTTTGAACCCGGGAACCCTCAGCCATGAAGACCAACGGTGCACGCTTCCTGGAGACGCTCGGCATTCCCTTCGAACTGCGCGAGTACGAGGTAGATCCTGAAGACCTGTCGGCCATTACCGTCGCCAACAAGGTTGGGATGCCGCCCGAACAGGTCTTCAAGACCCTCCTGACCACCGGAGGGCCGGGACAGTTTGCCTTTGCCGTCATTCCCGGCGACGCCGAACTGGACTTCAAAAAGCTGGCCCGCGTGGCTGGCCTGCGCAAGGCCGAGATGGTCGCCCTCAAGGAAGTGCAGCCGCTGACCGGCTACATCCGGGGCGGCGTCACCGTATTCGGTGCGAAAAAGGCTTACCCGGTCTATCTGGACGAGACCGCCATCCTCTTCGACGTGATCAGCGTCTCGGCCGGAGCCCGCGGCACACAGATGATTCTCAGCCCCGACAACTACCTGAAAGCCGCACAGGCTCTTGATGTAGATGTGCAAACCGCCGACCTGACCAAGGACGCAGCTTCCCCCTCCTCAAGTTACGGAGCCCCGGAAGGAAAGAGAAAATGACCAGCGCTCTGTGGACTCATCTCATCAAGGACCTGCGCATCGAGTGGCGTTCCAAGGAAGCCATCAACTCCATGCTCTTCTTCGCGCTGCTGGTGGTGGTGCTGTTTTCCATCGCCTTCGACCCGCGTGGCGCCTTCAGCCGCGAGATCGCCGGAGGCGTCCTATGTGTCGCCACCATGTTCGCCTCGGTCAGCGCGCTGAATCAGGCCTGGGCCCGCGAGATTCGCCATCAGGTGCTGGACGCGCAGCGCATGGCCCCCACCTCCGGCGCGGAACTCTATCTGGCCAAAGTGCTGGCCAACTTCCTCTTTGTCTCCATCGTGCAGTTGCTGCTGGCGCCGGTCTTTCTGGTCTTCTATAACCTGCACGTACTGGGCCAGGGATGGCTGCTGGCGGTAGTGTTGCCGCTGGGCACCTGGGCTCTGGTGGCCAATGGAACCTTCTTCGCCGCCCTCAGCATTCGCAGCCGCAACCGCGAACTGCTGCTGCCGCTGATCCTCTTTCCCATCTTCATTCCCGCGCTGTTGGCGATGGTGCAGGCGACTACCGCGATCCTCACCGGTGAGAGCGACCCGACCCTGTGGATCAAGCTGCTCGTGGGCTACGACATCATCTTCACCACGGTGAGTCTGCTGCTCTTCGAAGTCGTGCTGCACGCGGAGTGATGCTGCATCGGATTTCAGCCTGATGGGATCAATCAGTTGATCATTTCAAAATGTCATCCTGAGCGTAGTCGGGTACGTTCTTTGTACCCGACGCAGTCGAAGGACCTGCGTTTTGTTTTTCGCGCCCTATACATTTAGATGCAGCGCAGCGGAGAATCTGCACCGAATGAAGAAATCAAGCCCCCGTTTCCTGCGGCACTTTTTCGTGCACTCCCTGTGCGGCTCGCCCGATTGGTGGCATAATCAATTCCATCGGAGCCCGTCGGCGGCAGAAGTTTGCCGGGGAGGTGCGCCATGACCAACTTGCAACTGATGCTCAGCATGGGAGTTCCTACGATCGCCGTGCTGATCAGCTATCTCTTGAATAACGCCCGTCTCACTGCCGTCGAAGCGAATCTCAACACCCGCATCGACAATTTGGGGGCGCGTATCGACCACATCGAAACCCGGCTCATCACCATCGAAGGCGATCTACGCTAGTTCTACCGCGATCTGGGCGCGCACGAAGCCGATATCTCCAACCTCAAGAATCGCTTCCGCACGGAGTAAGCCCTCTATCTCTCCACCAGTCGCGCAATACGCCCCTTCGGCCCCACCACAAACGGCAGCGACAACGCATTCCACTCGCCATCGTCGAGCGGCTGCCAGGTCTTGCCATCGTCGTGGCTTATATCCGAGCCATTGGTGCCCACAGTGATCCAAAGACGGAGTGCTTCGCTCCATTGAACCGCTGAGCGGTAGCCGTGAGGAGGCTGGTTGGATGCAGCCCACGTCCAGCCACTATCGGCAGACCATGCCGCAGTGCCTGCACTTTCATTCGGTTTCAGATAGTCGCCACCGACGGCAACGCCGTTTACATATCCATGGGAATCCGCCATTTCTGGTAATCCCTCAAATTCCGATTGAGTTGAGGCGCTCCTACCGAACCGAAAAGCAAGCGAAAATACGCCTGAAGACTCATTGTGGCCGACTATCGGAACTGGTCTTGGAACTGACCAACCATAACGAATTGCCTGCGAATAGGAATCTTTGGGATCAATTGGGCAATAATCAATCGGATTTCGCATCCCGATCAGAACTCTTGCTCCAGCTTTACCGCCAATTCCGACCCAGATTCGATTTGTGCCTTGCAATGGATCTTTTTGACATGAATCATCAATCTGAAGAGGTACAAATGCGGCCGTATTACTTGCTGAAAATGCCGCTCCGTCAGACGCTGCGCTCTCGGTTAAATCGCCACGATCAATTCCCCAATAAGCCCAGTTCTTACCACCATCAGGTGTTACTAGAGTGAGGAAACGGCGATGGACGAGCTTTTTCTCGGTGTATCCATATTTTTGCCCGGCGCGATACTCAGAAGCAGATTCTTCTTTGAAAAAGGGTGTTTTCAGAATGGGGTCGCCCAATAGAAACCCGCGCTGTGGGTTCCAGAAATGAAATGCATCATAAAACCCATCCGGGTCGGTATTTTTTAAAATGAGCCCCCAGGTCCCGCACCCATCCGTAGTCTTGTAGAGCCTGCTTTTTTCCCCCGGCCCGGAGGCCATGACGATGGCTGTGTCTTTGTCCCACGCCTGCACGCCGCGAAAGTCGAGCGTGGCTCCATCGCCGGCGGCATCGGGAACCGTGCACTTCGTCCAGTGCTCTCCGCCGTCCAGGGTGCGCAACACCGTTCCCTCCGTTCCACTAGCCCACGCAACTTTGCTGTCCACAGAAAAGATGCCGCGCAGGCTGGCCGTCGAGCCCGACTCCTGCAACTGCCAGAGCAGCGGAGCAGCACTGGAACCCGCAGGCGTCACGGCTGGTGAAGAAGATTGTGCAGCGGCGGCAACCGCAACCAGTAGCAGCGCATTCAGGCCTAAAGCTCTCATGGCTCGCAGTATATGCGAAATCAGTACTCGATCTTGCCCGCTGCGCCGATCCAGGCGGCAAAGCTGGCCCAGGCCTCGTCGCTCAGCAACTGAGTGGTGGAGAGCGAGCGCTCTGTCTGCTCCTTGCGAAACTCCCCATACAGGAACGCATCGTCAAAGCCGGCACGGGCGGCGTCGGCGGCGCTGGCGCCATAGAAGACCGCGTCCAGACGCGCCCAGTACGCGGCAGCCAGACACATCGGGCAGGGCTGGCAACTGGTGTAGAGAGTACAGCCGGAAAGTGAAAAAGCTCCCAGCTTCCGCGCCGCGTCGCGAATGGCGTTGACCTCGGCGTGGGCGGTGGGATCGTTGCTGGCGGTGACGGTATTGACACCCTCGCCGACGATCGCTCCATCGCGTACAATCACCGCGCCAAAGGGGCCGCCTTGACCGCTCACGACATTTTCCGTGGCCAGTTGAATGGCACGGCGTAAAAAATCCAGGTTGGATGCGGTCTGCACAGCGGTCAGTGTACCGCAACGGTGAGTTGCAATCCGATTGTCCTGCCTCGGCGCAGCGACAAGATTGCATCTTTCTTGATCCACAGAGAGCTGGCGCGCAGCTCTTTCCCGTTTCATCGAGCAGGCAGTCTGTTTGTGCATTGATTGTGCGTGGAATGGTCCTTTATGGCACATTGAGCGTCCCGTCAGCTACCGAAGTACCATAAAAACTCATTGATTTTCTCCCTTGAGCCGTTATTCTGTTGGTACCCCCGATTTTCACCCTGCAAGATTTCCAGCCAACGAGAAACACTCGTGGCGATTCCTGTCTTTTGACCTTCAGGACTACGCACAACGGCGGAAACTCTTGTGTATTCATGGATTCCTTATAGGAAACAGATAAGAATCCATGAGGAACTCCCTACCTTTTGAGGCCCTGTCATTTGAGGTATTCCATGCGCGCTTTCTCTTCGTTGTGTCTTCGTGTTCTGCCGCTGGCGGCAGTACTGCTCTGCATTCCCGCCTTTGCCCAGCAGACTCTGGGCGGCATCACCGGCGAGGTGACGGACGGCTCAGGTGGAGCCATTCCCAATGCCGCGGTCACGCTGGTGGGCGAACAAACCGCCCTGACCCGCACTGCGAAGAGCAGTGGAACAGGTAGCTACCTCTTGGTGAACCTGCCCATCGGCACCTACACGTTGACTTTCAGCGCCGAGGGATTTGAAGCACAGAAAACCCAGCACATCGCCGTGCAGGCCAACCGCACCGTCACTCTGAATGTGGCGTTGAAGATCGGTCAGGCCACCACCACCATCGAGGTAGAAGCCACGCCGCTGATGAACGCCGTCGACACCACCAACGGCTACGTGATGGATAAGGCGGAGATCGACACCATTCCGCTGGCGACGGGCAGCTTTACCGGCCTGGCCACGCAATCGGCAGGCGTCAATGCGGAACTCTCCGGCGGCACCGGCGCCAACAGCGGCCTGGGCAATGCTCCCATCTGGTCCAATGGCCAGCGCGATACCTCGAACTCCTTTTTGCTGAACGGCGTTGACGCCTCGAACCTCTTCAACGGCAAGAGCACCAGTCAGGTTCCCTCCTCGCGCGTGATCAACAGCACCGGCGTTTCTAGCAGCACCGGCGCGGGCGGCGTGATTAGCACCGTGGCCTCGATCTACCTGTCGATCGGCAACGCCCTGCCCACCCCGGCGCCCGAGACCTTGCAGGAAGTTCGCGTCAATGCCTCGATGTACGACGCCGAGCAGGGATCGACCTCCGGCGCGCATATCGACATGAGCACAGCCTCGGGCGGCAATGATCTGCATGGCGTCTTTTATGCTCATCGCGGCACCAACTGGCTCAACGCCGCGCCCTTCTTTTTCAATCAGGATTCGGATATCCCCAGCAACGACAAGAATCCTGAACTGCACCGCTACACCCTGGGCGGAACCGTCGGCGGTCCCATTATCAAGGACAAGCTCTTCGCCTATCTGGCCTATCAGCATCTGCACGTCTCCGATCAGGAGATCGGCGACTCGGTGCTGGATGTGCCCATTGGCCTGAATGACAACAACCGCGACGCGGGCGATCTGGCGGCACTGACCAACGGCTCCTTTCCTGGCAGCAATGATCCCAGCGGAGTCAACTGGACGGGTAACCCCAATCTGACCGGTTCCCAGATCGACGGGACCGCGTTGGCGCTCTTCAATGCGCATTCACTGCCCGGCGAGCCCGGCAAATGGTTGATCCCCAACGACGCGCGCAATGGCGTTCTTCCCACGGCCGCGCACATTGACAATGCCTTTCTGCCCGGCACCGCCCGCTTCATCGCCGACATGGCCGTTGCCAATGTGGACTACAACGCCAGCAGCAAAGACACTTTGGCGCTGAAGTACTTCTACCAGCACGATCCGACCACTGCGCCCTACTCCTACTCCAGCGTTCCCGGATTCGACGAACACATGGACTCCGGCGCGCAGGTCTTCTCCATCATCAATACCCTGACGCTGAAATCCAACCTCTCCACCACCCAGACGCTGGGCGTGCTGCGCGAGAAGATCTGGGCCGACAACCAACAGCCCTTTGGACCCACTTCGATCCCCGGCGGCTCAGCGGGTACGGGTTCTATCAACGTCTTTGGCTCGAACTACTTTCCCGGCGTCTCCATCTACAACGTGCTGGGCCAGTACCAGCCCTCCGGCCTTTCGCAGACCATTCTTAATATCGGACCCAACGCCGAAGGCCAGTCAGTCAACACCGGCGTCTTCCAGAACCGTCTTGCTCCTTCGGGCAACGCCATCTGGATGCTGGGCAAGAACACCGTCAGCTTTGGCGCCAGCTACACCTACACCCAGCTGAACACCATCGACAAGCGTACCGGCATGGGTACCGTCGCCACCGACGACTTCAGCCAGTTTGCGCAGGGTCTAGTTACACCGGGCAGTTCTTCCACCGGCTACTATGTCAGCTCCTTTTTGCAGGGCAACGCCAACCGCTACTATCGCTCCAACCAGTTGGGAACCTATGTGCAAGACAAGTTTCAGGTCACACCTACGCTCTCTCTGACCGCCGGCATTCGCTACGACTGGGATGGTGGGTTGACCGAGAAGTACGGCCGCATCTTCAACTTCGACTCCAGCCGCTATAGCTATGACGTGGCCTCCGACACCATCGAGGACTCCGGCCTGATCATCGCCGGCAACAACGCTAACGGCACCAAGGGCGTCAGCAATACTACCCTTACCGGTCGTCAATGGGGAATCGGACCTCGCGTGGGCGCAGCCTGGCAGCCCGCATTTCTGAACAGCAAGGTGGTCGTTCGCACTGGCGGCGGCATCTACTATGACCGCGGCGAACTCTTCACCTACTTCTCGCCCGGCTACGCCATCGGCTCGGTTACCGGCGGTCCCTTCGGCGTCAATCAGCAGCTTCCCTTCGTCAACAATTCGAACTGCCCGATTGGTGACCGTACGGACTATCAGGGCTACATCCCCACCTGCGGCGGCGACGTGAACGGACTGCCACTCGACGGGACGAACTATGAATCCTCCAACGCCGCAGCCGGCAACCTGGAGAACCCCTACGGCACAACGCTGCTAAAGGCGCCCAGCAACCCCAAGGCCTCTGATCTGGCCAGCTATCTGCCCAATGCCAACAGCATTGTGAACGACTATGGCCAGCCGATCTCGCTGGGCGTTTATGACCGCGCCAACAAGCTGCCCTACACCATCAACTACACCCTCGATGTTCAATGGCAGCCGCGCAGCGACATTGCCATCGAGATCGGCTATGTCGGCAACCTGGGCCGTCATCAGGTGATCCCGGTGCCCTTCAACCAGTCGCGCATCGCTTCCAGCACCAATCCCGCATTGGCAGGCGGCGCCTTCCAGCAAAAGTACAGCTACGGCTACACCGTGCAGAACACCATGGTCGACGGCCCCAACGGCAGCATTCCCTACTTGTCCAACTATGAGGGCGGCAACGTCGATCTGCGCGTTCCCTACATCGGCTATGCCGCTGAGTCCATCTCCTACAAGGCAGCTGGTGTCGATGCCTACAACGCCTTGCAAGTGCACTTCGACAAGCGCATGAGTCACCACCTGCAACTGGGTGCCTCCTACACTTACTCCCACGCTCTCGACGAGCAGAGCGGTCTGGGCCTCTTCTTCAACGGCAACAACCCGCTCAACCTGCGCAGTAGCTATGGGGCATCGGACTTTGACCGTACCCATGTGCTGAACTTCAACTATGTCTTCCAGATTCCCGATCTGGTGAAGAAGGAGTCACTGGCCGGTAAGTTTGCCGACGGATGGTCTCTGCTGGGCCTGACCGTCTTGCAGAGCGGCCAGCCGTACAGCGTTATCGACTTCTCCGGCGCGGTGGGCAGCATCTTCTACTCGACTGCCGACGGCATCACCAACCCGGTTGTGCCGCTGGCTGCTGGTTGCACCGCCAAAAATGCGATCACCAAAGCTTCCGGTGCATGGACGCCGATGGGCGGCAAGGCAGCTCTGAACCCTGCCTGCTTCACAATTCCCTTGTTGGCCGCGGGCGGACTTGGAGGCGCCATTCCTACCACCGATCCTTACGAAACGGGCTTTGCAACCGGTGAGCGCAACATCTTCCGTCAGGCCTTCCAGAAGCGTGCCGATGCCTCGCTGGTCAAGGTTCTTGCGCTGAAGGAGCGCTACAAGCTGAAGTACACGCTCGACGTCTACAACCTCACCAACACCACCAGCTTTGACATACCGGGCAATCAGGTCTCGCAGAATGCGGGGTACAACTCTTACCCCACGGCAGGCACCGCGCCTTCGCCCACCAATAACTGTGCGACCAACCCCAACGGCACCAATACCGGCTTCTACAGCTGCCCCTCGGGCCTGGGCATTGTGACCCACACCATCGGCAGCCCGCGTCAGGTGCAGATGTCTCTGCGGCTGGATTTCTAATCTTTCTACAGTGCGCGATCAAATGGGCGGCCTCTGGGCCGCCCGTTTCATTTCGACGCTGACATTGCAAAGCTCAAACAGGTCTGGTTCCCAGCAAACTATTGCGTTGACGTAAATCGAAATTGTGCCATCCTTAATGCATGGCAAATCGCTCAGGAAAGGAGCGCGCATGAATGAGATTTATGGCTTTGCCGCAATCATGGTCTCCATCTTCGCCGCGCAACTGTTCAGCAATCGCCAGTTGAACGAACGCCTTGGCCGAGTCGAAAAAGAACTAAAAGGCACGCGTCTGGAACTGATCTCCCGCGTTGACCGGGTTCAAATCGACCTTGTTTCCCGTATGGATCGTGTTCAAGACGACCTCAGCTCCCGAATCGACCGGGTACAGAGCGACCTCAGCTCTCGTATTGATCGTGTTCAAGGCGATCTCAGCCAGTTCGCTCACGAACTGGGAGGCCATGACGCACGTCTGGACCTGCTGGAGCAGAAGGCCATCTAGTCCAGATCCTGACGCGAATTGATATGACGCGTTTTCCGGGCCGTCCGGTAACTTCAGAATGACAATTCCGTTCCGAGTAGGACTTTCTGTTGCAGAGCCCTACCGCAGCAGCATCATCAGCAAAAACAAAAATACCGGCCCCAGCACCAATCCCGCATAAAGCGCCATCTTGCCCTTGCTGGGCAGATGCAACCCTTGTAGCGTCAGCTTGCGTTGCGGCTCCTCCACGTCTACCTGCTCCTGGTGCTCCAGATCCCAGGCCATATCGGAGGCAGTCGAGTAGCGATGACGCGGGTCGCGCTCCAGGGCGCGGTCCAGCACCTCTTGCAGCGCGGAGCTGATGGCGGCGTTGAGCTTGCGCGCCGGTTTGGGATCGCGCTGTACTCGGTCGTTCATCGCCAGCAGCGGATTGGGGTTGGCAAAGGGGATTTCGCCGGTCAGCATCTCGTAGAGCATCACGCCCAGAGAATAGATATCGCTGCGATGGTCGCCGCGCTGCCCCTTCACCTGTTCGGGAGAGATGTAGTCCGGCGTGCCCATGGTGGCGGCGATGTTCACTTGCGTCAGCCGCCGCGCGTCTTCCTTCAGAGCAATGCCAAAGTCGATCAGCTTGATCTGATCCAGTTCGTCGACCATGATGTTTTCCGGCTTTAGGTCGCGGTGCACCACGCCATGCTTGTGCATGTAGTCGAGGGCCTCGCAAATCGCAACGGTGAGCTTGACGGCGCGATCGATGGGCAGTTGCCGCTCCTGGGTGAGGATGGTGCGCAACAATCGCCCTTCGGCCCACTCCATCACCATATAGATGCAGCTTTGTTCTTCGCGCTCATAGGTGTGGACCACGCCAGGGTGGTTCAACTCGTAGCCGATCTCCTGCTCGCGCTTGAAGCGCTCCAGCAGAATCGGATCGGACTCCAGCTCAGCGGTGGGAACCTTGATGGCGACCTGCTTGCCGTCGGTCAGGTCGGTGGCGCGAAAGAGCGTCGCCATGCCGCCATGTCCAATGGCCGCCTCGATGCGGTAGTGGTCCAGTGTCTCGCCAGGTTCCAACGTCATGGGTTCCAGTGTCTTCATGGGAGCTCTTTGCCAGCTAACCTGATTGTTTCACGCGATTCGTAAATAGTTCCTCAGGAATCCAGAAAGAAACTATGCTTGGCTTGCGAGAAGGTCCGTCCATAGGGCACACTGGAATCCCCCGGCGCGCTCCAAAGACAGCCGGGCGACAGATCGACGGAAGCAATGATGCATCTTTCCCGAACCCTGATTGTGCGCCTCCTCCTGATCTGCCTGCTTGCCGCGCCAGCGGTAGCCAGTGCAGCCGGGGGACGAGCCACGCAACCGCCGCAAGAGACCGGCTTCCTCAATCGCAAGATCGAGTTGCACAAGAACACCTACCGTTTTCAGGTCTACCTGCCCGAGGATTGGCGGCGCGACGACCACAAACAGTGGCCCATCATCCTCTTTCTGCATGGGCGCGGCGAGCGCGGCTCGGAAGGCATGTGGCAGACCCAGGTTGGGCTGCCCGAAGCACTGCGCGACCATCCCGAGCGCTGGCCGTTCATTGTAGTGATGCCGCAATGTCCTCTGGGCAGCTATTGGACTGACCCGCAGATGCTGGCCATGGCCATGGATACATTGGACCAGGAAACCGCCGAATTCCATGCCGACCCTGACCGCACCTACCTGTCCGGCCTTTCACTGGGCGGATATGGCTCGTGGGAACTGGCCCGTTTGCATCCCCACCGCTGGGCGGCCGTGGTCATTGCTGCCGGTGGCGTCTTCTGGAGCTATGCTCCGGAACGCTGGCAAGAAGCCGCCACGCTACCCGCCGAATACGCCCGCGCTCTGGGCAAAACCTCCGTCTGGCTCTTTCACGGTAGCGACGACAACATCGTGGTTCCGCGGCAGAGCGAGTTGATGTATGAAGCCTTCAAGGCCAATGGGGGACGCATTCGCCTCTGGATCTACCAGGGCCTGAAACACGACTGCTGGACCCGCGCCTACGACGAGCCGGAGTTGCCTCGCTGGCTGCTCAGTCATCACCTCGACGCCAAAGCCCTCAACAAGCTGGAACCGTACTCCGAGCGCACCATCTTCCCGCTGCATCCAGCGGCCATCAAACTGACCGTTGCGCAGATGGATGCGCTGGCCGGTGAGTACGACGACGGCCACGGTCACTTGATGGTCAAATTCATTCGCCAGGGGGACCAACTCTTTGAGAAGAACCCGCAAGGCGACGTGATGGAGCTAGCCGCCGAGTCGGGCTCCACGCTCTTTTACCCCAACGGGAGCAGCCTCACCCGCATTACCATCGAGCGCAACGCCCAGGGCGAGATAACCGCCCTGTCCCTGCGCGACGACCGCCACGAAGAACGGTGGGAAAAGCGAAGTACAGCCGCTAGCCGCTAGCTCTCAGCTTTTTCCCATCTGATAGTGGACTTTTCCTTGAGTAACGGAATATCAAAGCACTGGGTGCCCCCGGTCTCGCTTTTGAGACCGGGGAGGCGTCCTTTCAAACAGTCTTGTCACCAACACTAAAAGCTAAAGAAATCGGAACCATCCCGCCCCAATTTGCGTAGAATGCTCCGAACGGAGGAAGCAATCATGTTTTGCAGTGGATGTGGTCAAGCTTTAGCTTCCGATCAGGGAATCTGTCCGCAATGCGGTCGTCCGGTTGTCCAACCGGGTCCCTTTGTGCCGGGAGCAGCTTTTCAAGTGCAGCAATACGCCGGCAAGATCAAGGCGCTTAGTGTGGTCTGGTACATCTATGCTGGCTTCTCCCTGCTGACCAGCCTGGCTGGACTGGCCTTCGCCCACGCCTTGTTCTCCGGCTGCTTCGCCCCCTGGATGCACGGACCATGGGCGAATGGTCCCATGCCGCCCTGGATCTTTGGACCTGCCATTCTGCATATTGCCTTGGTCTTCTTGGTGCTGCGTGTTGCTTTGGCCGTAGCCGCTGGATGGGGCCTGATGGAGCGCTCTTCGTGGGGCCGCATCGTTGCGATTATTGCCGCCATCCTCAATGTCCTGAAGTTCCCCCTCGGAACCGCTCTCGCTATCTGGACACTGGTCGTCTTGCTCGGCTATCGCAATGGAACGCTCTACGACCAGTTGGAGACGTAGAGAACAGCGAACAGCAGATAGCTTGTAGTTGCCAGTTTCTGACGTCGAAGGTCCGTACTAAAAGAAGTTGTGAGTTCTGCTGGTGTGGTTGATGCTCCCATGCTGACAACTGACAACTGACAACTGTAAGCTGTCTGCTCCCAAGCGCTACAATCGACTCCATGAGCTTCCCTGAAAACCGTATGCGCCGTCTGCGGCGCAGTGAATCCATGCGGGCCCTGGTGCGCGAAACCAGCGTCGAGCCCGGCGATCTGATCTATCCGCTCTTCATCTGCCCCGGCGAGGGTGTCCGCCGCGAAATCAGCTCCATGCCCGGCGTCTTCAACCTCTCGGTGGACGAAGCCGTGCGCGAGGCCGAACTGGCCGCCAGCCTGGGCGTCGGCGGTCTGCTCTTCTTTGGCCTGCCCGCCAGCAAAGACGAGCAGGGAACCGGCGCATGGGCTGAAGACGGAATCGTGCAGCAGGCGCTGCGCGCCATCAAGAGCTCTTCCGCCAGCAAAAAGCTGGTCTTGATCGGCGATGTCTGCCTCTGCGAATACACCAGCCACGGCCATTGCGGCCTGATTACCGAAACCCGCGACGGCTGGACCGTCCAGAATGACCCCACCCTCGAATTGCTAGGCAAGACCGCTGTCAGCCAGGCTCTGGCCGGAGCCGACGTCGTCGCTCCCAGCGACATGATGGACGGTCGCGTCGCCGCCATCCGCTCCGCGCTCGACAAGGCCGGTTGCTCCGATACCCCCATCCTCAGCTACGCCAGCAAGTTTGCCTCGGCCTTCTACGGACCCTTCCGCGAAGCCGCCGACTCTGCTCCCCAGTTCGGCGACCGCAAGACCTATCAGATGGACGCCGCCAACCTGCGCGAGGCCATGCGCGAGATCGATCTGGATCTGGCCGAAGGCGCTGACATGATCCTGATGAAGCCGGCCATGCCCTATCTGGATGTGGTTCATGCCGCCCGTCAGCGGGTCGATGTGCCCATCGGCGCCTATCAGGTCTCAGGCGAGTACTCGATGTTGCAAGCCGCCTTTGAAAAGGGCTGGCTCGACCGCGACCGCGCCATCCTGGAATCACTCCTGGGAATGCGCCGCGCCGGAGCCGACTTCATCGTCACCTATTTCGCCCTGGAAGCCGCCCGGCTGCTCGGCTGATTTCTGCAAACAACTTACAGTGAATGACATAGAACCGCTTTCCGGCATAAGGAGAAGCGGTTCTATGCTTTTTTGAGGTTATGCCGAAATCTTTGCATAACTCGATAAACTCAATACATCCGCCTTGCGATGCCTACTTTCAGCCAGAAAGAGTCGCGCTCACGCCGAACAAGTCTTTCCTGCCGCCGCCCCGATGTGGTCTTCTAGAGCTACCCGCCTATGCTGAATCGACTGGAAAACTACTTTGAATTCGCGCGCCTCGGCACCAACTGGCGCACCGAGATCCTGGCCGGTGTCACCACCTTTCTGACCATGGCCTACATTGTGCTGGTCAACCCGGCGATTCTCTCCGCCACGGGAATGCCGTTGGCCGCCATTACCGCTGCCACCTGCCTCTCGGCGGCCTTCGGCTCGATCCTGATGGGAGTGGTGGCGCGCTATCCCATCGCCCTGGCTCCCGGCATGGGCTTGAACGCCTACTTCACCTACGCCGTCTGCATCCGCCTGCATATTCCCTGGCAGACGGCTTTGGGCGCAGTCTTTCTCAGCGGCGTGCTCTTCCTGCTGCTGACCGCCACGGGATTGCGGCAGCGCATTTTGCACGCCATTCCTCATGAACTCTACGCGGCGGTCGCCAGCGGCATCGGACTCTTCATCGCCCTGATCGGCTTCCGCAACGCCGGTCTGGTGGTGGGCGATCCGCAGACCCTGGTGAGCCTGGGCAGCGTGCGCAATCCCACCACCGCGCTGGCTCTGCTGGGCCTGCTGCTGATGGTGGCGCTGGAGATTCGCAAGGTCCGCGGCTCCATCCTGATCGGCGTAGTCACCATTACCGGAGTCGCCTGGGCGATGGGCCTCACTCACTGGGCGCCCGCTCCCGGAGGCTTTCATTCCCTGGCCGACACCGCATTCAAACTCGACATTCGCGGCGCGCTGGGCAAGGGACTGCTGGAGATCATCTTCGTCTTCTTCTTTGTCGATCTCTTCGACAATCTGGGAACCCTGGTCGCCGTCACCAAGCGCGCAGGATTGATCGAGCACGATCACACCATTCCCCGTCTGAATCGCATTCTGATCACGGACGCCATCGCCACTCTCTTTGGATCGTTGACTGGCACCTCAACTGTGACCAGCTACGTGGAATCCACCGCAGGCGTGGCTGCCGGCGGACGTTCCGGCGTTACTGCCATCGTCACCGGCCTGCTCTTTCTGGCAGCCATCGGCGCAGCCCCGTTTGTGGGCATCGTGCCCGCAGCGGCCACTGCTCCGGCGCTGATCCTGGTTGGTTCCATGATGCTGGCCACCATTACCGAGATTCCCTGGCACAACCCGCTGGTGGCGGTTCCTGCTTTTCTTACGCTGGTGATGATCCCTTTCACCTACTCCATTGCCAATGGACTGGGCTTCGGCATCATCTCCTGGGCGGTGCTGCACCTGGTCGCCGGCAAGTTCCGCCGCCGCGAGTGGCTGCTCTACGTGCTGGCCGCGCTCTTTTTGGCCCGCTTTATCTACTTGGGAACCAGTTGACACTGGTTCCCAGCTTCTAGCTGCTAGCCGTTAGCTTCTAGCTATCGGTTTTATGGTGTTGTTTTCACGGATTCACCGCGCAAGCGACTGGCTAGCAGCTAACAGCTAGCAGCTAGAAGCTGTTGTAGTATGGGTGGAAGGCATGAGTGGATTTCTGTCTCTTTGCAGAACCGATGCTGACCTGCTGGAGAAGCGATTGAAGAGCACACCAGAAAGTCCGGCGAGCAGCGCAATGCACCTGAGAACTACGCCCCGGTTGCGCCTGCCGCATGTCGCTGCTCTTGCCACAGCATCGCTGGCGCTGGCCTTTGGGCTCTCTGCCTGTGAAAACGTAGCTGGCTATACCGCTCCCGCGCTGGTACGTGTGATCGACGCTTCGTATATCGCCCCAGCGGTCAACTTCTATGTAGAAGGCACCGAACTCGCCTATAACTACGGCGAAGGAGATATCTCCGAGTACGGCACGCTGCCCACCAACTCCAATGCCGTGGTCAAAGTCACGGCGGTGAATAGCAGCACGGCTCTGGTCACGACCAACGTCACGCTGACCGCCAAGAGCGCAGGCAATCAGTTCTCCATCTTCCTCACCGACAACGGCGCATCGCCCACCAGCTACACCGTTACCGCCCTGCAAGATCAGAGCACTGCCGCCGCCAGCGGTCATTCAGCCTTCCGCTTCATCAACCAGGCTCCTCGGACCGGCGCAGTGGATATCTACATGGTCCCCAGCGGCACCACCTTGGCCAACACCCTCCCGCTCTATACCGATCTGGCGGTTGGCTCGACCGCAGGCTATATCAGCTTCAGCTCGCAGACCGTCACCATGGTGATTGTGCCCACCGGGACCCTCACGCCCAAGTACACCTCGTCGAGCCTGTCGCTGACCGGGGGCGAAGTGCGCACGGTGATGATCATCGACAGCCAATTGACCAGCGATCCTCCGGTCTCCGTAGTTGTCGCCGACGATGTGAACTGATAGCCAATCCATCCAAAAAATCATCGTCATCCTGAGCAGAGCAGAGTGCGTTTTGTGCCCTCTGCGCTGTCGAAGGACCTGCGTTTCTCTGTCCCCACATAATATTCTTGGCAAGCCCGCCAAACTGGCTTGATCGCAATCTCAAACCGCAAGTTCCGCGCCAACAGGGCACTCTGATTCTCAAAAACGGAGTGATGCAGATTCTTTGCCATCACCGCGGTTTATACTCGTGACCAATGAACGCGACCGTCCCCACCACTCTCTCAGCCCTGCTGCAAAACACGACCAGTCTGACTGTTCTGCTGGCGTTCGCCGGCTTTATGACCTCGTTTTTCAGTCAGCGGATGCGTGATCGCCGCCGCGACAAGCTGCGCCTGGTCAACAAGCGCTTGAACGAGTTTTATGGGCCGCTCTTCGTGGCCTCCGAAGCGGGCAACATCGCCTACCGCTCCCTGCTCACCAAGCTGGGCAAGACCCAGAGCTACCCCATTCTCGACTCCGAGATGCAGGAGTGGGTCCTGTGGATGACCACCATCTTCATGCCTCTCAACGATATCCGCGAAAAGATCATCATCGAGCGCGCCTACCTGATCATCGAGGAAGGCATGCCCCAGTGCCTGCTGGACTTTGTGACCCACGTCGTGGGGTACAAAGCGCTCCAGGCCAAGTGGGACGAAGGCGACTACAGTGAACGCCGCTCCACCATCGGCTGGCCCCCGGAGTTCGACATCTACGTGCGCAAGTCCTATGCAGCACTCAAGGCCGAACAGACCCGCCTGCTGCACAGCGCTCCCTGGCGCTTCTACCGCCACCTGAAGCAATGGCGCAAAAAGCAGTAAAGAGATGTCCTCTCCCGCCGTTTGCCCGCATTCATCGATGGGGCTGCTGTAGATGCTTGATAAATATGAGAAATGCCATCCTGAGCGAAGCGCAGCGGGGGACCTGCGTTTGATTCATCCCGCCTTATGATTGTCAGCGGAGTTTTCCGAGGAACACTTATGAGGGTGCCCCTGTGCCTGCCATGAGCTTGCCGAAGGGTCCCGGTTTTGGGACCGGGGATACGACAATGTCAGACAACCCAACGCGCAGATCTGCTCTGTTCCAGCCGCCAGGAGCGTCCTCTAACCCCTCATTTTGGAAACCTTTTCATTTTTCGCTGGACGACCCTCCCCGCCAATGCGTACAGTGGTTGCGGTGCTCTTCTTCGTGGCCCGACTTGGGCCGCCTTGAACCCAGGTAACGTTCCCAAAGACCGTTGCCCGCACCACTCCGCCCAGATCAGGCGACTCTTTCAAGGAAGCAGGGGATTACCTCGCATGGCGACTCGTTCTACACCTCCGGCGGCTGACAACGCCTCCAAGTATCTTGTCCCGTTCATCATCGTCACCGCGCTGTTTGGCATCTTTGGGTTTCTCACCAGCCTCAACAACCAGCTGGTGCACAAACTCGAAGACATCTTCAAGCTCAATCACTTCTCGGGCATGTTGGCCACCTCTGCCTGGTTCTTCGCCTATCTGGTCTTCTCCGTGCCCAGCGCCAAGCTGATCGAGAAGGTGGGCTACAAAAAAACCATGGTGATCTCGCTCTTCATCATGGTGGCCGGCGCTCTGCTCTTTGTTCCCGCCGCCAATCAGGTGAACTTTCCCCTGACCCTCTCGGCCATCTTCGTACTGGCCACCGGTGTCTGCGCTCTGCAAACCTCGGCCAACCCCTACGTTGCGATTCTCGGTCCCGAACACAGCGCCTCCGCGCGCTTGAATCTGGCCCAGGCCTTCAACTCCGGAGCTTCCGCTGCTGCGGGCTGGTTCGCGGGCCGTTACATCCTGGTTGACAGCAGCCAGGCCTCCAGCGCCGCCAGCCAGGCGCACATGCTGGAAATGCCCTATATCTACATCGCCGGCGCACTGTTTGTTCTCGGCTTTGCCGTCATGTTCATGCACCTGCCCTCCATCGCCATGACCCAGGCCTTCCGCCCCGCCAAGGACGGAGATGCACTGCTCGACCGCAACATCTGGTCCTACAAGCACACCGTCCTCGGCATGTTGGGCATCTTCTTCTATGTCGGCGTTGAGATCGCTCTCGCCGCCATCGGCATCCGCTTCTTCCAGGAGCAAGGCATCAGCAGCCTCGAAACCGCTGGCATTCTGGTAACCGTCTACTATCTGCTCATTATGGTCGGCCGCTTTGCCGGCAGCGCCCTGATGAGCGTGATCAAGGCGGAGAAAATGCTCATGGTGCTCGGCGCTCTGGGCGTGGTGCTGATGCTGGTCTCCATGGCGACCCACGGCCCCATCGCCATCTGGAGCCTGGTCTTCTGCGGTCTGGCCAACTCCATCATGTATCCGACGATCTTCACTCTGGGCATCGCCGAACTCGGCCCGTTGACCAGCAAGGGATCGGGCGTCATCACCATCGGCAACGTCGGTGGCGCAATTATTCCCCCGCTCTTCGGCCTGCTGGCGGATAAGGTCGGCATTCAATATGCCTTCGTCCTGCCCATCATTTGCTACATCTTTGTGGCTTACTATGGATTCTCCGGGTACAAGCCCAGCCGGGCATAGCGGCAACAAGCATCACAAAAGAGAAGCGGGGAAGGATCTCAATCCTTCCCCGCTTCTCTTTTCTGAGCCAACAAACACCACTGTTCCAGCGGGCCGACGTGAAGCGATCGCGATTTGCAGACAGTACACAATCGATAGCTAAGGTGGGTCACACGTTCAGTTATATAATTCTTCCAATCATGAAAAAACTATTTCTGTGTATCTACATTGCACTTTGTGCGCATTTTGCCTATTCGCAATCCGACCCCGTCGTTGCAGTCGACAACATAACTGTCACCCACGAACATAAGGGGTGGCGCGTGGTGAACGTATCACCAGCACCGATCCATTTCAACCTGATCAAAGGCGATTTGATTGTCCGCATTGATGGCAAAAACGCTGCTGATACCGGGCCAATGATCATGGCAAGTCTTTTCAATGAGGGATATCGCCGAGAAATCAAACTATTCATAGAACGCGGCTTCCTTCGCATGGAGATTGGACTCCGCAATATTCCAACCCAGGATTACTCGCCAGCCGGACCCTACCCTTTTAAGCATGTGGCAAGCGGTTTCAGCGCGCCAGACGCGGAGTTTAATGATATCGACAATCAGCCACTCACCCTCGAACAATTTAAGGGCAAATGGCTACTGATCGATTTTATGGGCACATGGTGTGCGCCGTGCATGGAGGCGCTGCCGAATGTGCTGAGCAGTGCCAATCACGATCAACTGACCTTGCTGATTGTTGCGCTCAGAGACAAGCCAGAGTCTGTGCGCCGCATGCGGCAGAGTTATGAAATCAAATCGCCGATCGCGATGATGCAGCCTATGGCACAACTGCCGGTTGACTTCGGTGTCTCAACGAATCTTTGGACCGGACAAATTCCTTCTCTTGTGCTCCTCCGCCCTGATGGCGAGGTAGCTCTGATTTCAATCGGAGGTATTGAGGCGAAAAATATTGGAAAAGCGATTGAAAGCTTGATGAGTTCCACGAAAAATGAAGATCAGAAATAGGCGAAATGTTCGTTGAAGGCGGGCAAATTGAGTCGGCCTGTCATTCTTCTGACCACCAGTCCCACAGTCCCTCAGTCCCTCAGTCCCTCGTTCTACTCCGGCCTCACCCTGAACCGCATCGTCCGGTAGTCGAAGGTATAGGACTTCAGTTGCTCCAACGCATCCACGCCCAGCACGCCATAGACATCGTCCAGCGCGGCCAGTCCCAGCGGCTGGGTCAGCACCTGAATGAAGTGGATCTGCATGGTGTCAGGTCCGACGGGCAGCGAGATAGTCTCAGCGTTATAGGCCGGCTGCGGCGGCAGCGACTGCGAGCCAGGAACTGCGAACAGTTCCATCTTCTGCCCAGTAAAGTCGTCGGCGTGCTCCGCGTAGTAGCGGGAAGTTAGATAAGTCTGCTGGCTGCCTGCATCCACAATAAACATGCGCTCGTCGCCAACCTTCAATCCCATCGGTGAAGATTTTTCGCTGGAGACTTCTGATTTCAAACTCATCGACGCAGCCCCCAGCGCCACCACGATCCGATCGCCATCCAGGAAGAACGGAACTCCCTGCACGGGCAGCGCTGGCGCTGTTTTCGCCGTGGCTACAGGTGCAGCGTCAGGTGCTTGTGGAATCGTCGAAGTTGCGACCTTTGCGACAGCCGGCGGCGTTGAAGCGGCAGAAGGTGGAATTGCAGTCACCGGCTCTATCGATGCATCCGCCGGGACGGTCGCGGCAACAGGTGCAGGTGCGCTTCCCGTCTTCGCCGGCTGGCCCGCCGTCGGTTCCGAAGTCTGTGCTGCGGTCTTGTCCGCACCCTCACTCTTTTCACTCTCGACCGCAGCCGCAACCTCACCCGGCAGCGGCTGCTTGCTCGGCTGTACCTCGATCGTGTCGTCGTCGGTAAAGGTCACGCTGCCCAGCGCGGAGAGCGCCGCGTAGCCCAGCACACCCTGCACCTGATAGCCGGAGCGGTGATAGAGATAGTCGGCGTCTTCAAAGACGAAGACCGTCATATTGCGCAGCGTCAGCCGTCCCCCGATGGTGAAGCGCGGCACCACCGCCGTATGCACCTGGATCGGCCGTCCGGTCATGGTGCGCACGGTAGCGCTCTCCTCGGAGACCTTCAGCCCCACCTCGCGCGCCAGCGAGCGGGCGATCAGGTTGAAGGGCGCGGTAGGGTCCAGCATCCAGCTATGCGGGGCCGCATCCACGAAAACTGGAACATCTGTCAGCCCTAGTGGATTCTTGCTCACCTGCAGGATGAAGGGATCGCAGGCCTCCACCGTCATCGGCGGATGGCTCACGGCCAGCGGCAGCAGCTTCAGCGGCAGCTCGATCTCGTCCTTCTCATCGGCGCTGAGCACGCTTTCGAGCCGCGTTTCCAGAGTCTGATAGGCCTTGGCCGCCTTGGCCCAGTCGCCCTCGCGCAGGTAGTCCTCGGCCAGAGCCTTGCGCAGCAGCTTTTCCCGTGGCTTGTCGCCACTGGCCGCGACCTGATCGAGCAATGGCTCCAGCAGGTGAATGGACGCTTCAGGATCGTTGGAGCGGTTGGCCAGAATGCCGCGATAAAACTGTGCCTGCTCCTTTGGCATGGCTTCAAGCTGAGCGGCTATGCGCAGATACTGGTGGTCGGTGAGCAGGTTTTCCAGCCGCGCCTCGGCATCCAGGCCGCTGGAGGTGCCGGTATGCACCTGCGCTCCTGCTCCCGGCTGCTCCTGTGGCACTGGAACTGTGAATTGTGGCGCTACAACGGGTTGGGCCGTCTGTTGCGCAGCCAGCGGCGCTGCGGCCAGCACACTCCACACAAGAGCGCCCGCCACACGTCGATTCCTGTACTTCATAGCTCTGCGCTTGACCCTCATGCTGAGTACGAAGTTATCAGATTCCCGCCGACTCCTCATCCGCAGGCCGCGCTTATAGAACTCACCATGGGAAGCAAAGTCTGCTCATAGAGCTGCGCAGTCCTTCACCGCAGGCGGCTTCGCAGGACGCGCAGTCCTCGTACAATCGACAGATGGAGACCACACCGCTCCCGACCGCGCCGCGCGTTCTCTTTGTAGGCCGCACCACGCTCGACGTTCTCTACTTCCTGGATCGCCTTCCCGCTGAAGACACCAAGGCCTTTGCCAGCGCCTTTCGTGCCGCTCCCGGCGGTCCCGCAACCAACGCCGCGCTGACCAACGCGCTGCTTGGCGGGCAGAGCCTGCTCATCAGCGCCGTGGGCGGTGGTCCGTGGGCCGAGGCGGTACGTGCTGATTTCGTCCAAAAGCAAATCCAACTGCTCGATCTGGCAGCGGGTTCCAATTACCAGACCCCGTTAACCACGGTGCTGATCAGCGCCAAACAAGCCAGCCGCACCATCGTCAATCCGCCCCTCGCCGATGGGCCACTGCCTCAACTGTCAGCAACGTGGAGGGAAGCAGTTCCAGCCTCCTGGGGCGCAATTCCCCCGGTCCTGCTCAGCGATGGCTTCCATCTGGTGGAGACGCTGCCGCTGCTCGCCACCTGCAAGGCCGCTGGAGCCGCACTCTGCCTGGATGGCGGCAGTTGGAAGCCCGGAACCGAGCAACTTGCGCCCCTGCTCACCGCCGCGATCTGCAGTGAGCGGTTTGCGCTGCCACCCAGCCTGAGAAAAGAGTCTTATGCCAACGATGGGAAAAGACCAGACGAGATCTTTGCCTGGTTTGCCGCGCAGGGCGTTCCCTGCGTCGCCGTCACGCGCGGAGCCCGCTCCATCCTTGGATGGGAGCGCGGTCGTCACTTTGAAATCGAGATAGAAACAGTCGAAGCCGCCGATACCCTGGGTGCGGGCGACGTTCTGCATGGAGCCTTTTGCTACTACTATGCGCAGAGGCCGGAGTTTGAATCCGCTCTGCGCCAGGCGGCGAAGATTGCTACCCGCTCTTGCCGGTCGCTGGGTGTGCAGAGCTGGGCCCCCTCTGCTGCCGTTTGATAGGGCGTTCAATCATTTTGGCCACCCACCCTTTCGCGATCAAGCTGCGAAAAGGATGGGGCACGGAAGTTGTTTACCAGGACCATCTGGCCCTTATTCCGCCTTCACCAGCACTTCCACCAGCGCGTCTCTGCGTCGGTAGGCCAGGTTCTCGGCGTTGCCCAGCACCCGCAGCCAGCCATAGACCGCACCCGCCGCCAACACCAGGAAGATCGGAACCGACAGCCAGGGATTCTCAAACAAGCGGCACAGCCCGAAGACCAGCGCGCCCACGCCCAACTCCAGCGCCTGTACCAGCAGGCTCACCATTGCGCTGGCTTGCGAGCCGCGCTGCTTGCCGATGCGTCCCGGATTGATCTTGTAGGGCATGGTCAGCGACAGCACATTGCCTGCTGCCAGATTGCAGGGCAGCATAAAGAGCAGCCATGCCGCCGTCGCCGCGAGCACCACGTTATCCGGCACTCCCAGGCGCAGACAGGCCGCGCAGCCCGCCAGCGTCACTACCACGGCATAGAGCAGGGAGTGAAAGATGTTTTTCGCCAATAGCACCGACCGGATCGGCGTGGGTGACAAAAAGTACAACTGTATCCCCGCGCCCTCAGTGCCCATGTTGTTGAAGAACAACGCGGTGAATCCCAGTTGCGCATAGAGGATGCAAAGCGGCAGGGCCAATGGAAAGACCGGTCCGCTGGCCCCATGGCGCAAAAAGACCCCGGAGAGGATCAGCACCATCACCAGCGGCGCACCCAGCCCGTAGATCATGGGCAGGGTCCGCAGCAATCCCCGCAACTCCTTTTCGATCACAGCGGAGATCGGCCCTGAACCCTCCAGCAGCCACCGGCTCTCGCTACTCTTCTGCTGCTGAGTACGACGGGGAGCGCTACCCAGATTCTCTCCGCGATATTCGCTGCGCAGGCGCAGGATTAATAAGCCCCCAGTCGCCAGCAGATAGATCCCCAGCGCGCCCAACGACTCCAGCGCCGCAATCGGTTGCCCATTGGCAGCGAGACGAATCTCCTCCACGACCAGCCCTGGCGGCAGAGTTCTTTGCGTGGCGTTGGTGGCATTAAGCCAGTGTCTGAACTGCACTCCGGTCTGGCGGAACTGCCGGGCCTGGTCGGCGTAATCCTTGTGCGATCGCAGTGCCGGGTTGAGCAATTGCATGCCAATCATCAGAAGAAAAAAGACAGCCATGACGATCTCGCGTGTCTTGCGCTGCGAGAGCCAGCGGTCGATCCAGGCAAAGACCGCCCGTGCCAGCAGAATATTGAAGAGTACAAAGAGCCCCAGCGCCGCTGCCGCATAGCCAAACAGCTCCGGCCGTGCAACCGTAATACCCACCCAGATGCTCAGACAACACATACTGCCGATGATGGTGGTCAGATCCACCAGCCCGAAGACGACGTAGAGCAGGGAATACGCCCCCAAACTCACCGGGAAGCGCAGCAGGATACTCAGGTCGAACTGCTCCTGAAAGGAGGCCAGAAAGATGGGCACGATCTGCCACAAGCCAAAAATTGCCCACAAAACAATGGGGAACACACCCCATGCCCGGCTATCGATCAGGAAATACGCACCCACGCCAGCGCCTATGCTGATCGCCAGTCCGATAAGAACCAGATAGACATAGCTGAAAATCCGCGCGCCGAATTCAAACGCCCCCCGCTTGGAGCGCAGGGCGTTTCTGAAGATGTTCCAGCGCAGGGCAAGCAACGCGCCATACTGCACGCGAGCCGCGGCGCTGAAGATGCCGTTGTCTATGCCAGCCATGACAGCTCCTGCGTCGGTTCGCGCCCTTCGCTGCCCACGATGGAGAGAAAGATCTCTTCCAGCGTTAGCCGCTCTTCCCGCTCCGCTCCCGGCAAGCTCGAGGCCACGCCGGCGCGCAGTTCATCGAGCGACCCATTGGCCACCAGAGAGCCCTGGCTGATGATGGCCACATGGCTGCACAGCCGCTCCACGATCTCCAGCACGTGGGTGGTGAGAAAGATGGTCGCGCCACGGCTGATCATGCCCATCAGCATGGTCTTCAGCATGCCGGCGGCGATGGCGTCCACGCCCTCGAAGGGCTCGTCCAGAAAGAGCACCTTGGGCCCATGAATCACCGCCGCGGCCAGCGCCAGCTTCTTCTGCATTCCATGGGAGAAGTCGGTGACCAGCTTGCGGCTCTCGTTGGCCAGTTGCATGAATTCCAGCAGCTCATCGGTGCGCTGGCTGGTGGTCTCGCGGTCCAGTCCGTACATGCGGCCCACAAAGCGCAGATACTCGGGCGCGGTCAGTCGGCCGAGCAGCGCCATGCCTTCCGGCACTACGCCGATCTGCCGCTTCAGGTCGAGCGCGCTGGCCGAGAAGGGCTGGCCCAGTATCTCGATACTCCCCGCTGTTGGCTCCAACAGGCCGGTCAGCATCTTGATGGTGGTGGATTTGCCCGCCCCGTTCGGTCCCAGAAAGCCGAAAAACTGTCCTGGCGCCACGCGCAAGCTCACATCTCCGACCGCCGTCAATGCTCCGAAGCGCCGGGTAAGTCCAGAGGTTTGAATCGCCGCAGTTTCCATGTGCAAGCCAGCATAACAAGATTGGCGGGGTGGGGAAAATGAACATCTCTGCCAGTGAACAATCGCGGCTATAGCTGCTCAAGGAAAATGCAGAAATTGGAATCCCCACGATCAGGTCTTCATTCATAGGGTGAAGAATCGGGGTATCATCCTTGGTATGGCAACGATCCATATCTCGGAAGCGGAAGCAATTCGCGACATCGCTGGTCTTCTGGCCCGTGCCTTCATGGGAGAGGAAATTGTGATCGAAAAGGGTGCCGTGTCCGCCGTGGTCATGCGCACCGTAGTCGAGCGCCCGATGCGACGGCTCTCGGAGTCTTTGCGCCTGGCCAAAGAGAATGGCTCGACAGCTACGCTCGATGGCGGTTTCGCTAACGATCTTGAAACTGTGGTGAACAGCCATCCCGAGCCGTTGGAAAACCCATGGGGCTGATCGCATGGGCTTGATACTGGACTCCAGTGTGGTCATCGCCGCCGAGCGCAGGGGAGATACGGTCGAAAAGCTGATCGAGTGGGTTGTCTCCGTGGCAGGCGATCAGGACTGTGCGCTCTCTGCGGTTGGGCTAACCGAACTGGCTCATGGAATCTATCGTGCGCAGAGTCTGGAAATCCGGCAACGCCGCCAGACGTTCATCGACGACCTACTGCGCGCTCTGACCATTTATCCGTACAACACAGCAACGGCTTTACTGGCCGCAAAGATCGACGGTGAGCAACAGTCCAAGGGTGTGAAAATTCCCTTCGGCGATCTGCTGGTTGGCGTCACGGCGCTGGAACTTGGCTTTTCGGTTCTGACCGTCAATCTCCGCCACTTTCGCTTGATCCCCGGCTTGCAAATCGTTCAGCTATAAAAGTCAGAATCGGTATTCAAAGAGTGAGAAGTGTGAGAGGAACCGTTCTTCCCCCACCCCACACTCCTTCCCCCTGGACTACACTGAATGGATCATGAGTGCTTCCCTAGCCACCTCGATTCAGCCTCGCTCGCCCCAGGGCGGGTTTGCCAATGAGCCTTTCACCAACTTCAAGGACGAAGCGCACGCCATGCAGGCTGCCCTCGATCTCGTCGCCGGACAGTTGGGCCATGAGTACCCCCTGATCATCGGCGGACGCCGTATCGAGACCGAGGCCAAGATTCGCTCCGTCAATCCCGCCCGGCCCGCGCAGACCGTAGGACTCCACCAGCAGGCTGGCGCAGAGCAGGTTGAACCCGCGATGCAGGCTGCCTTGCAGGCTTTTGAAATCTGGAGCCGCACCTCCGTCTCCGAGCGCGTCTCCCTGATTCTTGGCGTTGCCGAGATCATCCGCAAGCGCCACCTGGAGTTCTGCGCCTGGCTCACCTTTGAAGTGGGCAAGAACTGGGCCGAGGCCGACGCCGATGTGGGCGAAACCATCGACTTCTTGGAGTTCTACGCCCGTGAGGCGCTGCGCCTCAACACCGCGACCACCCCCATCCAGTACCCCGGCGAGCGCAACGAACTGCTCTACATCCCGTTGGGCGTGGGCGCGATCATTCCCCCGTGGAACTTCCCCCTGGCCATCATGGCCGGCATGACCGCCGCCGCCATCGTTACCGGCAACACCGTCATTCTGAAGCCCTCCAGCGACGCGCCCACCATCGCCGCCAAGTTCATGGAAGTGCTGGAAGAGGCAGGCCTGCCCGCCGGTGTGGTCAACTTCTGCCCCGGCTCCGGCGCAAGCTTCGGCAACGCGCTGGTGGAACACCCCAAGACCCGCTTCATCTCCTTTACCGGCTCCAAGGCCGTCGGCCTGCAGATTCACGAGCGCGCCGCCCACACCCAGCCGGGACAGATCTGGATCAAGCGCACCGTGCTGGAGATGGGCGGCAAGGACTCCATGCTCATCTGCGCCGATGCCGATCTGGACGCCGCCGTCGAGGCCGTCGTGGCCGCCGCCTTTGGCTTTAGTGGCCAGAAGTGCTCCGCCTGCTCCCGCGCCCTGATCGAAGCGCCAGTCTACGACATCTTCGTCGAGCGTCTGCGTGAGCGCGTGGCGAAGTTGACCGTCGGCGACCCGGTCACCAACGCCAATCTGGGCCCCGTGATTAATCGCGCAGCCCTGGAGTCCATGCTCTCTTACATCGAGATCGGCAAAGAGGAAGGCAAGCTGATCGCAGGTGGCCACGTGGTTGAGAGCGACGGCGATGGATACTTCCTGGCCCCCACCATCTTTGCGGATATCGCCCCCGACGCCGTCCTCGCTCAGCAGGAGGTCTTCGGCCCGGTGCTGGCGCTGATCAAGGTCGCCAACTTCGACGAAGGTTTGCAGGTGGCTAACAACACCGAGTACGGCCTGACCGGGGCGCTCTTCTCCTCCGACCCGGAAAAGCTCAAAATAGCCCGCCGCGAATTCCACGTCGGCAACCTCTACTTCAACCGCAAGTGCACCGGGGCGATGGTAGGCGCGCACCCCTTTGGCGGTTTCAACATGAGCGGCACCGACTCCAAGGCAGGCGGCCCGGATTACCTGCTGCTCTTTACCCAGTCCAAGAGCGTCGCACAGCCTCTGCCAACCACCCGCTAACCGGCACCTGCGTACGACAGCCGTTCGCTATCCGCTCGCAGGGGCTTTTGTGGCATTGAATGGGCTTCTCGAATCTCCATATCGAGATCTGGGAAGCCCGCTGACTTGCTGACTTGCTCTCGCGCGAAGCGCGGCTAACCCGCTGTCTTTATCGGTCCGGCCCCCAACCACAAGAACCGTGTCCCATCCGTTTCGAAAGTTTTATCGCGAAATGGGTGGGAGCCCCCATGCTCTTTGCAGTCCAGATCAAAATAGTCAGTTTTTGCGCCAAATCGGCTGCTCGTTTTTCTTGGAAGATCCCCACTTCAATATCTATTGAATGCTGCAATTCCGGCGCAAAATAAAAATATCGCGCCAGTGGAGACAAACGATTGTTAAGATGGAAGCGCCTAAACAAACGTTTTACCAATCGGAGGCACCATGAAACACTCTCCGCGCCGCGCCGCCATCCTGGCGTTGGCTTTTTCGCTTTGCACGTTGTCCGTCTCCGTTCTGGCGCAGCACGCGCCTACCGGGCCCTGGATGAACACCACACTCTCGCCCGATCAACGCGCCGACCTGGTGATCAAGGCCATGACGCTGGACGAGAAGATCGCCCTCCTGCACGGCGTCGGTATGCCCACCGACGAGCCGGTCACCCCGGAAAATGCCGCTTCGAATCGCGGCGTGGGCTACGTGGTGGGTGTACCTCGGTTGGGAATCCCCGGCATCGACATGAGCGACGCTGCCTACGGCGTGCGCTCCAGCGGCGTCAATGGGCGCTATTCGACAGCGTTGCCCGCCAATGTGGCCGCCGCCGCCAGTTGGGACCCCGACGCCGCCTTTGAATATGGCGCTCTGATCGGCCGCGAACTGCGCGCCCAGGGCTTCAATATGTCCTTGGGCGGCGGTGTCGACCTGACCCGCGAGCCGCGCAATGGCCGTACCTTTGAGTATCTGGGAGAAGACCCCATTCTTGCCGGAACCCTGGTCGCACGCCTGATTCAGGGAACCCAGTCGGCGCACATTATCGGCGACATCAAGCACTACGCCTTCAACGATCAGGAGAGCGGACGCACCGCCGTCAACCTGACCATCGGCAAGCGCGCGGCCCGCGAGAGCGACCTGCTCGCTTTCGAGATCGGCGTTACCCAGGGCCACCCGGCTGCGGTCATGTGCTCCTATAACCGCCTCAACGCCGACTTCGCCTGTGAAAACGACTTCCTGCTCAATCAAGTGCTAAAGAAAGACTGGAAATTCCCCGGCTTCGTGCTCTCCGACTGGGGTGGCACGCACAGCACCGAAAAGGCCTCCGCCGCTGGCCTGGACAACGAGGAGCCGGACAGCGTCTTCTATGGCGAACTCTACAAGAAGGCCGTCGTCGAAAAGAAAATCTCGACTGCCGAGCTGGACGAGCACATTCACCGCATTCTCCGCTCCATGTTTGCTGCCGGAGTTATCGACGTCCCCCGCCAGCGCAGCGTCGTCGATCCCTTCACCGGCCTGGAAACAGCCCGTAAGATCGAAGAGGGCGGCATCGTGCTGCTCAAAAATCAGCACTCCGCTCTGCCGCTTGAAGCCGCCAAACTGCACACCATTGCGGTGATTGGCGCGCACTCCGATGTGGGCATGATCTCCGGCGGCGGTTCGGCGCAGGTCGACCCCATCGGCGGCAACGCCATTCTGCCTCCCGGACAGGGCGCTACTCACTGGCAGGATCACATCTGGTTCCCCACCTCGCCGCTCAAGGCCATTCAGGCCCGCGCTCCGCAGGCCACGGTGAAGTACGATTCTGGCCAGGACCCCGCCGCCGCCGCCGCTCTGGCTAAAAGCGCCGATGTAGCCATCGTCTTCGCCTATGAGTGGGAGAGCGAAGGCATGGACCTGCTCTCGCTTTCGCTGCCCGAACACCAGGACGAACTGATCGCTGCCGTCTCTGCGGCCAATCCCCGCACCATTGTGGTGCTTGAGACGGGCAGCCCCGTCACCATGCCCTGGGTTGAAGCTCCGGCTGCGATCCTCGAAGCCTGGTTTGCCGGCAGCGATGGCGCCAATGCCGTGGGCAACGTGCTCTTTGGCTCCGTCAACCCCAGCGGAAAGCTGCCCAATACCTTCCCGCGCAGCGAAGCCGATCTACCCCACCCCACCGTCACCCAGCCGCCGCCGGAGTCCGCTCACTTCTCCGGACCAGTCTCTCCGCTGGAAAACGGCAAGGGATTGCCGCCGTTTCAGGTCTCCTACAGCGAAGGCCTCAAGGTCGGTTACAAGTGGTATGACGCGGAGCAGAAGCCGGTCCTCTTTCCCTTTGGTTACGGTCTGTCTTACACCTCATTCAGCTATGCCGGGTTGACCGTTATACCCGGTAAGACAGTGCAGGTAACCTTCGCCCTGACCAACACCGGCTCCCGTGCCGGAGCAGAAATCGCCGAAGTCTACGCCGCCCTGCCCGCCAATGCTCAAGAACCCCCCAAGCGTCTGGTTGGCTGGAGCAAGGTCAAGCTTGCCGCCGGTGAAACCAAAACCGTCAGCGTCGAGATCGACCCCAAGTATCTGTCCATCTTCGACGAGCAAAAGGACGCCTGGACCCTGCTCCCCGGCGATTACACCCTGATGGTGGGCGGTTCCTCGCAAGATCTGCCGCTGAAAGCAACGGTTAGCTTGAAGTAGTTTTCCTGGTCCAATAAAAAAACGGCCCGGTCCAGAAGTATGGATCGGGCCGTTTTTATAGACGAATAAATAACATCCGTTCACGGAATCAATTCCGCAGTAAAATGTAGTAACGTTTCTAGAAAGGAGGTGTCCGATGTCCATTACCACGCTCTCCAGCCGGGAATTCAATCAGGACACCAGCCGCGCCAAGAAGGCGGCCCGCAATGGCCCGGTCTTCATCAATGACCGTGGACGGCCCGCCCATGTGCTGTTGAGCATTGATGAATACCGCAGGATCACAGGCAAGCGGCAGAGCATTCTTGACCTTTTGGCGATGCCAGAAGTTGCCGATATCGAATTTGAACCACCACGCATGGGAGACGAACTAGTGCGTCCGGCTGAGTGGTCGTGATGTACCTCATCGATACCAACGTCATCTCCGAGTGGCGCAAGGCAAGCAAAGGTCGGGCTGATCGCCGGGTTACAACATGGGCCAACAGTGTTCCATCGGAATCGATGTTTCTCTCCGCCGTCAGTATCCTGGAAATGGAAATGGGGGCCCTTCTGATGGAACGTCGCGACCCGGATCAAGGAGCGATCCTCCGATCCTGGTTGGACGATCATGTATTGCCCAGCTTTGAGGGTCGCATCCTTGTCATCGACACGCCTGTTGCGCTGCGTTGCGGTGCCCTGCAGGTACCCAATCCGCGTTCTTACAGAGATTCGTTGATTGCCGCCACCGCTCTGGTGCATGGCATGACGGTTGTCACGCGCAACACAGCCGACTTCGTCAGCACCGGCGTTACACTCTTGAATCCATGGATGGCGTAATTCTGGAGGCGATCAGCTCTTGGCTGCTTCTGTCTCAGAGCCATTTGCGGATGTAGGCATAGCATCAAACGATTCGGCCCAAGTACAGAATCCCTCGACCCAATGATCTATTCCGACTTCATATGCTTCGGCCAAGAAGCCATCGGGCCAATCTACAAAGCCGGGCTCATCTTCCAGTCGATTCTTTGCGGCTAGGGCATCTGCTTCACTGGCATAGACTCCGATGAGCTTGGAATTCTCATCGTCTTAATCTCCAGGATGTGTATGCCAAAGAAGCCAGACTTTTTCCATGCCTACTCCCCATCCCTCGGCACCTGCTCCAACAGCCGCTTCCACGTCTTCTGGTTCTTGCGGAATCCCTTCTTCAGATCTTCCAGAATGCGCTCGAAGTCCGCGTTGGTGCGCAGGTTGTTCCACGCCGGGTTTTTCTGGAACCAGGGATAGTTCTCGTTGCCCAGATAGATGGCGCGGCGCAGCCAGTGCAGCGCCTCCGACGAGTCGCCTTCGACGGCGAAGTAGGACGCCAGACGGTAAGCCATTTCGCTGTCAGCTTCGGCGGCGGCCAGGGTCTCGTCTTGCAGCAGCGTGGCGGCGTGCTCGCGGTTGCCCGCCTGTACATAGCAGAGAGCCAGGGTGGGAACCGCAATGCGCATTGAGGAATCGTCCTTGATCACACCTTCCAGAATCTCGATGGCGGCCAGCACGTTGCCCAGCCGCATCTGCTGGTAGCCGGCCGAAGTCCTCAGCAGCGGGTGACGCGGCTCCAGCGCCAAACCCTTCTCCAACTCGTCGCCGGCCAGTTCGATCTGGTTCTGATAGTGGTAGACCCGTGCGCGATGGTTATAGAGCAGGGCAGCGTTGGCCGGGTTCAGCTTGAGGGCGCGGTTGAACTCCTCCAGCGCCTCGTCATACATTCCGTCGCCGCGCAGCGCCATGCCCGCGACCATGTGAACATTCCAGTCGTTGGCGGCAGTAGACAGCAGATTGGCGATGCCGTGCCGAGCCGACTCCTTCTCGCCGCGCGACAACAGCATGTAGATGCGGTACATATTGGCTTCGGTCGAGCCGGGATCCAGCTTGAGCGCCTCGTCAAAGGCGCGGCGGGCGTGCATCACGTGAATCTGGCCGCCAAAGCCGTGGCGCGCATATTGCAACTCGGCGATGCCCAGACCGGTCCAGCCGGCGGCAAACGCCGCATCGGTGGCTGTAATGCTGAGAAAGAGCGCATGAGCGCGTTCCAGGTCGCTGCGCGAGCCAGTGCGGGTCATGAACGAACTGAGCAGGGCGCGGGCTTGCAAATACTCTTCGCTGACCGGGCTGGGCAGCGCAGTTTCTCGGGCGGCAGGGCGCGGGGCATCAATATGATCGCCAGCGCTCATCCCGTGCAGGGTTGCAAAAACCTCATTGGAGATCTCGGTCTGCACCGCGATCAGGTCCAGCGAGGCCACCTGGATCGATCCGCCGCAGCGGACGCTCTGTGCGTTCACGTCGAGCAGTTGCCAGTTGAGGTCGAAGCCGTTTGCTGAGCGCAGAAATCCACCCGCCAGGACCAGCGAAACATCCAGCTTTTGCCCCACGGACAAAGGGTCCATGGTGGTGAGAGGCAGTTGCATCAGGCTGCTGGAGGGACGAACCACCAGCGCCGGTATGCGCGCCAACCGGGCGGCAATGGAATCGGCCAGCGCATAGCCATAAAGCGGCGCTACGTCCGTCGCGCCCAGGTTGGAAAAGGGCAAAACCACCAGGGAGTTCTGTGGTGTGCGTTCGGTGGCCGACTCTCTGAAGCGTTCGGCGAGCATCGACAAAAAGCCGGTTGCGCGCTTCTCCGCCTCGATGCCGGTGGTGGGCAGGTTGGCGGCAGCTTCGCCGGGAATGACGCCGGTTTCGATTCCCAGCGCCTTCATCACCGTCTTGAGCGCCTCGCGCACCTCGGCTGCCGAGGCATAGCGGGCAGCAGGATTCTTCTCCAAACAGGTGGTAATCACGCTCTTTAACTCCGGCGCGATGGAGGGGACGATCTTGCTCAGGTCCTCGGGATCGGAGAACTGAATGGCGCGAATGGCCTGGAAGTCCTCGGCATCGGGACGCCCAAAGGGATGGCGTCCGCTGGCCAGTTCGTAAAGAATCACGCCCAGCGCCCAAACGTCGGACTGCACGCTGGACTGCCCGGTAACGAACTGCTCCGGCGCCATGTAGCGGATCGTGCCGCCGCGTCCGGTATAGGTCGAGGCGGTTTCCGCGGCGTCTCCAGAGATCTTCGGCTTGGAGGGGTCGAAGTTGCTCTCTTCCTGGCTGATGCGGCGCGCCAGACCGAAGTCCAAAATCTTGACCAGGCCACCGTCGGTCAGCATGACGTTCTGCGGCTTCAGGTCGCGGTGAAAGATCCCCAGGGCGTGCGCCGCCTGCAACCCGTCGGCGATCTGAATACCCACCGAGAGCGTCAACTGCGGATTGGCCGGCCCCCGCGAGATCAACTGATCGAGCGACTGGCCGGGAACGTACTGCATGACAATGTAGCCCTCTTCGCCCGCTTCACCCACTTCGTAGATGCCGCAGACGTTGGGGTGTTCGATGGCCGAGGCCATGCGCGCCTCGCGCAGCACGGTGGAACGCAGTTGCTGCGCCGAGAGCAATCCCGTGCGCAGGATCTTGAGCACCACCGGGCGCTGCAAGAGCGTGTCGTTGGCCAGGTAAACTACACCGCTACCACCGGCTCCAAGCCGGCGGACGATCTCGTATTGTTCGATATTCCTACGCTTCATCACCACAGGACAAGTGTAATGGTCAGACCTTGAAGTTCGCTCTATTTCCCCATCTCAAGTCACCGAAAATTCCCACCCCACCTGCGGTGGGGCCAACTGCCTTCGGCTGGACCGCGCCAGAAAAAAGGCGCGGAGCGAAGAGTTTTTTGCGCACAAGAACATTTTGCCGCGCAAGCGGCGTCTGCCGCACCGCAGGTGCCCGCATCCAGGAAAAGAACATATCGCTCGAAAACCCCGCTGACTGGCCAACTTGCCATCCTGAGAAGCGGCTAACCCGCTATCTCTAGCTCCCCGTCTCAACACCAGGACAATCTGCTCGTTGGAGGGCAGGGAACTCTCCCGCCGCGCAAGCGGCGTCTGCCGCACCGCAGGTGCCCGAATTGCTAGGCCAGGCTATATTCCTGCTCATCCAATGACTGGTCCGTCATGAAAGCGAGGTCTTTGGTCTCTGACCCCGCCTCGCCGGGCCGGGTCAGTGTGAACTGCTGCATTGCCCTTTCCTGTTCCACGGCAACGGTAGAAAGCGTCTCGCTATAGGCCGCAACGCGTTCGAAGTTCGAAGAACGCTCATTGGCGTTTGAAGCGAGCCGGCTGATGTACTGGTGCATCTCCTCGGCAGCCTGGTCCTGTTTCAGGCTGGACGCGGCAATGTGCTCGACCTTCATCTGCAAATCCGAAGAGGTCTGCACAATCACATCCAGCGCGGAGCCGGCCTCGCGCGCCAACTTTACGCCATGGCCAACCAGCGTCTCGGTGCGTTCCATCGTTGCCCTGGCGTCGCTGCTCTCTACGCGAATCAGGTTGTTGGTATCGCGGATCTGTTCCGTGGCCTTGGCGGTGCGTTCGGCCAACCGGCGAACTTCTCCAGCGACTACCGCAAAACCCCGTCCCTGATCGCCGGCGCGAGCGGCTTCGATGGCTGCATTCAGGGCCAGCAGGTTGGTTTGCGAGGCAATCTCCTCAATCAGCTTGACCATCGTGCCGATCTCTTCGGAGTGCGAGATGAGCTTGCCCACGCCAACCGACATCTCCTGCGTGGCCGCGGAAACCTGCCCAATCTTGGAGACCGTCTCGCGCACGACCTCTGCTCCCCGCGCTGCCGTCTCTTTGGAGTGCTGTGCGCCCGATGCCGTCGAGATGACGTTGCTGCTGATCTCTTGCACCATGCGATTCATCTCTTCCATGGCTGCATGCAGGCGCGTGGAGCTTTGCGCATCGTCGCGGCACTGCTGCAGCGAGCTCTCCGACATGCAGTGAATCTCGGTAGATGCTGCCGCCACATGCTCCGCATGGTTATGTATCCGTTGCAATGTTTCTTCCAGCAGATCCAGCGAATTGTTGAGCATCGACGACATCTCGCCCAATTCGTCCTGACTTTTAATCTCCAGGCGTCCGGTCAGATCGCCTTTCCCGAGGCGCTCCATTGCATCATGGAGGGGAGTGATGGAACCCGTGACCGACTTGGAGAACATCGCCGTAAATCGAAATCCAAAAAGCAGGGAGCAGGCTACTACCACGCAAACCAGCACCGGGCCGCAACCCACCGCCACCATGGCAATTGTGGCGTTTTGCGTTGCCAGATGCTTGGCCTGATCTGCCAGTGCGTCTTCTGTCTTGTCCCTGGCCTCGACCAGCGGCAGCATCTCCTTGTTATAGGAGTCCCACGCCGTCAGTTTCTGCCCGGTCTCGCTGAGCTGCCGGATATCATCCCAGGACTTCATGAACTGCGCCTGTGTGTTCGCCAGTTGGCTCAACTGGGTCCGCGTCACGGCACTGCTCGCCGGGTAGCTGGAGATCATTTGCGCCAACTCGGCGTTGGCCTTCTTCACGGCTTCGGTCTGCTTGGTCATCTCGTCGATGTCAAAGGCCGACAGGTGCAGCAGAATCGCCGTCTGCTGATCCTTCGACATGGACTTCATTTCTCCGGCTCGCGAGAGCTGCGGCACCGATTCTCCAGCTAGCGTATGTACAATCGAGGCCGTCCACAACATTCCACCCAGCGCCACCGCTCCCAGAATGAGATTGAACGCGGTCAAAAGCCGGCAAATCGCCATGATCCTCTGGCTAAGATTCCCCGTACCCATCTCAACCGCATACTTGCGAAGCAACGACACGCCCTTAAAAATCTTCAAAATTCCTCCATGATGGCAGGGGGATAAAAATAGCCCCTTGTCTGAAGAATCGGCTCATGGAGTGTGTAGTTGATAAACAGACGATGAATACCAAGGGTTACTAAGCGGACCTAAAGTAACGTGCTCGTCCCTTGCCAAAATGCCGGTTTTGCGGGGTGGCAGATACGCAAAATCCGCGCGGATTCGATCAGGTTGCGGCTTCGTCGCTGGCGTGTACTTCCAGAACCGTGCCGTCGATCTTTTGAAGATAAACGACGATCTCGAAGAGGTTGCGTGCCTGGGGATTGCCGGATGGCCCCAGCATGCGCATCAGGCTCTTGGGAGATTTGCACAGCGCTTCACCCAGCGCGATGAAGCCCAGCGTGCCGTTAATGTACTCGCGCAGGACGGATTTGGCCGTATCAAGGTCCCCCTTCAACATGTTGCCCACCGCTTCACGCAGGAACTCACGGCGAAAGTCGCGGCTGGCAAGCTGTTCCTTGATCGTCTCCCTGAAGCTCCGTGTCAATGCCATCTATTCCTCCCGCTTGCGCCGTTTGTATTCAATCCAAAGCTTTTGTGCAACCTCAATGTCTTCTTGCTGCCGCTTCTTGGTGCCTCCAGCCAGCAAAATCACTAGCCGCTCACCATCCTTGCCAAAATAGACCCGATAACCCGGCCCAAAATCCAGCCGCAACTCGAAGACTCCAGCTCCCACACTCTTTGCCGCCGCGAAGTTGCCCAACTCCAAACGCAAAACCGCTGTGGTAATCCGTGCTTTGGCAGAGGAATCCAGCCGGATAAGCCAATCCCGATAAGGGACGTGCCCTTTCGGATCGACGTACTCGCGGACCTCAAACATGGTTCATGGTAACGCTGGCGTTACCGCAGCACAAGTGATTTTCAGAGAGGCGATTCTCCAGCTCCCATGCGCTTTCGAATATCTTTCAGCAGCACAAGCAGATGGAGCGGATCAGCCACGGAGGGAAGAAAGTCGAACTGTTCGTAATAACGCCGCGCTTGCTCATCTTTGGCATGAACTGCCAGTTCCCGAATTCCGGCAATCTCGGCAGCCTGCATCGCTCGCCGCACCGCATCTCGTAAAAGATCGCGCCGCAACTTCTCGATGGTGCGCATCTCGCTCATTGTCCTGGATCGGAGTCGAAAAAATCCGGGCTCATCGAGGAGCGCTTGCAAACGGGGCAGGGAATGAGCCGGTGCATCGAGCGCAGCCTGAAAGGCAGCCCATTTCTACCATCCAGCCAAAAGACCCGACGCTCGGCCAGCGTTTCTTTGGCGCGAAAAAGAGCGCTCTCCATCACAAAGTCGCTCATCGAGCGATGTGTAGCCAGGGCGACAGCCAGTAGCATGGCCTTGGCTGAAGGCGATACTCGCACATCGAGCTTTTCCGTGCGCCGTTCTGTGGGTAGGGGTTGAGTGGCCATCAGGTTCACCTTCGCCCGTGATGATGAATTGTCGAGATGATGTCAAGACGGTTTTCTTCGTGTAGGAGATTGATCAGACTCTAAAAGAACTCTAGAATTGGCTGCCCTGGTCCCGCTTTTGGGACCAGGGATTTGATCATCAGACCACCGGCGTCGGTTTCGTCTCCGTAATCGCCTCAGTCGATTTGCTCATCAGCGCCGTACGTTCCAGCTTGTCCCAGTTGAAGGGCTTGCCGTCGATGGCCCGCTTGACCGTCTTGAGCAGCACGATGGAGAAGACCTGCCGATAAGCAAACCGTTGCAGCCAGATGTGGAAGAGCAGCCAGCCGTCGCCCTTGTTGGCGGGGTGGCGGCGTTCCAGGCTGAAGGCAATCGACGAGGTCACAAAGTCGATCAGCAGGAATGCGCCGAAGTACGCTAGCAGCTTTTCCAGACTGGCCATCGAAGCTGCTTCGGGGTGGTAGTGGCGATTGACGAAATACGCGCCGATGCCCCACACAAACATCATGTCGATGAAGGGCGAAACCAGCGGCAGCAGCATCTGGAAGATGAGAATGTTGGGCAGGGCAAACAGCCCCATCGCCTTGTTGCGTACAAAGGCCATGCGATGCTTCCACACCGCCTGCAAGATGCCGAAGGACCAGCGGAAGCGCTGCCGCATCAATCCCTGGGCATCAATGGGAGCCTCGGTGAAGGCCAGCGCCCGATCCTCGTAGACCACGCGGTATTGCTGCTCCAGCAGGTTCATGGTGAGGTCGGCGTCTTCGGCGACGGTATTGATCGGATAGCCGCCCGCCGCCTTGACCGGTGCGGTGCGCCAGGCCCCAATAGCTCCGGGAACCACCATGACCACATGGAAAAGGTCCAGCGCGCGGCGCTCGAAGTTCTGGCTGGTGATGTACTCCAGCGCCTGCCAACGGGTCCACAGGTTGACGCGATTGCCCACCTTGGCGTTGCCCGCTACCGCGCCGATGCGCTGATCCTCGAAGTGAGGAATCAGCTTGCTGATGGCGTCGGGCGCAATGACCGTATCAGCATCGATGCCCACATAAATCTCTTCGGTCAGGTAATCCAGCGCATAGTTGAGTGCTTCGGCCTTGCCCCCGTTCGATTTGGTGAGCACGGTGACGCGGCCGGCAGCAATTTCGGCGTAGTAGGCAGTGCGCGCCACCTCGACGGTGCGGTCCGAGGAGCCGTCGTCGATCACAATCACGCGAATGTTCTTGTAGTCCGAGTTGAGCACCGAGCGAACGGTGCGCACAATGACCTTTTCTTCGTTATAAGCAGGAACCAGCACGGCAACCCGTGGATTGACCCCCGGCGAAGCTTGACGGTGCGGACGACGCAAGCGGTCGATGATGGCCAGAATGCCGATCAGCAGCAGCCGTCCGCTCATCAGAATGTCGCCTAAAAAGAAGACCAGCACAATGAACTTGCCAACCACCGCCAGCCCCGAGAAGGCGATGGAGTCGGGCAAAGCGCGCATATACTGCTGCCAGGTGAGCTGCGGCATCACCTCGGCGGTGGTCTTGCCCATCAGCGATGAGACCGGAACGATGGCGTAGCCGTGGGCGCGCAGAGTGTCGATCAGCAGAGGTAGCGCGGCTACCGTCGCCGAGCGGTCGCCGCCGCCGTCGTGCATCAGGATGATCGAGCCGCGGAACTGCGGCTTGGTCTTCATCGTCTCCAACTGGGCCAGAATCGAATTTGTGATCTCCTGCGGAGTTTTGTGCGTACGCTCGTCCCAGTCGTTGGTGTCCATCTTGCTGCCGATGATGGTGAATCCATCCTGCTGGATACGCGCCACCGGAGCAGCCTGATCGTCGGTGTCCGGCTCCTCGTCGATATCGTAGGGCGGACGGAAGAACAGCGGCTGAATCCCCAGCTTGCTGGCAAAGAGCCGTTCCGTGAGCTTGACCTCCAGATCCAGTTGCCGGTTCGAGATTTCGCTGATGTCTGGATGGGTCCAGGTATGATTGCCAATCTCGTGACCTTCACGCACCACCCGCTTCATCAGGCTGACGTTCTCCGCCGCCTCGGCGCCGATCAGCATGAAGGTGCCTTTGACCCCCTTGTTGCGCAGGATGTCCAACACCTTGGGCGTCCACTTGGGGTCGGGGCCGTCATCAAAGCTGAGCGCAACCTCGTTGGGGTGGTAGCCGTACTGCTCGATGGTGTAGGTCCGGGGATACAGGTCCATGTGCTCATCGATGATGAGTTTCTTGCGCGGGTCAGCCTCGTCTGTATCCACCGAGACGCTGCGCTTGCCCGGCTGGGGCAGGGCAGTAATGCGGATGATGTCGCCGTCGCCCTCTGTGTCTACATCGTGGCCGGGCAGAACGGAGCCCAGCGCCTGCAGCGATTCGACGCTGCTCGGCTTGTCCCACACGCTCCACAGCGAGCTGTCTTCCTCGCCCAGACGCCACAAGGCAAAGGTCTGCAAGCCCATGCCGCGGGCCGCGCGCAACTCATTGAGAACGGTGACTCCATCCAGGAACCACACCACATGCCGCTCGTTCCTGTCCTCGTCGATGTACTCGTAGTGGGGATTGAGCGAGTCGTAGTCCAGATTAAGATCGGCGTCGGCGTCGGAGGCCCGCTGCCACACATCGGAGAGATGCAGGTCTTCAGTGTCCAGTACGCGGGGATTCGGATACTTGCGGAACTCTCTTTTGTTCTTGGGGTTGGGGATCGACAGCGTCCAGTCGTAGCCGTAGTTGCCCAGAGCGCAGATCAGCTTCTCCTTGGGCACGATCTTGAGCGCGCGGCGCAGATTGCCGACAAACCACTCCTGACTGGCGATGGGGCCAGGCTCGCTGGTGGTCTGATGCTCGTCGTAGTTCATCAGGATCAGGCCGTCCGAGTTGGCCGAGATCGTCCTGAAGTCGTCATCCGTGGTGGAGACTTCGGTGTTGACGTAAAGACGCAGATTACGCGCATGCAGATCGCCGAAGAGCTCCCTTATGAAGCTCATGTAGCCGATATCGTCCTGGTCGGAGATGTTCTCGAAGTCCAGCGATAGCCCGCGATAGGCAGAATTGGCTTTGAAAAAGAGAAGAATCTGCTGGCGTAACTGGGCGCGCTGGTCGGCGTTAGACAGCATGCCGCCGACTGCCGGGTCCCAATCCTTGGTGTTGGGATTGAAGTTGTTCAGGTGCGGGAAGACTTCGGTGTCTTCCTTGGCCGCCTGAATCACCCGCTTCACCTTGTTCAACTCGTCCGGGTCGTGTACCGAAGCTCCTTCAACCACCGGATACTCGCGATGACTATCGGAGTCGATGGCCAAAAGGACTGGCTTGTCTGCGTCCACATGCAGCCACTGGGGGAAGAGCAGATCGATCTGGTGGATGTGCTCTTTGAGCGAGGAGTAGCTGGCGGCGTCGTCCTGCACATAGTAAGCCGCGCGCAGACCTTCACCCGAGTTGAGGGGAATGTCGGAAGGGCGCCGATCGGTCTTGCGCCGCGCCGGTCGCTGCCCCTTCAAGCCTTTGATTTCGGGCAGCGCCTTGTAGTTGTGCTTGGTGGTGGGAAGCAGCAACTCGGGCAGATGCTGATTGCGCAGCACATTGAAGATGAAACCGGCCAAAACCAGGGTGAAGAGGACTGCGGTTACGTCCAGAATGCGGCGTAGCCGCTTCCAGCGCTTCCGTTGTGGATCAAAAAAAATCTGCTTATTGGGCATGACCGGCCTTACTTCCCAGGGCGCATTGGCGCAAAAACTCGTCGGCTGGATCTTTCGCAGAAATGCAGCTTTCAAAAAACAACAAAAACTGCCGCAACGCGGAAAATGCTATACAGCAAAAACAGAGATGATGTGTATCGGAACCAAACTACTCAAGTTGGCGCAACCATCAGGGAGCGACAACCTTCTAGATGGTTCATCAAGATTCAGTATCTCCGGTTTTGCTTTAGCCTATACATTAAGAATCTATGGAAGCCGCACCCCAGAGTCAATCAAAGGATTTCCTGCTCAGCGCTTGCCGCTGCTTTCATGGTGAAGCCGGCGAGCCTACAACCGTATTCCCAAAAAACTCTATACCCGGGTGGATCGCAGTCGTTCTGCTGCTCGCCGCTGGCCTCGCACTGCGCCTGGAAATGCTGGGGAAACTCTTTCAGGTCAACGGCGACTCCCTTATTTACGGCAGTCTGGCTAAAAATCTGCTCCTGCACGGCAGCTATTCCCTGAACGACGCCGGCAACACTCTTTACCCTTCGCTGATCCGGCTGCCCGGCTATCCGCTCTTTTTGGCGCTCTGCTTTCGGCTCTTTGGTATGGAAAATTATTTTTCCGCGTCGGTGATCCAGATCGTTCTAGAGCTTCTGGGCTGTCTGTTGCTGGCTGACTCCGTCCGTCGCCTTGCGCCTGCTGCCGCCAAAAACGCCGCCGCTCTGGCTACCCTGGCCCTGGCCGCACTCTGCCCCTTCACCGCCTCCTATGCCGCCGCACCCCTCACCGAGACGCCTACCCTTTTCGTCATCGCTCTGGCTCTATGGGCTGCCATTGGCTTTCGCGAACGCCAAAACTGGACCAACGCACTGCTCTTCACCTTCGCCATCACCTCAGCCGCGTTTCTCCGCCCCGATGGCGCTCTGGTCGGCGTGGCGTTGGCCCCCGCGCTTTTTGTGGGCCGCGTTTGTACCAGAGAGATTCTGCGCAAGGCGCTGGTCTGTCTTCTGCTGGCGCTGGCTCCCTTTGTCGCATGGAGCATCCGCAACTGGACTGTCTTTCACGTCTTTCAGCCGCTGGCCCCGCGTTACGCCACCGAGCCGGACGAGGACATCCATGCCGGCTGGCAGCACTGGATCAAAAGCTGGTGCTCTGATTTCTCCTGCACCTACGACATCTATTGGTCGGTCCCCGACGAGGAGATCGACCTGAGCAAAATTCCTGCCCAGGCCTTTGATTCGCCCCAGCAATACCAGCAGACCGCGGCCCTCATCGCTGACTACAACAGCGGCGGCATGGTCCTGACCCGCAGTCTCGACGCCCGTTTCGGCCAACTGGCCCAGCAGCGGGAGCAGGCTCATCCCTTGCGCTTCCATCTGGGGTTGCCGCTCCTCCGCACGGCCAATATGTGGTTCAGGCCGAGGATAGAAAACCTGCCCATCGACTTCGATTGGCAGGTTTACAAAACCCACAAGGGCCAAACTATCTTCAGTTGGGCCTATGTAGGCTTGAATGTGCTTTTTTTATTGCTGGGCCTGGGTGGCCTGTTGTTGCGCCCACGTTTTGCTGGGGCGATGCTGGCATACTTTGTGCTACGAAGTGCGCTGCTGACCACGATCGAAGCCCCCGAAGCACGCTACACCCTGGAGTGCTTCCCCATGCTCTTTGTTTTAGGGGGATTGGCCCTGGCTGCGATCTGGAAAGGTTGCAGCAAAAGCAAAGAAGGACGCAAATCGACAGAAAGTCATCCACAAGCCCTTTAGTTCACATGAACCCGCTAACTTGCTGTCTCGCTGACTTGCTAACTCGCTGTCTTGTTGTCCCGCCGTCCCGCTACCGGTTCACGTAAGCTGTCTGCTTGTCGGTGGCAAACTTGAACGCGTCGTCCGGCAGTTTCTTCTGATTGGCCCGCACGTTGTAGTAGACGCAGACCCGATATTGTCCCGATCCTTCATAGATGACCTGCTTGCGCGAGATGGCCAGATCCATATCCAACCAGATCTGCACCTTGGGGATGTTCTTGCGCACTGCCGGGTCTTTGGGAACCAGTTCCAGCTTCTCGGTTTTGAAGCTCGTCGTACCATCAACGAGCGTGTCGGAACCCAGATCCTTGATCTCCCACTTCTCTTCCAAATCCTTGCCGCTGGCGCCAAAGCCCAGCATGAACCAGCTCTCGTACTGACTCAGCTTGCTCAGAGTCGTCACCTGATTGACGTTCTGCTCAAAGAGCCGGACAGTGCCATCGGCGTAGGCATAGATCTTGGGTGCGGGTTTGCCGTCCTCTTCGCGAATGTGCGCCGCCATGCGGAAGGCTTTGCCCACACGCTCGTAATAGGCCGTGCCCTTCTGCGTGGTGGTGTCGGGAATCGGGTCGGTCTGCACCGTGTCGAACTGGAAGTCGGCCGTGGTGTTGTGGAACCTGGCGGCAGCGGCGTCCAACTGACGCAGGATCACGTCCTTGCCGTCGGCGGCCAGCAGCGAACATCCCGGCACGAGCAGCAGCGCCAGTGCGACCGCCACGATGATCTTCTTTCCCAGACGCATAAAACTCCTCATGAGCTTGGACGTGTTGTTACTGCAATCAAGCCGGATATCCAGCCTGTCATCCGGTTTGGTATCCAGAGTCGCAAAATGAATTTAAAAAGCTTGTCAACCTGAGCGAAGTTTGGCGCGTTCTCTGCGCCAAACGGAGTCGAAGGACCTGCGTTTACGGGTACAACAAGAGCCAGCCTTCAGCTTGTCGCTCTAGTTCTCGCGATCCGAACACTCAAACAAAGAAAAATTACCGGTGCGCCCAAACCTTCCACGCCGGATTGCCATCCGCGCCCACAACCGTCTGCCAGTCATCCACAAAGACCGCATCGCCGGTGACCGGTTCGACAGCCTTGCGCAGCGCCTTCTTGACGGCTTGCTTGGAGGCGGTCGTGTGCAGATCCAGCGGAACATCGGCTGCGGCCACGGTCACGATGAATTCGTGCTCATCGTCACCCACAACCTGAATCGGGTGCTGGATGCCCATCGGGCTGGAGGGCTTGTCACCGTAATCCCACAGATGCGGGGTCACGAAGATGAAGACCAGAATCAGCGTCACCAGAATGTCATAGTGAAAACTGCCACGCTGATACGTCCAGTAGAAATAGCTCTTCAGTAGCTTGCTCATCTTCAATCCACACTCCCCTGCGGAGCGATCTTTTTGTTCAACATACTAAAAATCTTCCGTGCCCCATCCTTGCGCACTTTTCAGCGCAAGGACGGGAGACCACATTTGTACCGCACTAAATGCCGGTAATCCGTTCCAGTCCACCCATGTAGGGACGCAGCACCTCAGGAACGACAACCGAACCGTCGGCCTGCTGATAGTTTTCCAGAATGGCCAGCCAGGTGCGTCCCACGGCCAACCCGCTGCCGTTGATGGTGTGTACGAACTCCAGCTTGCCCTTGGCCCCGCTCGTCCGATAGCGAATGTTGGCCCGCCGCGCCTGGAAGCCGTCAAAGTTCGAGCACGAAGAGATCTCGCGATACAACTGCTGTCCCGGCAGCCAGACTTCCAGATCAAAGGTCTTGGCCGAAGAGAAGCCCGTGTCGCCCGTGCACAACAGAACCCGGCGATAGGGCAGATCCAGCGCCTCCAGAATCTTTTCCGCGTCGCGGGTCAGCTTCTCGTGCTCGGCGTCGGAGTCCTCCGGCTTGCAAAACTTGACCAGCTCCACCTTCTGAAACTGATGCTGGCGGATGATGCCACGGGTGTCCTTGCCCGCCGCTCCAGCCTCGGCGCGGAAGCAGGGCGTGTAGGCCGTCAAACAGATCGGCAGCCGCGCCTCTTCCAAAATCTCGTCGCGATAAAGATTGGTGACCGGCACTTCCGCGGTAGGAATCAGCCAATGATCGTTGTCTTTGAACTCCCCGCGCGCTACCGCCTCGGCATCGGCGTCGGAACAGCGAAAGAGGTCCTCGGCAAACTTGGGCAACTGCCCGGTGCCGAACAAGGACTTGCTGTTGACCATGAACGGCGGCAGCACCTCGGTGTACCCGTGGCCGTTCACCTCGCGCTGCGCCGTGTGCTTGTCCAGCATGAAGCTGATCAGCGCCCGTTCCAGCCTTGCGCCCGCGCCCATATAAACGGCAAAGCGCGCTCCGCTCAGCTTGGCGGCGCGTTCCAGATCGAGAATGCCCAACTGCTCGCCCAACTCCCAATGCGGCTTGGCCTCAAAGTCGAAGCTCTTCTTCTCGCCCCAAACCTTGATCGTGAGATTGTCCTCTTCCGACTTGCCCGCAGGCACTTCGTCGCGGGTCAGGTTGGGAATGCGGGCCAGGGAAAAGTACATCTGCTCGTCCAGCCGGGCCGCCGTCGCGTCCAGCTCATCGAGCTTTTCCTTGAGAGCGCGGGTCTCGTCCATCAGCGCGGTCGCGTCCTGGCCTTGCCGCTTGAGCGCGCCAACCTGCTGGCTCAACTCGTTGCGGCGGGCCTTGCACTGCTCGCTCTCGGTGATGGCGCTGCGGCGGCTCTGATCCAGAGCGCGAAAATCGCCCAGCAAAGCTGCCGGATCGGCATTGCGGGCACGTAACTTCTCTTCTACACGTTCCAGATTGGCTCGGACAAAGGCTAGATCAAGCATGGCTTCTCCATTCTAAACGCTGCCGCGCAAGCGTAGTTCCTGAATCTCCCGGCTAGGCGACCGTGGGCGTTTACTAGACCCTTCAATGCACCTAATCCAAAAAGTAGCTAGAATTTCGAGCTATAATGTTCCCATGCAAAGCGTAGGTATGGCCGAAGGCAAGAATCGCCTGCCGGAACTGATCCGGATGGTCGAGGCGGGGGAGCGTGTGCTCATCACCCGTCACGGCGTTCCCGTGGCGCAACTTGGACCGCCTCCGCCCCCTGCTCGCACAGCGCGTCTGGGCGGAATGAGCGGTCGCATTCGCTTGCATCCGGGATGGGACGCTGCTGTCGATCCCGACCGCTTTCTTAAGGGTGAGCTGTGAACGGCTATCTGCTGGACACCAACGCGATTCTCTTTGCGCTTTCCACCCCAGAAAAGCTCTCTTCGTCAGCCAGCGCGGCCATTCTGGCTGGCCCCAACCTGGTCAGCGCCGTCTCGTACTGGGAAGTGATGTTGAAGAGCATGAAGGGCAAGCTGGAGGTGGATGATCCGCGCTCCTGGTGGAGCGATGCTCTGGATCAGTTGGCTGCCACGCCTCTAGCCTTGCGCCCCGAACATATTGCCCGTCTCTACACGCTTCCGCCGCACCACCAAGACCCATTCGACCGTGTGCTGATCGCCCAGGCGATTCACGAAGGCTTGATGCTGGTCAGTTGCGATACAGCATTTCCCGCCTATGCGGAGGCTGGTTTGCGATTCATCGACTAAGTTGCTATTTGTCTGATCCTGAATGAGTGACAGAACAAACCAGCCACAAACGGATCCCTGTTCCCTGTTTTTACGGTCTCTGCTCCACGCTCACATTTACGCTGGAACCGACGCCTGTAGAGGCCACGCCCAACACATTGGTAGCCACACCCGGCAGCGTCGCCGGGATAAACGTAACGCTTCCATCCACCGCCGAGACCCCGGTCGCTACCTGTGTCGCCAGCAACTCAGCTTGAGCGCAGACCCCCTGATCTGGACAAGGCGGAGTCCAGGTATAGGCCGTCTGATAGAGGTTGACGATGCCGCCCGCCATGGCATTGCCGTCAATATCCTGAACGCGCAGCGTGATCTGGCTGGGCGTGTCGCTCATCGCCAAACTCTGCGTGGTCCCCGAAACCGCATGGACCGTAGCGTACTCCGGCCTCGCTCCGAAGGCGCTAAAGCTGACGCAGGGACTGACGCCGTTCAAGCAGGCGTTGACGGTAGCCGTCTGCCCCTCCGCCAGCGGGCCTACGGTCAGCGTCTGGCTGGCGTTGCCAAAGCTGTTGCTGAGGCTTGAAGTGCTGGCGACGGCGATTCCCGCCCCCGCACTCTGCCAGAAGACCGTCTGCCCGCTCAGCGGCGCTCCGTTTTGCAGCACCAGCGTCTGCACCGTCCAGGAAACGGTCGCCCCCGCCGCCACCGAGAGCTGTGGACTCAGCGCTGTGAACGTCGGCGTTGTCCCTCCGGCAAACTGTGCTTGCAAACTCGATCCGTTGGTGAGTGTTGCGGTGACAATCGACCATTTGCCGTCCACGGCAAAGACGTTCATCGTCGCCCGCCCGTCGCCCGTGGCCGTGACCGTGCAGGAGGGCAGCCCGCAACCCAGGACAGCCGTCCCGCTGGTGACGTTAAACAGCACCGTTACTCCTCCCGCCGGTGTCAGATCCGGCCCCAGCGCAAGCACGGTGAAGGGGATCGGCACATCCAGCGGAACGGTGTTCATTGGCGCGGTGACCAGGGTCAGCGCGTCGCCGCTGCCCGCGTTGTAGCTGATGCCGCTTTTGATGACGGTCGCGGCGTTGAAGGCGGGCAAATCGTCCACCTCCACATCCACCGGCCCTGTAACCCCAATGGCAGCAGGTGGAGCGATGGCGGTGATCTCCGTCGGCGCGATGCTGGTGACAATCGCCTGCTGACCTCCGACTTGTACCGTGTCGGCGATGCGGAAGCCCGTGCCCCGAATCAAGATCGGCCCTCCCTGCGCCGGTAGCCGCAGTGGTTCAACGGTGTCGGCTGAGAGCACCCACCCCCGGTAGGCGTAGTCCGGCCTTCCGTCGCCGCGCTGGTCGGCGATCCCCATACGGACCAGATCGTCGCCCGAGGCTGTGACCTGCAACCAGCTTTCACCGGTAGCCATGCCGTTCAGAGCCGGTGCGTAACCCACGACGGATGAACCGGTTGCGTCGAAGGCGTCCCACACCCCGATGGCCGGCATGGCCTTCCCGTCCGACGGCATCCCCGTCTCGTCCACCGCCTCGGTGACGATGGTGAAGCTGTGCCCGCCGCGCACCGGGAAGGTAAACCAGTCGGTTTGCCCCACCTGGCTGATGCGCCCGCTCCACATGCCGCTGGGCGGTAGCATTCTGGGCGTTTCTTCGCTGCCAATCGCGTCGTCGCTGTTGCCCACAGCGGAGTCGGCGACATTCACCGCAATCGTCTGCGCCGACCCCGCCGACAGCCCCGGAAGCGTCATCGTGTTCAGAGTTCCCGATGGCGCAGGCTGCCCGTCGATATACGGCCCCACCGATTCCGTCAGAATATACAGCGGATTGATAGCCTCAAAGCTGACTTGGTAGTCCGCCGCAGCCGCCCCCGGTGGCAGCGGAATGCCGCTGAGGTCGAAAGATCCTTGCAGGCTGGCTTGATTTGATCCCCAGTTCGACAAAAGATTGCCGTTGGCGTCATCCCAGCCGGTTACGGGATTGCCATGATTACCGTTGAAAAGCGCGCCACTAACCGCCGTCACCGTGTACTGATACATCGGATTGCCATTCGCATCGAGCGGCCGCGCCACCACATTGACCCCCTGCATGCCCAGTCCCTCTTTGAAGCTGACCGTCCCTTGAATCGAAATGGTCTTCGACGCCGTAATCTCTTTGCCGGGAAAGCTGCTCAAGTTGCCGGATGTGATGGGATAGATGCGGTTCAGCGCCGCGATATCGTCCGAGCGCAAAACGGTGGGGTCTGGAATGCACTCGCCGCCCGTCACCCCGCAGGCTCCGCTGAGTGGCTGCATCACCGGCCAGCCCAGCGTGCTGCCGCTTTCATTGTCTGTTAGTGCGTCGGGATTGACCTGTGAGAAGTCCAGTCCCAGAATCCGCCCAAAGGCCCGCTCGATCTGGAAGCTCATCATCGTCACCAGATCGGCGGTCGTCGCGCAGCGCCCGTTAAGCAGAATGATTCCATGGGCCATGGTGGCGTCTGGATTGAAGCTGTCAATCCAGCTCTGTACCCCGTTGTTCTGGCAACTGGTGGGGTCGCTGGCCCCGCTTCCATAGAGCGCATCAGTCACCGACCCGTCGGCGTCGAAGATCACCCCCACGGCATAGTTGGTTGCCGCAGCCGTCACATCCGCCGGCTGAGTCAGCGCGCCGTTGGTCACCACTACATTGGTTCCGCTCACGTCCTCATTCAGCGGCCCTTTGTCGGTCAGCGTAACCCCGGCCGTGGGAACCGCGCTCCACAGCGCCGCCGCCGCATCGACCATCGCCGTCGCCTGTTGGTTGTTGATAGTGGAGTTCAAAGGCCCCTGATCGACGTAATACGCGACCTGCCCGCCCGTCCAATGCACTGGTTGGCCCAGAACCGACGGATTGAAATAAGTGACTCCGGCGACATATTTCGGTCCGCCGGCCCACGCCGAGCCGGTTGCAAGCAACAGAATCAACAGGCTGGTGAACCCGAGAACTGGGCGGGGAAATCGTAAGACAAACACGTGGCGCTGCTCCTGGGAATGAACCCGGCTCAGTGCGCAGCAGACAACGTGCATGTCGAGGAAGCGCCCGCAACGGGCATACCCGTTTCATCGGCCCGAATCCGGCCTCGAAGAGCCCCGCAGTCGCAAAGTCAACCAGGTTTCCCAACTAGGAACCATGGATCTATTTACCGCCCGAAACAGGGGGTGCCCCTAGTCCCGATTTTGGGACCAGGGAGACGACAAACCTACAGCGCTACGGTAAGAGTCCTATCAGCGGTTATCCTCATCCAAAGAGAACAAGGCGGGAGCTTCGACCAGCGCCGCCGTCCGCAGCACAATCGGGAAGGGATAGAAATGACAGAAATTCGCGATACCGTAATTCTTGGTTCCGGCTGCGCCGGACTGACCGCAGCCATTTACACCGCGCGCGCCGGCCTCAACCCGCTGGTTCTGGAGGGTCACGAGCCCGGCGGCCAGCTCTCCATCACCTCGTTGGTTGAGAACTTCCCCGGCTGGCCCGAGGGCATCCAGGGCCCCGAACTGATCGAAAACATGAAAAAGCAGGCCGCCAAGTTTGGCGCCACCTATCAGCAGGCCCACATCAGCCGCATCGACCTCAGCCAGCAGCCCTATCGCCTGGAAACCTCGGCGGGCGACATTCTGGCCCGCACCGTGATCGTGGCCTCCGGCGCCAGCGCCCGCTGGTTGGGCCTGGAGAGCGAACAGAAGCTGATCGGCCACGGCGTCTCCAGTTGCGCCACCTGCGACGGCTTCTTCTTCCGCGGCAAAGAGATTGCCGTGGTGGGCGGCGGCGACTCGGCCCTCGAAGAGGCCCTCTTCCTCACCCGCTTTGCCGACAAGGTGACGCTGCTGCACCGCCGCGATGCCTTCCGCGCCTCCAAAATCATGATCGACCGCGTTCACGCCAACCCCAAGATCACCGTGATGCTCGATGTCACCGTTGATGAGGTGCTGGGCGTTGAAGAGAACGAGGTCAAGGGCCTCAAGCTGCGCAACGTCAAGACCGGCGAGACCTCGACTCTGGTCGTCTGCGGACTCTTCCTCGGCATCGGCCACCAGCCCAACGTCAAAATGTTTGGCGGCGAGATCGATCTCGACGACGACGGCTACATCAAGTCCACCGGCAACGTGCTCATCACCCGCAAGGGCGAAGTTGTCCCCGGACTCTTTGCTGCCGGCGACGTGCAGGATCGCCGTTACCGCCAGGCGATCACCGCCGCCGGTTCCGGCTGCATGGCCGCTCTGGAAGCCGAAAAATTCCTCGAAGCCCAGGGACATTGATCAAGTAGTTCGTTGATCAATAAAAATCAGGGTGCCCCCGGTCCCGCTTTTGGGACCGGGGAAATAATCCCCTCTTTTGCTCTGAATAGCTCTCCGCTAACCTGCCAACTCGCCTTCCGCGCAGCGGGCTATCTTGCTACTTCAGGTCACCCTTTTGCTCCTGCGCAGCCACTCCACCATACAATCCCCTCCTGCGCCGTTCATCCCAACCCGCATCCCCTCTGCATTAAACTGATTCCATGGCGGTCCTTGAAGCACAGAGCGCGGCAGTTGTTTCTTATTGGGATGCAGTGGCCGCTCGTTATTTGCAGCTATTCCGCGACGAATTCCAATCCAAGCCCTACGACCGGCAGCTTCTTGCCACTTTTGCCGCACAGTTAGGCGCGGACGCCAGCGTCTGCGATGCTGGTTGTGGCCCCTGCGGCCACGTGACCCGTCTGCTGGCTGATGCTGGAGTGGATGTCGTGGGCGTCGACATCTCGACCCGCTGCATCGAACTGGCGCAGTTGGAGCAGCCCGCGCTACGTTTTGCCACGATGGATATCGCGGCCATGGACTTTGCCGATGGCGCATTGCAGGGGTTGGTTTCCTACTACGCGCTGCATTACCTGCCCAAGTCCAGCCTGGGTGCTGTGCTGCGCGAGTTTGCCCGCGTCTTGCGCGTCGGCGGTTCTCTGTTGATCGTGGCCAAGGAAGGAGCAGCGGAGGGCTGGATCGATTGCCCCATGGGCAGTGGTCAAAAGGTCTTCTGGTGCGAGTTCACGGCGGAGGAGTTGTGTTCTCTTGCTGCCGCCAACGGTTTTGAAGAGATAGTTTGTGAAGTGCGTGAGCCGTTGCCCGAGGAGATCGCTGTGCGCCGCATCTATCTCACCGCTCGCCGCTCAGCGGCTTAAAGCAACAACAGAGTTGGTTGTTCCATAGGATTCAAGATGACGGCACTGCAAGAAAATATCGCGCGTATTGAAGAGGAGATCATCGCCGCCTGTCGCGCCGCTGGCCGTTCCCGCTCCGAAGTCGAACTGATGGCGGTCTCCAAGACCTATCCCGCCGTCACTCTCGCCGAGGCTGCCTCGCTGGGCTTGCACCTCTTCGGCGAAAACCGCGTGCAGGAGTACGCTGCCAAGAGTGTGGAATTGGAACCACTCCGTCTTCTTGGCGAGCACCGCGTTCATCTCATCGGCCACCTGCAATCCAACAAGGCCCTGCGCGCCGTGGAACTCTTTGACGGCATCGACACCGTGGACTCCCTGCGCCTCGCACAGCGCCTCAATGAAGCTGCCGGCAATTCAGGCAAGCAACTGCCCATCCTTATCGAAGTCAAGCTTAGCCACGAAGAGAGCAAAGCCGGCCTCGATCCCACATCCGCCGTCACCGCGGAACTGCTGGAGCGCCTGCCCGATCTGCCTCATCTGCAAATGCAGGGCCTGATGACCATCGCGCCCTTCGACGTCCCCGAAGACGAAACCCGCGCCTGTTTTCGCTCTCTGCGCACGTGGCGCGACCGCTGGGCCGCCGCCTATCCGCGATTAGCGTTCGACGTCCTCTCCATGGGCATGAGCGGCGACTTTCCTTTGGCGATTGCCGAAGGCGCAACCCGCATTCGTGTAGGAACCAGCCTCTTTGGCCGCCGGCCGAGGAAACTCTGATGCTGCGTGAATCGGCTCAAGGAGTTACTCTGGCCGTCCGCGCCCAGCCCGGCGCCAAGCGCACCGCCATTGCCGGTCTCTACGGCGAAGGCGCGGCGGCGCAACTGAAGATCGCCGTCCACGCTCCGCCCATCGAAGGACGAGCCAATGCCGCGCTCATCGCCTTCCTGGCCGATTTCTTTTCTATCTCCAAATCTTCCGTGGACCTCGTTACTGGAGATCTCTCTCGCAGCAAAGTTTTTCTCTTGTGTGGAGTGAAGAAAGAACAGGCCGAAACAAAATTGGCGGAGTGGCTATAGCTGCTGCGATGTGCTTTATTGCGTTATAAATTTCTGTCATCCTGAGCGGAGCAGGGCGCGCTCTTTGCGACCTGCGCAGTCGAAGGACCTGCGTTTGTTCTTCGAAAAAACAACTACATTGGCTGGTACATCAATTGCTTCTCTGATATCTCATTGTGCTGGACCGAATATTCAAAACAAACACTATAAGAACAGCGCCGCCAACGCCTCTTCCGGCTCCGTCCGCACCCGAAAGTCCGCATGAGCTTCGGCAAACAAAATCTTTCTATCCTGCCCAATCACATACGTCGCCGGAATCGCCAGCCGCCAGCTTGCCTCGCCATTGAGAAAGGGCAAGTTGACCATGATCTCGCGATAATCGGCGCGCAGATACTCCGGCAGCGTATAAGCCAGCCCGAACTGCTCGGCCAATAAACAGCCCTCATCCCGCAAAAGAGGGAAGGGAAGTTGATGCTGCCCCATCATGAAGTCGCTCTGCTGCTCGGTCTGCGGAGTGATAGCCACCAACAGCGCCCCGCGCTCGCGCACCCTGGGATAAAGATCGCGCCACGCCTCCAGTTCCGTCACACAATACGGACACCACCGCCCGCGAAAGAACTTGACGACCAGCGGTCCCAGCGCCAGCATATCCGCACTGCGAGTCATCCGCCCCGCCGCGTCCGTCAGCGCAAACTCCGGCGCAGTTGCTCCCACCGGCAGAATCTTTTCCTCGATCCCTGTAGCAAACAACTCGGCAACCGCTTTTTCGCCCACGCCCAACCGCTCCGCCTGCACCAGCAGCCGCGTCCGCGCCGTTATATCGTCGAGTTGGTCCTGAAGGCTAGTTGGCATTGGGGTTAGGGAAGAAATCGTTAAACCGGAACTGTTTTTCGCCGTTTTCATAAACGAGAAGAAGTATCTTATGCTCCCGAAGAAAATCTCTTTGGACGGCTTCTCTTGCAGCACTTGCACGCGGTCTTCTTCCCGGCCGTTTCTTGCTTCCTTCAATCTTCCCGAATATGATCAATGCGGCAATACGGGAAGACCTGTTTGCATTTTGTTTCCAAGCTTCAAGCGTGTATTCAATCTGTTTGTCGGCGCCGCGCCCACCCTTCAGGTTCGTATCTGAGCCTTTGAGCTCCACAATTATGTCGATGATTCCAATCTTGCTTACAATAAAATCCGCTTGTTTGACATTATCTTCTTTGCAATAGCAGCCGTCATAGCTGATCTTGCGTATTCTCTCGCGCCGAGGGTTGAGAAAGGTTGCTCGAATGCCGCGATCTTCTACAAAGACAGACTGTGCATTGCAGATCTCGATGCACTCCTCAACCCACTCACACCCTGGCTGACTAGGAGGCTTCTGTGTGTTCATATTCGAGCCTCAAGAGAGAATCAAATTCGTGTTCGATCTTGTCGGAGACACCGTCCAGATATTCGCCGTCTACCAGACCGGACTCCGAAAGGATGGACTTGAGCATGCCATCTTGGATGCGGTAGGCTCGGAAGCTACCATCTTCAATCCAGTAACGCTCTGAAACTAAATCAGCAATCTCCCTCTTGAGTTCAGGTTTTTGGTTCGCTAACTGGCCGGCATAGATCAGAGTATTAAAAGCCGTGAGAATGTAGGGGCTGTGGGTGGTGATGGTTAAGGCAGAACCTATATCGATGGCATTTGCAAATTCTGCAAAATATTGAACGATCTCGTATTGCTTCTTGGGGAAGATGTGCGCTTCTGGCTCTTCTACGAAAAACTCGTCGAAACGTGCTAGATCCTCAGTAGGCAAATTAAACTCATCACTGTTAACTATTTCAAGACGGTGGTACGAATACATCTCGAGCGCGCATAGAAGAGGAAGCAATTCTTTGCTTCCTGTTGATAAAAAGTTTAGAGGCAGAAGCCTTCCATCGGAAAAAAGAAAGAGCCAAGAATCTCCACCACGAACGAGTTCACCATCTAAATGAGCGCGTAGCTGTTTCTTGGGAATGTCTGGGCCAAGGCTGCTCGGATAAAACTCCGCGAAACGGTTTCCTATAGGGTCTGATTGGTTTGCAAGCAGTCTGTATCCTTTTTGCGCATCCACGAAATAGGAACGTTCTGATGGAATATAGGTCGCATTATCCCAGAAAGCTCTGCCCATCAACTTGCGGAATGCGCTTTCTATGATGCCTTTTGCCCAGGGGCGGGCATTTCCGAGTTGCTTGATGTACTCGCGTCTAAATACATCCCCAAAGGCCAAGCGAAACTCCAAAGGGTTCTCTGGCCTGTCAATGTGACCAGAGACGAATACCTCAAAATGGTTCGAAGTATATGAGATTGACCAGTCTTGCTGTCCCCACCCACTCAAAGGGAACCACTCCCGGAACCTTTTAACGACATCCTCTTCAAATGTCGGGAAGTCAAATTCATTCAATACCCGGCCAACGGCAATCTCAAGCACTTCTTTGCTTAGAAAATACGCCAACTTGCACAGCAAGCTCTTCCCGCTTGACTGCGGCCCGATGAGGACGGTGATCTTGCCGAACTCCAGTTCAGCCTCTTTGATGACCGAGAAGTTCTTGACTGTCAGCTTGCGCATCCCGTCCTCCGTGTCTACAACAATATCGCAGGGGCTAGAGCCCGCGCTGTTTTTCTGCAAGAGCGGAACCGCTGAAGTCCTGCCCTGTCACCCTCGTTGCAGGGTGATGACGGTGACTTCGTCGCGTTGGTTCTGAAGAAGATTCTGCATGGAGCGCACTCAATAAAAATCACGCAAGTTGCAGCTTACTCGTTCGGCAAGATCGGCAACAGCACCGGCGCCACGCACCGCTCCGGAAACTTCTTTGCATACACGGCCCAGGCCTCCAGCAGGCCATATTCGCCCAACTGCTCGCAATAAGACCAGATGGCCTCGTTCATCGGTTCAAACTTTTTCTCCAGCCCAATCTGCACCAGCCAGTCATAAAAGTTGTCGCCATTTACCGCTTCGCTGCGCAGCGTGTCGAGATGCGGTTCCATCAGCCCCCACGCCTCTTCAAAGAGCTTGGCAACCTCCGCCAGTTCCAGTTCGCGCAGTCCGTTCAGGGTCTCGCGCAAATCAAACGCATCGTTCTGATTGCCAAAGTGCCACGCCAGATCGTCCAGCGTCATGCTGACGGAAAAAAAGTGCATGCCCGCCATGGCGCGCAAGCCACGCGATAGCGCCAGGTATTTCTTGCGAAAAAGATCCTGGTTCTCGCGCAGTCCTTCGGGTAGAAGGCGCTGCAACTCATCCGTCAGCAACTCCAGCACTTCTTCGTTGCTCTCTGCCTCTTGGATCGCTTGTATCGTGAGAGCCATTTCTCTTACCGCCCAAACCGCTGCTTGCCGCCCATTCCCATCGCGCCCAGCCCGCCGCGCATCATGGTTTTGGCCATGCCGCCCTTGCCCATCATCTTGAACATCTTGCTCATCTGGGCGTACTGGCGCAGCAACTGGTTCACGTCCTGCACGGTCGTTCCCGAACCCGCCGCAATCCGCTTGCGCCGCGTACCGGAGATGATCTCGTGGTTGCGCCGCTCTTTGGCTGTCATCGAGTTGATGATCGCCTCCAGACGCACAAACTGCTTCTCGTCCACATTCTGCGAGGCCTGTTGCAGTCCGGCGAAGGGTCCCACCGAGGGCAGCATCTTCAAAATGCTCTCCATCGATCCCATCTTCTTGATCTGCCGCAACTGGTCCCGGAAATCCTCCAGCGAGAAGCCATCGCCCAACAGCGCCTTTTTGGCGAACTCCTCCGACTTCTTGCGGTCCAGCGTCGACTCGGCCTTCTCAATCAGCGACATCATGTCGCCCATGCCCAGAATCCGGCCCACGATGCGGTCGGGATGGAAGGGCTCGAAGGCGTCCGGCTTTTCGCCCACGCCCAAAAACTTGATCGGCTGTCCGGTCACATGGCGAATCGACAGTGCCGCGCCGCCCCTCGCGTCGCCGTCCATCTTGGTCAGCACCACGCCGGTCAGACCTAGCCGCTTGTGGAAATCCTGTGCGGAATTCACCGCGTCCTGGCCCGTCATGGCGTCGGCTACAAACAAAATCTCCTGGGGATTGAGCAGCTTCTTCAAGCTCTCCATTTCGCCCATCAGATCTTCATCGATGTGCAGACGACCGGCCGTATCCACGATCAGCGTGTCGCAGCCCATGTTACGCGCCTCGCGCCGCGCCTCCTTGGCCAGCCGCTCCACCAGCTTGGAGCCCGCCGGCTCGCCCTTCTGGTCGCCTTCGTAGAGCTTGGCCTCGATGGACTTGGCCACCACCTTGAGCTGTTCGCGCGCCGCCGGACGATAAACGTCGACCGAAACCAGCATTGGCCGGTGTCCGCCTTTTTTCAGCCACATAGCCAGCTTGCCCGCGGTGGTCGTCTTACCGGAGCCCTGCAAGCCCGCCATCAAAATCACCGTAGGCGGCTGCGAGGCAAACTTGAAGCGCGCCGTGTCCTTGCCCAGCAGGGTAATCAGCTCGTCGCGGACGATCTTGATCACCTGTTCGGAGGGAGAGAGCGCCGTCAGCACCTCGGTGCCGATGGCCTTGACCCGGATCTGCTCGATCAAGTCCTTGACCACGTTCAGGTTGACGTCGGCTTCCAGCAGCGCCACGCGGATCTCGCGCAGTGCTTCGACGATGTTCTCTTCGGTCAGCGTGCCCTGTCCGCGAAGGGATTTGAAGGCACGTTGCAGCTTATCGGTCAGATTCTCAAACATGGATACCCCAAAACAGTCGTTAACTCTCTAGTGTACCTTGGGCGTCTGCAGCGCGGCAGGTCCTGCGGACGGCAGGCGCCTGCGGTACGGCATCCGCGCTTCGCGCTTTATTTCTTGGAAACTCTGGAATACCGGGTGCCCCCTGTCCCGCTTTTGGGACAGGGGAATCAGATCCCTGGAGATCGTTCCCCACTTGACGAGCAGGGAAGTTCTTTCCCTCCACGCACAACGCAGTAAGATAAATTCATGCCAGCCTACCGCTCACGAACCTCGACGCATGGACGCAATATGGCCGGTGCCCGCAGCCTCTGGCGCGCCACCGGAATGCAGGACGGCGACTTTGGAAAGCCGATCATCGCTGTCGTCAACTCCTTTACCCAGTTCGTCCCCGGACACGTCCACCTCAAGGACCTCGGCCAACTGGTCGCCCGCGAGATCGAAAAAGCCGGCGGCGTGGCCAAGGAATTCGACACCATCGCCATCGATGACGGCATCGCCATGGGCCACGACGGCATGTTGTACAGCCTGCCCTCCCGCGACCTGATCGCCGACTCCGTCGAATACATGGCCAACGCCCACTGCGCCGACGCCCTGGTCTGCATCTCCAACTGCGACAAGATCACGCCCGGCATGTTGATGGCCGCCATGCGCCTCAACATCCCCGCCGTCTTTGTCTCCGGCGGTCCCATGGAAGCCGGCAAGGTCAAGATCAACAACATCGTCAAGGCCGTCGATCTGATCGATGCCATGATCGTAGCCGCCGACGCCAACGTAAGCGACGCCGAAGTGGAAGAGTACGAGCACTCCGCCTGCCCCACCTGCGGCTCCTGCTCCGGCATGTTTACCGCCAACTCCATGAATTGTCTTACCGAGGCTCTGGGCTTCTCGCTCCCCGGCAACGGCTCCATCGTCGCCACCCACGCCGACCGCAAATCCCTTTTTGAAAATGCTGGCCGCACCATCGTCTCCCTGGCCAAGCGCTACTACGAACAGGAAGACGCCAGCGTTCTGCCCCGCTCCATCGCCAACTTCCAGGCCTTTGAGAACGCCATGACCTTGGACATCGCCATGGGCGGTTCCACCAACACCGTCTTACATCTGCTGGCCATTGCCCAGGAGGGCGAAGTCCCCTTCACCATGGCCGACATCGACCGCCTCTCTCGCCGCGTGCCCAACGTCTGCAAGGTTGCGCCCTCCTCTCCCCTGGTGCACCTGGAAGACGTGCACCGCGCCGGCGGAATTTTCGGAATTTTGGGAGAGCTTGAGCGGGGAGGCCTTATCCACCGCGACACCCCCACCGTCCACAGCGCCACTCTCGGCGCGGCCATCGACAAGCTGGACGTAAAGCGCTCCCCGGCTCCCGAAGTCATCGACTTCTACCGCGCCGCTCCCGGTGGTGTTCCATCCTTGGTAGCCTTCAGCCAGAACCAGCGCTATGACGAACTCGATCTGGACCGCGAGACCGGCGTTACCCGCGACGTCGCCCACGCCTTCAGTCAAGATGGCGGCCTGGCCGTGCTCTACGGCAACATCGCCCTCGACGGCTGCATCGTCAAGACCGCCGGCGTCGATCCGGCACACCTGACCTTTACCGGCCCTGCTCGCATCTTCCAGAGCCAGGACGACGCCGTCGCCGCCATCCTCGGCGACAAGATCGTTCCCGGCGACGTCGTTCTGATCCGCTATGAAGGCCCCAAGGGCGGGCCCGGCATGCAAGAGATGCTCTACCCCACCAGCTACCTCAAATCCAAGGGACTGGGCAAGGTCTGCGCTCTGATCACCGACGGCCGCTTCTCCGGCGGGTCCTCCGGACTCTCCATCGGCCACATCTCCCCCGAAGCGGCGGAAGGCGGCTCGCTGGCGCTCGTCCAAGAAGGCGACACCATCGAGATCGACATTCCCAACCGCATTCTCCGTGTTGCCGTGAGCGACGAAGTGCTTGTCACACGCCGTAAGGCAGAAGAAGCCAAGGGGTCAGCCGCCTTCAAACCCACTCCCCGTCCACGCAAGGTCTCCAAGGCCCTGCAAGCCTACGCCGCCATGGCCACCAGCGCCTCCCGCGGCGCAGTCCGCGACGTCTCGCAGATCCAGAAGTAGCCTGGCCAATCAGCAATGAAAAGAGCAGCCTCCCAAGGAAGCTGCTCTTTTCATTGGATTCACACCCATGTCCGTAGCCTGTAAACCAATATCGCGCCCGCATTTGTCTATTTAGCCAAGATTGCAAACTGCGCCGGCAGCAGATATGTCTCCTGTTTGTCGCCAAACTGAAGAGTGGTCAACGCCAATGTCTTGATCAGGTCGGGTGATGGCCCCGTCGCGGTCCAGCAGATGGGGTAGCCGTGGAGAATGCCTGCGGCAACAACCAACGTAAGTGGCTCGGAGGGTAGTTCGGGCGGAATACCGCTGGCGCTGATGACGGCGAAGGGAGTGCCTTCCACCTTGTATTGGATAAGCCTGGAAATGGTCACCTCCTTCCATTTAGCCGTTAAGCCGTGTGCCGCGTTGTTGACCAGGTTTTCCAGTTGAGCTGTGGTAAACAAGGTAAAGATGCAAGACGGGTTCAGACCGGTTAACGCGATCACTTCCGGCTGTTTATAGCCGGAGCGCAGCCGCTGCGCCTGGAAGATCTCGGTCTGACAGGAACCGTGAGGGTCCGTGCCGAAATACTCTGAATTGCCATGAGCACGGTGAAGGTTGTCGTTGATCTGTCCCACGGGAATCTGCTGGAAATCGCCGGGATAGCGGAAGATGAATGCCGGGTCTTCATTGCGATAAATGCCGCTTCGCGCCGTAAAAGAGGGAACCGAAGTTGGATCGCTATGGATGGAAAATAAATCACTGCGATGGTCGAGGCCTTTCTGGAACCAGATGGACTGGTAAAAGCGATTCACAGCGGGAGCGCCATCGACTTTATAGGGAGTGATCCGGTCCTGAGTTGCGCTCTTCAGTGCGGCTTCGGCCATGGCCTCGGTCGGAGCTTGTTCTATCGCCGCATCCAGTGGCTTATCGTCTTCGCCGGTCAGAAACTCGACTTGTACGGAACGCTTTGCGTCTTCTTCCGTTGTTCCAGCAGGCAATTCGGCGATCGCTTTATACTCCTGCAAACCATTCTTTTTTTCTTCTGGATTGGGCGTCGCTTTCGCTGACTTGCTGCGCTTCATAGCAGCCGTGGGAGTCAGTTGATCCAGAGCGTGTGGATCGAGTGGTGCGTAGCTCACTTGCATATCCATGATCGGGAGATGGCCAGAGGTGATGCGCACCTCGGTGTATTCCTGTTTGCCCTGAAATGCAATGTAGTTATTAAAGGCGATATGCAGATTCAACGGGATATCTTCTTCGCGCAGCAACCCGGTATTGCTTTCGAAGCACCAGCGGTATCGGCGCGGGTAACCATCCCTGGGAGTGGGTTTTTCAGCCAGATAGCAGGTGAGAGGCTCACCTTGCTCTCCGATAGTGCTTTGTTGCTTGACCGAGTACTCCTCGGCAGTGGTGGTGTTGGGCAGATGAAAGATAACAAAATACAAAAGCTGAATGACTCGGAGCGGCTCGAAGCTCTCGGACTGCCAAATCCAGCTGTGCCCGGAGTCATTGCGCATCTCCAATTGCTCAAAGTCTGATAACTGCACCTTTCGTTCCCAGTGCTCCGCATCCACCCTGCGGAACAGATAGGTTGCCTCTCCGGTGGCGCGCAAGGCCAGCCGTGAGGTGATCTTGGCCTGTATTGCAAATGGCTTGGTATCTACGGAAAATAAGCTGGACCGCGCATGAGCTTTGGCGATAGACGTGGCAAATGCTTCCTGCGCGTTTTCTGAATCAGTGGCAGACTGTGCGTGCAGCGAGAATGACCCCAACAGCAGAAGGTAAAACCAGAGGAACACACTGCATCGCCTTCTCATCTCTTAACACTCCGATCTGATTCGTGGACTAAGTGGTGAAGCAATATTCTTTTGAATATGCGGACAAATGTTGAGAGAATCTCAGCGCGCCGGTTCAATAGCTCAAAAGCAGACGCAATGTCTGGTTCGGAAAGATGTATTCAATATATCGGACCGGCCTGAAATATTGCTCCTGGCCCGTTATTTTAAGCTTGCCAAGGAAGCCTGCAAATAAAATCCTCCCTTTAGAAAGGGGTGTTTTTATAGCGGATCAAAAATCAGTTAATGCTTCACATGCCAATGAAAACTGGCAACTGATTTCTACATCGTCGCAATCAGAGCAGCATCAACACTTCAGCCCTCCCCCGGATGGGGTAGGCTGGCAGAGACGGCAGTCTTGCTGTCCGGTTCACAGGAGGTCATGTGCAGCATCTGATCGATGGGTACCAGCGTTTTCTAGCCGAGGCCTTCCCCGCCCGGCGCAACCAATTTCACCTGCTCGCCGAGGGCCAGCAGCCCGAGGTTCTTTTCCTGACCTGCGCCGACTCCCGCGTAGTCCCCGATCTTTTCCTGCAAACCCAGCCCGGAGACCTCTTCATCTGCCGAAACGCCGGCAACGTGATCCCCCGCTCGGGTGAACCGGCAGGCGGCGTCTCGGCGACCCTGGAATACGCCGTCGAAGTGCTCAAGGTCCGCCATCTGATCGTCTGCGGCCACTCCGACTGCGGCGTCATACGCGCCCTGATGGCGCCCCACGTCCTCGACGGCTTGCCGACCGTGCAGGACTGGCTGCAACATGTCGAACCCGCCTGGCAGTACGTCGACGAGGTCGAGCGCCACGCAAGCGAACTCACCCGCCACACCGCCCTCACCCACGCCAACGTCCTCGTCCAGTTGGATAATCTGCGCACCCATCAGTACATCCAGCGCGGCATCGCCGCAGGCCGCCTCCAGATTCACGGCTGGTACTACGACATCCTCAGCGGCAGCATCGAGCGCTACGACGAAGCCCACCGCCGCTTTGTGCCACTAACGGAGTCCGTTCCAGCGCCGTAGGTTGAATGTTCATTCTTTTGTTCGTCAAATCGCATATCAAAAACACTGTCATCCTGAGCGGAGTTTGGCGCGTTCTGTGCGCCAAACGCAGTCGAAAGCCTGCCCTGAGCTTGTCGAAGGGGACCTGCGTTTTGTGAGAGTTAGAAAATACAGTCCCTTCGCTTTGCTCAGGATGACAGATCCTCAAATGAAAAGATGGTTCGGGAACTGGCTTCGCCAACCAGAAACCGGCATAAACTAGTTGGTGAACTGGTTGGTTGGGCCACAGGGAGGATTTATGCCGCTTACCGAACCTGTCTACACCGAAATCGGCGCATTTGACGCCAAGACCCGCCTCTCCGAGATCCTGCGCAAGGTCGATCAGGGAGAGCGGTTCACCATCACCGTGCGGGGACGGGCGGTAGCCGACATCGTGCCCAGCCAGGTGAAGGATAAGTGGCGCGTGGCGCAAGCGGTGCAGCGGCTCTTGGCCATGCCGAAGATTGAAGGCATCTCGCCGGAAACAGTCAAAGAGTGGATTGAGGAAGGGCGACCTTGAATCTGGTTCTGGATGCCTCAATGACCCTGGCGTGGCAGTTCAAACGCGTCGATCCGGTCGAGATTCTGATCGCGGAGAGGGCACTTGCGGAACTTCCATCCTTCCAGGCAATCGTTCCTGCGCTTTGGTATTCCGAGGTTGCAAACACCCTGTTGCGCGGGGAGCGGCAGGGTGCGATCTCGCCCGCGCAGACAGCCTACTTTCTCGGCGAACTCGCCGAGATGGAAATCGTAACCGATGAGATTTCCCCTCGTGCCCGCCAGTCCGTGGTGCTGGACTTGGCTCGTAGGTCTGGATTGACCGCCTACGACGCAACCTACCTGGAACTCGTCTTGCGCATCAGCGGGATACTGGCCACCTTCGACCGCCAACTGGCCTCCGCCGCTCGGATCGCCGGAGCGCGAGTCTTCGGTGATGAATCGTAATCTGTGGCGCGCTCACGGAAAATAACGATAGCCGAAGACTGGGGCGTTCTCAAATACCAATTGCTAACTATTGTTCGTGTCGTCTGATTATTCCTGTGCGATCCCGCTCCAGTAAATCCAAAAAATCCATTACGTATTTCTCTGCAAAATCTTTGCTAGAAATGACAGATTCTCCTCTGGGGTTTAAACGCCATCCGTATTCGCGTGCGATTGTCACATCGGGAAGATATTGCTTCTCTTTGAGAATGTTGGGATGAGAAGGAAAGTAATAACCGGGAGGCAAAATAATTAGCCTGTCGAATTCCCGAGTGATCAGGGTCGCTTTATGTAAAGACCCCGCGTAGGGCTGATTCCAGATCAAACTCATGCTCACTTGGTCTTGGCCAATAATGCAGAACTGTTCAACATCCCGTTGCTGAATATGAATTTTGCGTTCGATTTTAAAATGGCCTCCGGTATTCACTTTCACACACTGTTTCTCGACCTCACCAAAAAGTACTTCCACCTCCTTGAAAACCGCCGGTTGTGAGGAAAGCAGATAAGCTTTCTCCTGGCGAAATTCTTCTTCAGCTTGGAGAATCTCCGCTTTTCGTGTTGGTGTCAATGGCTGGATTTGACTTCCGCGTTCTTGTGCGCGTGCCTTGATTGCGCCTGCGGCCTGTTCCAGATTGAAATCAGTATAGTTAAAGCGTATGTGTGTCTCAGGTAGCCATTTTGGCATTTCCTCTGTGGGCTCAATCGAGAAAAAGAAGAGGTTTCTAAAACCGGTATTAAGGCAACTTTCCTTGATCGCAATCTCTTCAACTGCGGTCCATTGGGTTTTTCCCCATCGCGGACGATAGAGTACAACATTAAGTCTGGAATCATTGCGGAAAGGCTCTCGCATTGATTCGAGGCCGTCTGTACCAGCAAGCTCTTCTTGATTGCGGGGAAAGAAGAAGACTTCAAGGCCCTCTCTCAACCGGTCGCATAGGGCTCTGGCCAAATTGAGGTCTTGGTACAGGAAGGAAATCGCAACGTCGTATTTCGGGTTTTCTGCTGACATTTTTAATTCTCGTCTTTCATCATATTTTCAAATAAGGATACAGAAGAGATTCAGAGCATACTATTACCCTGACAAACCACGCTCAACTGGAATCTCCGATTCGAGTTGAGCGTGTGAATATAAAATCTCGATTTTGAGACCTAGGAGAATTCAAAAGCTTCAACCAACACATATTACTACCGAAAAGTCGCCATCGATCCATTCACCTCGACCGCGCAAATTGTACCTTCCTAGTGCGCCCCCGGCGGCGCCGCCGCATGTTTCACCGGCTTTTTGAACAGCCACACCGCTCCCGCGCAGAAGAAGGCGAGCAGCGCCGTCCAGCGAAAGACATCGACATACGACATCAGCGCCGATTGCTGCTGCATCAGACCGTAGATCATGCCGTAGGAGCCGGGACGGGCTGCGGCGGGGCCTGCGTGGTGGCTCAGGTATCCAGCCAGCGCCGTTGATTTCTGCTGTAAGACAAAGTTGGACGCGGCCAGATGCGCCCCGATCTCCGTCTGGTGCAGCGCCGAACGGCGAATCAGGGCCGTGGTGGCCATGGCGATCCCAATCGATCCGCCGATGTTGCGCAGCATGTTGAAGAGGCCGGTGGCGTTGCCCATCTCTTCGCGGCTGATCGTCGAGGTGGCCATCGTCGCCAGCGGCACAAAGACAAAGCTCAAGGCAAAGCCCGTCAGAGTGATCGGGACCAGCAGAGTATAGGGTCCGATGTCCAGATTGACCGTGCCGAAAATGAGGGAGCAAACACCAAACCCGATGAATCCGCAGCAGAGCAGCTTGCGCGAGTCGATGCGGGAGTTGAGAAAGCCCACCATCGGAGAGCCCAGAAACGAGCCAACGCCGCGCGGGCCAACAACCAGACCGGCGGTGAAGGCGGTATAGCCCAGAACTTCTTGGTAATACAGCGGCAGAATGGCGATGGTGATGTAGATGCACATGCCCAGCATGGCAATCAATAAACATCCAGTCCTGAAGTTGCGGTCTTTCAGGACGTGCAGGTCGAGCAGCCCCTGGCGATTGGTCCATGACCTCCAGATCCAGCCGATCAGCGCGGTAAAGAGCGCGGCTACCGCCCAGCGCACCCAGACCGCGCCAAACCAGTCGTCCTCCTGGCCCTTGTCCAGCACCACCTGCAAACAGCCGGTCCAGACGATCAGCAGTCCAAAGCCCAGATTGTCGAAGGGGCCGACTTTGGCGTTCTTCACATAAGGCGGATCGTGGACGAAGCGGCTGATCAGAATCACCGCCAAAATTCCCACCGGAATATTGATATAGAAGGCGTAGCGCCAGCTAAACGTATCGGTGAGCCAACCGCCCAGCGTCGGCCCCAGCACCGGGGCCACAACAATCCCCAGACCATAAGCGGCCATGGCCATCGACCGTTTGGCGGGCGGAAAGCTTTCCAGCAGAATCGATTGCGAGAGCGGCTGCAAGGCGCCGCCGCCCGCTCCCTGCAGCACGCGGGCCAGCAAAATAATGCCAAGCGAGGGCGCGGCGCCGCAAAAAAACGAGGCCACAGTGAAGACCACCACGCAGAAAAGCAAAAAATTCTTGCGCCCAAAGCGCCTTCCAAACCAGTTGGAGGCGGGCAGAATGACGGCGTTGGCCACCAGATAGCTGGTCAGCACCCAGGTAGCTTCGGAGTTCGAAGCGGAGAGCGATCCGGCGATGTAAGGTAGCGCGACCGAGGCGATGGCGGTGTCCAGCACCTCCATAAAGGTGGGCAGCATCACCGAAACCGTGACTAGCCACGGGTTTACGCCCTGGGTCAGCGGATAGCGGGATTGGGCTGCGGCTGTTGGCATCGCTTAAAAGTAAAGATGAGCTTACAGGATTAGGGGCCTGCAGGTCAGCAGTTGCGGCTTGGAAGACACCTTTGGCGGTGCCGTGCAAGCGGCGTTTGCCGCACCGCAGTTGCCATGATGGCTCTTGCATCAACAAACCTTGACAACAACTCACTCACATGGCATTCTTGGAGAGTCAGAAAGACTCTCAAGAGGCAGGTAGGCATCCATGGGAAAGATTATCGGTATCGATTTGGGCACGACCAACTCGTGCGTCGCGGTTCTCGAGGGCGGAGAGCCCAAAGTCATTGCCAATGAAGAAGGCGCGCGCACTACGCCCTCCATCGTCGCCTTTAGCAAGAGCGGCGAGCGGCTGGTCGGTCAGGTGGCCAAGCGCCAGGCGATCACCAACCCGGAAAACACCATCTTCTCCATCAAGCGCTTCATGGGACGCCGTTACGACGAAGTCAATGAAGAGATGAAGATGGTCCCCTACAAGGTCTCGCAGCAGGGCGACCATGTGGGCGTTGTGGCCCAGGGCAAGGAATACACCCCGCCCGAAGTCTCGGCGATGATCCTGCAAAAGCTGAAGAAGAGCGCCGAAGCCTATCTGGGTGAGACGGTTACCGAAGCGGTCATCACCGTCCCCGCCTACTTCAACGACGCCCAGCGTCAGGCCACCAAGGATGCCGGCAAGATCGCCGGTCTGGACGTGAAGCGCATCGTCAACGAGCCCACCGCGGCCGCGCTGGCCTATGGCCTCGACAAGAAGAAGGACGAGACCATCGCCGTCTATGACTTCGGCGGCGGCACCTTTGATATTTCGATCCTTGAAGTCGGCGAAGGCGTCATCGAGGTCAAGTCGACCAATGGCGACACCCACCTGGGCGGCGACAACCTCGATCAGCGCATCGTCGAGTGGCTGATTGCCGAGTTCAAGACCGAAGAGGGTCTGGATCTCGCCTCCAAGGGCAACGAGATGGCCTTGCAGCGCCTCAAGGACGCCGCCGAAAAGGCCAAAATCGAGCTCTCCACCACCATCGAGACCGAGATCAATCTGCCCTTTATCACCGCCGACGCCACCGGCCCCAAGCACCTGGTGCGCAAGCTGACCCGCGCCAAGCTGGAGCAGTTGGTTGAGGAGTTGCTCGACCGCTCTCTGGAGCCTTGCAAGAAGGCCATGGCCGATGCCGGCGTCACTGCCAGCCAGATCGACGAAGTCGTCCTGGTCGGCGGACAGACCCGCATGCCCAAGATCCAGGAAATGGTTAAAAAGCTCTTCGGCAAGGAGCCCCATCGCGGCGTGAACCCCGACGAAGTTGTGGCCATCGGCGCTGCGGTGCAGGCTGGCGTGCTGGCTGGCGAAGTCAAGGATCTGTTGCTGTTGGACGTGACTCCTCTGACCCTCTCCATCGAGACCCTGGGCGGCGTGGCTACGCCGATGATCCCGCGCAACACCACCATTCCGACCAAGAAGTCGGAGACCTTCTCGACGGCTGCCGATTCGCAGACTGAAGTTGAAGTCCACGTCCTGCAGGGCGAGCGTCCCATGGCGGCGCAGAACCGCACTCTGGGCAAGTTCAAGCTGGCCGGCATTCCTCCCGCGCCGCGTGGCGTGCCACAGATCGAGGTCACCTTTGACATCGACGCCAACGGTATTCTCAACGTGCACGCCAAGGACAACGCCACCGGCAAGGACACCCGCATCACCATCACTTCCAGCTCGGGTCTGAGCAAGGAAGAGGTCGAGCGCATGGCCAAGGACGCCGAGGCCCACTCCAGCGAGGACAAGGAAAAGCGCGAAGAGATCGATGCGCGTAACTCCCTCGATGGCTTGGTCTACAACATTGAGAAGATGCTGAAGGAGTCCGGCGACAAGATGGAAGGCCCTGACGCTCTGCCGGTCAAGGCTGAAGTCGAGTCTTCGCTTGCAGAGGCCAAAAAGACTCTGGAGGGTTCGCCGTCGTCGAAGGAGCTGAAGGATGCTCACGAGAAGCTGACAGCCGCCAGCCACAAACTGGCCGAGATCCTCTACAAGGCCAATGCAGCCGCCGGCGGTCCCGCCGCTGGCGCGCACGAAGCCTCCGCCGAGCCCGCCGCCGAGAAGAAGAACGACGAAGGCGTGATCGACGCCGAGTACGTGGACGTGGAAGAAAAGAAGTAGGCACCTGCGGTGCGGCAGACGGCGCTGGCGCGCCACTTGCTTGATCGTACGAACAAACACGGGGTGGGCGACGATAAGTTGCTCACCCCGTGTTATCTCTCTCCCCCCCCCCAAAAAAAACTTGTCATCCTGAGCGTTTATATTACTTTAGGGAATGCTGTAGACCGTAACCATGCTCTCAAGTCGGCGCGACCAATAGGGAGCGACGACCTACAATGCTTTTATAAAGTTCGCCACTATTTCCTGAAGTTCTCTAGCGGGAAGAACGAGCCAAACCTCGCTCAGGCTGACGGTGTTTTTCGAGGGTAGATCGCGAAACAATTCAGATTATGGGTGTCCCATGGGCCAGTTCATGGGTGGCATGGCGGGAGAAATCTGGCTTATTTGAAAAATTACATTGATGGTTGTAGCTACTTCTACAGGCGAGTTGAACAGCATATAAGGTCGATAAACCCAATGTTTTACAGCATCCAGAGCGGCTTGTTGCAGCATCGCTGGACCGCTTATGACTCGAATATCCTTGACCAGCCCCTGCTTGTCGATCACGGCTTGCAGAACGACAGTTCCTGATACATGGGCCGCCTGCGCTATGGCCGGATACACAGGATTTACTTTTTTGACAAGCAGTCCTACAGCGACCCCTGCAGAGATGTTGACCTTGCCGATTTGCGGCGATTGAGATGGCATTGGCAAGGTCGCAACCGGGGCCATATCTGATGGAGGTTCAAGTTTTGTAGCGTCCGAAGCGTCATAAAGCTCAAGTGAGTCTAAATGTGCGGAAAGAACAGGTTTACCATCCTGACTCTGCTGCAAGTCTCCGGCGATATAGCGATCCTGAAAGCGCAGAATGCGGTTGTGCAGGAACTGTTCTTTCTCTGGCGCCGATAGGGTTACACGCAAGATCGGTTTGTCGGCTGTGGTGCAATATGTCTTTCCAGCCAACGAGGAAAATGCAGGATAGTTCGTAGAATCCTTCTCGCAGATTAGTCTGATGTTGCTCCCAACGCCGGTTAGAATTTCGTAGTAAGAGAGTAGGACGTTTTGTGGGTCGGGCATCGGCGCGACAAATTCATTGCGCAATTTCACTAACTGGTCTGAAAGCGATTTACTGTCGCCAAAACGCAGAATCCCCTTTTCCGTGCCATAGTCTGTTTGCGCGTAGTTACTTCCGGTGGTAATGCGCTTGAACTTGGTCGGGCTAACCCAAAACTCTTCGTAGGTTCCCTGGTCCGTGGCTTTTCCATCAGCATCCAGCACTTTGTAAGTTGCTTTCAAATGCCAGGGCTTGATATCCGCCCCAATAAGGCCGTTGGACTGGGCCGCCAGGAGCATCAAAGCCTTAGGATCGCTGGGCAAAGCAGGCGCGGCTACTGTAGCCGGAGTTTGGGCAAAGCCGATAGTGGTGAATGCCAGTAGGAGAAAACTTCCCAGGCTGCTGGAAAGCAAAGTATTTATCTGATTATTTCGCATGGAGAAAAGATAGCATGGAGCCTCCGTGGTGTTGAATGTAAATATGCCACTGATTGCCTAACCGATGACTCAATGGTGGTGTCTATGTCCTAGACGACCAACCTGTAAGCCCTCAAAAAACTTACCACCCTATTTCCATGGTGTCCGGCAATCTTTGCTGATGCATCACGCGCAATATACGCACTCCTCGCTCAGTCAAGCGATAAAAGACAATATGTTTCCCGTTTTCATGTCGCCGCAGTCCTTTACGAATGCCATCACAAGCGCGACCCAGTTCCGGTTGGCTGGCAAGCAAGCTAAAGCACGCTTCAAAGCTCCGGGAGTGATGCTTGGCCTGATCGCGTCCCCAAGTTGTGGCGGTGAAACTGGCAATCGCGCGCAAATCGTTATACGCCGGTCTGGCTACGCTGTAGGCAGACATTGTTCTTCTGCTCCGATTTTATCGATGTACGCATCCAAACGATCGAATAGATCTTCTTCTGCATCCTCGCTGGCATCGGCTTCATCGATTGCCTGGCGCAGGGCAGCGAGTTTTGCCTCGTCATCCATTTCTCGCTCTTCGAGCAAACGCAGGCCGTTGCGCACTACCTCGCTGGCATCTGCATAGCGTCCACTCTCGACCCGTGCGACAACAAAAGCATCCAACTCCGGGGTGAGATTCACATTTCGCATCGGCATGGAGGGCCTCACTGAAGATGAAGATACGCACAATTGCAATTTTCGCCAACCAAAGTCCAATGAGAATCTCTACAGATTGCGCCGCTGTTCCGTTATCCGTGTTCCGTGTTACGATAAACGTTAAGCGTGATCCAGTCCTTCGCCGATCCCGAGACGAGAACGGTCTTTCTGACTGGCAAAAGCCGCCGATGGGCCAGTCTTGCCAGGGTAGCGGTCAGGCGCTTGCAGGCGCTGGACTTTGCGGCGGACATTGAGGATCTGCGCCAACCCCCCGGCAATTGGCTGGAAAAGCTCTCCGGTGACCGCCAGGGGCAGTGGAGCATTCGCATCAACGAGCAGTTTCGCGTCTGTTTTCGTTGGGACGGCGTTGATGCCTGGGAGGCGGAGATTGTTGACTATCATTAAGGAGAAGCGTCCATGAGCATTGCGCGCAGGCCGGTGGAACGCGGCATTGCCGTCCATCCAGGCGAGTTTTTGCGTGAGGATTTTCTAGTCCCGTTGGGACTTTCGGCAAACGCTTTGGCCCTTGCATTGCGAGTCCCTGTTACGCGCATCTCGGAGATCGTGCGCGAACGGCGCGGAGTCACGGCGGATACCGCTTTGCGTCTGGCCCGTTACTTCGGAACCACGCCGGATTTCTGGATGAAGATGCAAATGTCCTATGATCTTGCGATAGCCAGCCGCGATGTGATCGAACGCATTGAAGTGGAAATCTTCCCCGCGCCACGCACCGAGACCGGGGCACTGAAGGCTCGGCAAATTGCCTAGCGAACCGGTGATGATTGTTTAACCAGGAAACGAGTTTCAGAAAACTATGTCCACAACTCAGAACAAGGACTACTACGGCACGCTTGGGGTGAAGAAGACAGCCACCGGGGAGGAGATTCGCAAGGCCTTCCGCAAGGCGGCCCGTCGCTACCACCCCGACGTGAACCCCAACGACAAAAAGGCCGAGGAGAAGTTCAAAGAGATCTCCGAGGCCAACGACATCCTGAGCGATGAGAAGAAGCGCAAGGTCTACGACCAGGTAGGCTTCTACTCCGACCAGATCGACCCCTCGCAGGCCGAGGCCTATGCCTATGCCAGGGAGTCGGGCGGGCGCGGCCCGGTAGAGTTCAGCGGCTTCGACTTCTCCGGCTTTCAGGGCGCACCGGGCAGCGGCTCTGCTGCCGGTAGCGACTACGCGACCAACGGCGGCGCTTCGTCGTGGGGCAGCTTCAAAGACATATTCTCCGGCATCTTCACCGGCCAGCAGACGCCGCAGCATCCCCGCGGTCCGCAACCCGGCACCGATCTGGAGTATCAGGCCACCGTGGACTTCTGGACAGCCATCCGCGGCGGTCAGGCCCGCCTGCCGGTACATCGCCAGGAGACCTGCCCCAACTGCCAGGGGCAGCCCCACACCATGGGCCCGATGCAATGCCCGGAGTGCAGCGGTTCCGGCCAGGTAACGCAGATGGGCGGACGGATGAAGTTCAACATCACCTGCCCACGCTGCAACGGCCAGGGACGCACCACCAACACCTGTGGCACCTGTTACGGCGAAGGCGTGGTCAGCCGTAGCGAAACCGTGGAATTCCGCATCAAGCCCGGTACCCGCGACGGCCAGCGCATCCGGCTCCAGGGCAAGGGCAACGCCGGCCTGAACGGCGGCGCGGCCGGAGACTTGTTTGTCATCGTGCGCACCGCTGAGCATCCGGTCTTTACCAGGGTGGGCGACGACATTCAATTGACGGTGCCGGTGACCATTGCCGAAGCATCTCTGGGCGCTAAGGTGGACGTGCCGACCATCGACGGTCGAGCCCAGTTGAAGATTGTACCCGGCACGCAGAGCGGGCAAAAGCTGCGCATGCGGGAGCGCGGCGTAGAGAACTCCCAGCGCCCCGGCCAGCGCGGTGATCAGATCGTGACCGTAGAGGTGGTGGTTCCCGTCCTGCAAGACGAGCGCAGCCGCGAGATCATGCGCGAACTCGCCCGCCTCAATGGGCAAGATCCTCGTGTGTCGCTCTTCGAGAGGTTGTAAGCCGTCGGCGAGGGGCATTTGGTTAGCAGTTGACGGTTTTTGTTGAATGAATGAACAACTCGGGAAAACAGAGTAGTTTCAGGAAAGATCTATGGCGGCGAAACGCAAGACAAAGGGCGCGTACATGATCTCGGCGGTAGCCGAGATGTATGAAATTCATCCGCAGACGCTCCGCCTCTACGAGCGCGAGGGCCTGCTCAAGCCTTCGCGCACCGAAGGCAACACCCGGCTCTACACCGACGAGGATCTGGAGCGGCTGGAGTTCATCCTCAACCTGGCTCGCGATCTGGGCGTCAACATCGCCGGTATCGCCATCATCCTGCAAATGCGCGAGCGCATGGAAGAGATGAACCGCCAGATGCAGAGCTTCGTCGAGTACGTCCGCTCGGAGATGCTGGAGCGCTTCCAGCAGGCCGCGCCCGGAACCAGCGCCGCTATGGTACCCATCCGCAAGTCCGCGCCAAAACCGATGATCGTAACCAAGTCTGCGGCGAAGAAATCATAGATTCTTCTACATTGCAGACCAAGAGCTTGCGTCAAAACCGTTTCCTGTCTAAAGCTTGTCATCCTGAGCGCAGCGAAGGACCTGCTTTTCCGTTTCCAGCCTCGCTCCTATCGACACAGTGCACCTCGGAGCAGGTATCCTTAATCCTGCATGTCACTTTTTTTGCTAGCCTTGGCCGTCTTCGGCCTGATCACTTCGACGGTCTTTGCGGGCATGGTGCTGTGGGCCGTTCCCGGTTACCTGGACGAACGCAAGCGCCTGCGCGCGCGGCAGGCTCTCCGTCCCGGCTTTACCCCGCCCCTGACCCTGCTTAAACCGGTACATGGACCCGAGCCCAATCTCGACGCCCATCTGGCCAGCTTCTTCGAGCAGGACTACCCGGAGTACGAAATCCTCTTCTGCGCTCGCACCGCCGACGACGCCGGCCTGCAAACGGCCCGTCAGGTGGCGGTTCGTTATCCGCACATCCCCACCAAATTCCTGGTAACCGGCGGCCAGCCCGACTACATCAACGCCAAAGTCGTCTCCATGGAACGGATGGAGACCGCAGCCTCCCACCAGATTCTGGTCATCAGCGACAGCGATGTCCGCGTGACGCCGGATTACCTGCGCGCCGTGGCGATGCCCTTTGCCGACGAAAAGGTCGGCGGCATGACCTGTCCCTATCGCGGCGTGGCTGCCGAAGGCGGTCTGTGGGCCCGTCTGGAAGCCGTCGGCATGTCGGTGGAGATGACCGCTGGAGTCCTGGTGGCCCGCAATCTTGAAGGAATGCAGTTCACCCTCGGCCCCACCATGGCCTTCCGCCGCGAAACCATCCGGCGCATGGGCGGATTCAAAGTTACCGCCGACTACTGCGCGGACGATTTTGTCCTGGGCAATGAGACCTGGAAGCTCGGCCAAACGGTGGTTCTGAGCCACCACGCCATCGACCATATGGTGATCAACTCCACCTTCACATCGTCGATGAAGCATCAGGTACGCTGGATGAAGTCCACCCGCTTCTCCCGTCCCAAAGGCCACTTCGGCACGGCGCTGACCTTTGCCATGCCCTTCGGATTGCTGGCCCTGGCCTCAGCCGCATCCGCCGGCCACTGGGGCTGGGGACTGGCGCTGCTGGGCTGGGCTGTAGCTACGCGTCTGGCAATCTCCCTGGCCGTGGGCCGTCTGGCAGTGCGCGACCGCAGTTGGTTTGGCATGTTGGTGCTCTATCCCCTGCGCGACCTGATGGGATTCGGCTTCTGGGCGGCCAGCTATCTGGGCAGCCAGATCCTGTGGCGGGGAAGAGTCTTCCAACTCCTGCCCGGCGGGAAGATGCGGGCGGCGTGAGGGATTCTAAAGCATTGAATATGCTTCATCGATAGAACAAAACAGCGCGCCCGAAGACGCGCTGTTTGACCAAGAAAAGATCAAAAAATCACTTTCCACTCCCCGCCGCCGGCGCATTGTTTTGCGGCGTGGGGGGCAGGGTATAGATCACCTCGCCCGGCTTGGCGTAGTGCAGCTTCTCCCGCGCCTCGTGTTCGATGGCTTCGGGATCGTTTTTGAGATGATCGATGTGCTGGCGCAGACGGGCGTTCTCCTGCTCCAGATCCTGAATCTCCTTGCGCAGTTGCTGGTCTTCGACCTGCTTTTGCCGCCAGACCGAGACCCCGTGCTTGCCGTTGACTACATGCCAGGTGAGCAGAAGCGCCAAAGCGACAGCCAGCGCCGTAGCTCCCGGACGCCAGACCCGTGCCGCCCATTCCAGAGCGCGACGAGGTGCAGGGACAGTGGCCTCACCGGCATCGTCCCCCCGCTCTTTTTTGCTCTCCTGCTCTTCCAAACGTCCAACCTCAAATAGAAATTATCGCGGGTGCCCCACCTTCACCGCGTTCTTTGCGGTTAAGGTGGGACTTCACACACCTTATATTCACCCTACGCCAGCACAAACGCCTCAGCCGCCTTGCGCAGCGCTTCCGAACCCTGCTCGCTGCGAGCTTCCGTATAGGCCCTGACCACCGGCTCGGTTCCCGAAAGCCGGTAGCAGACCCAGGAACCATCTTCCAAAATCAGCTTCAAACCGTCGGTACGCACCACCGAGGCCACTTTTTGCCCGCCCAACTCGGTCGGATCTGCCTTCAACTTCTCAGTGAACGCGGCCATCCCTGCCGGGGTCAAGCGGAAGTTCTCCCGAACCGGATAGAAGGAACCAACCTTGGCAAAGATCTCCTGCAACTGCGCGCCCAGCGACTTGCCGCGCTTGGCCACCATCTCGACCAAAAGCAACCCGGCCAGCACACCGTCCTTCTCTGGAACGTGGCCGCGAATCGTCAGTCCCGCCGACTCCTCGCCGCCGATGGCGATCTTGTCAGCGTTGATCAGTTCGCCAATGTACTTGAAGCCCACCGGGGTCTCATACAGCGGCACCTTGTGATACTCCGCCAGTGCGTTGATCAGGTTGGTCGTCGCCACGCTCTTGGCCACGCCGTTCTTCCAGCCGCGCGTCTCCACCAGGTAGTCGAAGAGCAGGGCAATGACGTAGTTGGGCTGGATGAAGGTGCCGTCCTCATCCACAATGCCAAAGCGGTCGGCGTCGCCGTCGGTGGCAATGATGATCTGCGCGCCGATCTCCTTCATCTTGAGCTTGGCGTCGCCCAGCAGGTGATCGTCAGGCTCGGGAGAATGGCCGCCAAAGAGCACGTCGCGGTAGTCGTGGACCGTCTCCACCGTCACTCCCGCCTCGCGCAGAATATCCGAACTGTAGCCCCGGCCCGCGCCCCACAAGGGATCAAAGACCACCTTGATTCCCGATGCCGCAATAGCCTTTAAGTCCACCAGTTCCTTGAGCCGGGCCAGAAAGGGCGTTTTGGCGTCATAAGTCTCAAAGCCGCCCGCAGGAATTTCAGCCACTGGCACCGGAGAGGTCAGGCTCTGCAAGGCCACAATGGCGGCCTCAATCTGCTTGGTCACGTCCGGCAGCGACGGTGCGCCGTCCGCGGTATTGAACTTGATGCCGTTGTACTCCGGCGGATTGTGCGAGGCGGTGAAGTTGATCGCCCCCGAGGTCTTGAGGGTCAGAATCGCAAAAGAGATCGCCGGCGTCGCCGCGGCCTCTGGAATCACAATCGGTGTTACCCCGGCCGCGGCCAGCACCCGTGCCGCTTCCAGCACAAATGCCTCGCCCATAAATCGCGGATCGCGCCCAATCAGCACCCGATGCGGCGCGGGTTGGCTCTTCACATACGCGGCAATGCCGGCCACTGCCAACCGGATATTGGCCAGAGTAAAATCCTCGGCCACAATGGCTCTCCAGCCGGAGGTGCCAAATTTGATCGCTGTCGTCATGGTTCTTCTCCCTGCGCCGATTTTGATCGGCATCAAGTTCATAGTGCCTGAGCCGGGCGCTCAGGGCAAGGAGTTGCTGCCAAACAAGTCACTATCGTCGGTCGATCCGTTATAAAAACCATGGTCTGCATGCAAAAATGGCGCAAAGCAATTGGGGCTGAAATTCGCTCAAATTGCTTTACGCCATCACTTGTACTTACGGTGTTTCTTACACTTGGTACTGCGTTACCGCTTTGCGCACCCGGTCAACCAGCGGCGTCAGCATCACGATCTGCTCGGTCGTGCTCTGCACAACGCTCACGTTTTCTTCGGTCATGGCCGCGACGTGGGTGATGCTGTTGCTGATCTCGTTCATCGCTTCGGTCTGCTGCGAGGATGCTGTAGCGATCTCCGAAACCTTTTGCACCGCATCGCTCATCAGATGGTTGATCTCATTGAGCGAGTCCTGCGCCTGCTGAACCAGAGAAACCCCCTCCGCCACCTGCGTCGAGCCAGAGCGCATGCCGGTAATCGCCCGATCGCTGTCGCCCTTGATGGTGCCAATCAGCGCATCGATCTTGGCGGTAGCTTTCATGGTCCGGTCGGCCAGACTGCGCACCTCGTTGGCGACTACGGCAAATCCGCGGCCCGCTTCACCGGCTCGGGCGGCTTCAATCGATGCGTTCAGTGCCAGCAGGTTGGTCTGGTCGGCGATCTCGCGAATCACCGCCGCGATCACTCCTACCTCCGCCGAACTGGTTCCCAATGCTTCCACTTCGACCGAAGCTTTGTTGATGGTAGCCGCAAGACTCTGGATTTTATCCGTAGCGCGCTGTGATACCTCGGCGCCGCTCACTGCCCTGCGTCCCGTCTCCGACACCGCTGTTTCAGTCACCTGCAAGTGCTCGGCAACCTCCCGGATGGTCAGATCCAGTTCCGTACTCGCCGCCGCTACAGAGGCCGTGGCCATATTCTGCGATTTGGCAGCCTGATCGATCTCGGTAATTGCGATCTGGATCTTCTGCGTCCCCTCCTGCACTGGCAACACCGCATCCTGAATGCACAGAACGGTGGATTGCATCCAGGTGATCAGCAAAACCATCTTTTTGGCAATTCCGCCAAAACGGTCCTCATGATCGAGGTTGAAACGGAGCGTCAAATCCCCCGAAGAGAGAATCGCGTCCAGGTAATCTTCCAAGTCGCACAGATCGCGGCCGAGTTTGGGCAGCGCCCGCACCATGGCAAAGAGAATGAGTATGCCGGAGAGCGTTCCCAGCGATTCCGCGCCCAGACGCCAAAACGCGCTCTGCGCCCCCCAGGCAGCCCCGCCAATCCCGGCCAGAGAGGCCATCAAGGCAACCAACAGCACAAGCGAAAGCTGAAAATCCACGCTCGCCATGCGCTCGGACAAAACGGAGCGCGCATGCACCACCCGGCCTTCCACAACCAACAACTGCTTGTTGCCGTTGCGGATCTTTTCATAGGCATCGCTGGCGGCGCGGATCTGTTCTCGTGAAGGCCGCTGCCGCAGCGACTGATAGCCCACCACCCGGCCCTCTTCACGTACCGGCGAAGCATTGGCCAGCACCCAATAATAGCCACCATCCTTGCGGCGGTTCTTCACCACCCCCTGCCAGGGACGTCCAGCCTTGAGCGACTTCCACAGGTCGGCAAAGGCCTCTTTGGGCATGTCGGGATGGCGAATCAGGTTGTGCGGCTTGCCCACCATCTCTTCGACGCGGTAGCCGCTTAGATGTGCAAATGCCTCATTTGCCTCGGTGATAATGCCCCGAAGATCGGTTTGCGAGTAGATGAAGACTCCGTCGGGGACAACGGTCTCCACATTAGTCACACGAACGTCTGTTGCCATTGCAACACCCTTTTCCTCAGCCAGCACCCACAAATGCCGGCTATCACGAACATTAGGAAGAACAAAGAAGTACTAAAAACCGAGTCGTGTAACTGATTCATCGGAAGCTGAGATCGCACGATACCTTTGGTCTTTATCGGCTTCACCATGTGTAGGATGAGTCGAATGCGGCAACTTTATCCCCGCACATGCACCCGCCAGTTTGCACAACATTCCCTCGACCTGATCCAAACTGGGTTCAGGGGGCCGCAAGGTTCGCACTTTCCAGCAACGAAAAACCGTTCTGTCCGGAATGCCTCCGGCCTGTACCCCCCAAACGATGAACCCACCCCCTATCGATTTTTCACAATAAAAACTGTTGATTGATTCGTTAACTTTCATTCATTCCATGGCACTTGCAAAAAACGTCCTGTGTACTGAGATCTCAACAGAGACGACAAATTGACCCCCTTTTTTGCATCCAACAGCCCACTTCTCAATGCATTTCCGGCCTTTTGAACATCGTTTGCAGAGCGCTTGTTTGCCTTTTTCCTTTCTTCGCCTTGCACTTTGCGGCACGTTGCTCCCGCTTTTCGCCTGCCGTTCACATCGTTTCTCCCCCTGATCCTGTATCCATTGCTAGATAGGTGTTGTTGGCTGGCGGCCGCAAGAGCAAAACCAGAGTCCATATATCCTGATGGGCTTTCAGGAAGGTCGTCGCTCACTGGTGTTCGCGCCGACTTGAATGATTCAGCTTCGGGATACATCATCTCTGGTTTTGCTCAAGCTGCGCTGGACGCGAAAACGCGGTAGACTGCCAACACGGCGCAGGGTGCGGATACGTATGCTCAGAACGACGCAGAAAACCAAGCTTTTCAACGGCCGGGACGAGTCCTGGATGCAATTCAACCGGCGGGTACTGGAAGAGGCCGAAGACGCCTCCAACCCGCTGCTGGAACGGGTCAAGTTCCTCTCCATCACCGGCTCCAATCTCGACGAGTACGTCGAGATTCGCCAGGCTGGCCTGATGCAGCGCATCGAGGACGGCTACCGTGAACCCGGCTTCGACGGCCTGCGTCCCGACGAGTCGCTCGCCGCCCTGACTGCCGAGATCCACTCCTTTGTCGACGCCCAGTACCGCTGCTGGAACGACCACCTGCTGCCCGAACTGCGCAAGCAGGGCATTCGCCTGCTGGAGTGGGAGGAACTGAGCGAAGAGGCCCGAGCCTTTGCCCAAAGCTACTTCCAGCGCGAAGTCGACCCGCTGCTGACACCCATCGCCATCGATCCGGCGCACCCCTTTCCCCGCGTGCTCAACAAGGCTCTGTGTCTGGCGCTGCTCTTGCGGCGCAAACGGCGCAGCTCCGGCCCCCAGGTTCTGGGCGTGGTGACCGTGCCCCGCGCCTTGCCCCGCTTTGTCCGCCTGCCATCGGCCGCCGGTTCCTATGACTATCTGCTGCTCCAGGATCTGATCGCGCAAAATCTGGCCGGCATGTACCGCGGCTACGAGGTGCTGGCCCGCGCCGCCTTCCGTGTCACCCGCAACTCCAACCTCTACTTCGAGGAAGAAGAGACTCGCTCGCTGCTCGAAACCATCCGCTTTGAGCTGCACAACCGCCGCAAGGGCGACGCCGTGCGTTTGGAGATTGAGACCGGCGCAGACACCGAGATCGTGGAGCGGCTGCGCGTCAACTTCGAACTGGACGAGGATCAGGTCTTTCCCGGCGACGGCCCGGTCAACCTCAGTCGCCTGATGTTCTTCTATGGCGACGTGAAGCGGCCCGACCTGAAGTTCGCCTCCTTCACGCCCAGGCAACTGAAGCTCAGCCGCAAGTCGGCCAACATCTTCGAGGAACTGCGCCAGCGCGACATCCTGCTCCACCATCCCTTCGACGCCTACGATCCGGTCGTCGAGTTCATCCAGAAGGGCGCACAGGATCCCGCCGTGGTCAGCATGAAGCAGACCCTCTATCGCACCAGCCACGATTCGCCCGTCTTCGAAGCGCTGACTGAGGCCGCGGCCACCAAAGAGGCCACGCTGGTGGTGGAGCTGATGGCCCGCTTCGACGAGGCCTCCAACATCCGATGGGCGCGCTCCATGGAAGATGCCGGAGTGCAGGTCTTCCATGGTGTCGTCGGCCTCAAGACCCATTGCAAGCTGGCCATGCTGGTGCGTCGCGACGAAGACGGCGTAACCCGCCGCTACTGCCACCTGGGAACCGGCAACTACAACCCGGTCACCGCCCGCTTCTACACCGACCTGAGCCTGCTCACCAGCGATCCGCAGATCACCGAGCGGGTGCACATGGTCTTCAACTACCTGACCGCCCATGCCGAGATCGACGACTACCGCCCCCTGCTCGTCGCTCCCTTGACCATGGCCGAGAGCTTTCTGGGGCTGATCCGCCGCGAGCAGGAACATGCTCAGGCCGGTCGCCCCGCCCACATCGTCGCCAAGATGAACTCCCTGCTGGAGCCTTCGGTGATCGAGGCACTCTATACCGCCTCCAAAGCCGGCGTCGAGGTGGATCTGATCATCCGCGGCCTCTGCACTCTCCGCCCCGGCGTCAAAGGTCTCTCCGAGCGCATTCGCGTCCGCTCCATCGTCGGCCGTTTTCTGGAACACTCGCGCATCTTCCACTTCGCCAACGGAGGAAACGACGAAATCTACCTGGGCTCCGCCGACTGGATGCCGCGCAATCTCTTTGAGCGCTGTGAAGTCGTCTTCCCGGTGCGCGACCCTGCCGCCCTGGCCCGCATCCACGACGAGATCCTGCCCGCCTACCTGGCCGACACCGTCAAAGCCCGCATCCAGCAACCCGACGGCAGCTACCTGCGCGCCGGCAAGGTGCTCAAGGACGCCAAAAGCTTCTCCAGCCAGGATTTTCTAATCCAGCTTGCGGAAGGGAAGACGGATTTGGAGGCGATTCCGCAGGTGGTTCCTGCAAAGCCAACCCCAAAAGGGAAGGCCAAGGCGACCGCACCCGAAGATGCCCTGGTGTGAAATGAAGCAATAGTTAATAGGTGTGGTTTATTGTGCTATAGTTCCATGTGTCAAGGCGCGTGATGCGGATCTTTTGCAGCAAGTGGTTTGCACGGTTTGCTCGTCATGAGCGGATCTCAAGAGAGAGTTTGCGCAATGCCATCGAACGGGCAGAGCGCGGTCTGATTGACGCCGATCTGGGCGGTGGACTGATCAAACAACGCATTCCACGCCAAGGCAAGGGGCGATCAAGTGGATATCGCGTGATCATTGCTTTCAAAATGCGGGATTTATCTGTGTTTCTCTACGGGTTTGCCAAGAATGAACTGGAAAACATCGAAGCCGACGATCTGACAACCCTAAGAGAACTCGCCTCAGAATGGCTTGCGGCAGACACCGAGCGGATTGCGCTGGCGATTGCCCAAAATGAGCTTCAGGAGGTCTTCAGTGATGACTAAGGAACTTAGTCGCTTTACTCTGGCGATGCTGGAAACCGCCGAAGGAATGCACCGCATCGGCATCATGGACGATGCAGCCTACGAGAAGATCACGGTTCGCCACTTGGGCGCTCATCCGGTAAAGTCGGTCGCGCCGATCAGCGGCGAAGACATCCGCACCCTGCGCGAGAGCGCCAACCTCAGTCAGGCGGCCTTCGCGCGTTATCTCAATCTCACTACGGGTTACGTTTCCCAGTTGGAGCGCGGCGTCAAGCAGCCCAAAGGCCCGGTGCTGGCGCTGTTTAATGTGCTCAAACGCACCGGCATGGAAGCGGTGATGTAGCTTCATTGTCGCGCAAAAAAGAAAACGCCGGGATTGCTCCCCGGCGTTTTCTTTTTCATTTGCAATTCAGAACTACTGTAGCGGCCGATCAGTCCACAGCGCCTTGTCGGCGATGGATTGCACCGGGTAGAGGCGGCCAGAGAGCAGTTGCTCAGCCTTGGGCTGGTTGACGTCCTGAGCAAAGAGCCACTTGCGCTCGCCCGTTCCCCATTCCTTGCTCAACTGGTCGTCGCTGAGGAAGATCTTGGGAGCGTCGGGGTAGCACGAGCCCCATACCAACGTCGAACCGTTGCCGTGCGGCGAGCAGGGCTCGAAGACCAGCAGTGCCGGCTTGCGCAGGAAGTTGTGGGTGTAGAAGACCACCGACGAAGCGTCCGACTGATCGCCGTAGATGATGAAGGAATCGGCGGGCGATCCCTTGGCCATAATCGTGTCAGCCATTTGCTTGGAGCTGAGCATCGGCTCAAAGCGGGCAAAGGCGATGTGCGCGGCCACCAGGAAGACCGCGGCCGTCAGCGCAATGCTGACAGTAGCGGCCATGTGCTTGCCCTTCAAGCGCAACACCAGACCAACCGCCGGGCCCACCAGCAGGGCGATAGCCGCCAGCAGAGCCGGCAACCGCAGTGCCGCAAAGGACGGTCCGGTCAGGTCGAAGAGGTGCGACATGGAGAGGGTGTAATCGCCCACGGCGCGATGCGCCAGCAGGGTGCCGATGTCGTCCACCTTGGGCAGGCTGCGCGAGACCCACAGGCCCCAACCCAATGCAATCGCGGAGACCGCTCCAGCCATCGCAAAGACGGCCTGTGCTCCGGTCAGCCAGACGGTAGAGAGCGGCGCCTTGCCGCCGGCCAATCCACGGTTTTCCTCGATGCCGGCCAGTACGCCCGCAATCAGAATCAGCAGCGGCGCCCAGGCAGGGAAGGTGTAGTACTCCTGGTTGGTCGAGAGCGAGAAGAAGAGCAGGATGAAGCCGGCAAAGATGGTGAGCAGCCAGCTTGAACGCACCCGGAACTTGAGGCGGAAGACGTAGCTGGCCACATCCTCGCGGCTGGCGTTGTCCAGATAGAAGTCAACCGTTTGACCGGCGTCATGGCGCAGATGCTGAAGCCAGTTCTTACGCGTCTTCCAGCCGACAACGATCAAGGCCGGCAGGAAGAGGCTCCAGGGAAAGAGCCAGACCAGATGCAGCAGCCAGTAAGCGGCAAAGGGCAGCTTGTTGTAGTCGTGCGGGAAGCGCTCACCCAAGAAGCGTAGATAGTGCTCGTTGACGAAGTAGAAGTACCAGAAGCCGTGTACGTTGCCCAGCGTGGGATGGTTGCCCAGCGGGTGTCCCTGATCGGGATTGGCCAACCCGGCCAGAATGTGCCAGGGCGCGGCAATCGCCAGGTAGACCGCCAATCCACTAAAAGGCTTGAAGGAGAGCCAGCGGCGCCACAGTCCGGTCAGCGCCAGGAAGGGAAGCGCAGCGGCGGCAAAGAAGACCGGCGCGATCAGTCCTTTGGTCAGCGTAGCCAGCGCCAGTGCCGCCCACATTACGTAGAAGCGCGATGGCATCTGCGACTCAATGCCGGTCAGCAGGCAATAAAGAGCCAGCAGCAACAAGAAACTGAGCAGCGCCTCGGGAATGGCAAAGCGGGTAAAGAGAAACGGCCCAATCGCCGTCAGGATGCTCAGCGCGGCATAAAAGCCGGCGCGCGCTCCCCAGGCACGGCTGGCCCATAGCCACCCTAGCCAGGCGCAGCCCAGCATGGCCAGCGCATTGGGCAGGTGAGTCGCAAAGGTATTCTCGCCAAAGACGCGATACAGCGCGGCGTCGAGCCAATAGGGCAGCGGCGGCTTCTCCAGATAGCGAATGCCGTTGACCTTCAGGGTCAACAGATCTCCGCTCTGGGCCATATGCTGCGCCGCCTGGGCGTGCGATGCATCGGCATCGTCCAGCAGCGGGGGCGAAAACAGGGAAGCAAACTGCACGGCGGCAAAGATCGCTGCCAACAGCAGCCATACAGCCAGCACCGAGGGCGCAGGCTGCGGACGATTCTGCACAGGGGAGTCGTTAGTCATCGCTGAAAAGGCCATCCTCACAAGGATAACAGCAGGGTAGGCCATCTTGTTTCAAGACGATAAAGAAGCTTTCATGGCTTCAAAGTTACCTGGCGGTCAGCATCGAGCAATCCCGCGCTCTCTTCCCGGCAGATGCGCAGCGCCGTTTGCAGGGATTCCGCGGCTAGCCCCTCCAGCATCTGCCGCAGTCCGTCTTCCTGCGTGCTGGAGGTGTGCTCCGCAGTCTGCGCCAATGCCTGCCAGTCATGCCATTTACCGATGGCCGCGAGCATCTTCTTCAGGGAGAGCGACAAACGGCGAGCAACCGGATCTGTTGCGCCAAACTGCACCGCCAGGGCGCAGATCGCTTTCATCCGCTTGCGGTAGGCATGAAGATTGTCACGGTCCAGCGCGGGAAAATCCTCCGACAGTCGATGAAACATTTGGCTCAGCGTTACAGCAGGCGGAAGGGCCACTGGTTGGAACCCGGCATGCTGAATAGCCTGCAATTGCCCGCCCAGCAGGTCCAGCCTGGCTCCGCGCTCCTGCAGTTTGCCCATAAGCTTCTTTGCCGCCTTGCGCCGCTTTTGCGCAATATGACCTTCGACTTTGGCAATCTGTAACAAGCAAGATGGAGTGCAATAGGACTGTGCCGTTGCACGACGAGAGGTCGGCCTGCGCAAACTGGCCAACTGTTTCAACTGAACATCAGCCTCCCGTACTGCCCGCAGGGCGCGACGCAGCTTCTCGCCCTGCTTGCACCAGCGCCGCACGGCCTGCTTCGCTGACTTTTCAAGAGCATGCTCGCGCAGCCAATACTCACCTTCGGCCTGGAGGCGAACGGTGACCACGCGCAACCGATGGACGCACTCGGGGGTGGGGTTGCGGCGGCACTGCCCCAGTAACTCCCGCCACGATGCTGGCAAAACGTTCCGGCTTGCGGTTTCGGTCTGATGGTGGCGCGGAGTGGAACTCATCTTGCTCCCTTCGCTGGTCTTATTGTGATCCTGAACAAGCAGCACGAAAAGGCGGAAGGCTATTGGGGGTGCTGAAAAAAGAGTCTGGTATAGGCAAAAAGCAATAATAGCCCCAAAATCTTGTCACTTTATAGACTGTCAGTTCTTGCAGTGACAAGGTTGCATGCCGAGTGTAAATGCACACTTACGGCGCGGTGAAGCTGGGTGACCTGGCTGCAGTGCCAGCGAAAGTAGCCGCCCCTGCCAGAGGAATTTTAAGGAAGCAGAGTCGTTTTGAGCACCGCCGGAGAGGCTCAAAGCGACTCCCGCCACGCAACCTGACGCCTCACTCGTGTATCTTGACCCGAGGACTCTTTCTTCATTTTTGGGAGCGTGCCATGCCCACCTTTGCCGCCATTGATATCGGTTCCAACTCCTGTCGTCTGAAGATCGCCAAGGTGGTTTCGCACCAGTTGCGCACGGTGCATGAGGACCGCGAGGTAACGCGCCTGGGCGCCAGTGTCTTCGAGTCGGGGCTGGTCTCTCCCGAAGCCATGGCGGCTACGCTGCGTGCCCTCAAGCGCTTCCAGCGCGCCGTGCAACTGCATGGAGTCGATCAGATTCGCGCCGTGGCCACCGCGGCCCTGCGCGACGCCCGCAACGGAGAGGCGTTTCAGGCCTGGGTCAAGGCCGAAACCGGCTGGACGCTGGAGACCATCTCTGGCCTGGAAGAGGCTCGCCTCATTCATCTGGGTGTGATGGGGGCAGAGGCCGGAGTCGGTGGTCGCGTGGTGCTGGTGGACCTGGGCGGCGGAAGTTGCGAAATCACTCTGAGCGAGCACAAGCGCATTCTGGAGACCATCAGCCTGCCCCTGGGCGCGGTGCGACTGACCGAGGAGTTTCTGCTGCCTGGTGATCCGCCCACCGCCGACGGTCTGGCACAGATGCAGAAGTTCATCGAGCGCGAGCTGCGTCGGGCGCACAAGAAGATTCAGCCGGAAAACATTGCTCTGGTGATTGCGACCTCGGGAACGGCAGCGGCGCTCTACGACGCGGCTGCGGCCGGGGTGCACACGCAGGAGACCAGGCTGATTGGCAAGCCAGTCGCCAAACCCGGCAAGAGCGTAGGGAAATCTCCTAAAAAGTCCGCCAAAAAATCAGCGGGAAAAAAGATAGCTCCGGCGATTCAGGCGCTGACCGTTCCCGCACCGATCCCGCACAGCGGCGAACTCGCCAGCACCCACGCGGTACGCGTGCTGGCGCACAAGCTGGCGCAGATGAATCTGGCCCAGCGGGTGGCTGTGCCGGGAATTGGTCCGCGCCGCGCCGAGATCGTCATAGCCGGCGCTCAGGTCTACGCCGAGCTGCTGCGCAGCTTTGGACTGCCGGGCTTCCGCTACTCTCCGTTGGGATTGCGTGACGGCATTCTGGCCCAGATGCTGGCCGAGCAGGATGCCCGCGCCACCGCCCACACAGAATTTGAACACCAGCGCTGGCAGAGCGTGCTCGATACCGCCAGGCGCTACGGGGTTGAGTTCAAGCAGGCTGAGCCGGTCAAGGCCCACGCACTCCAGCTCTTCCGCGAATTGAAGGCTCTGCACCAATTGCCCGCCGAGTACGAGAGCTGGCTGGCCGCCGCCGCCTACCTGCGCGATACCGGCAAGTTCATCAATCATCAGGGCCACCACCGGCATACGCAGTACATCATCTCCAGCTCGGAGATCTACGGTTACACCCGCCTGCAACGCACGCTGGTCTCAGCCATCGCCCGCTATCTGGGCAAGAGCCGCCCGCAGCCCGGCGATCGTGCCCTGCGCAACATTCCCGCCGAGGATCACAAACACGTACATCGCGCCGTGGTGCTGCTGCGGCTGGCCGTCGCTCTCAATCAGGACCGCGCCAGCGACGTACTGCGCGTAGCTGCCAAGGTCTATCCCAAGCGCATTTATCTGGAGTTGCAGCCGGGACGCACCGGCGCGGAGTTGGAGCTGTGGTCGCTGCGCAAGGAAGCGGACTACTTCCGCGAGGTCTTTGGCCGCGAGCTCTTTCCCACGCTGGCATAGAGGGAGCGGGCCATGCGCGGGTCGATCAGCCAGTGCAGACGGGGCGGGTGACAAGACAAATCGACCCGAGCCACCGAGCCCTTTCTCATGCGGATGCCGGCTCCACCATTGCCCGTGATCAACCGGCCAAGAAACTGAAACATATTCGGGTTGTGGCCAACGACCAGCACCCCTTCGCGGTCGGCGTACTGCGCCAGCATCTGCTGGAAGTCGGCATAATCGCCATCCAGCGCTAGCGACTGGCTGATCTCGACCCGGCCCTCAAAGCCCAGTTCCGTGCCTACAAACTGCGCCGTCTGAAGCGAACGCTTCAGCGGGCTGGAGACGATCGCATCCACCTGCACCTTGAGCGCGCCCAGCATCCGCGCCATCAGCATGCACTGTTCCTTACCCTCTTTGACCAGAGAGCGTTTGGCATCTAAAACCGGGTTTTCACGCGGGACACCCGCGTTCGCATGACGCATTAAATAGAGATTCATTGGGTCAGACCGGCGGCAGTAGGCTACGCCTGCCGGCTCCTTGGATGCTTGATATTAACACGAATGTAACAATTCGTTTGGCCTGAACTGCTCGCTTTGCAACTCTTCCGGTTGAAACCAGGGGCTTTACAGGAGTACGGAACTACCTCAGGCTTTCCCGAACCAGAGTCGAGAGCTTGGCATAGACCACCTCTGGCTGCACAAAGAACGGGGTCCGCAGACATTCAAGGGTCAAACTTTGCTCTTCGGGGAGATACTTCCAGGCAACTTCCACGCCAAACTGGGAGGCGCTGCCGCTGTTGCCGGTCATCTCAATCCCCGTCGCCTTGGCCTTGGCTGTCAATGCAGCAAACTGCTCCGGCGAAACTCCTGTAAACACCAACGCGCTGCTCTCGGACATGCTCATCCCCTGTATCTTGATTGTTTATCTCACAAAAGAGCTTGTAGCCCAAGCATCGCAGGGGCCTTTGTCAGGGCAATCGCATTTGCAATCGCAGCGCGGGGGCTTGACAAAGCAAGATTTCCGGCTGTCTTGGGAGGGAGTACCCATGGCCCTGCGGGTCACTTCCGGGCATGAAAGTCGGAGTTTCTCCGAAGAAAATGTCATCCTGAGCACAGCGAAGGATCTGCATTTTCGCCTTTTCTATGTGACTTTCAACGGAGCAGGGGCATTCATGCCCCTGAAAGCCAGTTAGACGGGAATCGGCTTCAGCCGCGGGCCTCTCTATGCAAAGCAAATCAATACCCGCGCCTGAAGGCGGAGGCTTTAGCATTCAATACCAGGGGCATGGATGCCCCTGCTCCCTCCAGGCGAAGCAAAAAAACAGGGCGCAGTCAGATAAAGATCCAAATGCCATTGCCCTGACTTTTGTTTGCCCATCTGGACGAAAGCCGATCACTGAGCTGCCAATGATTCTTAAATTATTTCGATGGATCAGAAGTGCCAGGATCTAGAGCGGTTCCAGAATTGGTGTACCTTGGTGCCACACTCTCAAGTCGGCACGAGCACCAGCGAGTGAAGGCCTGCGAGGAAACCTCCCAGGGTATGGCTATTCTGGAACCGCTCTAAACACTCTTCCCATTGGCCGTAGCGAACCAGGCGACGCCAGCGCCGGCCAGGGGTGCGTGGTCGAAGAGGGTGGTGACGCGCAGTTCCAGTTTCATCTGCTTCAACTCCTCTTTCGCCTGGGGCAAAAAGAGCAACGCGGAGCGGGAGATGCCGCCGCCCAAGACCACGACCTGGGGTGCAAACTCCTGAAGCAGTGAACGCAGCGCCTGACCGAGATGCTTTCCAAAGGAGGCAAAAACTTCGCCGGCATCCTTGTTTTCAGCAGCCAGAGAAGCGATGGCTCGGACCTGAAGCAGTTGCCCGGTGCGCTGCTGATAGTCGGCCTGAATGGCGCGGGTAGAGAGCGCATCTTCGAGGATGCCGCCCTGGTAAGGCAGGTTCCATATCTCGCCGCCGGAAGGCACGCCGGGCCCATCCGACACAATGCGACCGTGGACCGCGAAGGCAGAACCGATGCCGGTGCCCAGAGTGATGCCGACGGCGCGTTCGACGTTCTGCGCCGCTCCGGTGCCGATCTCACCGAGCAAATAGGCGGCGGCATCATTCAGAAAGCGCACGGCTGATGGTTGCAGGGCGAAGCGGGAGGCCAGCGGCTGGCGCAGGTCAATACCGTTGAGGTAGGGCAGTTTGTGTTCCATGCGGCTGATTCCGTCGTCGTATTCGAAGGGACCGGGGAAGGCCAGTTCGACGCCGGAAACCGGGCTGCTGCCGTTCATGGCTCGTTTGCCAAGGGTTTGCAGCAGGTCAAGAAATGCCTCGCTGGAGGCTTCTTTGGGGTGCGGGGCATCGGCCACCGGACCCAGACGATAACCTTCCCTTGCGCAAACCGCAGCGGCGACGTGGCTGCCGCCGACATCGAAGACAAGAACGGATTGATGCGAGCCGGAATGCACGGGGACCTCGATGCTGATATCGTTCTCATTTGTATCACAGAGAGTATATGGCCGGGAATATTACCAGTTGGAGTTGGGTTAAAACGATCTCAAAATCAATTTGACAAGCTGTGATTTGCCGAGATATCGTTACCAAGTTTGGTCCACGCCAGAGGCCCGCGTCGGGTATCGTCCGGGCGCTTTCGCGGCTCTTTTACTTGATTTGGAGTGGCCTTTGCCACCACCTGCCCTTCGCAACCCGAGCCTCGCGAGAACCAGCGGGCTCTAAGCAGCTAGGATGTTCTCGCCATGCAAAATCGCTCGATTGATACATCGAAAGACCTCTCTCAGTCTCCAGCCGGACGTATTTTCAGACTCTGTACCGTTGCCGCCACGCTCGCCTTTTTTTGCTTGAAGAGCGAACCTGCGCAAGCTCAGGGACTTCCGGCGGAGGTCTACGGCCCTTATAACGCCGACCTGCTGCTGGACGGGCCAGGGTTGAACAAGCCGATGGACCGGCAAGTGCTGCGCTCGGGCAAGGGAACGATGGCCTTCTGGTTCCATAGCGCCGAGTCGCAGCCGGGAACGGTGCTGCTGGCGGGGATTGGCGACGCCACCAAGGATGGTGGCTGCTACGCGGCCCTGATCGACAATCGGCTGGCGATCTGGTCGGGTGGAGTGGCGAGCAGCGAGCGCTCGGCGGAGTTGCCGGCGTCGGACTGGCATCTGGCGGTTTTGGTCACGGATGGGCACGGCATTACGCTCTTTGCCGACGGCAAGCGGGTGGGTGAGCGGGGCATGACGCCGCCTCCGGCAGCCGCGCAGTTGCAGATTGCGCCGCGAGGGAATTGGAAGCACTTTGGCGGCAAGATCGCGGGCTTGAAAGTTTTTACCGAGGCGTTAACCGAGAGCCAGATTGCCGCAATGGCCCTCGCACCGCCGGATTTTGCTCTTCCGACGTATGAGGATGCTTCTCTGCATTGGCCTGTTCAGACCCGCGGGCAGTCCGGGATGCGCAATCCGCAGAGCCCGGAGACGCTACCGAGGGGCAAGGGCGGAATCCAGCACCCCGTCGCCAAAGCGCTGAGCGCGGCGGACCTTCGCACCGAGTTGGTTGGAAAGAATCCCTGGACGATTCAAGGCGGTTGGAAGCTGGCTGCCGCGCCGGGTGTAAAGGCCGATGGGGCTGCGCTCTCTACCGCTGGATTCGCGGCTACGGACTGGTATGCTGCGACCGTTCCGGGCACGGTGCTGACCACGCTGATCGATCGCGGCGTCTATCCCGATTCGGATTACGGTCTCAATAATCTGGCCATTCCTGAAAGCCTGGCCCATCAGGATTATTGGTATCGAGTGGAGTTTCCCACCCCGGCGGTGAGCGCGGGTCAGAGACTGGCCCTTACCTTCGAGGGCATCAACTACGCCGCCGAGGTCTGGCTAAATGGCAAAAATCTGGGCAGCGTGACGGGCGCATTTCTGCGCGGCGTCTTCGACGTGACGGGACGGGTGAAGGCCGATGGAACCAATGCGCTGGCCGTGCGGGTTTCACCGCCGCCGCATCCGGGCATCGCCCATGAGCAGTCGATCAAAGCCGGTCCAGGAGACAACGGCGGCATTCAGATGCTTGATGGCCCGACCTTTGGAGCTACCGAGGGCTGGGACTGGATTCCCGGCATTCGCGACCGCAACACCGGCATCTGGCAGGACGTGACTCTGACGGCGACGGGCGCTGTAGCCGTGGGCGATCTGAACGTGATCACTACGTTGCCCAAGGCCAACGAGGCCGATATCGAGATTGAAGCCCCGCTTGCCAACGCCGCGAGCACCGCTGTCGAGGGTGATCTGATTGCCAGCTTTGACGATGTGAAGGTAATCAAGCACCTGACGCTGGCTCCGGGAGAGACCGTGGCGCGCCTGCTGCCGACGGAGTTTGCCGAGCTCAAGGTGCAGAACCCCAAACTCTGGTGGCCCAATGGCTATGGAGAGCCGGCGCTGCACGCGCTTTCCGTCGAGTTTGTTATTGGTGGTGTGGTAAGCAGCGTACAAAAAGAAAAATTTGGCATGCGAGAGGTCAGCTACGAGACCTCGCTCTTTGATGCCCAGGGGCATCTGCGCCGGGTCGAGGTGCTGCCCAGCCGGACGCACGATTCCGCGCTGCCACTGATCGATGAGAGCCATAATGGCATTCGCCAGATCGACGATACGACTCCCAATCAACTGCTCCCCGGCGAGGTGCTGCCGGAGTATCTGAGCCATGCCTGGGTGCATTCGCTGCGTCCCGAGGCCGAAGGAACGGCGTCGATTCGTCCGGTCGAGGGTGGCTGGCCGGGTACCGATATGGTGCTCAAGGTCAATGGAGTGAGGATCGCCGTGCGTGGCGGCAACTGGGGCATGGACGACAGCCGCAAGCGGGTGAGCGTCGAGCACCTGGAGCCGTTCTTCCGCCTGCATCGCGACGCCCATGTGAACATGATTCGCGACTGGATGGGGCAGGACAGTGAGGAAAATTTCTATGCCTTGGCCGACAAGTACGGTCTGATGGTCTGGAACGACTTCTGGGAGTCGACCGAGGACTGGAATCTGGAGGCGCAAGATCCGGCCTTGTTCCTGGCCAATGCCCGCGACAGCATTCTGCACTTCCGCCATCATCCCTCCATCGTGGTCTGGTGCGGACGCAATGAGGGAGTGCCGCAACCGATCATTAATGACGGCTTGGCCACGCTGGTGCGCACGCTGGACCACACCCGCTACTACACCGGCAGTTCCAATCAGGTGAACCTGCGCAACTCCGGCCCCTACATGCTGCAATCGCTGGAGAGCTACTATCGCATCAATCGCGGATTCAGCGTGGAACTGGGTATTCCCAGCGTGCCCACGCTGGAAGGGATCAAGGCCTTCATTCCCGAGGCTGATCGCTGGCCGGTCAGCGATACCTGGGCCTATCACGACTGGCATCAGGGCGGGAACGGCGATGTTGCTCCTTACATGAAGCACTTGGAGACGGAGTTTGGCGCGGCCACCAGCCTGGAAGACTTCGAGCGCAAGGCGCAGATGATCGACTATGCCGCTCACCGTGCGATCTTCGAGGGTTTTGCCGCGCATCTCTGGCAGCCCAACTCGGCGCGCATGATCTGGATGACCCAACCGGCATGGCCCAGCATGGAGTGGAACTTTCTGGGCTCCGACTACGATACGCAGTCCAGCTTTTATGCCACGCAGAAGGCCTGCGAGCCGGTTCATGCCCAGCTCGATCTGACCAACGGCGCGGTTGACCTGATCAACCTGGGCGAGGCGGCTGCGTACAAGGTGCGGGTGCATGTGGTGGGCGTGGACGGCAAGTCGATTGCCGATCAGACCAATCAGGTGCTGGCCGCGGCCAATGATCGCACCGCGGTGGGACGTCCCGACCTGAACAAGCTGGCTGCTGGACACACGGCGCTGGTGGAGTTGCAGGTCACCAACAGCAAGGGTCAGCCGGTCAGCGATAACTTCTATTGGTGGGCAGAAAAGGAATCTTCACTGCGCGAGTTGAACGATCTGGCGCAGGCCAAGCTGACGGCTACTGCGGCGGTGACTGTCGCCGGCGAGGAGCGCCAGGCTACAGTGAAGATTAAAAACAGCGGAGCTGCTCCGGCATTGATGATCAAGCTGACACTGAAGGACGCTGCGACAGGCGAGCGGATTCTGCCGGCCTATTACAGCGAAAACTACGTCTCACTCTTGCCGGGCGAGGAGCGGACGATTACCGTCAACTTCCCGGCGGGTGCGGGCAAAGCGGCTATCGGATTGCGCGGGTGGAATCTGGCGACGAGCACGATTGCGGCGGAGTAAGAAAAAAGCAAGAGGGGCGGCAAAGAAGCCGCCTCACGTGCTTTTGAATTGAAATAGAAGGGAAGAGCGTGGTCGACAAAGTTTAGTCCGCCGTCGCCACCGCAGGCACTCCCAAAGCGCCGCTTTCCTGATCCTTGTACTGAAGCTGATAGAGCTTCCAGTAGAGGCCGCGTTGGGCGAGCAGTTGCTGATGGCTGCCCATCTCGCGCAGGGTTCCCTTGTGCATCACCAGAATGGTGTCGGCGCGCTGCACGGTGCTGAGGCGGTGCGCGATCAGCACGCTGGTGCGACCGGCGACCATGCGTTCCAGTGCGCCGCGAATGCGCAGTTCGGTGTCGGTGTCGACGCTGCTGGTGGCTTCATCCAGAATCAGAATGCGGGGATTGTAGGCCAGGGCGCGGGCAAAGTTGATGAGCTGCTTCTGGCCGGTCGAGAGCGAGTTGCCGCGCTCCTGCACCGGTTCATCAAAGCGCTTGGGCAGGCTCTCGATGAAGTCCAATACGTTGACATCATGCGCGGCGCGGTGCAGATCGGCGTCCGTGATCTGCTCGTTGCCCAGGCGAATGTTTTCGGCGATGGTGCCGGTAAAAAGAAACGGATCTTGCAGGACGACGGCGAAATGCTGGCGCAGCGCCTTCAAATCAAGCTGGCGCAGGTCCACGCCGTCGAGCAGAATCTGTCCGGCGGTGACCTCATAGAAGCGCATCATCAGGCTGGTCAGCGTGGTCTTGCCCGCGCCGGTATGGCCGACGATGGCGACCGTCTGCCCAGGTTCGACGGTGAAGGATACGTCCTTCAAGATCCACTCCACCTGCGGTGGGGCGATTGCCTTCGGCTCGCCTTTCCCGGCATCTGTTGCGCGAACAAATGCTTCAAGTTGAATCTTCTCTTCGTCCGAGAGCTTCTGATAGGTGAACCAGACATGGCGGAACTCGATGCGGTTGCTGCCATCGCCAAGGAGCGGCGCGGCGGGCGAGACAATCTCCGGCTCGGTGTCCAGAAGTTTGAAGATGCGTTCGCAGGCGGCCATGGCGGCTTGCAGAATGTTGTACTTGTCGCTCAGATCCTGAATCGGTCTCCAGAAGCGCTGCGAATATTGAATGAACATGGCCAGCACGCCGATGGTGACCGCGCCGTTGAGCACACCGAAGCCGCCGCGCCAGACCACCAGGGCGATGGCGATGGCCGAGAGCAGTTCGACGGTGGGGTAGTAGAGAGCATAGGCAAAGATGGTGTCTTTGAAGGCGATCATGTGCTGCTCGTTGACCGCTTCGAAGTCCTTGTAGGCGCGCTCTTCGCGGTTGAAGAGCTGCACGACGCTCATGCCGCTGATGTGTTCCTGGGTGAAGCTGTTGATGCGGCCGATGGCGGTGCGCACGCGGCGATAGCTTTCCCGCACCGAGTCGCGGAAGAGCCGGGTGACCACCCAGATGATTGGCAATACGGCAAAGGCCAGCAGCGCCAGCCACCAGTTGATGGTGAGCATCACCACGGCCATGATGGCCAGGTTAAAAAAGTCATCGATGATGGAGAGCACGCCGGCGGTGAACATCTCGTTGATGGCGTCTACATCGGAGGTGAGGCGGGTGACCAGACGGCCGACCGGGTGGGTGTCGAAGAAGCCGATGTGCATCTGCTGCGTGTGGCGAAAGATCTCGCGGCGCAGATCGAACATCAGCTTTTGACCGGTCCACTGCATCAGGTAGGTCTGGATAAATTCAAAGAAGAAGGCGCAACTGAGCGCGGCCAGATAAAAACCGGCCAGCCGGGTGATGCCCGCGATGGGGTCGTCGGGAAGAAAGCGGGTAATCCAATGGCCGCTGCTCAGCCAGTGGGCCAGGATGCTGTGCGAAGGCCGCGCCTTGCCAGGGTCCAGATAGCGGTCGAGGGCCACCATCACCAGATAGGGGCCAAGCACGTCGCTGAGGGATTTGAGGCTGACGGCCAGCGTGGAGATGCTGGCCTGAATCCAGTAGGGGCGCAGATAACCGGCGAGGCGGCGGATGAGGCGCGCGTCGTAGACCTTTTCGGTCTCCTCCACTTTGACCGGCTCCGGTTTGGGGGAGGCAGTTTCGGGCTGTGCTGCTTTCTCTTGATCCGCCATGCACTCGCTTCCTGCTCACATTGTACGGGGCATTGGCAGGACAGCAGGGCAGCAAGGCAGCAAGTCGGCAAGTCAACTGTTTAGCTGACCTGCTAACTGACTCGCTGCCTCGCTGGCCCGCTGTCTCGCTAATCCTCTAACAGCTTGCCACTCTTGCGCTTGCGCCACCACCACACGGCGAAGCCAACGAGGGCCAGAGCGCCGATGAGGACCGCGACTCGCCAGCCATGGTGGGCGACGACATCCACTGCTCCGGGGCCCAGCTTGAGCACCAGCATGGAGAGCAGCAGCCAGCGGATCATCCTGCCGCAAAAGACCGCCAGCATGAAGGGCAAAACCCTCATTTCAAAGACCCCGGCGGCAAAGACGAAGGCCTTCCAGGGCGTCGGCGGCGGCAGCATGGAGGGAATCAGCATGGCCAGAAACTCCTGGCGCTCGAAGCGCGCGCGCATCCGCTCGTAGCGGCCACGGTCCACATGGTTGAGCAGGAAGAGTTCGCCGCCGGCGCGGCCTAGTCCGTAGGGCAACAGGCCGCCGATGGCCGACCCCACAGAGGCCAGCAGGCAGTAGAGCCAGAAATGGGGTTTGTCGGCCCAGACGTAGACGGCCAGGACGGCGTCCATGGGCACGGGGATGGTAGAAGAGTCCAGCAGGGCGACGGCGCCGATGCCCCAGATGCCCATTTTGAGCAATGCGGGCAGGGCAATCAGCTTCCATTGAGCCATCAAACGTACAAAAACTGCTTTCAAACCGGGACCCCTTCCACCCGGAAAACCATCCCGGAGTGCAGGAACTATTGTACGGGGAAGAAGGGCAGGAAGGCAGCGGGTCAGCGTGGCAGCGCCGCAAGCGGTTCAGAAAGTCAGGGCCAGCGTCGAGGCACGGTGCGCATAAAACTGACGACTGACGACTGATAACTGACAACTGATCTCTGATCTCTGTTCCCTATCCCGAGATGAGAGAATAGGAGCAGAGGAATGGATGGAGCCAACGGGTCTCGACCCTGGGTTCTCAGAAGATATGCCTAGCGAAACGCCAGTCAATGAGCCTCAGGGGCCAGCGGGAAGCACCGTCGAGCCAGCGGTTTCCGATTCCGGGGTGAAGACGCCCGAGGAGACGCCGGCGGGCTTGCGCTCTCGCTGGGTAGACTACGATACCCACGAACTGCTGCAGATGATCAGCGACCTCGAAGACGAGCGGCGCTGGGCGCGGTTGCGCGAAGGCATCTGGCTGGCGGTTCTCTTTCATATCGTTCTGATCTCGGCCATTACCTGGATTCCCAAGTACGTCTTCAAGGTACCGGCGGTCATCGATCCCTTTGAGGCCATCAAGGAGCGCAAGGACCTGACCTATCTGGATGTTCCACCAGATGCGCTGAAGAAGTTGCAGCCCAAGGTGGAGATCAAGCCGGTTCCGCAGCGGCAGTTGATCGACAAGCAGACGATGCAGGAGATGAACAAGCCCACTCCGCCTGCTCCTGCGCCCGCGCCAACTCCGCAGGCCGCGAATACCACGCCTCCCCCACCGATTCCGCCCAGCCCGCAGTCCCAGTCGCCTGTAGAGGCCCCGCGCCCTCAGGCGGTTCCCGCCAAGCCCAACTTTGGTTTCAACCAGATGAGCCAGACAGACCAATTGAAAGCCGCGATGAGGGGGGCTACACGCGACGGTAGCCAGAGCGCAGGCAACGAGGGCGGAGGTCTGTCGATGCATCCCGGCGCTGGCGCTGGCGGTCTGCAGATTCTGTCGGACACACAGGGAGTCGATTTCAACTCCTGGATTCACCGCTGGTACTACGAGACCAAGCGCACCTGGGACCCGTTGATTCCCGATGAGGTGAATGCGCCGATTCTGAAGCGGGGCGCGGTGATGATTCGTTTCAAGGTGCTGCCCAACGGCCGCCTGATGGAGGGCAGCCTGGTGTTGGAAGGCCGCTCCGGCGATGTGGCGTTGGACCGCGCCGCCTGGGGTGCGCTGACCGGTTCGAATTATCCGCCACTGCCGCACGAGTTCCATGGACCCTATCTGGAACTGCGCGCGGAGTTCCTCTACAACATGGAAGAGAAGTAGCGGTTAGCGGAGCTAGTGGGGTTAGCCTGCGATTTTGGCGAACCTGCTGGAGAAAGGTGAGTAGACCAATGGTCATTGAAATTGCTGCTTACGATTCGGCTGAATTCCTGACCGACGAAGAGACCATCTCTGCTTATTTGACCGAGGCCCTTGAAAGTGACGATCCGCGGATCATCGCCAAGTCTCTCGGCGCTGTGGCGCGTGCCCGTGGCGGCATGGCGCAGTTGGCTCGCGAGACGGGAATCGCGCGTGAAGCGCTCTACCGTGCCTTGAGCGAGACGGGCAATCCAGAGCTGGGTACGGCTCTCAAAGTAATGCACGCGCTCGGTGTGCGTTTAACGGCCTCGATAGCGGTGTAACTCCATTTGCCGCACCCTGAAGACTTTGCTTCATTCATTTTGCTTTGCGTCGTTTGCGGTTTAAAATCGCGATGTAAACCATGCGCATTCCCTTCGACCTTCCGGTTTTGAGAGCGCCTGCCCTGAAGCGCTTTCGCCATGGCCGTCCCGAACGTGGACGCCGCCCCTCCTGCTGAGTAATCTATTTCCGACGACAGATCTTTCCTTTGCATGAGGTGAAAGAAACAGATCCTTCACCGCGCTCAGGATGACGGAGCTGAAGGTTAAGGAGGAGGCGAGGAGGCATGGTGTTGCTAACCCGCTAACCCCGCTATCTCCGCTAACCCCGCTACCTCGCAACTCCCATCCGCAACCATGCGGATAGAAAGGTACTTCCCCGATGAACAGTTTCAATAGCCGGGCCACGCTTGACTCCGGCAATCGCTCCTACACCATCTATCGCCTGCCCGCGCTCACAGAGCGTGGCTTCAACCTGAGCCGTTTGCCCTTCAGCCTGAAGATTCTGCTGGAGAACCTGTTGCGCCGCGAGGATGGGGTCAATGTGACCGCCGGCGATATCGAGTTTCTGGCCAACTGGCAGCCCCAGGCCGAGCCCAGCCGGGAGATCGCCTATATGCCGGCCCGGGTCCTGATGCAGGACTTTACCGGCGTGCCCGCGGTGGTCGATCTGGCGGCGATGCGCGATGCGGTCAAGCTGCTGGGCGGTGACCCGGAGCGGGTCAATCCGCTGGCCCCGGCTGAACTGGTCATCGACCACTCGGTGCAGGTGGATGAGTACGGCGCGGCGGGCGCTTTGCAAGCCAATACCCTGATGGAGTTTCAGCGCAACCGCGAGCGCTATGCCTTTTTGAAGTGGGGTCAGACGGCCTTTAACAACTTCTCGGCGGTTCCGCCGGGAATGGGCATCTGCCACCAGGTAAATCTGGAGTATCTGGCGCGTGTAGTCTTTACCGCCGAAGTCAACGGCGAGACCATCGCTTATCCCGACACTCTGGTCGGAACCGACTCGCACACCACCATGATCAACGGCCTGGGCGTGCTGGGTTGGGGCGTGGGCGGTATCGAGGCCGAAGCCGCCATGCTGGGCCAGCCGGTTTCGATGCTCGCGCCGCAGGTGGTGGGTTTCAAACTGACCGGCAAGCTCAAGGAAGGCGCGACGGCCACCGATCTCGTCCTGACCGTCACCCAGGCGCTGCGCAAGCTGGGCGTTGTCGGCAAGTTCGTTGAGTTCTATGGACCAGGAGTAGCGGAGCTGCCTTTGGCCGACCGCGCCACCATCAGCAATATGGCGCCGGAGTACGGCGCGACCTGCGGCATCTTCCCAGTGGACGCAGAGACACTGCGCTTCCTCAAACTGACCGGTCGCAGCGACGAGCAGATTGCTCTGGTCGAGGCCTATTACACGGCGCAGGGACTCTTTCAGACCGCGGATACGCCGGAAGCGGAGTTCTCGCAGACGCTGGAACTGGATCTGGCCACCGTCGAACCGAGTGTTGCCGGACCGAAGCGTCCGCAGGACCGCGTGCTGCTGAAGGACGCGGCGGCGGGCTTCCAACAGCAACTGCCTGGGTTGCTCTCTCCGACGGCCAAGCCGCTGGGTGAGCGTACGGCAAAGATTTGGGATCGCGCAGCCGTTGCCGATGCTGGACTGGTTGAGGCGCTGCCCAGCAAGCTGACTTCGACCGTGCAGGGACGCTTTGGCGTCGATCCCGACAAGTATCTGGATCATGGCTCGGTGGTGATTGCCGCGATCACCAGCTGTACCAACACATCGAACCCTTCGGTAATGATGGCCGCGGGCATTCTGGCCAAAAAGGCTGTCGAAAAGGGGCTCTCTGTCCCGCCGTGGGTGAAGACTTCGCTGGCACCCGGCTCGCGGGTGGTTACCGACTACTACACCAAGGCAGGCTTGCTTCCTTATCTGGAGAAGCTGCGCTTCAACGTGGTGGGCTACGGCTGCATGACTTGCATCGGCAACTCCGGACCGCTGCCCAATGATGTGAAGCAGAGCATCGACGAGCACGGGTTGGTGGCTGTCAGCGTGTTGAGCGGCAACCGCAACTTCGAGGGCCGGGTCAGCGTGGACGTGCGCGCCAATTATCTGATGAGCCCGCCGCTGGTGGTGGCCTATGCCCTGGCGGGATCGATTCACCACGACTTCGCGACCACTGCGTTGGGCGAGGACACCGCAGGTCAGCCCGTCTACTTGAAAGACATTTGGCCGACCCAGCAGGAAGTAACCGAGGCCATCGAAAAGGGTTTGTCCAGCGAGAGCTTCCGCCGCGAGTACGCTACGGTGAGCCTGGGCGATGCGAACTGGCAGGGGCTGAGCTTCCCCACCGGCGATGTCTACCAGTGGGAGCCGGATTCCACCTACATCCGCAAAGCGCCGTACTTCGATGGCATGCAGATGACGCCTACGGCAGTCGAGGACATTTTAGGTGCGCGGGTGCTGGCGGTGCTGGGCGATTCGGTGACCACCGACCACATCTCACCGGCAGGCAACATCAAGGCCAACGGACCGGCGGGCAAGTACCTCGCCGAGCACGGAGTGAAGCCGTCGGACTTCAATAGCTACGGCTCGCGGCGCGGCAACCATGAAGTGATGGTTCGCGGCACCTTTGCCAATGTGCGACTACGCAACAAGCTGGCTCCGGGAACCGAGGGCGGCGTCACGCGGCTCTTGCCCGAGGGCGAGCCGATGTCGATCTTCGATGCCAGTGAAAAGTACGCCGAGCGCAATGTTCCTCTGGTGATTCTGGCGGGCAAGGAGTACGGTTCGGGCAGTTCGCGCGATTGGGCAGCAAAGGGTCCAAAATTACTGGGAGTGCGTGCTGTGATCGCCGAGAGCTTCGAGCGCATTCACCGCTCGAATCTGGTGGGGATGGGCATTCTGCCCCTGCAGTTCGCGGCCGGCGAAAATGTCGAATCACTGGGCCTGACCGGCGAGGAGGTTTTCTCCTTTGCTGGCTTAACCGCTCTGCTCAAGGAACGGCTGGCCAACGGGCGCACGCTGACGGTTGTCGCAACCAGCCCGGACGGCAGCGAGAAGCGGCTCCATGCAATGGTACGAATCGACACGCCGCAGGAGATCGAGTACTTCGAGCACGGCGGCATCCTGCAGTATGTGGCGAGGCAGTTGGCGGCAAAGTAGTTTTACTCGAGCAGGAATCCGGGGTGCGCCCCCGGATTAAAGTTTGCAAGGTTGATCGACAGGAATCTGTATGCCCCACTCCGGCCACATGTTTTGCGGTCGGGGTGGGGTATATTTCTTGAGTAAAGAATATTTGTAGAGGGATGCGATGAAAATAGCCTTCGATTATCGCTGGTCATTGCTGGCTGGTGCCGCTTCCTTCCTTGTCACCATCTATTTGGTGCTCAGTAATGACTCCGGCTATGATTTCGTGATTTTTCTATACCTGCTTTTTCTGCTACCAGTACTAACCGCACTGACGACGATAATTATGCTGATCGTAGCTTGGTTCAAGAAACGCTGGCCTCAAGCTGCTTTCTCCGCCGTGCTGGTCTACTGGCTGATCGCTATTGCCATACTGCCATTTGAGGATTCACTGAGGGAGCATCTTCGCTGGATGTTGCATGCATCCATGTTCAAACAACAGTTTCAAGTCAAAGCTCAAGCGGCTCCGGGTGAGTTGCGTCATATGGAGTGGGACGGAACCGGGATGATAGGCCAGGAGACGAGCATACAACTCGTCTTTGATCCAGAAAATCGTCTTGCGCCATTTGCGCACAAGTCTCGGGTGAAGGTTGCTGGAATTCCCTGCGAGGTTCCCGAGATACGACGTTTGGAAAGCCATTGGTATTCGGTCACCCTCTATACCAACACCGATTGGGAGCACTGTGGATAATCTCTCGATATCGACGAGCACAAGATGCGAAGATCGCAAACTTTCCGCGCTATACTCTCCCCATGCGGAATGAGTTCACAGCGGTGATTGAGCGGGATGGCGAATGGTTCGTGGCCTGGTCGTCGAAGATCCCCGGTGCCAACGGCCAAGGGCACACGATTGAGGAGTGCCGCGAGAGCCTGCGGGCTGCTATTCAGTTGATTCTGGAGGACCGGTACTAAGCTTTGCTAAGCAACATCTTCCAGCGGAGCATGGCGTAGGGGAACCAAGTCTTCTACGTCCAGAGCGGCGGTGGAGTAGGTGCGGCCCTGATCATCATTGAACTCGACTTCGACGGCGTTTGAGGCGAGTAGTTCGACGACAGTTCCCACTTGGCCGCGTAGCAGTCCATCCTCGGGCAGATCCCGCAACAGCGCGACTTCGGCAAGTAGATCGAGTTGCATTTCAGACCCCTCTCCCTAGAGAACGTAGCAAGTGACAAATCGTGGCGTTGTTTCGGATTGAAGAATGATCCAGCAGCTCCGAATCGTAGCGGTTCTTCCGTCCTGCTCCAAATCAAAATCTATAACGAAGCGCTCGCCGAAGCAATCGGAAATTCCGGGAACAGCTTGTTCGCTAACGGCAACGCCCCTTATAGCATTTTCCGAAATACTGTAGACCGAAAACATGCTCTCAAGTCGGCACGAACACCAGTGAGTGACGATCTTCGATGCTGTCATAAAGTTCACACTATTTCGGAAAATGCTTTAAAACAGCAGCCAGTGCTTCGGAGTTCTTTGCGGTAAGTCCCAAAAGTCGTGCGAAGAGATGCGCTTTGTGCTTTCCGCGAGGGTGCTCTGTCGAGAGACAGTATTCGCGAATCTTGCGGATATCCACGATCGCTGATTGTCCATTGGGCAACTTCATTCACTCGTCCCTTGGGCAGGATAGATCACGCAAAGCTTGTCTGATTGCTCGCAGCTTGGTCATATCTTTCCCGCGTCGCTCAAGACGTTTCACGTCCCGCCGAAACTTTGTACCCAGAACAGCCGTAAGCATCTCAAATGCCTAATTCCTCAAAGAGCGCCTCCGCGGTCTCAAACCGCTTCCCCTTACCCTGATCCGCCTCCTGCATTGCCTTGACCGTCAAGGGGTTGGGCACACGCACCTCAAAAGGCAAAGCATTCTCTGCGGCGATACGGGTCAAGAGCATCCGCACCGCATCGGAAACAGAAATTCCCATGGCGGCCAGTGTTTTGGTCGCATCCTCTTTCAGCTTCTCATCAATGCGGACGTGAACCATGGTGGTGGCCATCAGAAACCTCTTCTGCGATACATTGTATCTCAGACACCATGATGAGGCCTTCAATGCCAGCAAAAAGCGCCACCCCCTTGCGGGAGTGGCGCTTTTGTCTTGCTAAAGAAAGAACTACTTCTTGCGGCCGGTGGCGCGGACAACCTTGGCGGGCTTGACGGCTTTGACCACCTTCGCTGCTTTGGCAACCTTGGCCACGGCGGGCTTGGCGACTTTGGCAACTACGCGCTTGGCCTTGGGAGCGGCGACTGGAGCTTCAACAGGAGCAGCAACAACCGCTGCTTCGGTCGCTTCCACTTCCTCGACTTCCGGCTGAGTGAAGCGAACGCCTTCCTGGCGGGTCTCGCCAATCACGTGCAGGCGAAGGAAGTTGGTGGAACCGGACTTGGTGCGGGTTCCGGCGACGATGGCGATCACCTCGCGCTGACGGACAAAGCCGTCCTGCTCGAGCAGGCTCTCGGCAACGTTGACCAGAGCTTCGGTCGAGTTCACCTTGGGGCAGCGCAGCGGGGTGGTTCCCCAAAGCAGGTTGAGACGGTTGACGGTGATCTCCAGCGGGCTGAGAGCGAAGATCGGCGACATGGGGTGGTACTTGGAGAGCTGACGGGCGGTGGTGCCGGACTCGGTGAAGAGTGCGATGCCGCGCAGGTCCAGATCGTCGGCCGCGTGCGCCGTCGCTTCGCAGATGGTCTCGGCGATCGACAGGTGGTGATGGTGACGGCGACGGGGCTGGTGGAAGCGCTCGTCCTTGATGTGGCGTTCGGCTTCCTGCACGATGCGGGCCATCATGGAGACCGCTTCGACCGGGTACTTGCCCATCGCCGACTCGCCGGAGAGCATCACGGCGTCGGTGCCGTCATAGACCGCGTTGGCGACGTCGGAGGCCTCGGCGCGCGTGGGACGAGCATTCTCGATCATCGACTCCAGCATCTGCGTGGCGGTGATGACCGGCTTGCGGTACTCGGCGGCGCGGCGGATGATGTGCTTCTGGATCGCGGGAACCTTCTCCGGCGGAACTTCAACGCCGAGATCGCCACGGGCCACCATGACGCCGTCGGCAACCTGCAAAATGCTGTCCAGGTGCTCGATGGCCTGCGGCTTTTCCAGCTTGGCGATGATCCAGGTCTCGAAGCCCAGAGCAGAGACGCGGTTGCGAACCAAACGAACATCCTCAGCGGTACGCACGAAGGAGACTGCGATGGCGTCCACGCCGGCCTTGAGAGCAAACTCCAGATCCTCGGAGTCCTTTTCGGTTAGCGAAGGGACCTTAACCGGGATGCCGGGCAGGTTGATGCCTTGCTTCTCTTTCAGTTTGCCGCCGTCGATGATCTCGCAGACCACATCGTCGCCGACCACTTCATGGACGCGCAGTTCGATCAGGCCGTCGGAGAGCAGAATGCGGGAGCCCTGCTCGACGTTATCGGCCAGGGTCTTGAAGGTGGTTCCAACGATCTGGGCGGTGCCCAGGATCTCGCGCGGGGTGATGGTGATGCGCTCACCGGCAACCAGCATGACCGGCTGTCCGCCGACCAGCTTGTTGGTGCGGATCTTGGGGCCTTGCAGGTCGCCCATGATGCAAAGCGGCTTCTTTTCTTCGCGGCTGACCTTGCGGACCATGGCGATCAGAGCAGCCTTTTCCTCGTGGGTGCCGTGGGAAAAGTTGAGCCGAACCACATCGACGCCGGCGCGAACCAGGTTGCGGAAGGCAGGTTCGGTGTTGGAGGACGGCCCGAGAGTGGCGACGATCTTGGCGCGGCGTTGCGAGGCGGAATCGGTCAGACTTAATTCTGCAAACGGCATTCGAAATAGCTCCAGGAGGGTTCAAGGTGGGTAATGAGGTTTCCATGGGCCCAAAAACACAGTGTGGCCGCAAAAGAACATGGTCCATCTCAGTTTACAGGAAGGCTGGGACCATACGCCCCCTCTTGCATCCTGCAATAGATTAAATGCAATCGTCGGTGAGGCTGGTCACATAGCTGCAAGGTCGGCGGGAATGGAATCTTCGCCGCAGATGCGGGTCTGGCGCTCCCGGAAGAGGACTCCGTTGAGTTCGGCTCCCAGCAGGGCGCTGAAAGAGGTGATGTAGAGCCAGACCAGGGTGGCGATGCCGGCTCCGAAAGAGCCGTAGAACATGGAGTAGTCCGCGATGCGAGTGACATACCAGCCGAAGGCCAGAGTGGCCGGGAACCAGAGAAACGTGGCGGCCAGCGCGCCGGGAGCGACCCAGAGCCAGTGCTCCTTGCGCTTGGTGCCGAAGTGATACAAAGCGCCCAGCACCGCGACGCTGGTGGACAAGGCGATGATCCAGCGCACCAACCGCCAGAAGATCAGCACGATGTGGCGCAGTTCATGGCCTGATTTGCCGATCATCCACACCTCGAACTGGCGGCCAAAGACGATGGCTACAGTAGCCAGAGCCAGTGGGATCAGCACAATGGGCACCAGCATCAGCGCCCGGCCGCGACGTTCCCAGAAGCCCCAGTCCTCGCGGGGCAGGCGGTAGGCGCGGCGAAATCCCTCCATCAGCGAGAGCATCAGTCCCAGACCGGCGAAGATGCTGAGGCTGGTGGCGGAGCTGATGACCTGAGCGGAGTGCAAGCGGCGGCTGAGCACGTAGGACTGGATCATGTCCATGGTGTCGGCAGGCAAAAACTGTTCGAAAGTGGCGCGAAACTCGCCCACCAGCGTATTGCCCTCGGGCACCTGGGCCAACAGCGTGGTCAGCACCAGCAGGGCGGGGAACATCATCAGCATTCCGGAATAGGCCGAGGCCTTCGCCGTGTTCATCACGTCGTGGGCCAGGGACTGCCAGATGGCTTTCCGGAATAGGATAAAGAAATTCTTCATAAATGTCCTTGGCAAGAGTAGTGCATGGGAGGGCCGTTGGGATAGGGCTTCGGCTTGCAGGCAAACGTTCATGATGCACAAATTCTCTGGCCGCGGAGAAGGGATCGAGTGCGTCCTGTCCCTGAGAACCCGTGTCTGTGCTCCAAGTTGCTACGGCGCGGGGCGTTTTATACTTAGGTGTTTGCAGTTCAAGAATCGGCCGCCGCCAGAGCGAGGGGCCGTGAAGCACAAAAGGCATTTTCTCTTCTTTAAAGGAGCGGGCATTGGATCAGGCTTTGGCAGAGATTGGCATTATTGGCGGCAGCGGGCTGTATTCCATGCCCGGATTCACCAACATTCACGAAGTCAAGGTGGAGACGCCCTTTGGCGATCCCTCTGACCCCTTCGTCCTGGGCGAGTTGGAAGGTCGCAAGGTGGCGTTTTTGGCCCGTCATGGACGGGGACACCGCATTCTGCCCTCGGAACTGAACTTCCGCGCCAACATCTATGCCTTCAAAAAGCTGGGCGTGGAGCGAATTCTATCGGTCAGCGCGGTCGGCTCGCTCAAGGAAGAGCACAAGCCCACCGACTTCGTCATGCCCGATCAGTTCATCGACCGCACCTTTGCGCGCACCTCGACCTTCTTTGGCGAGGGGATCGTGGGCCATGTGGCCTTTGGCGATCCGGTCTGCGCCACGGTAGCCAAGGCGGCTTTTGAAGGCTGCGGTGCGGCGGGCGTCACCGGCAAGCTGGGCGGAACCTATGTCTGCATGGAAGGCCCGCAGTTCTCGACCAAAGCCGAGTCGAACCTGTATCGCAGCTGGGGCGCCGACGTGATCGGCATGACCAATCTGCAAGAGGCCAAGCTGGCTCGCGAAGCCGAGATCTGCTACGCCACCATCGCCATGATCACCGACTACGATTGCTGGCGTGAAGGCCATGACTCGGTAACCATCGAGGAGATCGTCGCCGTGTTGCACAAGAACGCCGAGAACGCCGCGCGGGTGGTGAAAGCTGCCGTAGCTGCGATTCCCGCGGAGCGCACCTGCGCCTGCGCATCGGCTGCGAAGTACGCGGTGCTGACCGCTCCCGACGCCATTCCCGCTGCGGCCAAAGAGAAGCTGAAACTGCTGTTTGGCAAGTACTTTTCTTAGGAGCGGAGTTAGCGGGGTTGGCGTAGTTTGGTGCGACTCGGTGAAATTTGAGTTGCGGTATAATCTGGGGTGCGGAGTGAGCTTCGCTCCCCGGAGGCGACGATGAAAAAGAAGGACATTCTTTTCGAAGCCAACTATCGGTACAATTTCGACCGGGATCTCTATGTCAACCCCACGACAAAAAAGGTCTTCAGTATCGAATATGTCGCAGATAAGCCCCAAGAGGAGCTTGTTCGCCGCATCGAAGAAACCACCGATGGCCTTGGTTGGACATTCTATTTCAATTCCCCCCCCTCCGAGGGCGTGAAGCGCGTACTGGAACAAGTGCTTGGATGATAGTGGAGCGCACGCATGAGGATGTGTTGAGGGAGCAATACTTCAAGCTTGTCCCCGAAATCCGCAGGATTGTGTGGTATCTCGAAGCGGAGACTCGTTACTGTACTCGCGAAATTTTTCAAAGCCTAAAACCTTATGAGCAGTTGGTTATCAAGTCTCGCGTCAAAGAGTGCGAAAGTGCGGTAACCTCTCTCAGACGCAGGCAAGAAGGCGGCACATTCGATCCGGAAAAGGCATTGGGGTATTACTCGCTACTCGACTTGCCCGATTTGGCAGGTGTCAGGGTCCTGGTGTTTCCGCGTGCCAGACTGGTTGAAGTTGACCAGGCATTGCGGGCAGTATTTACGGAGTGGACCCCCGATCCGATTCCAGATGGAAAAGGAGGCATTCTCGTCCCCAAATATAAGGGAAAATGCAAAAATGTGAGCCACAAGATTCAATCTGAATATCAGATTGTCCCGATGTTGATCGGTCTCTACTGGGATGTTGAACACGCTGCGATCTACAAACCTTCTCCGACTGACAAAATCCCCTGGGATGACGCGGATACGGAACCAATGGAAGACCTGAATACCCGTGTAGTGCAAGCTTTGTTGGATTTCGAGGCGGGATTTGAGCGCCTCAAGTCAAATGCGAGTTGAGGCGCTTGAGTTCTCAAATAAGTTGATACAAAGGATAAGGAAAAACATGGCAATCACCGTCGTAGGCAGTGTGGCTTTTGATTCGATTGAAACACCGGCAGGCAAGCGGGAACGCTGCCTGGGCGGCGCGGCAACCTATTTCTCGCTCTCCGCGAGCTTTTTTACCGATGTGCGGGTGATCGCCGTGGTGGGCGAGGACTTTGGCGCTGCCGAAGAGGCCGTCCTCACCTCCAAGGGCGTTGATACCCGCGGGCTGGAACGGGCCGCGGGCAAGAGCTTCTTCTGGGCCGGCTCCTACATGGACAACCTCAACGAAGCCAAGACCAAGATCACCGACCTCAACGTCTTCGCCAGCTTCGAGCCTAAGATCCCGGCCGAGTACGGCGACAGCGAGTTCTTGTTCCTGGCCAACATCGATCCCGTCCTGCAGCGGCGCGTGCGCGAGGCGATGCCGGATGTGAAGCTGGTGGCCGGCGACACCATGAACTACTGGATCAACGACCACAAGCCCGCGCTGCTGGAAGTGCTCAAGGGGCTGGACATCCTGCTGATCAATGACACCGAGGCACGCGTGCTGGCCGGCGAGAGCAATCTGGTGCGGGCTTCGCGCGCAGTTCGGGCGATGGGTCCGGATTCGCTGGTGATCAAGCATGGCGAGTACGGGGCGACTTTGTTCCAGGGCTCCAGCACCAACGGAAACGGCGCCCACGGCACCTTCAAGGTGCCGGCGCTGCCGCTGGATGAGGTTGTCGATCCTACCGGCGCGGGCGACAGCTTTGCCGGAGGCTTCTTCGGCTATCTGGCCTCGCAGCCGGAGATCACGCCTGCCGCCTATCGCAGCGCCATGTTCTATGGCTCGGTGATGGGTTCCTTTGCTGTGGAGCGCTTTGGCACCGAGCGGCTGCAAGCCTTGACCCGCGCCGAGATCGATGCGCGCTTTGAACAATTCCGCGAGCTGACGCACCTTGCCTGAGAATCACAACAGCGGCGTCTCCCGGCTGGAATGGCTTTTAGTCTTTGCCTGCTGCACCGTGGCCTCGCAGGCTACGGTGCTGTGGAGCTGGCAGAGCGGAGCCATGCTGAACTACGGCGATGCGCTGGCCCATCTGCACATTGCCAGAAGAGTCTTCGACGCGCAGTTGCCGCGGGTTTCCATGCTGGGATCGGTGTGGCTACCGTTGCCTCATCTGCTGATGTTGCCCTTTGTGCAGGTCTACGGCTGGTGGGCAAACGGCGCAGCCGCGCTGCCTGCGTCGGTCTTTTCGTATCTGGCGGGTTGCGCTGGCTTGTACCGGCTGGCGCGACGCTGGCTCTCTCCCGCTCCGGCCGCGCTGGCGCTGGCCTGCTTTGCCCTCAACCCCAACCTGCTCTATATGCAGACCACCGCGATGACCGAGCCGCTCTTTGTCTGCGAGATGATCTGGCTGGTGGTTTGGATGGTCGAGTGGCGCTCGGCTCTGGACGTAGATCCCGAAAAGGCCAGCCGCCTGCAGGGCTGGATCGCACTGGTGCTGGTGGCGGCGATCTTTACCCGCTATGACGGCTGGATCATGGCCGCCATCGCCTGGACCGGCATCGGTCTGGCGCTGCTCAAGCGCGGACGCTTGCGTTCGGTTAGCTTCTGGGTGGCCAGCTTCTTTGTGGTCGCCGCGCCGATTGCATGGTTCGTCTATAACTCGGTCTGCTTCGGCGACTGGCTGGAGTTCATGCGCGGCCCTTACTCGGCCAAGGCCATCGAGATCCGCACTGCCACTCCAGGCTCGGGCCCTCCCCATCCAGGCTGGCACAATCCCTGGGTCTCTTTGGAGTTCTTTATCAAGGCCGCGGAGATGGACGCAACTGCTGCTGCCGTTGGCACTTTTACCCTGATAGTTTGTGGCCTGGGGACGATTTGGGCGTGGTGTACCCGCCGCCGGAGTGGCTTTTTGTGGGCACTTCTACTGTGGCTGCCGATGCCGTTTTACGCGTACTCGATCTCCTACGGCTCGGTGCCGATCTTCTTGCCTCCTTGGTGGCCGCACTCCTGGTACAACGCCCGCTACGGCATGGAACTGCTGCCGGCCCTGGCGTTGGGGTTGGGATTTGCCGCCCATCTTGTACTGGCTTTGGTCCGGGATTTCAAGCCGGCTTGGGGCAACTTCGCTGCGGGTTTTCTCTTTGTTGTCCTGGGGAGCAATGCCGTGCAGATGGTCCGCGAGCACCCGCTGGTTTATGTCGAGGGAACCAAGAATCGTCAGTCTCGGCTGGCCTTCGAGGAGCAGATTCCTCCAGTGCTGCGGGTTGAGCTGGCCAAGCGGCCCGGCGGCCTGGTGCTGATGGACACTTCGGTCTATCCCAGTCTGGTGGCGCTCACCGGCATTCCCTTCCGGCAGACGATCAACGAGGGCGACCTCTGGATCTTCGATGCAGCCCTGAAAGCGCCCGCCGAGCATGCAGCCTTGGTGCTGGCCTTTGACGGCGATGCCGTCGATCGCGCAGTGAAGGCACACCCTGAAGGATTAGTTCTTGTGGGTCGCTTCGATGCTCCGGGGCAAGCTTCGGGGACGCTGTATCGGTCCAAAGTTTTTGATCAGTAATGGAGCCGAACTGAGCAGATAGGAGAAGTAATGAGCAAGGGAGTGCATCCAGATCCAACGATCTTCGACCTGCTTCGCGAAAACGCATTGGCCGACAACGATGTCTTGCATAAAAAGGATGCAATGGGTGATCTCTTTGATCGTTCGCGCGATGTGGATTTTGCTTTCAAAACTCCTGAAGCAATGCGAGCAGAAGATCTATGCAAATATTTAAAGGGGATGAACTTTGGAACGCCATTTGTGCGAGAAGGCGAGGACGGTGTCTACTGGGTGATTACCGTCATCCACATGCCGATCAATCAACCGGTCATTTGCTCCGTTTCAGCCTTTATGGTCTGTCTGTCCCGGCTTTTTGGGGTTGATTTTGATGGCTGGGGATCGGTGGTTCAAAGCAGTTGAGAGTCAATTTCACCAATTACCGTAGCTCAACATCCTCACCCACCCGGTGATAGGATCGACCAAGGACGCCCGATGAGCACAGCCCTTCTTTTTCAACCCTTCGATTTCGACGCACTGCAACAGATGCATGTGGTGAACGGCGCGGTTGGCCGCTTGGTGGTGGCCTGCCTGCTGGGCGGGCTGGTGGGGCTGGAGCGGGAGTTGAACCGCAAGGCCGCCGGGGTACGCACCAATCTGCTGATCTGCATGGGCGCGGCCTTCTTCACCCTGCTCTCGGCGGTACTGGCCGGCGACGGCAATCCCGACAAGGGGCGCGTGGCCTCAAATATTGTGCAGGGCATCGGCTTTCTGGGCGCGGGCCTGATCATCCACAACCGCAGCCGGGTGAGCGGACTGACCAGCGCGGCCAGCGTCTTTGTGGTGGCCTCCATCGGCATGGCCTGTGGCGCAGGATTGTATGCTGCGGCAGCGGCAGCCACGCTGATCGTGATTTTGGCGCTGCGCCTGGTGGGCCTGCTGGAGCGGCGCGCCAACCTGAAGACCTTTCCCTTGATCTATGAAGCCCGTGGAAGCGATCAGACGCTGATGCTGGAGTCGATTCTGGACGCTCTGGACAAGGCCGGCGAGCGCCTCAGCGCCGTCGAGCGCGACTCGATCGGCGCATTGCAGCGGGTCAGTTTCAATCTCAATGTGACTCAAAAACAACACCAGCGCCTGCGCGGAAAGCTGCTTGCCGAGCCCGCCATCGAGGCACTCCATACCTACCGCGATCCGGAGGAAGATTGATCCCCTTTACCAAAGCACACGCCTGCGGCAACGACTTTCTGGTGATTACCGAAGAAGCGGCCCAGGGCAACGATTGGGCGCAACTGGCCCAGCGGCTCTGCCCGCGCAACACCAGCGTAGGCGCCGACGGCATCGAGTTCTTTGCCTGGACCGGCCCCAAGGCAGGACGCATCCGGCTGCATAACGCCGATGGCTCCATCGCCGAGATCTCCGGCAACGGCACCCGCTGCGTGGCCGCGTGGATGGCAGAAGCGATCAAGGCTCAGCCGGGAGATGACCTGGAGATCACGACCGATGCCGGAGTGCGCGTCTGCCATGTGAACGCAGTCAGCGCCGAGGGCGAGTATACCGTGCATGTGACCACCGGCATGGGCGTTCCCAGCTTCGCACCGCGCACAGTGACTCTGGCGGACGGCGTGCAGGTTGCGGGCGTTGAGATCTCGACCGGCAATCCGCACTTCGTCATTGTGGTGGATAACCCCGAGTTCACGGTCCAGGGACAAAGCTGGCAGAGCATCGGCCAGCAGATCTGCTTCCATCCCGACTTTCCTCATCAGACCAATGTGGAATTTGTACACATTCTGAGCCCGTGGCAGACCGAGATTCGCATCTTCGAGCGCGGCGTCGGGCCGACGAGTTCTTCCGGCACCGGCACTTCGGCCACTTCGACAGCAGTGCTGGCTTTGCATGACTGCACATCCCCGCTGACCGTGATGTCGCCGGGTGGTCCGCAAACAGTGACCTGGAACGGCGCGGGCAGCGAGTTATATCTGACCGGCCCCGCATCGCTGATTGCCCGTGGTGAGGCCTGGTAGAGTGACAGCGCTGCTCAAAACGCCCATGGTGGCGCAGGACGCGACGGTGGCCGTGATTTCGCCGGCCTCGACGCCGCAGTCGGAGCGCATTGAAAGCGCCTTGGCGGCCTTGCGCGCTCTGGGCTTTGCGCCGCTGGCTGCTGAAAACGTGTTGGCGCGGGGACCGCTGTACTTTGCCGGAAGCCCGGAGATGCGCCTCGACGACCTGCACGGGGCCTTTGCCGATGATGAAATTCGAGCCATCTTTGCCACACGTGGCGGCTACGGCTCCAACTACCTGCTCGATGGGTTGGAGATGGGCCTGATTGCCGACCATCCCAAGCCGTTCTTCGGCTACTCGGACCTGACCGCTCTGCAACTCTTCCTGCTCGACCAGATTCAACTGCCCGCATTTCATGGCCCCATGCTCTCGGCGGACTTCGCTCGCGAGGACGGGGTTCACTTGCCCAGTCTGCGCGCGGCTCTCTCCGGCCAGCTCTATACCGTGGGTGCGGCGGAAGGAATGCGCGTGCTGCATACAGGTGAGGCTAAAGGCATACTCTACGGCGGCTGTTTGAGCATTCTTGCTTCTTTGTTGGGAACACCTTATGAGCCACAGACAGAGGGCAAACTACTCTTTCTGGAAGACGTGAACGCCAAGCCCTATCAGATCGACCGGATGCTGTGGCAGATGCGCGAGGCGGGCAAGTTCGAAGGCATTACCGGAATTATTTTTGGCGAGATGCTGGATTGCAGCCAATCGGGCGCATCGGCAACACTGCTGGAAGAGGTGATTCTGCACTTCTTCGAAGAGTTCGACGGCCCTATCTCTATCGGCTTGCGCAGCGGCCATGTCTCGCACAGCAACGTCACCCTGACCATGGGAGTAAAAGCGGAATTGAACGTAGGAAAAGAGACCAGCTTGAAGATGGTGGAAGCGGCGGTGGCAAAATGAGCGGGCAGGGAACAGGGATCAGGGATTGAGGGACTAGGGACTAAGGGACTTGGGAATCTTTGATCAACTCGATGTTTTGAAAGGGCACGACTTTAGTCGTGCCGCAAGCCGTTGGAAATAAACTGAGGGCTTTAGCCCCTGAGGGAAGGTTTTGCTAAAAAAGAAACATGATCAGAGGTTCCCTAAGGGACTAGGGACTGAGGAACTGAAACCACGGCATATCCATTTGTGCGGCATCGGCGGCACGGCGATGGCTTCGCTGGCGGGACTGTTGCAGTTGCAGGGGCATCGCATCACCGGCTCCGATGCGGCAGTCTATCCGCCGATGAGCGATTTGCTGGCGCAGCTACAGATTCCGGTGCTGGAACCTTATGCCGAAGCCAATCTCGATCCCGCGCCCGATCTGGTCGTCATCGGCAACGCGCTTTCGCGGGGCAATCCCGAGGTCGAGCGGGTGCTGGACGAGCGCATTCCCTTTACCTCGATGGCGGCTTTGTTGCACGAGGAGTTTTTGCCCGGCCGTCAGTCTCTGGTGGTTGCCGGAACCCACGGCAAGACCACCACGACCAGCATGTTGGCCTGGATCTATCAGACCGCCAGCAAAGACGATCCGGGCTTTGAGCCGTCCTTTCTGGTTGGCGGCGTGGCCGAGAATTTCAAGGCCAGCTTTCAACTGCGCCCCACCGGCACCTTCATCGTCGAGGGCGACGAGTACGACACCGCCTTCTTCGACAAGGGACCGAAGTTCCTGCACTACTTCCCCGATGCGCTGATCCTGACTCACGTGGAGTTCGATCACGCCGACATCTATGCCGATCTGGACGCGGTGAAGACCGCCTTCAAGCGGCTGGTCAATCTTGTCCCGCGCCGTGGTTGCATTGTGGCCTACGACGCCAGCGCGAACGTCAGCGAGTGCGTGCAAAAGGCGCTCTGTCGCGTGGAACGCTATGGATTCAGCAACACGGCCGACTGGCAGATCCGCAACCTGCGCTATGAGGACGGCCAAACCCGCTGGGAGGTGTGGCACTCTGGTGCACTGTGGGCCGATCTGGCGATGAAGATGGCCGGCGAGCATAACGTGCTCAACGCCACCGCCGCCGCCGCTCTGGCCTTCGGGCAGGGAGTGAGCAAAACAGCCATCATCGCCGCTCTAGCCAGCTTTTTGAGCGTCAAGCGGCGGTTGGAGGTGCGCGCGGTAGTGGGCGGCGTCACCATCATCGACGACTTTGCCCATCACCCTACCGCCATTCGCGAGACGCTGCGGGCGCTTCGCGCTGTTTACCCTCAAGGGCGGATCTGGGCGGTTCTGGAGCCGCGTTCCAATACTTTGCGGCGCAAGGTGCTGGCTGGCGATCTGGTGGAAAGCCTGCGCCAGGCCGATCAGGTGCTGCTGGCGGGCGTCTATCAGCAGCAACGCATCCCCGAGGACGAACGACTGCACCCTGAAGAGGTAGTCGCTGCTCTGAACGCCGCCGGAACGCCCGCCCAGCTTTGTCCCGATGTGGAAGCGATTTTAAGCAGTATTGCACCGCGGGTGGAAGCAGGTGACGTAGTGGCGATACTCTCCAATGGGGGCTTCGACGGCATCTACGAAAAGCTGCCGTCACGGCTGCACCAACGATTCGACTAAGAAGAAAAACATGATTCCAGCACTGATTTTGATCATCACGATTGTCGTCCTTGCCATTCCTTCGGCAATCATTTTTATTCCGCTGGCGATGCTGACGGGCAACGTCGGGCCGCTCTATGCGGTCTCGAACTTCATTGTCCGCACCAGCTTCCGGTTAGCGGGTATTCGCGTGCAGGTGGAGGGTCTGGAGCATGTGCCCGCCGACAAGGCCTGTATCTTCATGGCCAACCACGTCTCCAACCTGGACCCACCATCGCTGATCCCGCAGATTCCCCGACGCACAGCCGCTTTCACCAAGCGCTCGATCATGAAGATTCCCGCGCTGGGCTACGGCATGAAGCTGGCCGACTTTATCCCCGTGGACCGCGACGGACGCGTGGAGAGCGCGCAGGAGAGCATCGCCGCCGCCGGGCGCGTGCTGGCCAAGGGCGTGCACATCACCACCTTTGTCGAAGGAACCCGTTCCAAAGACGGCCGGATGCTGCCCTTTAAAAAAGGTCCGTTCTATCTGGCCATGGGAACCGGCGCGCCGTGCATCCCCGTCTCCATCTACGGCACCGAGGGCATGATGGCCAAGCACAGCCTGCGCCTCGTTCCCGGCGTGGCGCATGTGGTCTTCCACCCGCCGATCTTTCCCGCCGACTATGAGACCCGCGAAGAACTGCTCAAGGCTGTTCGTGCATCCATTGCCTCAGGCCTGCCCGAGTGGATGCGCCGCTAACCCCCTGCGCCACCTGCGGTGGGGCCAATCGCCGCTTGCGCGGCAGGAACGTTCTGTCCTCGCGGTTCAGTTTTCTGCATAGACCTTCTGATAGCTTTGCCAAAATTGAGTGGCGATGACAAGAAACGCAGGTCCTTCGACTGCCATGGACACAAAGAACGTCCCCGACTCCGCTCAGGACGACAAGTCATTTGGTGGTTTGAGCTTTGATCTTCATCCAATTGGCAGGATCGAGGCCCATGCAACACTCAGAAAGTCACTAAGTAATCTAATCCGCGCCTTTTTTCTAGGCGCGGTCCAGCCGAAGGCGATTGGCCCCACCGCAGGTGGTTAAGGTTGAAGGATGGCGTTGTAGCCGTCGTTCAGCAGCTTCTGTCGCCAGCGCGCGGCTTCGTCGCGGCTGCTGAAGGGGCCAACCCGCACATGCAGCAGGCCATCGTTGGCGTCCTGGCTGACGCTGACCGCGTAGCCGCGCTTGCGCAGGGCGTTGACCAGCACATCGGCATCTTCCTGATGCGAGACGGCTGCGATCTGAACCATCGCACCCTGGGACGAGGCGGTCGGCTGCACGGGTAGCGCTGGACGTGCGAGGGGCGGTGTGTAAGGCGTGTAAGTCGTTGCTGGGGCTGCCGATTCCGTCATGGGATCTGCAGCGGGCAAGCTGCTGTCTGGCTGAGCGGCGCTTGCCTTGGGTGCACTTGTTGGCGAAGCGGATGGTTTGGCGTGCCCAGCATCTGTGGCAGTTGTTGCCGGGGCGGCAGGTTGAGTTGTGGGCGCCGCCGCAGTCTGCGTGGCTCCACGGCCCATCCGGTAGCCCGCGCCGAAACACAGACCACAGAGCAGAACCAGCCCAGCAGAGAGTCCTATCAAAACCCAGGGGCCCAGTGTTAGCTCCGTGTCGCGTGAGCGCTGTGCCGGCTCATAGTCGTCATCCTCAAAGTGTCTGCCCATGCGTGGCCCTCGGCTCTATGTTACGTGCAGAACCAGCATAGCGGCTCCAGACAAGGAAAAACGGCGCTCCGTCCTTGGACGAAGCGCCGTTTTGTGCGTGATCCGGAAGAAACCTACTTGTGTTCCGTGGCGCCTGGAGCCGCCTTGCCAAGATTGCTCAGGAACGATGTCAGCTCTATCGGCAGGGGGAAGACGATGGTGGTGTTCTTCTCCACGCCGATCTCGGTAAGGGTTTGCAGGTAGCGCAGTTGCAGGGTGATGGGTTCGGTGGCCAGCAGATGAGCGGCGTCGACCAGCTTCTGCGCCGCGTTGAACTCGCCCTCGGCATGGATGATCTTGGAGCGTTTTTCGCGTTCCGCCTCGGCCTGCTTGGCCATAGCGCGCTGCATCTGCTCGTGCAGGTCGACCTGCTTGACCTCGACCGAGATCACCTTGACGCCAAACGGCTCCGTCCGCTGATCGATGATCGACTGGATGCGCAGGTTGAGCTTGTCGCGATGGCTGAGCAACTCGTCCAACTCAACCTCGCCCAGCACCGAGCGCAGCGTGGTCTGGGCAAACTGCGAGGTCTGATAGACGTAGTTGGAGACCTTGATGGCCGCATCGTTGGGATTGACCACGTAGAGTGTCACCACTGCATTGACCTTGATGGAAACGTTGTCGCGGGTGATAACGTCCTGACCCGGAACCTCCAGCACTTCCTGACGCAGCGAGATGCGGATCATCTGATCGAAGGGCCGGAAGACCAGGATGATGCCAGGTCCCTTGGGCACGGGCAGGGCGCGGCCCAGGCGAAAGATGACGCCGCGCTCGTACTCGCGCAGGATCTTGATGGAGTTCAACAGATAGAGCACTACGATAGCTAAGAAAACCAGAACTGGAATCATCGAATCAGACATGGATTTTACCCTCGCACGGATTGTACACCTGGCGCCTGCGACACCTGCGGTGTGGCGGAAGCGCCTGCGGCGCAATTCTGTGTGATTCCTGCAGCTTGCGCTTCCCCTCCTTGTGCCGGAAAAAAAGCGCAAGGTCCGTCTAACTATGCAGCCGCCCACCGGTGCTTCCTATCCGCAATGGGATGAAACCGAAATGGCCGCATTGCCGCTAACTTGCTAACCGGCTCATCTCCGCTCTGCGGAGGCTGACTCGCTGCTCTTTTGTTCAGCTTGCAACTTTGGCTGTTCCTGCTTCGGCGCTGACGCGGAGCAGATAGCCGTCGTGACCGGTGACGCGCAGAGCAGTGCCTTTTTCGACAGGTTCGGGGCTGACAGCCAGCCAGATTTCCCCCTTGACCAGCACATGGCCTTCCGGGGCCATCTCTTCCATGGCCGTGGCCCGGCTGCCGACCATGGCGTCAATGCCCAGACGGGTCTTCATATGGCGGGCGCGGACAGCCAATCGCACCAGCATCACGGTAATGGAGCCAAAGGCGGCGCTGACGGCAAAGGCTACCCAGGGGTTGACATTCATCTCCGGGACCGGCGCGGCCACCAGAGTCAGCGTTCCAAAGGTCAAACACAAAATTCCGGCGATGGCCAGCACGCCGTGACCGCCAAATTTGGCCTCCAGCAGCAACAGCACCATAGCCGCCACCAGCAGCAGTACGGCGGTATAGCGAATGGGCAGCAGATCCAGCGCAAAGATGGCCAGCAAAACCATGAGAGTGCCCAACGCGCCAGGAACAATGGTGCCGGGGGTATTGAACTCCAGATAGATGAGCAGAGCGCCGCCCACCAGCAGCAGCAGGGCGATGTTGGGATTGATCAGCCAGCCCAGCAGTTCGTCCTTGAGCGAGGTGCGGACCACATCGATGCGCGCTCCGGCCAGATGCAGGGTCAGCTTGCTGCCGTCCATGCGGGTGATTTCGCGGCCATCGAGCAGGGTGAGGAGCTGCGTGTCGTTGCTGGCGGTCAGGTCGATCAGGTGCTGGTTCAAGGCCTCTTCGGCAGTGTAGGAATGCGAATTGTGCACTGTGGCTTCGGCGGCTTCCGTGTTGCGGTTGCGCTTGGGGACGTAGGAGCGCAGGAAGGCTTCGGCGTCGTTTTCGATCTTCTCCGTCATGGTGGCGTCGAGCTGACCGCCGAACTCCAGTACTGGATGGGCCGCTCCGGCATTGGTGCCGGGGGCCATGGCGGCTATGTCCGCCGATTCCAGCAGAAAGAAGCCGGCAGAACCGGCGCGCGCGCCTGCCGGCGAGACGAAGACAATCACCGGAACTCTTGAGCTTAGAATCGCTCCGGCCATGGTGCGGGTGGAGTCGAACAGCCCGCCGGGGGTGTCCAGTTCGATCAGCAAAGCCTGCGCGCCGTCGCTGTTGGCGCGGGCCAGCGCGCGTTGCAGTTCACCCTCGGTGACCGGCTGGATGGTGTCGACCAGAACCAGCTTGTCAATGAAGGGGTGGGGCGGCTGTTGGCTAATAGCAAGAGTAGAAAATCCCGCGGCCACAATCAGACCTGCCCGGACCGCGAATCGTACCACGCGCTGAAGCATGACTAGCTCCTCCCGGGCCGGATGAGGGCCCTAATTCTTTAGACCGCCTTTAGCCTCGATCTGGTGACGCAGTTCAAGGGCGGCGGGTGCCCCGGGTCCCGATTTTGGGACCTGGGCAAAGAACAATTTTCACGAACACGATACTAATTCTTCGATCCGCCTTTAGCCTCGATCTGGTGACGCAGTTCGCTGGCGGCCTTGCTGTTGGGCTCTATTTTGACAGCTTCGTTGACTTCCGTGGTGGCTTCGTTGAGTTTTCCATTTCCCAGGTCAAGACGGCCCAGCACCAGATACGCACTGGCGGAGGGCATCAGTTCCAGCGACAGTCGCGCTTCGCGGCGGGCTGAGTCGGCATCGCCGGTGCGTTCGCGCACTTCGGCCAGTCCGGCGTGAACCACGGCCAGCTTGTTGTCCTCGGTAGCGGCAGCCTGATAGAGACGCTCGGCCTCCAGCAGCAGGCCGCGATCCAGATAGTCGGCAGCCTGCGTGGCTTGACGCAGCGCCTGTTCATGCGGCGTCAGCGCAGCCAGTCGCGATGCCTCCATCTGGTCCATCATCTGTGCCGCCTGACGGAAGGCCGCGGCGTCGAAGCTGCGTACGATGCGCTCCAGAGGATCTGCGTGGGTTGCTTTGCTGCTCTTCCAGTCGTCTTGCAGGTCCAGAGCCTCGGCGTCGTTGGGATGCAGGTGCAAGGACTGTGTCAGCTCGGTCAGTGCCTCTGCCGCATTGCCGTGGCGCTTGAGGCTGACGGCCAAATTAAAGTGATAGTCGGCGTTGTTGGGGTCGGCGGTGACGGCCTGACGAAACAGAGCACTGCCGTCCTTGTTCTGGCGGCTGAGCGCCACGCCTTGATTGTTCAGCACCTGGGCCAGCGGCAGAATCCGCGCCACACCGCTAAAAGCGGCCTCGGCCTGAGGATAGTTGCCAGAAAAGAGCAGTGAGATGCCGCGATAGAAGTTGGCTTCGAGCGCGTCGGGATCGTTGCGGTCGACCTTGGCGAAGGCGGCTGCGGCATCGTCGTATTGCTGACCGCTGTAGTCCTCGCGGCCCAGAGCCATCCAGGCGGGGCCAAATGCGGGGCTAAGTTGCACGGCCTGTTTCAGATGGCGCAGGCGCTCCTGCTGGTCGGGCTCGGTGATGCCGCGAATGTATTGTTCGAAAGCGTCGAGGCGCAGACCGTGACCGGCGGCGATAAAGGTCTCCTGGGCCACGTTGAAGCTGGGATCGAGTTGCCGGGTCAGCTTCCAGGCGAGGCTGTCGAAGATGTCCATCATCGAACTCAAGGGTCCACGCGCCGTCACCGCATCGCTCATGCGCAGGTGGGGCACATCGACCAGCCGGGCCTCGGCGACAATATCCGTACCCTCGGTCTGAAAGCTGCCCACCACGATGGAGTCGGCGTCGAGAGTCTGTGCCAGCTTGAGAGAGCTGGCGCGGGAGGGCTGGAATCCCTGCGGCAGTCCCAGGTGGTCGAGAGCATAAAGTCGGTCGGGCCGGCTCATCGGCGCAAAGCCCGCCGAGATAAAGCGACTGCTCAGGATCTCCGCCGCCGCCTCCCGCATCCACTCCAGGCTGGGCTGGCTGCTGCGGTTGTCAAAGGGCAGAACCAGCAGGATACGTCCACCTGCGGTAGGGCCAGACGCCTTCGGCTGGTCCGCGCTAGAAAAAAGCGCGGAAGATAGGGATTGGCTGGTGGCCGGCAAGTTCACGACGAGCGCCAGAATCATGCAGGCCAAGACCTGCGCGGGACGAAGAAGACGGTATGAAGGAGTGGTAGTCACGACAGGCTGATTATAGGCGGTTTGAGCTTGTTAGAGCGCGCTTTCCGGCAGACGGGCGGCGTGTCGGTTAGCTATGACGGGATTCTTACCGGTTCCTGACGCGCCAGTCGCTATGATGGGGCAATGGTGCCTACAAGAAAAAACTCGCGCAGACTCATCCCGTTTTGGCGAGCGGTGATCGAGATAGCGTTTATTGTCTTTCTCTTCTACTCCAACCTGCTGATGGGCGAATACAACGCCAGCGCGGGGCACGGAAAGAGCCTGTTCGTTGCCTTGAACGACATATTTACCGTCGCCAACTTTGCGATCGCGCTGATTTCGGCCTTTGTCGGCTATATGGTCTTCGAGTTCCTGCGCAAGAAGCTGTAACTAAGGCAGTTCCAGCCGCGCCACGACCGCCCGGTTAAAGCGAATCAACGCTATCCACTGCCCCTGATCCACCTTCTTCCATACCAAAGTGCCGCCCAACTCGCGGGCGATGACCTCGGGCGACAGGTCGCGATGCAGGCCGAAGTAGCGCTCGTCCATCGCCTTGCTCTTGGCGCCCAGGGTGAAGAGCGGCGACTGCGGATCGTATTTGGTAGAGAAGACCAAGGCCGCCGAGTACTTTTCCGGCTCCTGAGCAGCATGGGCGATTTGCGCGGCAGAGAAGTCGTCGAGTGGGTAGACGGTGTAAGGATCCGTCAGATAGCCCAACTCGGGCCGGGTCATGGCGTCGGTCAGGGGCCAGGAAGAAAGCACCGTTGCGCCGGGATAGCGGGCGTTCAGCTCGGCAATTCCCGCCTGATGCAGACGGATGAGGTGGGCGTAAGCCAGATTGTCTTCCGGCGCGAATCCATAGGGCGGATTGATGAAGAGTCCTGCCACAAAGGCCGCCGCCGCGAAGGCCGTCAGCGCCTGCCAGTTGCGAACCCGCCGATAAAGCGCCGTCACTGCCAGTAGCAAAACCAGCGGAAACATGGGCAGCAGATAGCGGGTGAGCAGCGCTCCGCCCAAAACACTGAAAAAGACAGCGTTGGCCAAAACCAAGAGAAAGATGCGGCGCTGCGTGGCGAGGTGCAGGCCGGGACGCTCCGCGCCGTTTTTCTCTTTTAGAAGGGGTAAAAGCAGCGCCGCCAGCGCCAGCAACACAGGCACAAACAGATTCATGTGTGCCGTCAGGTGCAGCAGGCGATGGCCAAAGGCGGCAAGAATCCGCAGCGGCTCCAGATTGGCCTGGGCGTTGTAGCGCAGAAACTCGGGATTGCCGAAGAGAAAGCCGGTCTTGTGGCGATGATAGGCGTACCAGCAGGCCAGGGGGATGGTGCAACTGAGCAGCCAGAGACCCTCGCGCAGTGCCTGGAACAATTCCTTCCGCCGATTCAGAGGATGAAAAAAACTTTCGCCCACACAGATCGCAGCCAGCGTCAAAGGAACGGCGATCGAAGTTTCCTTGGCTAGCGCGGCGGCGGCAAAGCAGAGCGCCGCGGCCCAGGGCTTGCGTTCATCAGTGGGCAAAGCAAAAAAAATTCCCCACAAAGTAGCGGCGGCGGCGAAGATGTCGGCGTGGGCCAGAGAGCTTTGCGCAAACCAGACGGGATAGAGTGCGGTGAGCAGCAGCGTCCAGAAGGCGACCAGCGGTACGTTGATCAGCCGCAAAGAGAGCTTCCAGACGGCTAACAGAGCCAGTGACGCGACCAGCAGTGTTGCGGTGCGGGTGACCAGCGGGCAAAACCCAAAAACCTTCCAGGCTGCGGCCAGATAGATGCTGGGCAGCGGGGGGTGAGCGTTGGTCAGTGTGGTGAGGGGAATCAGCGAACCAGTGCGGAAGAAATCCCAGGCTGCGGGAATGTAGTAGCCGGCCTCGTCCCAGTAGTAGGGCAGGCGGAGCAGCGTCCAATGGCTGACGAGCAGAGCGGCAAAGATGCCGAGGAAGATGGCCCCAGAGGAGAAAAGCAACCCCTGGCGCGGCGTTATTTCTCCGTGCAGTCCAACATTTCGAGAAGTGGAGTGAGACGATTTGAACAACGCGTATCTTGCCTCGAACTGCATCGGTGCGGGCTTGGATTCTCCCAGGTCTCAAAGTCGGGACCAGGGAGAATCCATATTGATTTTGGGCTCCAAGTCCCTTAGTCCCTCAGTCCCTAGTCCCTCAGTCCCAAGTCCCTAGTCCCTCAGTCCCAAGTCCCTAGTCCCTCAGTCCCTAGTCCCTCAGTCCCTAGTCCCTCAGTCCCTAATTGACCGGCCCCTGGGGAAAGATCTGCCCGTGCGGTTCCAGGTTGATCTCGCCGAAGGCCTGCTCATATTGAGCCAGATTCTGCCCCAGCACGTTCCACAGCGCCTTGGCCTGCTGCGGGCTGAGGAAGGTGGCTTGATTATTGCGGATGGTGACCTGGTCAGGGCTTTCGCTGGAGGCCAGACCGAAGATCAACTGGAAATCCCACACGCTGACCCTCACCTGCACGCTGTTGGCATAGGTTTCACGGTAGTCGGGGGTCTGGACGAGATTCAGATGGGGCTGCTGCTGGGATGTGCTCATGGTTCCTTCAGATTAAACCGTGAAGGGAGCAACTGCCCAATGGGCTCTGGTGCGGAAGAGGGGACTTGAACCCCTAAGCCTTGCGGCGCTAGCTCCTAAGGCTAGTGTGTTTGCCATTTCACCACTTCCGCATGGCTGCCACTCCCAAGTCTAGAGGCAAAGGCGGGCAGGTTGCAACGTATCTTCTACTTTAAGGGTAGAGGTTTAAAATCGTGTGGCTTGATCGTCCCCCGATCCCAAGATCAGGATCGGGAGCGCCAATTTCGTGGAAAGAAGAAAAGAAAATTAGAAGCTGACCGCGCTGGCCCGGCTGGCCTGAGCCAGGAACTTCTGCTTCCACTCCGCTCCGGAGTGCTTTTCGGCCAGCACCACCACAATGTGCTTGGCCTGCACGCCCATATCGCGATTGCGGCCCAGACCTTGCAGGCAGGAGGGGCAGTTGGTCAGCACCGTTCCCTTTTCGCCTTGCAAAATCTCGGCAAACTCTTCGCGCTTGCGGTGCAGCATGGAGTCGGTGATGTCGGGGCGCGAGAGCGAAAGCGTTCCCGCCTCCGAGCAGCAATGCGGCACGGCGGTTACCGTGCCAAAGCCGCCCAGCTTTTCCAGAACACCCGCGGCCTTGCCGTCCAGAGAGTCGTGGCAGGGCGCGTGGTACAGATAGTTGCCTTCGCCCTCGACCTTCAATCCGCGCTCCAGCAGGTAGGCGCCGGCGTCCACAATGCGCCCAAAGAGCTTGGGGGTATCCATGCTCATCAGGCCCTCGCGGCAGGTGCCGCAGGTGACGACGCAGGCGTCGAAGTCCAGATAGCCGAACATCTCGCGGATCTGGTTGAACAGGATCGAGTCGCGCAGAACATTGCGCGAGTGCTGCGCCGTCTTGGCGTTGACGTGCGCCGGGAAGCCGCAGCAGAGATAAGGCGGCGGCAGAACCACGCGCGTGCCCATCTCCAGCAGCATGTGGATGGTGGCCATGGAGATGTCGGAGAAGAGACGCTCCGATCCGCAGCCGGGAAAGTAGAAGACTGTTTTTATATCTTGCGGCGCAGCCGTGGTTACAGGCTCAAAGAGCAGTGCCTGATCCGGCTCACAGTTGGGCAGCCGGTCGCGCAGGGTGTCGCTGGGATAGGAAGGCAGCGAAGACTTCAGCATCTGCAGCGGATAGAACCCGGAACTGCCGTTGGCCGGCTGGAAGGGCGCAGCCAGCTTGCTGGCCACCCGCTGCGCCGTGCCGCCCAGTTGAATCACCGAGGCGCGGAAGAGCTTGTTGAAGGCCGGTGAGTGGCTGTCCAGGTAACGCAGGGTCATCTTGGTCGCGGGCGGGGTATGCTTGTATCCCCAGCCGGAGAGAATCTCCCGTTCCAGCACCGAAACCTCGCCGCTATCAATATCGACCGGGCAGACGGGCAGGCACTTGTGACAGATGGTGCAATGATCGGCGACTTCTTCCAGCTTGGGCAGCAGCTCAAAGCGCGTGGAAAGCTTGCGCTGGGCGTCGTAGAGCAGCGCCTCGATCAGCGAGCCGATGGCCAGATTCTTGTTGCGGGGGTGATAGAACATGCCGCGCCCCGGATGATAGACGCAGCAGTTCGGCTTGCACTTGCCGCAGCGGACGCAATGGGCGATCTTGCGCGAGAGTTCTTCCAGCTGGCCGTGCTTGAGAATGCGGGCTTCGAACTCCAGCAGGTTGAACGAAGGCGTGAAGATGTGGCCTAGTGCCTCATAATCTTCCAGCTTGCCGGGGTTCATCAGGCCGGCGGGATCAACCTCGCGGCGATAGGCGGTCAGCTTGGCGATGAGTTCCGGTTCCAGATACTTGAGCTTGGTGACGCCGATACCGTGCTCGCCCGAGACCACGCCGCCCAGCGAAACCACCTTGGCCATCACATCGTCGATACGATGGTCGGTGCGTTGCAGCATCGCCCGGTCGTTGGAGAGCACCGGCACGTTGACGTGTACGTTGCCATCCCCGGCGTGCATGTGGGTAGCCAGCACGATGCGGCAGTTGCGCACGTTCTGATGAGCGCTCTCCAGCGACTCCAGCACCTCGGGATAGCCGCGCATCAGGCCTTCCAGATCGTGCCGGAAATCCTGCAGCACGGAGAGCGAACGCAGGGTTTTGGCGTCCAGATCCTGAATGCGCTGGCGAAAGCGGACGCAGAGTTCGATGCGCGCCGCAAGTTGCGAGGCGTCTTCGTTGTCCACAGGAGCGGTCAGAATGGCTTCCGCGCGTTGTGCAAAGAGAAGATGAGAGTAGCGCTCTTCTTCAATGTTGACTTCATCGACGAAGTGCGCAAACTCGGCCAGCGCTTCCAGAGGAAGCACAATGTCTTCATTCATCTTGAAGGCGTTGGTGCGGCGGGCGATGGCGCCCAGCTTCTTGCGGTCCTGCCAGAAGCGGACGGCCTCGGCATTGTCGCGGGCTACAAAAAGCACGGTGTTGGGATGCTCGGCCAGCAGAGTGCGAATGCGCTCGACGCCGCGACCGGCCTGTTCCTGCGAGTCTCCGGCCACATCGATCAGCAGCACGGCGCGAGGAGTCTGGGCCCGCGCGGCCTTCACCTTGTAGCCGATGGCGCGAATGTACTCGTCGTCGAAGTGCTCCAGCGCCAGCAGCGTCTCCTGATCTTCCAGAGGGAAGGGAAAGGCGCGGGCCAGCTCGAGAATGACGCGGCTGGCCTCGTCAAAGTCCGGGCCGAAGAACTCCAGGCACAGGGTCTGCTTCGCCTTGTAGGCAGGATAGAGCACAAAGAGGGCCGAGGTGATGACGCCGTCGGTGCCTTCCTTCTGCATGCCGGGCAGCCCGCCCAGCGCCTTGTTGGTGATGTCTTTCCACAGGCCGTTCTTGCGAATCTCGGTACCGCGCAGTTCGATTTGCTTGATCGGGTTGCGCTGCTCGTCGAGCACGTCGAAGGTCACCAAGTCCTGCGGCATGATCTTGCGCAACTGATGGTTGGTGCGGCGCACGGTCCAGCGGTGACCGTTGGGCATGGCCATCTGCCATTCCAGCAGGTTGTCGATGCAGGTGCCCCAGCGTACGGCGAGCTTGCCGCCGGCATTTTCGGCGATATTGCCGCCTACGGTGCTGGCCCAGGCGCTGGTGGGGTCGGTGGCAAAGACCAGGCCATGCTCGGTGGCGCGCTCCATGGCGCTCTCGGTGACTACGCCGGCTTCCACGTCCATCACATGCGAGGTGACGGTGCGTCCGTCGGCCAGTTCAAAGGAACGCTCGCTGATGCCGCGAATGTGGTTGAGCCGTTCTGTGTTGACCACGATGCAGCCGGCGCGCAGCGGCACCGCGCCGCCGGTCAATCCGGTTCCCGCTCCACGGGGAATGGCTTTGAGGCCAAGGCGGCCAATGGCGGCCAGCAAGGGAGCCACTTGCGCTTCTACGGCCGGAGTGACCACGGCCAGAGGAAGATGCAAGCGCCAATCGGTGGCGTCAGTGGCGTGCGAAACCAGCGAAAAAGGATCAAAAAGCACATTGTCGACGCCGATTACATTACCCAAATCGCGCTTGATGCGGCTGCGCAGCTCGGGCATGCCTTCCACATCGCTGCGGAACTCGGCGATCAGGCCACGGCAGCGGTCGAGGGTGTCGAGCACCCGCGTATCGCCGTTGGCGCCCAGCGTGAGGGCGTTCAGCTCCTTGGCAATGTTGTCGAAGATGCGTTTACGCCGGGGAGCGGAGTCGACCAACTCCTCAAAAAGATAGGGATTGCGGCGGTGAATCATCACGTCGCCGAAGATGCGCATCAGGCGGCGGGCGGAGCGGCCTGTGACCCGTGTGCTGCGCAACTCGTCCAGAACGCGCACGCTCTCCGCACCCAGCAGGAACGAGATCGCCTGACGATCGTCCGCGGAGGTGTAGTTAAAGGGGATTTCGCGCGTGCTGGTGGGGGCCGATTCGATTGCGCCGGGGAGGGTGGACATACTTAAGTATACCAATTTCCCAAATTGCGGAGCCGTGACGGATGAACCAGGATTTTACATGGTGAAGTCCGTGCAGGAGGGCCCGAAAGATCGCTTGGGCGCTCAGGTGCGGGGGGCAGGGGCCTTCACAGGCTGCGACAAAACTTAAAATCGGCATGCTTTGTAACAGTCCGGCACCGGTATTTCCAACCCGTGAGGCGATGAAACCATAATGGCGTACTAGCGCTAACTTGCTGACCGGCTCATCTCCGCTCAGCGGAGGCTGACTTGCTGCTTTTTCTGTTGAGCTTGCATTTTTGTTTCTTATCAGGGCACGACTTTAGCCTGCCCTGAGCGTAGCCGAAGGGTGCCGTAAGTCGCTGATAATAAACTACGGGCTTTAGCCCCTGCACTACGTCATTCACTGTGATTCTCCGACATGTGGCCTTTTTCCGCAGCCTGCAAAGTCGTACCCTATCAATATCGACCTTCTTTGAACTCGAGACGTTCATGCGATTCCTCTGGGTAGGTAGCCCGGGAATTCGCATGAAGAATGGGTGGTTCCACGAAGGCAGATGCTCCCCTCTCCGTGAAACGGGTGACCACGAAGATTTTCTCCTCGCAAATTGCCGTTTATTTTCCCTCCTCGGCGCACAATGCAATCAGGGGTGTTCCCAGCACTTGGGCGGAGTAGGCACAACCGATCTTTCTTCTCGGATACCTATCCCCCTCCCCCCTGTAAATTATTTATCTAACTGAAAATAAACGATAGAGCGGCTAAAACTCCTTCCTTGAGGAAACCCCTCTCTCAGGGAGCGATGACCTTCCACAGACCCAACCTGGGTATAGCTATTCTGGAACTGCCCTGATCAGATCAGGCCTGCAGAATCCGCGCCCCCCTCGTCCAGTATGATTTTCTGATGCAGACCGAGTTCCGCCTTCGGAACTCCAGGTGGACTTGATGACGGCAACAACCTCTCCTGACTCCCAACCCCAGTTGCGCAAGAGCATGGGCTTTTGGGACGTTCTTTTGTTCAACATAGCCACGGTTCTGGGGCCACGATGGATCGCCGCCGCTGGCCACAACGGAACCTCTTCGATCAGTTTGTGGGTGCTGGCCGCGGTCTTCTTCTTTATCCCCGGCGCGCTGGTGATCAACGAGCTCAGCTCCCGCTTCCCGCAGGAGGGCGGACTCTACGCCTGGTCTCGCGAGGCCTTTGGCCCCTTTCACGGCTTTGTCGCCGGCTGGACCTACTGGATCTACACCGTCTTCTACTTTCCCGGCCTGCTGTTGGCCAGCGCCTCGATGTCGGCCTACATCATCGGAGGCCACGGCGCGCTCCTGGCCCAGAATCGTACCTTTCTGCTGACCGTCTCGCTCTCCATGCTGCTGGTGGCTGTGCTGATGAACATCGTCGGCCTCAACGTCGGCAAGTGGCTGCAAAACGCCGGCGGCGTGGGAACCTATGTGCCGCTGGTGATTCTCTCGCTGGTCGCCGCCGTGGTCTGCTGGAAGCACGGCTCGGCGACCCACTTCACCCTGGGCAACATGCTGCCCACCTGGAACTGGGATACGGTCAACTTCTGGTCTCAGATAGCCTTTGCCTTCACCGGTCTGGAACTGGTTTCGGCGATGAGCGAAGAGGTGCGCGACCCGCGCCGCAATCTGCCCCGCGCCGTCTTTGGAGCTGGCGCTTTGATCGCCCTGATGTACATCGTGGGCACATTTGCCATTCTGTCACTGGCTCCCGCAGGCGACATCGATCCGCAGAGCGGCGTCTTTAATGCGATCACGATTGGCTCGGTGGCCTTGAAGATCGGCGTTCTGGGCATCTTCGCGGCGGTCCTGGTCACAGCCGGCAATGCCGGCGGAGTCGGCAGCACCGTGGCCGGCATCGCCCGTGTGCCCTTCGTCGTCGGCGTGGACCGCTATCTGCCCGCGGCCTTTGGCAAGATCCACCCTAAGTGGAAGACCCCTTACGTCTCGATCCTGGTGCAGGCTGTGGTCTCTGGAGGAATCCTGCTGGGCAGCCAGATCAACGAGAGCACGCGCGGCGCTTATCAGTTCCTGATCGACGCCGCCATCATCCTCTACTTCATTCCATTTCTCTACATGTTTGCCGCCGTGATCAAGCTGGCGCGGCGCAAGGATCGCAAGGAGAACCCCGATGCCGTTCTGGTGCCGGGCGGCGTGGCCGGAGCATGGATCTGCGGCGGGCTGGGCTTTGCCGTGGTGCTGCTGGGAATCATTGTCTCGTTGGTGCCGCCGGGGGACTCTTCCGACAAACTGGGCTTTGAATTGAAGCTGGTCGCCGGCACTGCCGCGTCAATTCTGCTGGGACTGGTGCTCTACTGGCGCGGAGCGAGGGCGAAGGCAAAACCAGAGACGATCTACCTCGAAACCTAAGCACTCAAGTCGGCGCGACCATCAGGAAGCGCCGACCTTCTTTAAAGTCAAGCAAGATCAATAAGCTCTGGTTTTGCCCTAAGAAGTCGGAGCAGTAACTGACAAGTTGGAGCGCGAACTATTGTGGCCAGCTTCATCGGCCAAGCGCAGCGCGAACGAGAAGCAGCTACCCCGGCCCGGTTCGCTGCTGACCAGCAAATGCGTCGAATGGCGCTCTGCGATCCATTTGGCGAGGGCCAGTCCCAGGCCCGATCCCGTGGGAGTGGGCCCGCCGGCGGGCGATACACGGAAGAAGCGCTCGAAGATGCGATCCCGATTCTCAGGCGTGATGCCGAAGCCTGTGTCGAACACGGAGAGCATTATTTGCTCGCCGATTCGCTCCGCCCGCAGTGTGACTGAGCCGCCGGGTGGTGTGTATTTACTGGCGTTCTCGAGCAAAATCGACAACAGACGAACCAATCCTTGCGTCTCGCCCAGAACATGAAGATCACTTCCGGGCAATTCCACATGGAAGTCGAGCATCGCCTGCTGCATGGCGCTGGTCCAGATCTTCTCTGCCTGATGGAAGAGTAGGCTCAGCTTGACCGGAGCCATGCTAAGTTTCTCCGCGCCCCCATCGGCGCGGGCCAGTGAGAGCAGATTCTCTACCAGGCTGGTCATGCGCTCGGTCTCTTCGAGCAATCGCTGCAAGGTGGCGCGATACTCCTCGGCGGGACGGGGACGGTAGAGTGCAACTTCAATCTCGGTACGCAACAGCGAGATGGGGGTGCGCAGCTCGTGCGAGGCGTTGCCGGTGAAGGTGCGCACGCTGGCAAAGGCGTCGTCGATGCGCGTCAACATCTGATTCAAGGTACGCGATAGGTCGGAGATCTCGTCCTTCGCTTGCGGCACCGGCAGGCGAATATCCAGATTGCGCTCGTTGATGCGGCGCGCTTCAGAGGCCAGCATCGCTACGGGGCGCAGCGCCTTGCGGCTCATGAAGTGACCGGCCAACGAGGAGAGCAGCAGGCCTCCGCTAATGAGCAGAAAGAGTTGCATGCGAAAGTTGGTGAGCACGGCCAGCGTCTTGCTGAGCGTCAGTCCAGTCTGCACCGTGTAGCGAACCCCATGCACCTCGATAGGCGCGATAAAGGCGCGCACCGGAATGGACTCCGCCGTATATGTGAAGTACTTGCCGATCTCCGGCGCCTGCTGGGGTAGGACCAGTTGCGGATAGGCCGCCGCCGCGTGCGGCGAACGATAGAGCCAGTTGCCGCGCTCATCGATCACTTGCAGCCACTTGTTGCCATGGCTGGTTTCGAAGCTGGTCGTGGCCTCATCGCTCAACTGCGCGATGGGTTCCCGCGCTGGACGGCTCTCGATAAAACGGCGCACGCTGCGCACACGCTGCTGCAGTTCATTCTTCTCCAGATCGTCGATGGCGCGATGCACCATCCACAGCGCGGCAAAGCCGATCGCGAACATGGTTACGGCGACCGCCAGCGAGTACCACAGTGTAAGGCGAATGCGAATGGGTAGAGAGATCATTGCGATTTCCTTTGAGCCGTATCGTGCTTGAGCAGATAGCCGCAGCCGCGCACGGTGGCAATCAGCTTCTTGCGGTAGGGAGCGTCGATCTTGGCGCGCAAAGCATTCACCAATACATCAAGCGCGCTGGGACCGACGGAGTGATCCGTACCCCAAACTGCCTCGGTGAGTTGCTGTCGGGGAACGCATTGGCCGGCCTGACGGATCAGGCTGGTCAGCAATAAATATTCGAGGCGCGTCAGGTCGATATTCCGTTCGTTGCGCAGCGCGGTGTGGCGCACCGGGTCGATGGAGAGTTCACCGATGACGAGGGGACCATCCTCCTCGTTGCGAAAGGGGCGGGTGATGGATTGCAGGCGGGCCACGAGCTCAGGAAAGGAAAACGGCTTGGTCATGTAATCGTCCGCGCCGGTCTCCAGACCGCGGATGATCTCGTCCTCGGTGTCGCGCGCAGTGAGCATCAATACAGGTGTAGTGCGCGCGCGGGCGCGCAACTGCAGCATCAACTCATAGCCATCGAGCAGCGGCAGTCCGATGTCCAGCACAATCGCTTCGAACTCGTAGTTCGAGGCGATCTCCAGGCCGGCTATACCATCCGCCGCGGTCATCACCGTATAGCCGCGCTCGTAGAGTCCCTGGCGCAACAGTTCCAACATGCGCGGCTCATCTTCAACTACCAGTATGCGCATTCATCCATCCAGCAGCGGGATGGCAACTCTGTGAATGCCAGGTTGCATTTCCCCTCTTTCTGTATTTCAGCACATCCCGGCTTGTTCGTAACCGGAGAAACCCAATCTTAGGAAGTATTCACCGCGTTGTTAACGAGCCTTTAATCAAGAGCCGTAAGGTTCGGCATAGAGCCAACCGGAGAGCATCCACCGCGATGCGAATATGAACCTTCGGCTGTGCAAGGAGACCATGATGCGACACTTGCGATTCTTGTCCGTGTTGTTGATGTTTTTAGTCCCTCTCGTCTGCCTCGGCCAGACGAACAAGGGGTCGATGACTGGCCACGTAACAGATGCTTCCCATGCTGTAATTCAGAGCGCGCGCGTGGCTATCACGCCCGGCAGTATTGTCACCACAACCGATCAACTGGGTAATTTCTCGGTGGTTGGCCTTACGGCTGGAGACTACACTGTAACCATCACCTCGACCAGCTTTACTCAGTTCTCGAAAAAGGTTACCGTGACTGCCGGTCACGCCGCTACTCTTGACGCCACACTCCAGGTCAGCTCCAGTAATGAGCAGATCGTGGTCGACGCGCAAAGCGGACAAGAAGAAGTGCAGACCATCAATGAAGAGATTTCCTCGGCGAACATTGTGCAGGTGATGCCGGCGACCCAGATCATGGCGCTGCCTAATGCCAATATTGCCGATGCGGTGGGAAGACTGCCAGGCGTGACCTTGCAGCGCGATGAGGGCGAAGGTGTTTATGTGCAGGTGCGTGGCCTTGATCCGCGTCTGACCAATGTCACTATTGATGGTGTCACAGTACCGTCGCCGGAAGCAGCCGTTCGTCAGGTCAATCTGGCCACCATCCCTTCCGACATGATCCAGTCGATTCAGTTGAACAAGACACTTTCCGCAACTCAGGATGCCGATGGCATCGGCGGCTCGGTCAACTTGATCACCAAGATGGCTGGCGATGCGCCTACCTTTACGCTGGGCTCCACCATTGGCTATACGCCGATTGAGAACGGCCGTTATGTTGGCACTGCCGACACCACGCTGGGCAAGCGCTTCGGCGCCAGCAAGCGCCTGGGCCTGATCCTGGGTGCAAGCTATGATTACAACGGACGCGGCATCAATGACATCGAGCCTTCTCCGGATATCAACCCGAATGGCACCACAGCCCCTTACTATGACAACATCACGTTGCGCGAGTATCGCTATTCACGCTTGCGCTGGGGTGGAGTTTTCGGCGGAGATTACAAGCTGAGCGATCATTCGAATCTGGTTGCCCATGCGATGCTGTCGGACTTCAAGGACTGGGGCGACAAGTGGTACTACGAAGTGCAGTCGCTATCCAAACCCAAATTCTATGAGTCGCGTCGTCGTCCTGACTTCGGTATCGGCTCGCTCTCCATCGGTGGCAATCACGTCTTTACGACTTCATGGTTTACCTGGGGATCGGCTGTCTCTCGTTCGCGCGAATTGAATTCCGGCGGTAACCCCAAGGTGACCTATAACCCAGTCAGTGCGTTGAAAAGCTGGGCCTCCTCCAATTGCAACTATGCGGGTAGCCTTAATGGCGATCCCTATCGTCCGCAATGGTCGCCTGCCTGCATGACGCCGAATACCATCGCTGCCGACAATATATACAACCTGTCCAACTACACCATGAACCAGTATGTAACCACCACGGGTCAGGCCGTGCAACTCAACCTTCAGGAGTGGGCTGGCGGAGGCGTGAACTACCACCTCGGCAAGCGCACCGCTACTCTGGAGTTCGGCGGAACATTCCGTAACGCGCATAAATATCAGAATGCTTATACCCCCACCTGGGATGCTCCCAGCGGTGTTAATGCCGGGCAGTTCCAGGACGGTTTCATTGACGGCCACTACTATGATGGCACTTACACCATGGGCCCTCTCACTAACTACGACGCGCAGGCTAACTACTTTGCCGCAAACTCGACTGCGTTTACTCCGGATGTTTCGGATACGCACCTTGGATCGGACTCCAGCAACTTCAACCTGATTGAGCGTGTCACTTCGGAATATGCGATGAACACCATCAGCTGGGACCACTTCCGTTTGCAGACAGGACTGCGCATGGAAGAGACTCAGTTCCACTCTCTTGGCTACATAGTCAATACAGATGGCAACGGTACTTGGGTATCGACGACGCCCACCACCAACAGCGAATCCTATTGGGATGCGCTTCCCAGCGTGCAGGCGCGCTGGCAGGTATCCAGCATGACCGCGCTGCGCGGTGTCTATGCCCGCGGAATTTCGCGGCCCAACCCTCTGGATCTGGTTCCTTATGTGAACGAGTCCGATGGTGGACCCTCGCAGTACACAATCGGCAATCCGAATCTGAAGCCGACCCATGCCAACAACTTCGACCTTTTGCTGGAACAGCAAGTGAAGCCCTTCGGCCTGGTTGAAGCGGGATTCTTTTTCAAGCAACTCAGCGATCCCATCGTGGCGGCCTTTGTCCCCTTCCGCGGTGAAATTGCACAGCAAAATATCAATCCGAACAACGCCAACGTAATGGGCCTTGAAGTCTCCTGGCAGCAGAAGTTCTCCAACCTCCCTGGCGCTCTGCGCGGGCTTGGCATGCTGGCCAACTACTCCTTCAACGCCTCAAATACCAATGGTCTGCCTGGACGCACCGATTCGCCTTCTCTGGTGGGTACTGCCAAGAACTCCTACAACTTCGAACCATCCTATGAACTGAAGCGCTTTACGGTACACACCGGCGTCAGCTACAACGGCAGCAACATCTACGCTTATCAGTACTACAACAGCGCGCCCTTGGCGGCTGACAACACCGCTGGCGGAATCAAGGGACCTTTGGCTGACAACTATTTCTACCCTCACTTGCAGGTGGATGCGCAGGTCAGCGCGCGGGTCTTCGAGGGCTTGCAGGTTGTGGCAAACGGCCTGAACTTGAACAATGAAGTCTTTGGCTTCTACAACGGCAGCACGCAGTACATGACACAGCGCGAGTACTACAAGCCAACTTACAGCATTGGCCTGCGCTGGAACCCTACCCGCAACAAGTAGATCCACTCAAGTCAATCTGAATCATGGCATGAATCGGGGCATAGGCGAGAGCTTATGCCCCATCCAATAGAATGCGAGTGGCATGAAATGTGTTCAGAGTGCCTTCCGCACCACATCTTTTGCAAGGTATGCCCAATGCGCAAAATTCTAGCACTATGCCTTTTTGGAGCGAGTCTCGTCCCTCATCTTCAGGCACAAAGTTCGCTCTCGTTCAGCCGCACCATTTCTCTTCCTGGTGTAACGGGGAAGTTTGATCATCTGGCCATTGACTCCAAGGGAAATCGCCTCTTTATCGCCGCTACCGGCAAGCACTCCGTTGAAGTTGTCGATCTCAAGACAGACAAGATTCAGCAAAGCATTCAAGGACTGGGCAAGCCGCATGGGCTGGCCTGGGTAGCCGAAACGGGAAGCCTGTATGTCGCCGATGGCGCGCTTGCCGAGCTACGGGTTTACACTGGATCACCGCTCTCTCTGGCGGGAACCATCAAGCTCTCCTCCGATGCCGACGATATGGTCTACGATGCGGCTCGTCATCAGCTCTTTGTAGGCCATGGAACCGGCGAGGCAGCTAGTCCCGCCAGAGTCGCTGTGATCGATATAGCGAATTTCACGCTGACGGCAAACATTGCCGTGGCTACACATCCTGAAGCTCTGGATCTGGATGCGCAGGGCGGCCGGGTCTTCGTCAACGTTGCCGACTCTGCTGAAGTTGCGGTGATCGACTCCAGCCGTAAAGAGATCGTAGCGCACTGGAAGCTGACCAAGGCCGCGGACAATGTGCCCATGGCTTACGATAGCGCTCAGGCGCTTCTCTATGTGGCTTGCCGCACTCCGGGAACATTGCTTGTGCTCGATGCCGTCAACGGCAAGGAGATTGCGAGCGCGGCTTCCGCGAGCGGCGCAGACGATCTCTTCTTCGATCCGATGTCGCAGCGTCTCTTCCTGATCAGCGGTCTGGGTGAAGTTGACGCCTATCAGGCTGAGGCCAAAACACTGCATGCTCTGGGCGTGGTGAAGACTGCTGTCGGAGCCAAAACTGCCCTCTTTGTGCCCGATCAGAATCTTCTCTATGTGATGGTTCCGGGCGTGGGCAATGGTGATGCCGAAGTTCGTGTCTTTACAGCAGGCAAGCCTGGAGATAAGAAATGAAGCATAGCGTTGCAGCGCTTTCCTTGGTGGCTTGTCTACTGACGATCCCGGCTTGTGCACTGAATGCGCAAGCAACGCAGGCGGCGGTGGTTCAGCCCACCACCGCGCAGAACGGTGAACTGAAGTACGGGGTGATCATCAGCCGTCATGGCGTGCGTTCGCCTACCGCCAAGACCGATCAACTGAATCCTTTTTCGCGCCAGCCGTGGCCGGAGTGGAGCGTGGCTCCAGGGTATTTGACCGCGCACGGCTTTCAGTTAATGCAGCTTGTTGGCGCTTATGACCGCCAGTTGCTCACTGCGCAGGGTTTGATTGCAGCAAACAACTGTGACGATGCGGCGCATATTCGCATTCTGGCCGACTCCGACCAACGCACGCGCGAGACCGGCAAAGCATTGGCTGATGGAATAGCTCCGGGTTGCAAGCTGGTTGTTGCTGCGCTACCCGAAGGCACGCCTGATCCGCTCTTTCATTCGTTGGACGCCGGCATCGGTGCTCCCAACAAAGCTCTGGCGATAGCCGAAGTAGCGGGGCGCATCGGCAACAATCCCGCGGCTGTGGCGGAAGCCTATCGTCCGCAACTGGATGCTCTCGAAGCGGTCCTGCGCAGTTGTGCGCCGGGTGCGGAGTGCAACAAGGAAAACTCGCTCTTCGATCTGCCGGTCTTGTTGGCTCCGGGAAGAGGCGATCATCTGGTCGAGTTGCGCACACCGCTCGGTGTTGCTTCAAGCCTTACGGAGAACTTGTTGCTCGAATATGCCGAGGGCTTTGCCACCGTTGGCTGGGGTCACGTTGATCTGGCGAAGTTGCGCGAGTTGTTGCAACTGCACACCGCTCAGGAAGAACTGGGCAACCGTTCACCGTACATTGCTCGCGCGCAGTCGTCGAATCTGCTTTATCATGCCATGCAGTCGATGGCGCAAGCAGCATCGGGCAAGCCGGTGGCGGGGGCTCTGGATAAGTTGGATGATCGCCTGCTGATCCTCGTGGGTCACGATACTAATCTGGCTAATATCGGTGGTGCTTTGCAACTCTCCTGGCTCATCGATGGACGTCTCAATGACACACCGCCGGGAGGCGCGCTGGTCTTTGAACTGTGGAAGAAAGGCGGCGCTTACGAAGTGCGTACATGGTACACCGCTCAGACCCTCGATCAGATGCGCAATGCAGCGCCGCTCACACTGAGCAGCCCGCCGGAGCGTGTCCCAGTCTTTATCCCTGCTTGCGGTCGCGCTGATGGCGCTTGCAGTTGGCAAGGCTTTCAGACCGCGCTCAAAGCGGTGATTGATCCGGCCTTTGTGCGGGAGTAGATCTTGACGATATAGAGTGGCTCCTCAGAGACAACAAGATCGGAGGAGCCACTGTCTTCTGTATAAATAGGTTATATATAGTTATAGTAAAAATGATTCAGAAAACTGGCAGTGCACAATCCTTGCACAGGGTCAGGAGTGAGTTGTGCTGAACAATTGATCACTGCCGCTGGGGCGCGACTTAAGCCGTTCATAGTGATGATTCTTGGCAGAATACATCCTCTTATCCGCCTCAGCGAGGAGCTGCTCCGTATCCTTTCCGTCCACGGGGTAAAAAGATGCCCCCAGGCTTATCGACAGCAGGTCGCTGGCACATGACTCGCGACCAGCCTGCTGCGCCAGCATGTTCAGCAGAACGGATTTTTCCGTGACGGAGAGTGGCGTCATGTTGGGCGCGACAATGACAAACTCATCACCTCCCATGCGAGCCGCATAGTCGTATTCGCGGCAGGCTCCCTGCATCATTGCAGAGAAGATCTTGAGAACCTTGTCCCCGGCCAGATGTCCATAGCGGTCATTGATGGCCTTGAATCCATTCAGGTCACAGACTATGACGGCGACGGTCGAGTTCTCCCGTTTGCAGCGCGCGATCTCTCTGTCCAGATGGATGGAGAGTGCCCGGGCATTGGGCAGGCCAGTGAGGAAGTCCCTGGTCGCGGATCTCTCGGCCTGGCGATAGCTCAAGGCGTTCTCAATAAAGTGCGCGACTTTGGAGGTAATTACCTGCAGTACGCGCAGATGGTCTTTGGTGAAGGCATCTTCCGCGGCTTGGTACAGGGCCAGCACGCCAACAAGTCCGTTGACGCCTTGCAAGGGAACAGCGAGAGCCGAACGCAGTTCCGTGGTCATTCTGGCATCCTCGGCAAAGCCCACTTCCACTGCGGGGTTGCCGTTGATAATGGGTATCGAGTTTTCGGCGACCCATCCGCAAAGACCGCTGCCTATGGGGATTGACAGTGATGAAAGCGCGCGAAAGTTGTCGCCACTCACAAATTCAGGCTGCAATAGATCGCCTTTGCGGATGAAGGCAACGATCGAATCGTAGGGGACCAGTCGGCGCAAACGCATAGCCACCAGGGAGAGCGTCTCGTCCAGGCTCAATGAATTGCCCAGATCCTGGCTCAACTCAAAGAGCGTATGTGCCTCTTGACGAGCTGAAGCAATGGAGGAGAGGAAGTCCGTCTGATTGGCCGGTTGGGCAGAGTTGCTGGCTTCAAAGCCGGTAGCGGGTCTCACACCACGCTCTACCTTGTGTTTAAAGATATTGGAATCCTGTTCTGCCTGTTCCAGGCTTTGCGCGGCAAGCGCTTCCAACTCCTGATAGCGCCGGTTCAGGGCCGCGATGATGCGCGGATCGTAGGAGAATCCTGCTTCCTCGGCGACAACCTTCATGGCCTCTTCGAGCGGCAGGGCGCGGCGATACTGACGATCAGAAGCCAGCGCATCCAGACAATCCACTGCGGAGAGAATACGTGCGCCGATGGGAATCTCTTCGCCGCGCAGGCCATATGGGTACCCGGTTCCATCCCACTTCTCATGGTGAGCGCGCACGATGGGCGCTACCGGGTAGGGAAAGGAAACGCGCTCCAGAATATCTGCGCCGATGATGGGGTGAATCTTCATCTTCTCGAACTCTTCCCGAGTCAGCCGGCCGGGCTTGTTGATGATGTGATCGGGTACCGCCATTTTGCCAATATCATGCAGCAAGGCGGCTGCCTGCAGAGCATTCATCTCGCTCGGGGTCAGGCCGAGATCCCGTCCAATCTCCCTGGCGTAAACGCGCACCCGGTGCAGATGGCGGTGGGTGGTCTGGTCCTTGGCATCGATGGCCAACGCCAAGCCTTCAATTGTCCGCATGTGCAGCGCGCATACTTCTTCCACATGGCGCTTCTCGACCACTACTTGCAGTTCTTCCATCTGCACGCGCTTCTTCTGCTCCTCCAGACGCGCTAGATAGAGCTGAAAGGAGCGAAAGATGGCAAACATCACAGGTACAATCAGCAGCGAGCTTTGCCAGCCGATGTAGTGATTGGCGAAATGAATGATGCCGACGACGGATGCGCCAGCCATATAGTAGGGAAGAGTCCAGAAGTAAGTTTCCTTCCACATGCCGCGCAGCGGAACTCCTTCTGTGAGTGAAATCACAATGGCAATAGGAAATGTATTACAAAGGAAATATGAAAGAGTGGCTACAAAAAGTGAGAGTGGAGCGCTGTGCCCAAGGAATCGAGCCGAGAAATGGTAGGCAAGGTAAGATATAAAAATTGCATTGGCTTGATTGCTGAAAATATTGAAGATGACCTTTACTGGCTCTGGTTTGTTCTTCTGCTTCCAAAAACACTGCACCAAAGCAGAACCGCAACCAATTATCAAAGTCTCGGCTAGAGAAAGTTCCAGAATACCAAGGAGTGCAAAGAGAAAGAAGACCGACATTAAGCTGTCTAAGCCGGGGAGTTTGACCTTCATGGTCGCAGCCAAGAGCGAAATCAGAAGGTAACAAGCGAACTTCAACAGATCGTCGGAGTGCCAATGAAAGCAAGCGTATCCCAGTATCGTTGCTCCGGAAACCACCGTGAAGAAGATGAATAATCTTGCTCGTATGGGCATGCAAGTATCCTTTTTACTCCAAATAACACTTTGCTTCAATGCGCTTTTGCACTGATGTTATTTGTGCGTTTCAGTACAACGTTTCGATCATGTCCGACAATTTGTGGAGAGGATTTCAAGAAACGCACCATGGCACGAATTCGTTCATGCCTAAATGTTCTAAAACCTGTGGACTTTAGCCACTGTAAAAGCTTACTTGCGATGGCTTGCGTGTCCTTAGCGGTTCAAGTTGCTTTTATGGTGCCAAATCCAGTAACAAAATTGAATTACGCTCTGTTACAGATCTTTGCCCGCTGGTTGCTAAGCTCAAACTCAGATTTGATGCGGGTGGTACTTGCCCAACTGACTGTGTAGTTGAGCAAGTACCATCAGAGCAAGGCGAAGCTATAGTGGGTTATTTGTCATGAACAGTGACTGGAGTGCCTGAGCCCCAAGTGACGGCGGTGCTGTAGTTGGACCCATCTTCAAACAGCAATGAGGAACCCCAAGTAACAGCATCGGAATCTCCAAAGCTCCATAGGGCGGCGTCATTTACCAGAATACTGGAACCCCAAGTGACAGCTTGACTATCACCGATTGAAATTGTTGAACCCCAAGTGACGGCTTGATCTCCCCAGATAATTGTGGAGCCCCAAGTGACAGCCGTACTCGCACTATCGCTTCCAAGGATAGAGGATCCGGTCACGATAACAACATCCCCATTGCTGTCGAGCGCGGCCGTTGGCGACACCGCACTGCCCGATGTAGCCGGAGCCAGGTCGGTGTTGGCCAGTGCTGCCTGGATGTCCAGTTCGCCCGCGCCAACCGTGAAGATATCGGCCTGTTCGGTGTAGGATGTCCCCGTGGTGGCATCATAGGCGGTGCTGCTTTGGGGCAGGTTTTTGAAAGCGGTCTTCATCAACCGTGCCTTGACCTGATCCGGAGTCAGGTTAGGGTTCTGTTGCAGCATGAGTGCGGCAGCGCCAGCAACCATAGGCGTAGCCATACTCGTACCACTCAGAACAAAGTAGTTGCCAGAAGAGGCGCTACTACCATTGGTTTGGAAGGCCGAGAAGGGAACTTCACTGGTGGGAGCTTCCAGATCCAGCGTGTCTCCGGGTGAATAGAGAGAGATGATGGCATTGCCGGGAGCAACCAGATCGGGTTTTACGACTTGATCGAAGAGCGATGGCCCTTTGGAACTGTAGCTTGCGGGAATGTCGTCTGTGGGCGATGCTGTTCCTTCGGTGTTCATCGCGCCCACAGTGATGACGTAAGGGTCGTTGCCGGGAGCGGTGATGGCGCCGTAGCCTGTGGTGCCAACCAGATTGGTGCGACCGTAGTTGCCAGCTGCAACCACAACCACAATGCCAGACTGCCATGCCTGTTCCACTGCCTGACAGAGGGGATCAAGGGTGTAGCTCTCATAGACGCCACGGCTGACGGAAAGGTTGATGACCTTAATGTTGTAGGTGCTCTGAAGTTGGATGGCCGTCTGGATGGCGGCAATCACTTCGCTGTCGGTGCTCATGCCGTTCTGATCGAGTACCCGGAGGTTGATCAAGCTGGCGTTGGCGGCGATTCCGTTAAAGGTATAAAAATCACTGGAAAGGCTGGAACTGGCTCCCGTGCCAGCGATGATGCCCGCCACGTGCGTGCCGTGACCATATTGATCGACAGTGCTGCCGAGTCCGGTAAAGTCCTGGCTGTAGACGACGTTGTTGGCGTTCAAGTCGGCAACAGGCGCGATGCCACTATCAATGATTGCCACGCCCACGCCGGTGCCATCCAGGCCCAAAGGCGCGGCCGAGGAGGCATTGATGGTGTCGGTGTGGTAATCCAGACTAATTGCGCTGGTGCTTGCCCCGCGCAGGGGACGATCGGGAGAGATATAAACAACTTCGGGATCATTGGCCAGATCGGCGATCGCAGAAGCAGGAAGGCTGTAAGCTCCACCACGGAAGTGGCCGAGATTGCGGTTGATCTTGCCACCCCGGTCGAACACCTTTTGATGGTGCCTGGCGGTGGGCGCTTGATTGAATTGCACGATAACGTTTACCTGGTTGGACCCGGTTTTGTTTTCCAGGTCTTTAGATATCTTGTGATTGCCAGCGAAGGCCAGGCTGGTACTCAATAAGAAGATACCCACTGTGAGAACCGTACGTCCCCACGTTGCACTCTTGCCTTTCATTGGATTCATATGCCGTTCTCCTATCGCACCATAGATATGACAGGGCCCGAATGTGCTGGTGCTGACGCACAATAATTTGTCTGGCTGAACGTGGAAGAGACTATAACACCCAAATGTGTAATTTTTGAAGTGCTCTGTGGAAAAAAATGCAAAAACTATGTAATGACATATTAAGTGCAATAAAAACAGCAGATGTGGTGGGCTATTCTATTGACAATGATAGAGCTCAGGTCAATAAATATTTGACAATTCCAAAAAATATCCACAGGCCGTGTCATTTCAAAGCAATATTTAGGCTCTTCTTAAGGTCGGGGAGCGTGATTCCCAGAAGGGTTCTCGACTCGATGGCGCGATTTCGCGGAAAATGCTTCAAGCTGAAAACCAGCACAACATGGACGCCGCAATCTATCTTCCGCTGTCTGGAGCCCCGGCGCCTGCATGAGCAAGGAGCACGCTTACCGGTACCGGCAACGCGCCCAGCAGGGTCAGAGTGGCCGGGTGCTGCGCCCGGTCAATCTGTGCGACCTCGACGGATTCGACCAGGACGCCGTCCTCCAGCACCGCGAACCGTTCGCATAGTTGCAATACCGACATGAGGTCGTGGGAGATGTAGAGCAGCGCTGTTCCGTGCTGTCGGCTCAGCCCCCTCAGGAGCTTGACGACCTCAGCCTGGTTCACCGGGTCCAGGGCGCTGGTCGGCTCGTCGGCAAGCAGAATTGAAGGCTGATGGAGGAGGGCCAGCGCGATCAGCACCCTCTGTGCCTGACCAACACTGATTTGGCGGGGCTTTTTGCGCAGAAACTCCCCGCCAGGCAGGTGCACCTCTTCTAATAAATGATGCATGCGTGCCTCAAAAGCCGGTTTGGCGCCGGGTTGGTGCGCGCGCCAGGCCTGCTCAAAATGAGAGAGAAGCGATACGGCCGGGTTGAGCGCGGTCATCGGACTCTGCGGGATCAAGGAGATGTTCTTGCCGCGCAAAAGCCGTGCTTCGGCCGGAGGCAGGGATAAGAGGTTCTTGCCGTTGATCAGAACTTCTCCCGTAGCCTGGCCGCCGCGCCAGGGAAGAAGGCCCAACAGCGCCATCACCAGCGTGGTTTTGCCCACGCCGCTGGCGCCGACCAGTCCCAGGGCCTCGCCGGCATGCAGGTCGAAGTGCACATCGCGGAGCACGCATCTATTTTTGTAACCGGCCTGTAATTGCACCCGCATCGCCAGTTCGCTCATCTCGCCCCCCCGTCGCGACGGAGAAACTCAATATTCCAGACGGAACCGGGAGTAAGAATTGCAGGCTGGGCCCCGTGCAAACTAGGCGATATGGCCTGCAAACAATTGGGATAAACCAGATAAATGAACGGCTGCTGGTCGGCGACGATCTGCTGGACGCGGTCGAGCGCCTTCTTGCGCTCGGCCTGCATGGGGGTTGAGGCTTGCATTTGCATCAACTTGTCGATCTCCGCTTCCCACGGTGTTGCGGGAGTCTTCTGGCTTGGGTTCCATGGATGATCGGGTGATGAGCTGAGCCATTGGTTCATCATGCTGCTCGGATCGGGTTCGGCGTTGGAGAGCCCCAACAGGCATGCTTCGTAGTCCTGTTTATGCATCAAGCGCTCGACCAGGGCAGGGAAGTCCAAGGCGACCAGGGTGACCTGCATGCCGAGGTTGGCCAAATCCTGTTGAATCAGGGAAGACATCTTCTGTCGGGCCTGATTGCCGGCGTTGGTCAGAATGGAAAACTTCACTGCATGGCCGCCAGCGTCGAAAAGCTGATTGCCGCTGCGGTGGAATCCTGAAGCAGCCAGCGACCTATTGGCTTCGGCAACGTTCTCTTTGGGGTATTGCAACTGGTCGTTATGCCACAGCTTGTTGGCGGGCGAGATGAAGTCGTAGGCGGGCGTGGCGTGGCCATCGTAGGCGATGCGCGTCAAGTCGGCGCGATGAATGGCCTCGGAGATCGCAACGCGAAAGCCGCGATTCTGAAACCAGGTTTTTTCGTAATCTGGCAGCGCCGCCTGTGCGGATTGATTGAACCAGAGCTGTTCGGTGTTAAGCGAAGCGCCCATGTCGTGAACCGCTCCCGGCGACTTGCGCGCAATCACACCGTAGTAGTCGGGCGAAGGGCCATCCACAACGTCATACTCGCCACGCAAAAAGAGCGCTGCCTCCTGCTCGCGGTTGTTCTGAATATCCAGACGAATGCCGGTTGCGTAGGGGAGCTGTACACCGGTACCGTCGCGCCGCCAGTAATGAGGATTTCGGGCCAGACGCAGATACTGGCCGCGTTTGTACTCCGATACGGTAAACGGCCCGGCAGTGACGCGGCCTTCGCTGGGGTGGTTGGCGGGTTCGATGGCTATCTCGTCGAAAATCTTTTCAACGCCGATCACCCGCTTGGGCAGGTGCACTTTGACTGTCCATTGATCGGGAGTCTCTACTGAGACTCCGGCAGGGGCCAGGAACTCATCGGCTATTGGGGCCTTGGTAGCAGGAGCGAGCACGTGGCGCAAAGTCCAGGCCACATCCGCCGAGGTCAACGGAGAGCCATCGCTGAAGGTCAAGCCGCCGCGTAGTTTGAAGCTGATTTGCGTCCCCTGGGGAGAGAGTTGAAAGCTCTCGGCAAGCTGCGGTTCTACCTGCTGTGTCTGGCGATTGAAGCGCAGCAACACGCCGCCGGTCAGGTAACGCACCAGATCGGAGACTTGATCATCCACCTTGACGGGGTCGAAGGTGCTGGGGTCGTAATGGATGGCCCAGGCCAGCTCTCCCGGCTGGCGTGGGGCCGCTTGCGGGAAGGCAGCAATGGTCATCCCTGTCAACAAAAAGATAGAACACAAAAAATTACGCATGGGGTTCCACCTGAGTCGAGATCGATTCGAGAATCAACAGGACAATAACCAGCAGGATGATGGGCAGATAAACCCAGTGGGAGCTCATCAGCATGGCGGAGTTGTCCATTTCCAGCAGCATCGCGCCCCATGAGGGCAAGGGCTCGCCAATGCCCAGTCCCAAAGCTCCCAGATTGGCCTCGGCGATGAGAAAGGCTGGCAGACAAATAAGAAACTGTGGCAGCAGCAGTGGGCGCAGATGGGGCAGAAGGTGCATGCGCAGCAACTGCCGCTTGCGCAGACCGCAGGCGTGGCCTTGAATCATCCACTCGGCATTGCGCAAATTCAATGCGCCACTGTAGACGGCGCGGGCGCAGGCGGGCCAGCCAAGAAGGGCCAGAACCAGGAACGTTGCGACTGCCGTCTCCAGCGGAGATGCGGTCAGCGGCATCAAGGAGCGCGCCATCATTAATAGGAAGAGCCAGGGCAGCGACAGAAAGACGTCACTCACAAAGATGAGTAGGGCCGCTATGGCGCGGTTGGAAAAGGCGGCCAGCAATCCGAATGCGGCGGCGATCAGCGTGGTAATCGCCCCGGCCAGTGAAGCTCCGGTCAAACCGATCAGCAGCGCGGCGGCCACGCGCACGGTGCGATCCCGGCCCAATTCATCGGTTCCCGACCAATGTAGAGGCGAAGACGCCGCCTGAATCGCGTCGCGATCCTGAAAGGAGTAGCCATAGCGGCTCAGCGTCAGTGTCAGCGACGCACCCAGAACCAATAATGCCATCAGCAGCATGGGAAGGCGTACTTTCATACCGCCTCCGAAGTGAGGGATCGCGAGGTGAAGAGACCAGCGACGCCGACCACGCAAGCCATCAGAAAGCTGACTGCCACCAGCACCGGCAGGTCGCGATTCATCACCGCCGACCAACCCAACTGGCCCACGCCAGGAACAGTAAAGATCACCTCGACAGGAACCAGTGCGCCCAGCGCGGTCACGATGGAAAGAGTCGCCAATGCGTACAGTTGTGGAGCGGCATTGGGCAGGATGTGCTGAAAAACCAGTGCGCGTGTGGGGAGCCCCTGAGCTCTTGCCTGCAAAAGATGCGGCGAGCGCCACGCGCCCTCCAGCAGACTGCGCAGGAACTTGAAATCGCGCGCGCCAACCAGCAGCGAGAGAACCAGCACGGGGCCACCGCTGTCGGAGACGATGCAGGCCGTCGCCATGGCCGCAGTGGGAATCGCCAGGAGGACGGTGAAGGGCAGGCTGCATAGAACGCGACCACCGCGCAGGCTGGCGATGGGCAGAGCGGCACAAAGTGCCAGCAGCCAGCCCATCAGAATGCTCTTTGCCAGCAGGATCACGGAGACTCGCGCGCGCCCCCCGATCAACTTCACTACCGGTATATGATATTGTCGCGATTCGCCGAAGTCGCCCTTTAGCCAGCTCTCTGCCTCATCCAGCAGAATCCTGTTCACCAGTCGTGATCGGCCGGTTTCTGCCTGCATCTCGGTCCGAGCCACAGCAGAATACTTTGCATCCATCTCGCGCGGATCGGAGAAGTAGCCGGGAGCGAAGCGCACCAGTAGAATGGTCCCCAGCGCCGCCGCGAGCAGAAGGAGCAGAGTACGCCCGGCCCGAACGGCGATCGTTCCCACTAGCTTCACAATCTCTCCTTGCGCTTGATGGGATCAGCAAACTGCAAAATACCATCCAGACAGGCAGACTACTCGGTGAAATCTTGTACGCTTCCTCCCTTCTTGTCGTCAAGAAAGGTTGGCAGCAAAAATAATATACGAATATTAAACACTTGATCCATTCCGGAGCGGAGATGGGATCCGCGAGCGGCCAAGGGATGAAGGTTGCTGTCCAGAATCCCAGCGTCCAGAAACCTCCCCTTGACAGACGAGTTACGTTCCACGGCTGACCGATTTTCTGGAGAGAGGCTGCTGCCAAGGGTCATTTGGTGTCGAAAAAGTGACACCTCAAGGTAGGAACATCGCTTGTGCTCGGATTCATGCGAGGGGAAGCAGTGGAATCTGCACTTGCACCGAGATGCATTGAGGCAATGCACCTACGGTTCAACGAATCTGAAGTCAGAAAAGGACAAATCATCTTTACCGCGACTTGAGCCGGTCCCGGTAGTTTGGACAGTTTTTCGGCGTTCTTAAGTGGAAGAACTATTCTCGTGGTCGTCGGGGCGGTGGTAATGTGGAGATCGTTTTCTGATCTCCAAGGTTTGTGGGAAGGGCGG